>ERZ506425.509-NODE-509-length-12316-cov-6.09265_pt1 | contig 12316 bp, 7 predicted proteins | sample MGYA00513667_ERZ506425 | MGnify/ENA metagenome assembly ERZ506425
CGGTGGTGGCGAATTCGCGGTTGATCACGTGGCCGGACTGCTCGCCGCCGAGCGAGTAATCGCCCTTGAGCATTTCCTCAAGCACGTAACGATCGCCCACGGCGGTTTCCACGGTCTTGATGCCCATATCTTTCAGGGCGAGCTTCAGACCGAGGTTGCTCATCACGGTGACCACGAGGGTGTCGTGGTTGAGCTTGCCTTCGCGCTGCTTGGCGCGGGCCAGAATGCCCATGATCTGGTCGCCGTTGATCATGTTGCCGTCTTCGTCCACGGCGAGACAACGGTCGGCGTCGCCGTCGAAGGCCACGCCCATCACGGCATCGGTGGCCTTGACCATGGCCTGCAGCTGCTCGGGGTGGGTGGAACCGGCGTTCTTGTTGATGTTGTAGCCGTCCGGCGAGGCGTTGATCACGATTACATCCGCACCGGCACGGCGCAGGGCTTCGGGAGCCACCACGGAGGTGGCGCCGTTGGCGCAGTCGGCCACGATCTTCAGTCCCTTGAGCGGCTTGGGCTGGGTTTTGTCATCGTTCAGCGGAGCGATGGTGGCCACCAGATGATCGATGTACAGGTTGGTGGCGGTGGTCTGGTCGTGGCTCACGCGGCCCACGCCGGCACCGGTCGGGCGGTCCCAGTCCTGGCCGAGCACGGCCTCGATGTCGTCTTCCTTCTGGTCGGGCAGCTTGAAGCCGCCGCGTGCGAAGAACTTGATGCCGTTGTCGGGCATCGGGTTGTGGGAGGCGGAAATCACGGCACCCATCTCAACGTTGAGCACGCTGGTCAGGAACGCGATGCCCGGGGTCGGGATGATGCCTGCGTCGATCACGTCGAATCCGCCGGCGGCCATGCCCGCAGACAGGGCGGAAGCCAGAAAATCGCCGGACACACGGGTGTCACGACCCACGAGCGCGCGGCGGCGCCCCTCAGGCTGATCGTCTTGGGTGCCGGCGTCGCCGAGCACACGCACGGCGGCATCGCCCAAATCCAACGCCAGACGTGCGGTCAAATCCCTATTGGCCAGTCCTCGAACACCATCGGTTCCAAACATCTTCGGCATATGAAGTTCCACTCCTTGTATCGCGTTACCCGCACCATCGTAGTCGTTGTGCTCCACCCTAGGACCCGACTCGGCAAAAAACCGCCACGGAATCTGCTCTAGGACCGGAAATCAGCATTCAACAGCCGCAATGGCATCACCCACAAACCCGCATATTCATCTTGTTCGGCGGATGAATGATGAGATACATTCGTTAGCGGGCATGCCGGGCGGACCGATGCACTCCGGCACGGGAACGAAGCCATCGCACTAGTAAGAACGGGCCGGCAAACGCGCCTGTAAACAATACAGCGGCAAATACGACGAACGGAACTACCCAGCGTACATCGATAACCGGCAAAGCAACACCAAACAGAACGACGGCGAGGAACACGCTGAGCCATGCGATGAGCATGCCCAACGGCATCTCCTCTACCGGGGTGGTCTCGGCCATGAATGCAACGATCTATTACTCCGATGTTGTGGTCAGTATGCGCGGCAGTTGTTCGTCACGGTTGAGGAAAGAACGCGTTTGGCAACGAAGTAGCGTACGCCGGCCTTCCTCAGTGCGGGTGTATACCATGGTGCAATGCGTCAGGCAGCGGTCCAACTGCCGGCGCAGTATTTCGGCGTCCTGCTGGCGGCGGGCAAATATGGACGGGAATGGGAAGCTTACACCGTACGTGCGCACACCCCATTCCTTGCCGATGATGACATATCGCGGATTGTTGATGGGCGCGAGTAGCTCCTTCATAACGCCGGCGAACAGCACCTGCTCGCGCCGCGAACCACCAATCAGCATGGCACGCAACGCCGTGAATCTGCGACGTGTCTGGCGGATCGAGGAAGTCACTCACCTCTTTGCCTACCGCGTTGGTTTCTAGGCGCTCAGGTTCCGCAGTCGCCAAATGCCAGACATTGGCCACCTTATCGGGGTCTGCGGCCACGCTGCGGTTGGCGGCCATGCTGTATGCTTCACTGCATCAGTGTAAGGCACGAATCAATAGGTTTTGAGCCCCAGATCGATGGTGAGAATGATGCCGGCGATTACGGCGGCGGCACGCATGATGTTTGCGGGAATCTTGCGGGTGATGGGCGGGGCGATGTACCCGCCGATGAAGCAGCCGATGCACAGCATGATGGCGGCCGGCCAATCGACCGCGCCTTGGATGATGAATACCACTGAGGCGCTGATGTTCGCGCCTGTGCCGATCAGGGTTTTCAATGCATTGATCTTGTGGAATGGGCCGATTTTGGCGGCATCAAGCATGGCGAGAGCCAGGGTGCCGGCGCCCGCGCCGAAGTAGCCGGAGTAGATGGCGACTGCCACCACGCCCAGCCATACCCACCAGGAATCCTGGCTCATGGGCTGCACGAGTTGTTCCGGCGGGCGGTGAGGTGCGGTAGGGGTGGTTGCGCGCTTGGCGGCTTCAGTGGCTTCAGTGGCTTCAGTGGCTTCAGTGGCTTCGATGTGCTTGAGTTGCGCGGTGGCATCCGCGGCGGCCTGCTTGGCCTGCATGCGGCCGCGCGGATTGATGGCGATGATCAGCGAGCTCAGCAAAATCAGCACTGGTGCGGCAAATTCAAAGACACTCGGGTCGAGTTTGAGCAACAGAAACGCACCGGCCACCCCGCCGAATGCGCCGATGACCACATACGTAATGGAGCGTACCGCTTGGCCTTTGAGTTCTTTGCGCGCACCCATCACGCCACCGATGCCCGTGCCGACCACGCCAACGGTGTTAGAAGCGTTTGCCAATACAGGCGGAATGCCGAACGCGAGCAAGGCCGGGTATGAGACCAGTGACGATGCGCCTACCGCATAGCCCACGAATCCTGCGCCGATTCCGGCCAACAGAATCAGCAGTAATGAAGTTATGGAAAAGCCCGCAATCATTCCCCGTATCCTTGTCGCTCATCGACCGGCATATTGCCGGCCTTGAGCGAGAATACGCTGTTGAGGATTGGTTGCGGGTTTTATGTTGGAATGTGGACGTAGCTCCTCGCGGAAGCGATTCCCTCAGTCGCCTGAGGCGACAACTCCCCTCGCACCCGAGGGGAGCCAGAAGGAAATCAGAGCGCTTCGTTGTATTCGCGAACCTTGAGGGTGCGGTGGGAGGATGCCACGTTTTCGACGATCAGACGCTTCAGGGCATTGTCGGCGGCAATGTGCTCGTCCAGCCAGGCGTCACCGAGCTTGACCAGCGTGGCGGGATCGGCGTAGCCCGGGTACAGGCCGTTGAGCAGGGCGTCGGCCATGTGGTAGGTCTTGTTCGCCCAGATCCAGTCGACGGCCTCGAAATACCGGGCGGCGAACGGCTCGGCCAGGTCGTGGCGCGGGGTGGCGGAGAAGCCACGGGCCACGGCCTCGAGCTGGGAGTTGGTCAGCTCGTCGTTGTGGAGTGCCTGATCCCAAGCCCATTCCTTGGCTTGCGTCGTGGCCATGGAGGCGCGGGCGCCGTAGGCGAACTCGCGGTTTTCCGTGGTCTCCTTCTTGGCGAGCTGCGCGTCCACGTCGTCGTTGGTCATCTCGTTGACGGAGGTGAGCGCTTGGACGATGGTCCACGTGAAGTTGTTGTCGATTTCGAGGCCTTCAAGACGCACGGTGCCGTCCAGCAGACCGTGTGCGTTGGCGGCGAATGCGGCATCGCCCTCCTCGCCATAGCCCAGGTAGGCGGTGGCGAGCTGGAACTGGGTGTCCGAGCCGGCTTCGGCGGCGTTGGCCAGGGTCCACAGCTCGGCGGCCACGTGGCGCAGCACATCGTCGCGGCGGGCTGGCGCCACGTAGTGGTGGGCGGTGGTGCTCATGCAGGCCAGCGCGTAACGGAAGGTGGTGGATTCGGTTTCCGTGGCCAGAAGACGCAGGGTCATGTCCACGAAGCGTTCGGCCGGGAATTCGCCGTCACGGGTCATATCCCAGAAGGCGAGCCAGGTCACGGCGCGGGCCAGGGCATCGTCGAAACGATGCAGGTTGGCTTCGGCGAATGCCTGGGATTCGGCGTCGAAACGAATCTTGGTGTAGGTCAGGTCATCGTCGTTGACCAGCACGAATGCCGGGCGCGGCTTGCCTGCCGCGGCCTCGACGATGGTGGTTTCGCCATCCACGTCGAGTTCGAACTGCTCGGTGCGCACGATCTTGCCGGTTTCGGCGTCTTCGTTGTAGAAGCCGACGGCCAGGCGATGCGGACGCAGCACCGGGTGTTCGGCCGGCGCGCTCTGGGTGAGCTTCAATTCGGCGATGGTGCCGTCCGCGTTTACGGTCAGGCCGGTGGCGATCGTGTTGATGCCGGATTCCTCCAGCCACTTGGCGCTCCAGGCCTTGAGATCGCGGCCGGAGGTCTTCTCCAGTTCGCTCAGCAGGTCGGCCAGGGTGGCGTTGGAGTAGGCGTGGCGGTTCAGGTAGTTGTGGATACCTTCGAAGAACTGCGTGCGGCCCACGTAGAATGCCAGCTGCTTCAGCACGGAGGCGCCCTTGGCGTAGGTGATGCCGTCGAAGTTGACGTAGGTGTCGTTGAGGTCGTTGATCGGGGCGACGATCGGGTGCGTGGTGGGCAGCTGATCCTGGCGCAACGCCCAGCTCTTCTCACCGGAGCAGAAGGTGGCCCAGGCGTCATGCCATTCGGTGGCTTCGGCAGTGGCCAGCGTGGAGGTGAATTCGGCGAAGGACTCGTTGAGCCACAGGTCGTTCCACCACCTCATGGTCACATAGTCACCGAACCACATGTGGGCCAGCTCGTGCAGCACGGTCACCACGCGGCGCTCGGCCAGCGCGTCGGTCACCTTGGACTCGAACACGTAGGAGTCACGGATGGTGACCATGCCGATGTTCTCCATAGCGCCCGCGTTGTATTCGGGAACGTAGATCTGGTCGAACTTGGCGTACGGGTAGGGCACGCCCCAGGTCTTGGCGTAGAACGCGAAGCCCTTCTTGGTGATGTCGAACAGGTAGTCGACGTCCTTCGCGAAGGCCTTGGCCAACGACTGTCGGCAGTACTGGGCCATTGGCACGGTACGGCCGTCTTCGTTCAGGTATTCGGTGTGCCATTCGGCGTACGGGCCGGCGCAGATGGCGGTCAGGTAGGAGCTCATCACCGGGGTCGGCTCGAAGTCCCACAGACGGGTGCTTTCGTTCGGCTTGTCGCCGAGGGTGCCGTCGAGGGTTTCGCGCGGATCGTCCTCGATGGTGGCAACCGGCATGTTGGAGGTGACGATCCAGCTGGCGGGAGCGAGCACCTTGAAATCGAAGGTGGCCTTCAGGTCAGGCTGGTCGAACACGGCGTAGACGCGGCGCGCGTCCGGCACCTCGAACTGGGAGTACAGGTAGATGTTGCCATCGGACGGGTCGACCGAGCGGTGCAGGCCCTCGCCAGTGTTGGAGTAACGGCACCTGGCTTCGACGGTGACCTCGTTCTTCTCCTTGAGGTCGGTCAGTTCGATGCGGTTGTCCTGGAAGGCCACGGCTGGGTCCAGGGACTTGCCGTTGAGGTCGATGGATGTCACTTCGTCGGCAATCAGGTCGAGGAAGGTCGACGAACCAGGCTTCGCGTTGAAGCAGATGAGCGACTTGGAACCGAAGTTCTTCGCGCCGACCGTCAGGTCAAGGTCGACGTGATAGTGAATCGGCGCTTCGATAACGGCCTTACGTTCTTCGGCTTCAATACGAGTGAGATTAGAACCGGGCATGACTTCAATTACTCCTTACGGTCGTCCCTGGATAATCCGGACTACTTTGTTTCTACGGTTTCGACGTCCTGGGCGATGTCGGCCACGACGGGCACGATCATCGGCTTGCGGTGCAGCTGGCGCGCAACCCAGCTGCCGAGCGTGCGGCGCATGGTCTGCTGCAGCTTGTAGGTGTCGCGCGTGCCCTGCATCATCTGGTCGTTGAGCTGTTCGACGATCTGGTGACGAACCTTGTCGAACTCGCTTTCGTCCTCGGCCACGGCATTCAGGTAGATCTTCGGGCCGGTGACGACCTCGTGATTGTCGGTGTCGACCACCACGAACGCGGAGACGAAGCCCTCGGTGCCGAGAATGCGGCGCTTTTCCAGCTCGTCATCGGTCAGCTCGCCGACGGAATCGCCATCGACGTACACGTAACCACACGGCACGGAGCCGACGACCGCGGCCCTGCCGTGGTACAGGTCGACCACATCGCCGTCTTCGGCCAAAACCACGTTCTGCGGGTCCACGCCGGTCTTGACGGCGATCAGGCCGTTGGCCACCAGGTGACGGTTCTCGCCGTGGATCGGCATGGCGCACTTGGGCTTGACGATGTTGTACATGTACAGCAGTTCGCCCTCGTTGCAGTGGCCGGACACATGCACGGCGGCGTTGTCGCGGTTGACGACCTTGGCGCCGAGCTGCACGAGCTTGTTGATCACCTTGTAGACGCCGTGCTCATTGCCTGGAATCAGGGAGCTGGCGAGAATCACGGTGTCGAACTCGTTGATGTGGATGTCGCGGTGGTTGCCGTCGGCGATGCGGCCGAGTGCGGCCATCGGTTCGCCCTGGGAGCCGGTGCACATGAAGACGAGCTTGTCGTCCTGAATGTCGTTGGCCTGCTTCAGGTCCACGACGGTGCCTTCGGGGATGTGCAGGTAGCCGAGGTCGGCGGCGATGGACATGTTGCGCACCATCGAACGGCCGACGAACACGACCTTGCGGCCGTACTTGTGGGCGGCGTCCACCACCTGCTGCACACGGTGCACGTGGGAGGAGAAGCTGGCGACGATGATCTTGCGGGTGGCCTGGGCGAACGCTTGGTCAAGGGCCGGGCCGATGGAGGTCTCGGGCTTGACGAAGCCGGGCACCTCGGCGTTGGTGGAGTCCATCATCAGCAGGTCCACGCCCTTTTCGCCGATCTTGCCGAATTCGACGAGGTCGGTGATGCGGTGGTCGAGCGGCAGCTGGTCGAGCTTGATATCGCCCGTGTCGATCAGGGAGCCGGCCGGGGTCTTGACGTAGACGGCCAAGGCGTCCGGGATGGAGTGGGTGACGTTGACGAATTCGAGGTCGAAGGGACCCACCTTGAGCTTCTCACGGCCGGCAACCTCAACCTTGGTGGGGTTCTGGTGGTGTTCCTTGCACTTGGCGTCCACGAAGGCGAGGGTCAGCTTGGAGCCGATCAGCGGGATGTCCGGGCGCAGCTTGAGCAGGTAGGGCACGCCGCCGATGTGGTCCTCGTGGCCGTGGGTGAGCACCAGGGCGTCGACCTTGTCGAGACGGTTCTTGATGTAGCTGAAATCGGGCAGGATGAGATCCACGCCCGGCTGCTCCTCCTCGGGGAAGAGCACGCCGCAGTCGATGAGCAGCAGGTGACCGTTGTATTCGATCACGTTCATGTTGCGGCCGATTTCGCCCAAGCCGCCGAGCGGCGTGATGCGCATGGAGCCCTTGCGGTACTTCGGCGGGGCGATCAGCACGGCATCCTGCTGGGGTGCGGTGGCCTGCCGGGTGGCGTTGATCTTACGGGACGGCGTACGGCTGTTGGATCCGTTGGCGTTGCGGCCGCGCGCGGAACCGCGACGGCGAGAATTCGTGTTCTTGCTTGTTTTCTTTTGTTCTTGTGCCATAACCTTTTTGGGATTTCTGTTGTGGTGCCTCTGCTCTGTCATGCAGGGGCGGCGGGCTGGCAACCCGTATGCAGCGTTTCGGGCTTACAGCAGTCCGGCAGCGCGCATGCCCTCTTCAGCCTTGTCAAGCTGAGTGGCGTCGGGACCGATGTTCGGCAGACGCATGGTGGTGGAGGGGATAACGCCCTTGACCTTGAGCGCAGCCTTGGCCATGACGGCCTGATAGCCGTCGCCATTCAACGCGTGGACAAGGGGGGCGAGCTGGTTGGCGAGGCGACGGGCGGTGGTGATATCGCCGCGATCGAATGCCTGGACAAGCTGCTGCATGGGGTTGGAGGCGACGTGGGCAATCACCGAAATGATGCCGACGGCACCGATGGAGAGGAACGGCAGGAACAGGCCGTCATCGCCGGAATACCAGGCGAGGCCGGTGCGCTGCTGCTTCTCCACTGCGGCTGCAAGATCGCCGGTGGCGTCCTTGACAGCCTTGACGTGTTCAAGTTCGGCCAGTCGGTCGTAGGTTCCGACCTTGACCTTCAAGCCGGTACGGCCGGGAACATCGTAGACGATGATCGGCTTTTCGGCGGATTCGTCGACGGCCTTGTAGTGGCCGACGATACCGTCCTGCGAGGGGCGGGAATAGTAAGGCATGACGACGAGCACCGCGTCGGCGCCCGCTTCCTGAGTCTGTTCGACCATACGCACGGTGTGTGCGGTGTCGTTGGAGCCGGCGCCGGAAATCACCGGAACGTCGACGACCTCCTTGACGGCCCTGACCAGCTCGACCTTCTCATCCATATGGGTGACGGGCGATTCGCCGGTGGTGCCATTGACCACCAGACCATCCGCGCCATCGGCGACGAGGTATTTGGCGAGCTTCTGCGCGGCGGCGAAATCGACGCTGCCGTCGGATTGCATCGGGGTGACCATAGCCGGCAGAATGCGGCCGAAAGGTGCTGAATCAAGAAGGTGCATGTCATGCTCGCTCATAGTGTTCACCGTACTTCCCATTGTGGACTCTTATACTACGTACCTTGATTGTTGCTGAATGCGTGGCATTATGACCGGAGCCGGTGGCAATGCCGTGATGCGCGTCCCGGCGCGCTTCCCTGACCGAATTGCGGGGTCGACTGCTGGTCGACTGCGGGTCGATTACAGGTCGAGGAAGTGGTCGAGGCCGATGGTCAGGCCGGCCGGAGCGTCGCCGGCGAGCTTGCGCACGGCAAGCAGGACGCCGGGCATGAAGCTGGTGCGGTCGAAGCTGTCGGCCCGAATGGTCAGCTGCTCGCCGGCGTTGCCGAAGAGCACTTCCTCGTGGGCGTTGAGGCCGCGCAGACGCACGGCGTGCACGTGGATGCCGTCGACCACCTGGCCGCGTGAGCCGCCATCGGTTTCGGTGGCGTCCGGCACGGGGGCGAGTCCTGCGGCCTTGCGCGCTTCGGCGATGCCGTGGGCGGTGTGGATGGCAGTGCCGGAGGGGGCGTCCACCTTGGTGGGGTGGTGCAGTTCGATGACTTCGGCGGATTCGAAGTATTTCGCGGCCTTGGTGGCAAAGTAGTCGGCCAGTACGGCGGAGATCGCGAAGTTAGGTGCGATGAAGACCTTCTGGGTTTCGGGCTTCGGACCGTTGGCGATGGCGGATTTGATCTGGGCGAGTTTCTCGTCGGTCCAGCCGGTGGTGCCGACCACCACGTCCACGCCTTGGCCGATCAGGGTCAGCACGTTGTTCAGGCTGACGGACGGCACGGTGAATTCGATGACCACATCGGTGTTGTCGGTGGTGATCTGGGTCAGGTCGTCGCCGGCATCCAATGCGAGCGCCAGCTGCGTATCCTCGGCGTTGTTCACCGCTTCGACCACGTGCGAGCCCATGCGGCCCTTTGCTCCGACCACCGAAACCTTGATCATGTCTTCTTCCCTGTCTACCCGTACCTGCCCGGCAATGTACCCGGGACGTTTTCCAATCGGCAATCAGCCTATCACCGCCAAGCCCTCACGCCAATACCCCGTCCACAGAATCAAGCTCCCTCTGACGAGCCGAACCGTGAAGTCGAGCTCCCTCTGATGAGCCGAACCGTGAAGAAAACGCCGGAGGCGTTTTTAGGTGAGGGCGAACGACAGTGAGCAATAATTCAGTTGGCTGAAAGCCATCATTAATTGCGTTCGAGCTGGACGCGAAGCGGACTGAGGGAGAGACCCCGGCGAAGCCGCCAACCATCCATCGGGCGTAGCCCGATCCCGTTTCACCCACGCCGCTTGGCCAAGGCCCATCCGGCCAACGCCAATGGCACGGACGCCAGCGTGAAGATGAATGGCAGCATCATGCCCACATGAGGGTTGGAGGCGTCAAGCACAATGCCGGCCACGGACGAGCCGATCGACGTGCCGACCGTGCCTGCGGTGGTTACCCAGCTCAGTCCTTCGGTCAGGGATTCCGCCGGCACCAGATCCTTGACGATGAGGTTGCCGGTGGCGAACGTCGGCGAGACGGTCAGGCCGGCGAGGATTTCGAAGACGCCCAGCAGGATGAGATTGTCCATTGACAGCCGGAAGAACACGTAGCCGACGGTCAGCAGCGACAGGAACATCACCATATGCGCCCAATGGGAGCCTTTGAGTTGGCAAGAGCCGAACACCAGCGCGCCGATGCACGAGCCGACCGCGAACATCGCCAATTGCAGACCGAGGAAGGGCTCAAGTCCCATGGATTTCATGGTGGCGGTAATGGACACGTCGAAGGACGTGAAGCTCATATTGAACACGATGAACACGGCGAGCAACGGCAGTACGCCGGCATAGAGCAATACACTCTTGGGCTTGGCACCGCTGCGTTTGAGTTGGCGCAGGGTCAGCTGGTCGGCATCTTCGCTTGCAGCGGGGCTGCCGTCATCGTGCGCGGCCACGGTGACCTGTTCCACGATAACCGGTGGCTGGGTGGATTTCAGCGAGAAGAATATGGTGCCGCCGATGCCGCATGCCACGGTGGGCACGAACAGTTGGGATACCGGATGCACGGAGGTGGCCAGCCAAGCCGCCAGAATCGGCCCCAGAATAAAGACGATCTCGTCAATGGCGGCTTCCATGGCGTAGGCCGTGTTGAGCAGCTGTTCGCCATCTTCCACACCGCGCAACGCATAGGACCAACGGGTTCGGACCAATGCGCCGAATGAGAACTGCGTCAGACCCATGATGATGGCCAAAGCGAACAGCAGCGGAATCGGCACGCGCACCAACGCCGCGAAGGCGAAGGCGAGCATGGCCACGATCTGCACGGCGAGCGCAAGCCGGCCCACGCGGGCTTGGCCGAAACGGTCGAAGGCGCGGGCGTAGAACGGGGTGACGCAGCTCATGGCCAGCACATAGGCGGCGCTCATGGTGCCGGCGATGGTCCAATTGTCGTAGAGATGGTTGAGCGCCAGAACGATGCCGAGACTCATCATGGAGATCGGCAATCGTGCCACCGCGCCGGACAGGCAGAACGCCTTGGCTCCGGGCAGCATGAACAGGCGCTGGTAGGGCGAGTGGGCAGCGGACGACTTCGAAACCGCGCGAGTCGTGGACACAATAACTCCTTACTGGTGCGTTGTCCGGCACGTGCGCCCGCCCACACGTGCCATCCGAGGGGTAGCGGTTCCCAAGCAACGTCACGCGGCGCGTTTCAACCGCGGACCGGTACGTGGCCAGTCGTCTTCATCGTCGGAGATGCCTTGCGATGCATAAGGTCTCTCCGCCGGTGAAGGCCGTCCGATGCTGTACAGGTCATGAGCCTTTGGGCTCAGTCGTTGTCAGATTGTTCGGGAATGCCGGAGCTCAACTCGGTAAGGATTTCCTGTTTGGTTTTCGCGCGGGCGTGAAGCTCGCGCAAGCCCTCGTCGGGCTCACTGACATAGTAGAGAGTGGCGTCGATACTGTCCAATTCCACACCTTCGACCGCTGCCAGCAGCAGTCGGTACATGTCGAGCTGGGCGAGTTTGCGGGTGATGTCGTCTGGCTTGGTGGGCCGACGACCGGTTTTCCAGTCGACCACGGTAAAGCGTGCGGTGGTGCTGGACGGGTCAAGTCCACCGATGAATACCGCATCGAGTTTGCCATTGACCAGGCCCACGCCCGGCACGTCCACGACGATGGCACGCTCCGTCCACGCCGGGATGCGCTTGGCCCACGATGATTCGGCCAGTCTGCGCTGCCACGCCACCAGCTTGGACTCGGTGGCATTGTCGCTACTTATGGAAGTGGCGGAGGCGGCGGATACGGCGGATGCGGATTGTTGAGCCGTGGGCTGTGGGACAGCGGGCTGCCGTGTGGATGGCTTGCGGCATTGCCGCTCCCGTTCGGCCAAATCGGCCAACATGGCTTCCCGGGAAACGAATCCCGCATCCTGACCTGTATGCGGCATACTTGATTCGGCTTCATATGCCAGTACCGCTTCATCCGGCTTACCGGCATTGATGAATTGCTCGGCCCACGCATGGAACTGCGTGCCGGCCTCGGCCGCCGGAGACGATATGCGCGGAATCGGGCGGATAATGCTACGCCAGTAGAGGCGCTCCTCCCGTTCGTTCATGCCACCTACGCGGGCTTGCAGGCTTGTCACGTTCTGGCGTCCTGCAGCCAGAACGCGTTGCGCCTTGGCTTTGACTGCCTCATCAAGCGACTGGCCGCTGGCGGCATCGGCCATCAAATCGGCGTCGTCCACCAGCAATTG
>ERZ506425.516-NODE-516-length-12203-cov-5.78671_pt1 | contig 12203 bp, 10 predicted proteins | sample MGYA00513667_ERZ506425 | MGnify/ENA metagenome assembly ERZ506425
GCAAGCTCGTCACCACCGCCGCAGCCGGCTACTCCTCCTACGGCAACCAGATCGGCCTGGCCACCGGTCAGGTGGACGAGATCTACCACCCCGGCTATGTGGCCAAGCGCATGGAGGTCGGTGCGGTTGTGGCCGCGACCCCGGCCGATCATGTACGCCGCGAAACCCCGGCTCCGGGTGACAAGGTCATCCTGCTCGGCGGTCGTACCGGCCGTGACGGCATCGGCGGCGCTACCGGCGCGTCCAAGGCGCATAACGTCGAATCCCTGGAGCTTGATGGCGCCGAGGTGCAGAAGGGCAACGCTCCGGTGGAGCGTAAGCTGCAGCGTCTGTTCCGTCGTGGCGACGCATGCCGTCTGATCAAGCGCTGCAACGATTTCGGCGCCGGTGGCGTGTCCGTGGCGGTCGGCGAGCTGGCCGACGGCCTGTACGTGGACCTCAACAAGGTGTCGAAGAAGTATGAGGGCCTGGACGGCACCGAACTGGCGATTTCCGAATCCCAGGAGCGCATGGCCGTGGACGTGGCCGCCGAGGATGTGGACGAGTTCCTGGGCTATGCCAAGGAGGAGAACCTCGAGGCCGAGGTCATCGCGACCGTGACCGAAGAGCCGCGCATGACGATGGTGTGGAACGGCGACACGATCGTGGATCTGTCCCGCGAGTTCCTCGCCTCCAATGGCGCTCCGAAGCATCAGGTGGTGCATGTCGAGGCGCAGCACGGCTACGCCACTCCATGGAAGACCGGCACGCTCGCCGAACGCATGCACACCATGCTCACCGATCTGAACGTGGCCTCCAACAAGGGACTTTCCGAACGCTTCGACTCCACCATCGGCGCAGGCACCGTGCTCATGCCGTTCGGCGGGCGTAAGCAGCTGACCCCGAACATGGCCATGGTGGCCAAGCTGCCGGTGTTCGGCGAGACCACCACCGCCTCCGCGATGGCTTGGGGTTTCAACCCGTACATCATGGAGCAGAACCAGTTCACGGGCGCTTATCTGTCTGTGGTCGAGTCGCTCTCGAAGCTGGTCGCTGCCGGTTTTGAGCATGAGAAGGCATACCTGAGCTTCCAGGAGTACTTCGAGAAGTTGCGCGACGAGCCGGAACGCTGGGGCAAGCCGATGGCCGCCGTGCTGGGTGCTTTGATGGCTCAGGTGGATCTGGGCGCTGGCGCGATCGGCGGCAAGGATTCCATGTCCGGCACCTTCGAACAGCTTGACGTTCCGCCGACCCTGATCTCCTTCGCTGTGGCGGTGGGCAATATGAAGCGCGCCACTTCCCCCGAGTTCAAGGGCGCCGGCCACCGTGTGGTCCGCATCGCCCCGCGCTACCAGGCCGATGGTCTCACGCCGGATAAGGATGCGCTGCTGGAGGTGTTCTCCGCAGTCGAGGAGCTCACCGATTTCGGCGATGCGCTGGCCGTGTCCACGCCGGGCTACGGTGCCACCGCCGAGGCTATCTTCAAGATGACTGTCGGCAACCAGATCGGCGTGAAGCTGGCCGATGGCATCAGCGTGGACGACCTGTTCGCCCCGGCCTATGGTTCCTTCATCATCGAACTTGCCGACAACGCGAAGGTTCCGGCCGTATCCAACCTGGTTGAGGTCAGTGAGGTCGGCGAGACCACCGAGGCCTACCAGTTCGTGGCAGCCGGTGAGACGCTGGATCTGGCCGAACTGCAGGACGCTTGGGAGGGCGGCATCGAATCCGTGTTCCCGTACCGATCCAAGGGCGACGAAAAGGGCAAGACCGTTGAGACCGTGTCCTTCAATGCGCCGAAGAAGACCGTGTACACCGGCACCGGCGTCGCCAAGCCGCATGTGATCATCCCCGTGTTCCCCGGCAACAACTGCGAATATGATTCCGCAGCCGCCTTCGAGCGCGCGGGAGCCGACGTGAGCACGCTCATCGTGAACAACCTCACCCCCGCCGCCGTGGCCGAATCCACCAACGCGTTGGTCGAGGAAATCAAGAAGAGCCAGATCATCATGATCCCCGGCGGCTTCTCCGGCGGCGACGAGCCGGACGGCTCCGCCAAGTTCATCACCGCGTTCTTCCGTGCCCCGGCTGTGACCGAGGCCGTGCGCGACCTGCTGAACAACCGCGATGGCCTGATGCTCGGCATCTGCAATGGTTTCCAGGCGCTCATCAAGCTCGGCCTGGTGCCGTACGGCGACATCGTGCCGATGACCGCCGAATGCCCGACGCTGACGTTCAACACCATCGGCCGCCACCAGAGCCGTCTGGTGCGCACCCGCGTGGCCTCGAACCTCTCCCCGTGGCTGGCGAAGACCGAGGTAGGCGACATGCACACCATCGCCATCTCCCACGGCGAAGGCCGTTTCGTGGCTTCCGACGATGTGCTCGCCCAGCTCAAGGCCAATGGCCAGATCGCCACGCAGTACGTGGACGAGGCCGGCGTGCCGGGCATGGACCTGAGCGTGAACCCGAACGGTTCACTGCTGGCCATCGAAGGCATCACCAGCCCGGACGGCCGCGTGTTCGGTAAGATGGGCCACTCCGAACGCTACAGCAACGGCACGTTCGTGAACGTGCCCGGCGAGAAGGATCAGCCGCTGTTCGCAGCCGGCGTGGAGTACTTCACCGCCTGATCGCGCGAGGCCGCCTAGAGGCCGGTTCGATATAGACCGCCTGTGAGACTGAGAGGGTGTGTTCGGAATTGCTTCGGATTCCGGACACACCCTCTTCGCGTTTTTGATCTGCCGTATAGAGGTGTGACAATGAGCCCCGTTTTATGCTCACGAGTATGATGCGCATAAGCATAAAACAGTTAGAGATCGAATCGATATCTGCATAAAACATGCTCGGGGATACGCAATAACGAATCATTCACACCAGAACATCGTTGGCACCATCGCCACACTTCGTTCCCACGCCGATCTCATACCCGGTTATTCCGAAAAGCATTATGCCTTGTTCGTCAAGACGGACGAACTGGCCGTCGCCGCACGCGAGCGCCACGAATCCGATCTGACCGTCATCTGCGCAAACGATATGTTCCAGGATGCGCGGTGATCGGTTTTCTGGGCAAGCCGTTAACCTCTGAAAATCGCTAAGTGGCTTATTGGTGGCATTCAAAAACGCATTAACCCGAGTGCAAGCCGCAGAATTGCAGCTCGTACTCGGGGTACCGCGAAAAAGATGCCACAAACAAGCGAGATAGCGTCACGCTCCAGCCTGACCACAGATCAAAAACCTGCTTCTCTGGGCGAAATAGCACCCACATGGGGATAAACCCTATAACCGGATGAAGGATTCCATCAAAAAGCGGAACGCCTATTCGTTACTTCATAGTCTGCACGTTGGCATGAAAATACTAGCAGATGACCGGCTGGTACGACTCCGATAACTGAACTTTCATATCAGCCGGCGCAACGACAAAAAGCGTCCCCTACTTCACCACGTCGTAGTTACTGACCGATACCTTGACCTGTGCGGCGTTCACATCAGTACCAGCCTCGAACCGAACCTTCTCACCTGCCGCCCATGAACTGGTGTCGGCAAAAGTCTCCTCGACCTTCACACCGTCAGCATCATAGAGCGCCAACAGCAGCGAGACATTGCTGAAATTGATTTTACTGGTGTTCTCGATGACCGCGGAATACGTGTAGTAACCACCGTATTCCGCTTCTGTTCTGTCAAATTGAGCCGATGAAACCAGATTATTGATCACCTGATCCGTCTCGTTCTTCTCCTGAACGGAATTGCCGTTACGAACCAGATCGTCAAGGGTGTCCTGGTATTTCGAATCAACCTTAAGCCCGTACTTATCCACGAATGTCTTCAGAATCGTGGACCGCTTATCATATACCTCGTTCCACGCGTTGGTATATTCAGCACTGGTACTCGAGTATTTCTTGACTACGGCCAGTTGATCATCCAGCGAATTCAAATAGGCGATGATCTGCTCCTGGAGCTTCGAATCCTTGAACTGACGAGCCTTCAACGGCTTATCATTATCGATCTCAGCCTGAATAATCTGCTGAAGATTCTTTGATTCGCTTGTATCCTTGCCCTGTCCCTTGAGCTTATCGATAAGAGAGGAACGCTTGCTGAAACCCTCCGCGATAATGGACATCGCCTCGTCATCGGCATAGTCTGGCCCCTCGGCCTTCTTCTCGCCACATGCGGATACACCAGCAATCAATGCAATGCTCAGTATCGCAGCAAAGACCTTCTTCATCATGTTGTCCTCCTTATAAATCTATAGACCAAGAATCTGTTTCTTCTTGGAATCGAACTCATCCTTGGTCAAAATCCCCGCGTCAAGCAACTCCTTGAGCTTCTTGACCGCGTCCAACTGTTCACCGACCGACATGGAAGGCACAGCCACAGTCGAAGCCGACTGTTGCGCCGCCATAGGCTGCTCCGCAACTACAGCATTGGCCTGTGCCCCGGTCACAGGATTCACGCCCTGCGCGAAGGCCGCGCCGAACATCATCGCGCCCGCATCACCGAACCCATGTGCCTCAACACCATGCGCAATCTTCTGCTGCGCCGCCACATTCGAAGCGTGCTGCGACACATCCTCATACGCCTTCAAATCCATCTTGTTGGCGGAATACTTCTGCACAAGTTCACGCGAAGCATCCGAAAACTCGATGTTCTCGATACCGATCTTGACGATATTGAACCCGAACCGGGCAAGCCACGTCCCCGCATTCTGCCCATCATTCGCCACCTTGATAGCAATATCATTCGCCTGCGCTGGCAACTGCGAGATTCTGTACTGCGTTGACAGCGCATTCAGTGCCACCGTGAACGACTGCAGAAACTCAGCCAGAATCTGCGAACGTGCTCGCTGATCATCAAACGAGTAGTAGGTAACGTTTGCCGGAACGAAATTACGAATGAACCGCACCGGGTCACCGATTTGGATGGTGAACGAACCATAGGCGAAAATCTCAAGATCCGTCCCATAGAACAGATCGTTATACATGAGCGGGCCGCGCGTGCCAAACTTGATGTCACGAATCTCACGCAGATTTACAAAGGCAATCTGCTTGTAATCGGAGGTGATGCCACCATAGCCAATGCGTTCGCCGATCTGTTTGAAGATCGAATTACCGATGCCATCGCCATTGAAGACGCTGTCTTGACCATCATGGTATTCGTAGCCACCCGGCTGGGAGATGATGTTCTCAATACCGGACTGGCTGAAGATGAACGCCACCGTATTCTCCGGCACATAGATCTTCGACCCGTTGGTGATGACGCCCTCGGAACCGTGTCCGTTGGAGCCGCGGCCGTTGTCGGTATTACGCCGTTCGCCGGGAATTAATGCCGTGTGCTCATCGAAATGCCCCGCGGTGATGATGTCTTTCCACTGGTCGCCGAAGGTTCCGCCGACCGCCCCACCTATTGCCTGCAGAATGCCCATGTCATATGCCTTTCGCCTGTTAGCGCGACTATTTCAACGTCTGTGTGGTGTCACAGTAGCGGCATTGGATCGTCATGCCAGAACGCCCGGAGATAGGCGCCCTACATCCGATGCATTTGACTGTGACCTGTTCTTCTGTGTTTTCCTGCGAATCCACCGTCTTTCCGGTAAACGTTTTGGCGAAAACATCAAGGGTCCCCTTGATGGCCCCCGCCAGCATCTCCACACTGGGTATGGTCTTGCGCAATTCCGCAGCCTGGCTGGACGGAAGTCCTGTGGTGACTTGGCTGATGGCATCCAGCCATTGGGCTACCAGTTTCCGACTGGAGTACTTGTCACCGGTCTCAAACACGAATGACACCTCATCCGTGGCGAAGAACAAATCCAATACCGCAAGATCGTTCTTTTCCGCATATTTCGCCTGCACAACCCCATCCAGCACCTTAAGCCGGGATAGCGGATACACATCCTCATGCTCCGTCCCTTTACCGAACATCTTTCTGATCTGCCATACATATATCAGATTCCTATTGGTCAGAGTCAATTCCACGCATGCCTGCTCACGGTCGTCGCCGCAGCGTCGGGCCTGCGTGCAGGTCAGGATTTTCGTTTCGTCCGATCGCAACTGGTATCCGCTCATCGTCACCCTCTCTTCTTCCCCTTGTTTCCTTTGCGCTGCTTAAAGAACCAGATCGCCGCAATGATAATGATGAGCTCAATCAGGCCGAGAAAACTTTCTCCCCAGATCATGTACGCGATGGCAATGATGACGAACATCACCACACAGGCGACGATACCGATAAGCAGCATCTGCTTGTTCTGCTCAAGCTTGGCAGCTTCGCTCTTCTGCGTGACGGCGCGAATGCTCAGCTGGGCGTCAATATCTTGGAAGAATTGCTTGACGTGCTGCATGTACTGTGTCTCGTCATCGTTCTCACTGCTCACCTTGACGAGAGCCCCATTTTCGTGGGGAGATACCACAGCCGTAAATGTGCCGCCGTTGTATGCGCTGAACAGCACTGTCATACTCGTATCGTTCGCACCGGTAAGCATGAATGTCGCGCTCGTTGCCAGCATCGTACGAATGGACTGATAAACCATCGACGGCGATGATGAGAAACTGCCTTGTTGAACTGCCAAAACCATGTATCCGTATATCCTCTCTATTCACACGCAAGAGAGCTCCGGGGCACCGCTAGGATGCCCCGGAGCCTCTTAACTCCTTATGCGACGGATGCCAGCTTCTGCGTGATGCGCCCCATTACCTCGAGGTAGTACGCCTCATCGGCAGCACTCAACGAATTCTGATCGATCGCATTCAACTTGTTCATGGTGTCGGTATATTGCTGCATCATCTTCGTGTAGTCCGCGAGCATGCTGATGGAGTTCCCCGAGTCCTTGTACTTCTTCATGAATTCGACGTACTGGTCGAAGAACTTCTCGTAGCTGTCCATCGAAGCCTTGAAGTCGGCACTGACCTGCGATGGGTCGTATTGCTGGCTTTGCTGGCTTTGCTGGCTTTGCTGCGACTGCTGTTCCTGCTGCGTATTCTGCGACTGCTGTTGACTCTGCGATTTCTGAGTCGGCTGACTGTCTGTCGAATCCTGGTCTTTTGAATCATCTTCGGATTTCGGGGCATCCAAGGTGATGTCCATGGTGTTTCCATCCTCTTCATCCTCCATGAAGAAGACCTTAATCTCATTGCCCTCAGCATCTTTCGCAGTATAGATATCCGCGGATTTGTCATAGTCAACGGTGAACCCCATTTTCTTCGCATCCTTTACATAGGAATCGAAAGAGGATCGCGTCGCATTACACAACTTAATGGAAACATGGTCCGATGAATCGCTATAAACCTCGCCTTTCTGATTAGCTAGCGCCGGCAGTTTCTTGGCGAAGTCCCCATCCGGCCAAGTAATCGACTGGCATGATGTCTCAATCGCAGCCTTATGCTCGGCCTTCGCATGCACGGTGTAAGCGATCATTCTGCCGCCCATGACCACTACGGCAGCCACAGTGACACCGATGGCGACATATGCCCCGATACGGCCTCCGACCTTGCCGTTCTTCCGCGTGAAGATCACCCCCAGAACGGACAACAGTGCAGGTATGAATGCCAATACCGCAATGAGCGGCACGGTGATATCGGAAGCGGTTCCCACCGACGCAAGCAGCATGAACACTGCGGCGGCGATAACAGCGAACACTACGATTTTCGATAGTTTTTTACGCTTCTTCGGCTGAGCTTCCTCCACAGGAGGAACCGTCGAAATATAGGTTTGAGAGCTATCAATCTGCTGCTCCTGCAACTGTGCGGCACTCGGCATCCGCCGCGTAGAGTCCTGAAACGAATTCCACTGCGCATAATCGTTCGGATTGAACATCTGCGTCGCTTCAGAATCCGCTTTCCGAGCATTGTGCCCCAACTGCACCGCTGCTTCTTTGGCATCCGTCTCTTCTAAACCACCGGCATTCGCCCCAACTGCACCACTCTGCGGTTCAACTTCATCGCCCGATGCCTGCGGCACCTGAGTGTTCGGAATATCCTGCGACTTTGGCTTGTTTTCGTCATCGAACGTCATTGTCGTTTCCTTTCTTGTGGAAGTTCTCACCACGATGATGTCCGCTCCGTGCCTCGTTGCAATCATCGGGGCGATTCATCTCGGTCGGCGTGGTGTTCTTTGCCGCCTCATCGAATATGCGTACGCCGTGCAGAATCGTGTTTGCCAGTTGCGCGAACATGACCTTGCTTCCTTCCTGACGGCGTTCCCTATGAGAAACGACTGACCTTCAGTCATTCCAAGACCACGAATCGGCCTCGTTGCGGAACCCGTCATCAGGGGGCATGTTTTTTTCGCGAGCGGTTTCTCCTTTCTTTCACAAGACGCGAAAATGCGGCGTTGAACCCCGCAGCAGATGAGTTCTCTCCTTTTGATGTCTATCCTCTTTCATCCCTGCTATGGCGTCAATGACGTAACATGTTATAATTCACTCGTATTTTGAAGGGGGTTTATACCATGAGTGGTATATCAGCACGAAGCAGCGCCTGCTGGAGAGCACGACTCAGGCAATGCATGGATGAACGAGGCCTCACGCAACTGGATTTCGTACGCGCATTAAACCGGCAGTATCTCACGAAATTCCATCAAAAGGACGTCAGCAGATGGCTGAACACCGGCAACCGCACCTCATCGGGCGAAATCGGGTTCCCCAAATATGAGACCATGGCAACTATCGCTGACTTCTTCGGCGTGGATGTCGGCTATCTAACCGGCGAAACGGATGAGAAAACCTATGCCATGAGCCACGCCTGCGCATTCACCGGGCTAAGCAGCAGCTCCATCACCGCCATCCAGTCATGGATCAGAACATCGCCGGCACCGCAGAACACTAATCACGCGCACGCAGATGACCCGATGCACGAATACCGTGCCGCCACCATCAACCGGCTTCTGTCGTCGCCGAAATTTCCCGAACTGGCAACGAAGCTGCTGACATTACAGGAGATGTCAGCGATCTGGAACAACAATCCGCAGAAATTCGAAGGCATTCTCGGCTCCCTTGCCAATGACAACGATCTGCCGGATGATCTGGCTCTTCAGCTACTGCTCGGCGCGTTCTACGGTATTGCAAAGGAGAGCTTCACCTCATTACTCCACGACGCCTATCCTCTGCCGGAATAAGACACCAACAGCGCAGCCTTCACTACCACCGAAAGCGCAACCCACATGCCGCCAGCGCTTTCGGCAAAATCGGCAGGTCACACCCACATCAGGCCGGCATATAACCTTCCACCACATCGACCGGGGAGTTGGCCTTGGCAATGGCCTCCTCGTTGGCGCGAACCGTGCGATCGAGTACGTCCTCGTACCCGGTCAGTGCCGCGAACGGCATGAACTGCGCGGCTCTGCCGGACAACGCCATGCGCACGTGACGCCGAGACTGACGGTGCGGCAAATCGATGATGTCGTCATAGTCGTGTGTTTCCGTAAGCGCCATGCGTCACTCCCCGCTCATTCCAATAGCGTTCCGCCACATACAACCAATTATGCGGCGTGGCCGCCGATCTGATTATTGCGCTGCCGGCCAGTCGCCCCGTCGAACATGTCCATGGCCTTGATCACCGAGTTCTTGCCGAATTTGCGTTTGATGTCGAGCAATGTCTGCTGCACGGCCTGTTCGGAATCCTCATCCGCTTCGCCGTGGTTTCCCTGCTCCCGCAAACCCGTCTGTGCATCGTCGTTCTCGCCCCCATCGGCAACGGAGAACAGGTCGGGCTGCTCATAGTGTTTACCGGCCGCCAATGCCGCCGGCGTCGCCACATCAAGCGCTGTCACATTCAGCCTGCGCACCAGCAGGCGCGAATCGACAAGCCGGCAGAACAGTCTGTCGATTGCAGTGCGGATTGTTGACGCCGACGAGGTGAAGCCGCCAAGATCAATCGACCCCGACACGGGTTTGGGCACGCGCCTACCATAATGATCCGCGCCTACCGGCCCCGCATACGATGCGGCAGCGGCCTCGGCTGCGCGTTTCAACTCGACCGGCGCACAAGAGTCCAGTCTTCCCGGGTCAAGACTTGCCGTATCATAGCCGACCGCGAGCGCCACCCTGTTGGTTTTCAGTCCTTTACCGACCAAGTCCAGGGCCAGGCTCTCCGCCATTTCCTTCGCGATAAGCCGTGCGGTGTCGAACAACGCCACGCTGGTCAGCACCTGCCCGGACCCCACGCTGTGTTCGGCGGGCCTGTACGCCTTGATGTCGGCGATCGTGCACGGCTCCCAGCCCCATGCGTGGTCGATGAGCAGTTCCGCATTGACACCGAACAAGCGGTAGAGCAATTCCTCGTTGTAATAGTCGGAGGCTCGCCCGAGTGAGCAGCGGGCGATATCGCCCATGGTCATGAGCCCGTGGGCTTCGAGCTTCTTCGCATACCCGCGCCCGACCCTCCAGAAGTCGGTAAGCGGCCTGTGCCCCCAGAGCAATCTGCGGTACGACGCCTCGTCGAGTTGGGCGATGCGCACGCCTTCGGTGTCGGCGGGGATGTGCTTGGCCACGATGTCCATGGCGACTTTGGCCAGATATAGGTTGGTGCCGATGCCTGCGGTGGCGGTGATGCCGGTCTCGTTGTAGATCGCCCGCACGATGTCGCGTGCCAGTTCGTGCGGGCTTTTGCCGTAGGCGCGTAGGTACCGTGTGGCGTCCATAAACACCTCGTCGATGGAGTATACGTGGATGTCTTCGGCGGAGGCGTACCGCAGGTAGATGCCGTATATCTTTCCACTGGCGTTGAGATAATGCGACATTCGTGGTTTGGCGATATATACGTCGACGGCCAGGCTCGGGTCGGCTTCGACCTCATCGGCGTAATAGGATTTTCCATGGAATCGACGCCCTGGCGCGCGCAGTTGCCGTTCGGCGTTGATCTGGCGCAGTTTCTCCTTGACTTCGAACAGGCGCGCGCGGCCGGGCAGTCCGTAAGCCTTCAACGATGGTGACACCGCCAGGCAGATGGTTTTGTCGGTGCGTGATTCGTCGGCGACGACCAGATGCGTGCGCAACGGGTCGAAGCCCAGTTCCACGCATTCGGATGATGCGTAGAAGGATTTCAGATCGATGGCGATATATGTGCGTTCCACACCTACACCCCCTTGCGACGCTATCTTCCGTTCCATTTACTTGCACAGCCAACATCATGATTCGAACATACGTTCGATTTCTCTCATCATACACGCCATACCGTCTTGACGAGACGCACCGTACGATTGTAGCCGGCGCTTGATAGGGTTGACCCCAGTAGAAATCCCCTGTCTCCACAGTTTCGGAAGGAGCTTTGGCGTGTCAGCAGAACTCGAAGACATCCACGAGGAATGCGGTATTTTCGGCGTATGGGGGCATCCCGACGCAGCTAGACTCACTTATTTCGGCTTACACGCTTTGCAGCATCGCGGGCAGGAAGGCGCCGGCATCGTGTCGAACGACAACGGCAACCTGACCGGTCACCGCGGCAAAGGCCTGCTCACTCAGGTGTTCAGCGATGAACGCGAAATTCAAAGGCTTAAAGGAAGCCACGCCATCGGTCACGTGCGTTACGCCACGGCCGGTTCCGGCGGCAGCGACAACATTCAGCCGTTCATCTTCCGTTTCCATGACGGCGATATGGCCCTGTGCCACAACGGCAATCTGACCAACTGCCCCTCTTTGCGCCGCAAACTCGAGGACGAGGGCGCGATTTTCCACTCGAACTCCGATACCGAAGTGCTGATGCACCTCATCCGCCGTTCCTCCAAGCCCACGTTCATGGACAAGCTCAAGGAGGCGCTCAACACCGTGCACGGCGGTTTCGCCTACCTGATCATGACCGAGCATGCCATGATCGGCGCTCTTGACCCGAACGGGTTCCGCCCCCTGTCCCTAGGCAAGATGACGAACGGCGCCTACGTACTCGCCTCCGAGACCTGTGCGCTCGACACGGTTGGCGCGGAACTGGTGCGAGACATCCGCCCCGGCGAAATCGTGGTCGTCGACGACAACGGCTACCACATCGACCACTACACCGATCAGACCCAGCTGGCCATCTGCTCGATGGAGTTCATCTACTTCGCACGCCCCGATTCCAACATCTACGGCGTGAACGTGCATTCCGCCCGCAAGCGCATGGGCGCACGCCTGGCCCAGGAGTCCCCCGTCGACGCGGATATGGTCATCGCCGTGCCGAACTCCTCCCTGTCCGCAGCATCCGGCTACTCGGAGGAGGCCGGCCTGCCGAACGAAATGGGTCTGATCAAGAACCAGTACGTGG
>ERZ506425.523-NODE-523-length-12020-cov-5.29319_pt1 | contig 12020 bp, 9 predicted proteins | sample MGYA00513667_ERZ506425 | MGnify/ENA metagenome assembly ERZ506425
CGGCAAGGGCAACGATCAGGTTCGTTTCGAGGTCTCCATCGCCTCCATCGACCCCACGCTCAAGGCCATCAGCCCGATTCGTGATCTTTCCCTGACCCGCGACGTGGAGATCGCGTTCGCCAAGGAACACCAGCTGCCGATCGTGCAGACCGAGAAGAGCCCGTTCTCCATCGATCAGAACGTGTGGGGCCGTGCCATCGAGACCGGTTTCCTCGAGGACCCGTGGAATGCTCCGACCAAGGACTGCTATTCCTACACCGACGATCCGGCGTTCCCGCCGGTCGAGGACGAGGTCGTCATCGAGTTCAAGCAGGGCGTCCCGGTCAAGATCGACGGCCATGACGTCACCCCGCTGCAGGCCATCGAAGAGATGAACCGTCGTGCCGGTGCGCAGGGCATCGGCCGTATCGACCTCATCGAGGATCGTCTGGTCGGCATCAAGTCCCGCGAGCTGTACGAGGCTCCGGGTGCCGTGGCGTTGATCACCGCCCACCAGGAGCTGGAGAACTGCTGCCTGGAGCGCGAACAGCACCGCATCAAGCGTGATATCGACAAGCGCTGGGCCGAGCTGGTCTACGATGCGCAGTGGTTCAGCCCCGCCACCCAGTCGCTGAACGCCTTCATCGAAGACACGCAGAAGTACGTCAACGGCGAGATTCGCATGACGCTGCACGGCGGTCGCGCAGTCGTCACCGGCCGTCGCTCCGACAGCTCCCTGTACGACTACAACCTGGCCACCTACGATTCCGGCGACAGCTTCGATCAGAAGTCCTCCAACGGCTTCATCGACATCTACGGACTGCCGAGCCGTGTGGCCGCGGCCCGCGACGTCAAGTTCGGCAACGGCATCGAGGTGCCGGACAACACCGTCGAGTAACATCCGCCGCCATCCCATGGCACATGCGTAAGCCCCGCCAGCCCACCCCTATACGGGTCGGACGGCGGGGCTTCGATTACCGTTGACCCCACTGATACTGCGTGGTGGAACATATCCGCGTGATTTCCCCGTTCCCAGCTAAGGTAGGAACCATGACTGAAAGCAATAACGAACATCTGGCGTTGTGGGGCGGCCGCTTCACCTCCGGCCCCTCCGCCGCATTGGCCAAGCTCTCCAAGTCCACCCAGTTCGATTGGCGTCTTGCCGACGACGATATCGCCGGTTCCCGCGCACATGCCCGTGCGCTCGGCCGTGCGGGACTGCTCACCGATGACGAACTCAACCGTATGGAAGCCGCGCTCGACGAGCTGCAGCGCAACGTGGACAACGGCACTTTCGCTCCCATCGAGGACGACGAGGATGAAGCGACCGCGCTCGAACGCGGACTGATCGACATTGCCGGCGACGAACTCGGTGGCAAGCTGCGCGCCGGTCGTTCCCGCAACGATCAGATCGCATGCCTCATCCGCATGTGGCTGCGCCGCCATTCCCGCGTGATCGCCACCCAGCTCATCGACCTCATCAATGCGCTGATCGAGCAAAGCGTGAAAGCCGGCAAGGCCGTCATGCCGGGCCGCACCCACATGCAGCACGCCCAGCCGGTACTGTTGGCGCACCAGCTCATGGCCCATGTGTGGCCGCTGATCCGCGACATCCAGCGTCTGGTCGACTGGGATAAGCGCATCAACGCGTCGCCGTACGGTTCCGGTGCCCTCGCCGGCAACACCCTGGGACTTGATCCGGAGGCCGTCGCCCGCGAACTCGGCTTCGCCACCGTGACCAGTAACTCCATCGACGGCACCGCCGCCCGCGATCTTGTCGCCGAATTCGCCTTCATCGCGGCCATGACCGGCGTCGACATCTCCCGCCTGTCCGAAGAGATCATCATCTGGAACACACAGGAGTTCGCTTTCGTCAAGCTTGATGACGCCTACTCCACCGGTTCCTCGATCATGCCGCAGAAGAAGAACCCGGACATCGCCGAGCTTGCTCGTGGCAAGTCCGGGCGTCTTATCGGCGATCTCACCGGTCTTATGGCAACGCTGAAAGGCCTGCCCACCGCCTACGCGCGCGATCTTCAGGAAGACAAGGAAGCCGTGTTCGACCAGGTCGACACCCTTGAGGTGCTGCTGCCCGCCTTCACCGGCATGGTCGCCACCATGCGCTTCGATACCGAACGTCTTGCGGCCGAAGCCCCAACCGGCTTCGCCCTGGCCACCGACATCGCCGAATGGCTGGTCAAGAACGGTGTGCCGTTCCGCCACGCGCATGAGCTTTCCGGCGCATGCGTCAAGATCGCGGAAGGCCGTGGTGTGGAGCTGTGGGATCTGACCGACGAGGACTTCATCTCCACGTTCGCGGCGTTCCTGCCTGCCGAAGTCGCGCCGAAGGTGCGTGAGGTGCTTTCCAGCGATGGTTCCGTCGCATCCCGCAACGGCAAGGGCGGCACCTCGTATGGCCGTGTGCGTGAGCAGATCGCCGATGCCAAGCGCGAAACCGAGGAGCTCAAGGTGTTCGCCGAGTCCACCAGCGACGGCCCCGCCTACAAGGCTCCGGAAACATTGCGTTGACGGGCTCGCCTGAAGCGCGATCGATTATGCGCTGATGGTCCGCATTGCCCGCATGATGGCGACCATCGGCCAATAGGATGACAAAGACCCGCCGTTCGGCATATCGTTCGGCGGGTCTACCTATGCGTATGGTTGCAATCGATTGCCGCTATCTGGACGGAACCATCATGTGGCTGTCGGGGGAGTCGTTGGCACGATCGCCGGTGATAATGGGCTGGGAAATCGATTCATTCCATCGAATGAGGGCGTGCGGATGCCGCCTGCAATACACTCGAACGCAGTAATCACAGAACAAGAAGGGGGCGAACGATGCTGACGCGAGTTCAGATTCAACGGCTGGTCTACCAGCATGGGCGTGAAGTGTTCGAACACGAGCATATGGACATCGAAAGACGGTGCTACCAGCATGGGGCGGTGACCACATTCGCCCATTCCATTCGCGTCGCTTGTCTGGCGGTATGGATGGCCGACCGTCTGCGCCTGTGGTATCGCGTCGATCTGCATTCCCTGGTCAGATCCGCGTTGCTGCACGACTACTTCCTTTACGACTGGCACGATTGGGACAATGGCGAGCATCGGCTGCATGGCTTCACCCATGGGCAGGCTGCGTTGCGCAATGCGGTGCGCGATTTCGACCTCAACCATATCGAACGCGACAGCATCGCCAAGCACATGTTCCCCATGACGCCGGTTCCGCCGAAATACATCGAGGGATATCTGGTCACCATGGCGGACAAGATCAGCGCCACCAGGGAGACATTCTCCCGTGACCGTTTCCATAAACCGCTGCTGCGGAAGTGAGCTTGGAGGCATTCATGCCGAATATCGAATACCTGTTGCTGTGGTTCCTGCTGTACAGCTGCGTCGGTTGGGTCTATGAATCCGTTCTGGTGTCCGTTCTTGAACGTCGCTGGGTGAACCGGGGATTCCTGAACGGTCCGATCTGCCCGATCTATGGTGCCGGCGCGGTGCTGGGCATTCTATTGCTGAGCGGCCTGCGAGACCATCCGGTGATCATCTTCCTTATTTCCGCATTGGGTGCCAGTGTGCTTGAATTCGTCACCTCCTGGGCGATGGAGAAGATATTCCATGCGCGTTGGTGGGATTACAGCGATTACCGGTTCAACATCCAGGGGCGTGTCAGTCTGTTGGGGGCCGTGGTGTTCGGAGCAGCCGGTGTTGCATTGATTGAATTGGCCCAGCCCTGGGTGGCGCAATGGACGATGCTGGTCCCGATGCGCGCATTGCATGCGTTATGCCTATGTTTCATCGTGCTGTTCGTCATAGACATGATTGTGACGATTCGAGGCATGGTGAACCTGAGCGAAAGTCTGAGGAATTTCAGCGAAATGATTCAGAGCGCGGCCGAGCGTACCGGCGAATCATGCCAGTGGGGCAAGGACGTGTTGCTGCAGAGGATCCATGAATGGTCGTCTTCATCGCAGGAGATTCTCGCCAGTATGCGCAGTAGTGCCATGAAAACCCTGAACCGGCAGCAGCGTCGCATGATTCAGGCGTTTCCAAATTTGAGATCGACCGAGTCGGTGAAGGAAAGCAAGATCATGGAAACCGTGCGCGAACTGTTGCGTAGAAAATAATCGAATCCGATATCGAGGGGCCGGCCGCATTCATGGTGAATGAAGCCGGCCCCTCGATATCGGCAATGCCGTTGCTTTGTCGCGCTACTGGCGCACTTCGACGGATGACGAACCGGTGTCGGTGATGCCGTGTCCGGAATTCGGATGCTGGGCCGAATAGACCTGATCTCCGATGTACGAGACCAGCAGCACCAGAGCCACGCATAGCAGCGCCTTGCGGTTGATACGGTCAAGCAACTGGTTGAGCGTCGGCGCGACCAGATATACGATCGCCAAACCTCCCAGACCGAACACCAGCAGGCCCTCGGCGCAGATGCGCCCGTTGATGTTCAGGAAGTAGCCGGTGTAATCCCACCAACGCTGCCCCTTGGTCATTTCCAGATGCCACGACGAGATGTATTCCAACGTGCCGCAGAGCGCAACGGCGGCGACGAATTCCGCGACCGGGTGCTTGCGCAGCTTCTTGAGTACGATCAGGATGAAGACGCCGCCGGTGCCGTAAATCGGCAGCCATGGGCCATGCAGGGTGCCGCGGTTGACGAACACGCCCTCGTCGATGAAGCACAGTGCGACCTCCCACACCCAGCCGATGATGCAGAAGATGAAGAACATCATTATCAGGTTCAGCAGCGAGTAGCTGCGTGCCGCGTTCAACCCGCCTATATTGATGTTCTTGTCCTTCATGGGGATGGGGGAGAGGCGTACCGGGTACATCTGCGCGGCCAGCAGAGCCCTGCCGGTCTTCGACGCGTGCATCTTGCCCTGGTAATCCTCCCAGGCTGACACCTGCTTGGAACGCATGATGCGAATGCCGAACCAGTCGGCCAGCCAGCCGGCGAAGCCCTTCGGTGCGCTGACGGTTTCGCCCTGGGCATCCACTTCGCTGATGGCGGTGCGGGCGTCGGAGTAGGTGCGCTCCAGCAGATCGGCCGGTGCCTTTTCGAACAGGAACGTGTCGTTGAGCTGTTCGGCGCCCTGCAGGCCGGCCTGCTTCGCGGTGCCGCGCAGGTAGGTATAGTATTCGGCCCAGAACGAGGCCTTGTAGCCGTTGGAATAGAAGATGCCGGTCAGGCCAAGCGTGCAGGTGGACAGGATGTCCCAGCCGAGGAAGGTCAGTATGGCGACGAAGCACTCCCACTTGTGTCCTCTCATCATGCGACGGGACAGCGTAATCGCGTCGCATGCCTTGATGGAGGGGTTCTCGGCGATGATGAACGGCACCAGCATGTAGGAGAAGGTCTTGATGATGCCGCCGACGATGGTCAGCCACCAGAGAGTCAGGAACACGCTCTTTACGAACATCGTCCATGCGATGCTCGCCCATTTGCGGGTGCGCAGCGGGAACATCATATGGTGGATCGGCACCTGCTCGTAGACGCGCGATTCAAGCACCATGCGGCGGGACACCACCAGGTAGGTTTCGCGGATGAACAGCCAGACGAACAGGTACACCGCCAGACTGGCGAGCACCAGCAGTATGGCGGCCCCTCCGCGCGAATGCAGGATGGAACTCATCGCGTTGGTGACGGAAAGGATGACGCTGCCGGTGGAGAAGGAATTGAGCACTGTGGCGAATACGCCGCGCGACCGGCCGAACGTCGCGTCATGGTCGTTGTCCTGGATGCTCTTCTGGGATTGCTCCACCTGCTGCTTGGCTCCGGCATCGTCACCGGCGATGATCTTCTCCAGCAGATCCGAGATGCCATTGGACGACAGATGGTCGCTCGCCGCACCGCTGGTGACAGTGGTCTCATCGGCGGAGGAACTGACGACGGCTGGATTCTGATAGTCGGTCGCCCATAGCGTCGAACCGTATTCGACGCCAAGGAACGCAGCGAACAGGCACAGCGCAAGGATGAGCCAATAATGGCGTTTCAGCGTGATTTTCGCTTGTGTCTTCAGGGCTTTTCGATTCACATCTCTCTCGTTTTCCCTAATTGCAAAAGAACGTTGGGCGCGGTCCTGTCCAAGCACGCTCATTATAGCTTTGTCGTCTGCCTATTTCCGCTGTTCGGGCCGGGACGCCTCGCGTGTGAAGCTGTCGTGATGTTCTGCGAGACTGAATGATGCGTTATACGCATTCGAAACCCAAGAATTTGATAGGGAGATTAACAAGATATGGCTCGTATCACTGACTTCAGGGAAGCAGGTTTTTCATCTCTGCTTGAGGAACTTCAGTGGCGTGGTCTGGTGTCCCAGTCCACCGATCGTGAACGCCTTGCTCAGGCACTGAACGGCGAGCCGATCACCTATTATTGCGGATTCGATCCGACCGCGGCCTCACTGCATATCGGCAATCTGGTACAGCTCATCAACATGCGCCACCTGCAGCTCGCAGGCCACCATCCCATTGCACTGGTGGGCGGCGCGACCGGTCTGATCGGCGATCCGCGCCAGTCCGGCGAACGCACGTTGAACCCCAAGGACGTCGTGGCAGGATGGGCCGAGCGTTTGAAGAAGCAGATCGGCGGCATTCTCGATACCGAAGGAAGCAATCCGGTCCGTTTCGTCTCCAACTACGACTGGACCGCGCAGATGAGCGTCATCGATTTTCTGCGCGATGTCGGCAAGAACTTCCGTCTGGGCACCATGCTCGCCAAAGACACGGTCGCACGCCGTCTCAATTCTGAAGAGGGCATCTCCTTCACCGAATTCAGCTACCAGGTGCTGCAGGGCAACGACTTCCTGCACCTGTTCGATGAGTACCACTGCACGCTGGAGCTTGGCGGTTCCGACCAGTGGGGCAACCTCACCTCCGGGCTGGATCTGATCCATAAGGTGCGCGGCGTGGACGTGAACGTGTTCACCAGCCCGATCATCACCGATGCGCAGGGCAAGAAGTTCGGCAAGTCCGAAGGCAATGCGGTATGGCTTGACGCCACGATGCTCAGCCCCTACAAGTTCTATCAGTTCTGGATCAACCGCCCGGATGCGGAGATGGAAAGCCTGCTGAAGGCCTTCACCTTCCTGCCGAAGAGCGAGATCGAGCGTCTGATCGAGGAAAGCAAGACGAATCCGGGTGCTCGCGAAGCGCAGAAGACCCTTGCATGGGAGGTCACGAGCTTCGTGCATGGCGAGCAGGCGACCCAGGCCGCCATCGATGCGTCCACCGCGCTGTTCGGGCGTGGCGGCGATCTGAATGCCATCGATGAGCAGACCCTGGAATCCGTGCTTGATGGATTCAAGGTCGCCGGCGAGAACGGTGAGCATGTGTTCCCGCAATCCGAGGCCGGCGCACGCGTGATCGACGCGGCGCAGGCGGCGGGACTGTTCAAGTCCGGTTCCGAGGCCCGCCGTGCCATCAAGTCCGGCGGCGTGTACCTGAATAATGTGCGTGTCGAGGACGATGAGGCGGTGCTGGGGGAGAGCGACTTCCTCGCCGGCCGTTTCGCCTTGATTCGCCGTGGCAAGAAGGCGCTTGGCGTGGTGGAGCGTCACTGACGCATATAGCTGTGGCGGGCCGTATCCACGACCCGCCACGCGAATGGTTTTCGAATAGTCGCAAAGTATCTGATTGAAGCGAGGAACAGCATATGGCAGAAGGTAATGAACATTCCGGCAAGTCGTTCGGCGGGCGCAAGTCTTACGGGCATGGCGGCTCGGGCCGACCGGGCAATCGCGGAGGCAAGGGATTCAAGCCGCGTGGCAAGGGCGGTTATGGACACCGCGACGGCGACCGCGAAGGCGGCAAGGGCGGATTCGGCGGGCGTAAGTCCTATGGCAAGGGCGGCTACCGCAAGGATCGCGACTTCCATAAGGACGGCGAGCGTCGCGGAGGCTATCGCAAGGACCGTGACTTCCGCAAGGACCGCGACTTCCATAAGGATCGCGACTTCCATCGTGATGGTGATGGCGAGAAGCGCGAGTTCCGTAAGGATCGCGACTTCCATAAGGACGGCGAGCGTCGCGGAGGCTACCGCGATAATCGTGGCGGCAAGGGCGGCTTCGGCAAGGGCCCGCGCCGTGACGGCGAGCATGGGGGCAATCCGCGCTACCGCCGCGATGACGACCGCCGCAATAACCGCCGCAACGACGAGCATGGCGAGCGTCGCCAGTTCTCCGACGACGAGAAGCGCGAATATCGCGAGCATAAGCGCACCGAATACATGAGCCGTCCGCGCCGCAACTCCGACGGCACGATGAGCTTCCCCTCCCAGAATCCGTATACCGCGCGTCGCCCAGACGAGCCGGTGATGCCGAAGGGCCTTGAATGGTCCATGCTTTCCTCCGACGAGAAGGAACGTCTGCGTGGTCTGGCGAAGGAGCATGCGGAGAACACCGGTCTGCATATTCTTGCGGCCTACGCGCTTATCGACGATGATCCCAAGGCGGCCATGGAGCATGCCAAGTGGGTTGCCCGTCAGGCATCCCGCATCGATTTCGCTCGCGAGACGCTGGCATTTGCCGCGTACCGTACCGGCGACTACAAGCTTGCGTTGCGTGAGTTCCGCACCGCCTTCCGTATGAACGGCTTCGCGGACTATCTGCCGTTCATGGCCGATTGCGAGCGTGGCCTGGGCAATCCAAAGAAGGCCATCGAACTGGCGTTGAGCGACGATGCCAAGCTGCTGCGCGGCGAGCCCAAGGCCGAGATGTTCCTGGTATACGCGGGCGCCTTGGGCGATCTGGAGCAGTGGGATAAGGCCATTGCCGTCGTGCATACGCTGGCGCGTTCCAAGGGGCTGTCCGGCGCCTACCGCATGCGCGCCCTGCAGGCCGAGCAGCTCTTCCTGGAGGAATCCGGCCAGAGCGATAAGGCCGAGTCGTTGGAAGGCATGATCGAGAAGCTTGAGGATCAGTACGCGGACTTCGATATCGACGAGGATTCCGACGATGTGGTAATCGATCATGACCTGGCGTATATCACCAACGGCGATGACGAGGAAGTGCTCGACAAGCTCGGCATCGACCCCTCCGAAGCACAGTTCGCCCCCGAACCCGAACCGGAAGAGGACGAGACCGAGCTGCCTGCGGACGAGGCCAAGGAAGGCGCGGAATCCGATGAGGAACCCGAGCAGGAGGCTGAACAAGCCGACGGCGAAGCCGAGCAGGACGATGATTCCAAGGCCGAGGAGTCCAAGGATTCCGACGATTCCAAGTCCGAGGAATCCGAACAGGCCCAAGCCGGGGACGCCGACGAGGAGTCGACCGAAAAGTGAGCAAAACCCGTTTTCTTCAGGGAAGCGAACGTACTCTGGCCGAGCGGTACCATCTGGCACTGCTCGACCTTGATGGCGTCGTCTACCGTGGCAAGAACGCCGTGGACCATGCCGCCGATTCCATCCAGCAGGCCGAGCAGGCAGGCATGATGATCGAATACACGACGAACAACTCGTCGCGTTTCCAGCGCATCGTCGCCGATCAGCTTATCGGCTTCGGGCTGAAGGTCGAACCATGGCAGGTCATCACCTCATCCGTGGTCGCCGCCCGCATGGTCGCCAAGGCCGTTCCGGCCGGATCGCGCGTACTGGTGCTGGGCGCCGAACATCTGCGCGAGGAGGTCGAACGCGCAGGACTCGTCATCACCGATGACCCGACCAGCAAGCCGGCTGCCGTCATCCAAGGCTGGTACCCGGACATGACCTGGCAGATGATGGCGAACGTCGCATTCGCCGTGGAAGCGGGAGCCACGTATTTCGTGACCAATCGCGATCTGACCATTCCGCGCGAACTGGGTATCGCGCCCGGCTGCGGCTCCATGATCCAGGCCGTGATCACCGCCACCGGCGTCGAACCGGTTGCGTCCGCAGGCAAGCCCGAATCGTACATGTACGACGAAGCGCGTGAGCTGAACGCCTCGGAAGGCAACGACATGGTGTCCAAAGAGGAGTCCATTGCGGTGGGCGATCGTCTGGACACCGATATCGAGGCCGGCAACCGTGGCGGCTACGATTCGCTCGCCGTACTGACCGGTGTGACGAACCCGCGCGAGCTCATGCTCGCCCCGGCGCATCTGCGCCCGACCTATGTGGCGAAGGATCTGCGTGGGTTGAACGAGACCATGCCGCTGCCGACCAGCATCGGCAACGGGTGCTGGGTGTGCGGCAATGCCCGTGCCGCCTACGACAAGGTGGACAATGCGATTCGTGTCGGCGATCCCGCATCCATCAATGCACTGCGTGCGGCGATCTGTCTCGCCTGGCAGCTGCAGGACAACGGCACGGACATGACCTCTGTCGCTCTGCCTGAATTTACGCTATGAGCGAACAGATCAGCGGCAATGAGATCGACTTTGAGGCCGTAGGCGACGATATCGTCGACATGCCCGACCGTCTGGATCTGCTTCTGGTGGAGGCCGGAGTGGTGGGGACGCGTACCAAGGCGCAGAAACTCATCAAGGCCGGCAAGGTCACGGTGAACGGCGAGACGGTGACCAAGCCGGCATACGCCGTGGGCGCGTTGGGGCATGCCCGTATCCGCGTGGACAAGGGCGAGGATTATGTGTCCCGTGGCGCCTACAAGCTCGTTGGGGCGTTCGAGGCGTTCCACGAGCAGGGACTAGCGGAACCGAAGGGTCTGCAATGTCTTGACATCGGCGCCTCCACCGGAGGCTTCTGCGACGTGCTGCTGCGTAGGGGAGCAGGCCGTGTCGTCGCCTTGGATGTCGGCCACGGCCAGCTTGATCCGCGCATTGCCATAGATCCACGCATCATCGAAATGAGCGGCGTGAACATTCGGGACGTGTTCGCGGACGATCTGCCGTTCAGGCCGCAGATGATCGTTTCCGACGTGTCGTTCATCTCCCTGACCTACGTGATTCCCGTTATCGCGCGTATTGCGGCACCTGGAGCCGCCGTGGTGCTGCTGGTGAAACCGCAGTTCGAGGTCGGCCGCGATGGGCTTGGCAAGAACGGGATCGTGGAAAGCGAGGAGTTGCGGCGCAAGGCTCTGCACGATGTTATGGACTGCGCCAGGCGTGAAGAGCTGAACGTGGTGGCCACCGCGCCATCGCCGATCGAAGGCACGCATGGCAACGCCGAATGGCTGTTGTATGCCCGTACCGCGCAGGCGTGACGCCTCCTGTCAGGGGCGTGTACGGCCGTGACAGGCTTGCGACCATGACGAAGGCCGGTTCCACGAGGAGCATCGTGGAACCGGCCTTCGTCATATATGGATTCAGAGCATTGCGTCAGGATGCCAGGAACTTGTCGATCTGGCTCTGCCTGCCGGCGATGATGAGTTCGTCGTTGCGGCGCATTACCGTATCGTTTTCGCCATACTGGAATTCACGGCCAGGCGATTTCACACCGACCACCACAATGCCGTACTTGTCGTGGATTTCGGCTTCCGCGATCGTCTTGCCCGCCAGACGTTGCGGCGTATGCACCTTCACTACCGTGTGCATGCCTTCGATCTCGATGTAATCCAGGTAGTTGCCCGACACCAGATGCCCGATACGCTTGCCGGCGTCGCTTTCGGCATTGATGACGTGGCGTGCGCCGATACGGCGCAGAATACGCGCATGCTGAATCGAGACGGACTTCGCCCACAGATCGGTGATACCGGCATCCAGCAGGTTGCCAGCCGCGATCACGGAAGCCTCGATGCTGTCGCCGATCGCCACCACCGCGGTATCGAATTGCGAGGCGTCGATGCGTTCGATCGCCATCACATCGGTCATATCCGCTTGCACCACCGGGATCTGTGACGACCAGCGTGCCACGATCTCCGGGTCCTTGTCGACGGCGAGCACATCCTGCTCCATCTCGTTGAGCGTGGAGGCCACGGAACTGCCGAATCTGCCTAGTCCGACGACGAGTACGCTTTTGGTGCCCTTCTTACGTGCCATATGTGCTCCTTGAATGTGTTGCAGCACCAAGTGTACGCCGAACCGGCATGCTGGGGGTTGTTGCCTGCTGCCGAACTGTTTTGTTTTCTTAAGTAATCCTATGTTATAATAAGTCTCATGTTGGT
>ERZ506425.529-NODE-529-length-11934-cov-5.91296_pt1 | contig 11934 bp, 9 predicted proteins | sample MGYA00513667_ERZ506425 | MGnify/ENA metagenome assembly ERZ506425
ACACGACGCTCTTCCGATCTTGCATCATTCTGTGAGGGGACGCATCCATAACGAAGAGAGGCAAGGCCGATGGCCTTGCCTCTCTTCGTTATGGTATCCTTACTTGCGGAGAATCAGCAGATAGTCCTCGCCCTGCGGGACGGAGGTGATTTGGTAGCCGTTGTTTCCGGCGAAGCGGGTGATGTTGTCCACGGCGCAGGGATCGTCCACCAGGACCTGGATCTCGGCGGGGTTCTCCTTGGCGGCCTTCTGGACCATAATCACCGGCATGGGGCAGAGCTGTCCACGGGCGTCGATCATACCTTAGCCGCCTCCTTCCGGGAATTCAGCAGGGAGATGGCCAGCAACACCACAAAGCCGATGACCACAGCCACCTTGCCTGCGTTGGCGATACCGCCTACCACCACCTCACCGGCATCATTGGCGCTGTCGGGATTGCCGGCCAGTGCGAAGTTATGGGCGAAGGCAGCACCCACGATCATACCGAACACAGTGACGGCGCTGTCACCGTTGCCGGAGCCGGCCAGAATCAGCTGACGCAGAGGGCAGCCGCCCAGCAGCACGCTACCCCAGCCCACCAGAACCATGCCCAGCAGGTTCCACAGGTGGCTGCTGTGAGCGATGGGCTGCAGATCGAAGCCCAGCTTGAAGCTGCCCAGCGCCAAATTGCCGATGAAAACGGTGACGAAGATGGCAATGAAGCCATACAGCAGGTGATTGTCCTTCACCAGAATGGAATCACGGATACCGCCCACCATGCACAGGCGGGACTTCTGAGCCAAAGCGCCCACCACCAGAGCAATGAGCAGGGAGACGATGGCAGGGGCGTGCATAGAGCCGGGGCCTGCCTCGCTGGCGTGGAAGATGGCGGGGACCGCCAGCACCAGTACAAGCAGCACGAACATCACCACGGGAAGGGTGGTACCCTCCACCAGCTTGGCGGGATAAGAGCGCTTGAGGCCGAAGCCACGCTTAAGGAACACGATACCGATGAGGATGCCGATGACGAAGCCGGCCAGACCCACCAGAGCGTTCAGGTCACCACCGCCCATACGCAGAACCATCCGCAGGGGACAACCGAGAAACACCAGTGCGCCAATCATGACGAAGGCGCCCAGCACGAACCGGGTGGCGGGGGAGGAACCGGCCTGCGGACGGAACTCCTTACCGGCCAGAGCCATGATGAAGGCACCCAGTACCAGCCCGATGATCTCCGGGCGGACATACTGCACCTTGGCAGCACTGTGCAGGCCCACGGCACCGGCGATATCACGCTCGAAGCAGGCGATGCAAAAGCCCATGTTAGCGGGGTTGCCCAGCTTGGTCAGCACCAGAGCCGCTACGCCCACCAGGACGCCGGCAATGATGACCAGCCAATTCTCTTTTTTCATTACAAAACTCCTCTCTCTTTTAACATTTTGTTCATATATCATACGATAGAATACAATTTTTGTCCAACAAATGGTTCCTATAGAAAAGAGCTGTTATCGAATCATTCGATAACAGCTCTTTTTCGACTTTTGAATGGATCAGAGATTCCGGCGAATGGCCATCTGGCGGCAGAAGCGGACAAAGGCCTGCTCCGACTGGGAGAGGATCGTCTCTCTGGGGTAGACCAGATAGATACTGCGGTGCAGCCCCTGCGGGTCCATGGGGAAGGTCAGCAGGCGGCCGTCATCTACCTCAGACGCCACAGAAAGGGCTGATAGCACCGAGACGCCTACGCCTTGGGCGGTCATACGCTTGATGGCCTCCGGGTCATCCACTCTGGCCACGATGTGCAGGTCCTGATCGGCAAGGCCCATATTCCGCATATAGGACTGTACGGTGCGGTCCGTGCCGGAGCCCTCTTCACGGGCTACCGTCGGCTCCCGCAGCAAATCACGGCCATAGACATTCTGCTTCTTCAAAGCCTGATAGTGAGGATTGTTGGCGGTACACATCACCAGATGATCCTCCAGCATGGGGAAGTAGGTCATGGAATCCGGCTCCAGCATAGCTCCCACGAAGCCCAACCGCACGGAGCCGCTGTGGAGCAGCTTGTGGATCTGGGCCGAATCGCCCCGGCGCAGATGGTAGCGGACGCCCGTAATCTGCTTCATATACTGAGCCAGCAGCTCCGGCAGCAGATACTGCGCCGGTACCGTGGAGGCTCCCAGCAGCAGGGGAAGGCCTGCGCCATCCTGATTCTGGAGGACCTCCTCCAATGCAGCGCAGTCCGCCAAGATTTTTTTGGCTGCCGGATAGACCCGCTCGCCCTCCGGTGTCAGCCGCACCCGGCGGCGTGCGTCACGGTCCAGCAGGCGGGTGGACAGAGCCGTCTCCAGTGCCGCCAGATGTGCGCTGACGGTGGACTGGCTGAGGAACAGGGCCTGCGCTGCCTGTGTAAAGCTCCCCAATTCCGCCACGGCCACGAATACCTGGATCTGTTTCAAGCTGAATTCGCTCATGTCTGCCTCCTTGCTGCGTGATACTTATAGAAATATAACACATTTTTCTATGTCTCGTCAAGTCGTGGGGCTCCGGCTGGCGAGTTTTGTAAAATCGCCGCCGACCGTTGCCAAGTCGGCTCGTGCGTGTTACAATAGAAAAAACGATGATGAACGGGGAGGAAACTTGCCATGCTGCTGGCGATCGACATCGGAAATTCCAACATATCTGTGGGGCTGTTTGACAAAGCAGGGAAACTCCTGTTTCTCTCCTCCATCGACACCGACAGCCGCAAAACGGCGGATCAGATCAGCATCGACCTGATGAATCTGTTTGCACTGTACCGCTATGATCTGAAGGACGTCACCGGTGCCATCTTTTCCAGCGTGGTGCCGCCTATCAACTTTATGATGACCAAAGCCCTGACCCGGCTGCTGGGCGAGCCACCCATGGTGGTGGGCCCCGGTGTCAAGACAGGGTTGAATATCCGCATGGAGGTCCACAACCAACTGGGGGCCGATCTGGTGGCCAACGCCGTAGCGGCGCTGGAGAAGTACGCTCCGCCCATCATTATGATCGACATGGGGACGGCCACCACCATCTCCTATATCTCCGCCAAGCGTAGTTATGAGGGCGGCCTGATGTTTCCCGGCGTGCGGCTGAGTCTGGATGCGCTGTCCGACCACACGGCCCAACTGCCGGATATCTCCTTGCAGCATCCCAAACAGTTGATTGGGAAAAATACAGAGGACTGTATGCGCTCCGGCATCGTCTACGGCACGGCGGGAATGCTGGACGGCATTATCGACCGCATCAGGGAGATGTTGCCGGGTGAGCAGCCCACCATTGTGGCCACCGGCAGCAATGCGCCGGTGATCGTACGGTATTGCCGCAACAAGGTGTATTATGACAAATATCTTCTGATGAACGGCCTGTGGGCCATCTATCAGAAGAATCACTGACAGAAGAATCACTGAACCGCAAAAGTCTCCGTATCTATGTGCGGAGACTTTTGCGGTTCCATCGGATCAGCATAGCGATGACGAGATGGATGACCGTATTTCAATCCACGCATTCCATGAGGAGTGCGACAATTTGTCCGGAGTGATGCGATTGTCAGAAGTGACCCGAGGTTATCCGGAGCCAACACGAGCGCAGATGCCGCAAAACGGGGAAAAACTTGTTTTCTCCTCTTTCCGATTGAACAAAATTTTTATTTTGTTCAATCTTGTGTGCCGAAGAAAAGGCTCCCCCGCTGGAGCCGAGATGTCGTTTTGCGTATCATAGCAGACGAACAAATGTTTGTCAAGTAAGTCATCATGTCGTACGGCTCAATCAACCCCTCCCTCTTTAGCCGGAGGGGTTGATTGAGCCTATAAGAACCTATTACGGATTAGAAACTTGAAGCTTGCGTGATATCTTTGATACTCCGGCAGCGATATCGTTAAATACTTCCCAAATACTTCTAAATCCCGTCACGGTTCTAAAATTTCCCGGAGCTTTGCCAGTCCTTTGCGCTCCAAGCGGGACACCTGTACCTGAGATACCTTCAGGATACGGGCAGTTTGCTCCTGTGTCATTCCCCGAAAAAAACGCAGAAGTATGGTGATCCTTTCCCGCTCCGGCAGGCTGTCGATGGCTTCCCGCAGCGCTATTTTTTCTACCATCCCCTCCTCCGGGCTGTCTGTCCCCAAGGTGGATTCCAGCGTCAGGCCGTCGATGGTCTCCTGCTGGAGGGATTCCAGCGGCCCGTTGGCCAACTCTACGGCGGCGACCTCCTCCACAGTCATTCCCGTCTCCTGCGCCAATTCTGACAGCTGCGGTTCCCTCCCCAGTGTATGGCGCAATCGTTCCCGTGTATAAAACAGGGTCTGGCCCTTTTCCCGGAGGCTGCGGCCCACCTTGACGGAGCCGTCATCCCGGAGAAAACGGCGGATCTCACCGGCGATTTTGGGGACGGCGTAGGTGGAAAACTGCGTTCCATATGTGAGATCAAATCCCTTTACAGCCTTGATAAAACCAATACATCCCAGCTGGTAGAGGTCGTCTGTATCCACGCCGCAGCCGCTGTATCGCTTGACGATGCTCCAGATAAGCCCCACATTTTCCGTCAACACCTGCTGACAGGCGTCATTGTCGCCATTCTGCGCCCGATCCAACAGCGTCAGCAGCTCGCTCATCGCTTCGCCGGGACACGGGAGGCGATACGCTTACGCATGGTGACGGTGGTTCCCTTGCCGGGGGCAGACTTTACCACCAGTTGATTCATAAAGCTCTCCATGATGGTGAAGCCCATACCGCTGCGCTCCTCGCCGCCGGTGGTGAACAGCGGCTGCCGGGCCTGCTCCACGTCCTCCATGCCGCAGCCCCAGTCACGAATTACCAACTCCAGCGTCTGATTTTCCAGCAGCCGCAGCTTCATGACGATCTTCCCCAGCTGATTTGGATAGGCGTGGACGATGGCGTTAGTCACTGCCTCGCTGACGGCGGTTTTGATGTCTCCCAGTTCGTCCAGCGTAGGATCCAGCTGGGCGGCAAAGGCCGCTGCGGCCAGACGGGCAAAGCCCTCGTTGCTGCTGCGGCTCAAAAATTCCAAGGTCACATAGTTCTCCGGTCTCCGCTTCATATGTACTCCCCTCTCTCATCGTATGGTCAGATAACGTTGGAGCCCTGCCGCATCCAGCACTCGGCGGGCCTGTGCTGCGGCACCGCAGACATCTGCCGTGCCGCCCAGCTCCTGCATCCGCTGCCGGGCCCGGATCAGCAGGGCGATGCCGGAGCTGTCCATAAAGGTCACGCCGGAGAGATCCAGCGTCAGCTGTGTAGGCAGGGCCTTCTCAATCTCCTGATCCAGCCGCCGCAGGAGCCCCTTAGCGCTGTGGTGGTCCAGCTCACCTGAGAGGCGGATGCAGATATGGCGGGCCTCGCATTTTACAGAAACTTCCATTGGGATCGCTCCTTCGTGCAAAAAATAAAATCACCGCAGATCCTTCGATCTGCGGTGATTATACATGATGAAGCGGTTATTTTCTGTCAAAAACGGGGGCTTGGAAAAATCAGTCACGCATGGCCGCCGCGGACTCCTCCAGCTTGGCGATCAGCGCACGGGCCTTGTCAGCCTTCTCCCGCTCGGCATTGACCACGGCCTCCGGGGCCTTGGACACGAAGCTCTCGTTTTGCAGCTTCTTCTCGATGCGGGCCAGATTCTCCTCTGCCTTGGTTTTCTCCTTGGCGATGCGCTCCAACTCCTGCCGGATGTCCACCAACTCCGCCAGAGGCAGATAGAGGGTGGCGTTGTGGGTGGCCACGGTGACCATACCCTTCAGATCCTCCGGAGACTGCGCCTGAACCTCCACCTCGCTGGCGTAGGCCAGCCGCATGATGAAGTCACGTCCGCCGGCATAGATATCCGGGGTCTGAGTGACGATGAGGATCTTGGCCTTCCGGGAGGGCGGCACGTTCATCTCGGAGCGCCGGGCCCGGACGGCGGAAATGGCGTCCTTCACCGCCTCCATGGCGTTTTCCTCCTGAGTGAAGGCGAAACGCTCCTGATACTCCGGCCACTGGGCCCGGATCAGGAAGTCGCCCTCATGAGGCAACGCCTGCCAGATCTCCTCGGTGATGAAGGGCATGAAGGGATGCAGCAGCTCCAGCACCCGCAGCAGCACATAGCACAGCACGTTCTGAGCCGCCAGCTTAGCCTTCTCGTCCTCGCCGTACAGCCGGGCCTTGGTAAGCTCGATGTACCAGTCGCAGTAGGTGTCCCAAATGAAGTCGTAGATCTTGGCGGAGGCCACGCCCAGTTCATAGGCCTCCATATTATCCGTGACCTCCCGGATGAGGGTATTCAGCTTGCTGAGAACCCACTTGTCCTCCAGCTCCAGCTGCTCCGGTAGCTGTACATGGTCGATGGTGAGGTTCATCATCACATAGCGGGAGGCATTCCAGATCTTATTGGCAAAGTTCCGCATGGCCTCACACTTCTCCACAAAGAAGCGCATATCGTTGCCGGGGCTATTGCCGGTGATGAGGTTGAAGCGCAGGGCATCGGCACCGAACTTGTCCGCCATCTCCAGCGGGTCAATGCCGTTGCCGAGAGACTTGGACATCTTGCGGCCCTTGTCATCCCGGACCAGACCGTGGATGAACACCGTCTTGAAGGGCTCCTGCTTCATCTGCTCCATGCCGGAGAAGATCATACGGGCCACCCAGAAGAAGATGATATCGTAGCCGGTGACCAGCACGGAGGTGGGGTACCAGTACCTCAGGTCCTCGGAGTCCTTGTTGGGCCAGCCCAGCGTGGAGAAGGGCCACAGGGCGGAGCTGAACCATGTATCCAGCACGTCCTCCTCACGGGTCAGGTGGGTGCAGCCGCACTTTTCGCACCGGGTGGGATCCTGACGGCTGACGTTAATGTGTCCGCACTCGTCGCAGTACCATGCGGGGATCTGGTGGCCCCACCACAGCTGACGGGAGATGCACCAGTCATGGACGTTCTCCATCCAGTTGATATAGGTTTTGGTAAAGCGCTCCGGCACAAACTTGATGGTGCCGTCCTTCACCACCCGGATGGCCTCCTTGGCAAGAGGCTCCATCTTCACGAACCACTGGGCGGAGATCAGGGGCTCCACGTCGTTGTGGCAGCGGTAGCAGGTGCCGACGTTGTGGGAATAGGGCTCGGTCTTGACCAGATAGCCCTGCTCCTCCAGATCCTTGACGATGGCTTTGCGGCACTCGTAGCGGTCCATGCCATTGTACTTGCCGCCGTTTTCGTTGATGGTGCCGTCGTCGTTGATGACACGGATCACCTCCAGATTGTGACGCAGGCCCACCTCGAAGTCGTTGGGATCGTGGGCAGGGGTCATCTTCACGGCGCCGGTGCCGAAGCCGATCTCGCAGTAATCATCACCCACAATGGGGATCTCACGGTTCATGATGGGCAGGATGCAGGTCTTGCCGATGAGGTGCTTGAAGTGCTCGTCCTCCGGGTTTACCGCCACGCCGGTGTCGCCCATCATGGTCTCAGGCCGGGTGGTGGCCACCACGATATCGCCGCTGCCGTCGGCCAACGGGTAGCGGATATGCCACAGGTGGCCGGGCTTGTCGGTATACTCCACCTCGGCGTCGGACAGCGCCGTCAGGCAGTGGGGGCACCAGTTGATGATGCGGCTGCCCTTGTAGATGAGGCCCTTGTCATACAGCTCGCAGAAGGCCTCACGCACCGCCTGAGAGCAGCCCTCGTCCATGGTGAACCGGGAGCGGGACCAGTCACAGGAGGCACCCATCTTCTTCTGCTGCTCCACGATACGGTTGCCGTACTTCTCCTTCCAGGCCCAGACACGCTCCAGGAACTTTTCACGACCCAGATCATAGCGGGTCAGGTGCTCCTCCTCCCGCAGGCGCTCCTCCACCTTGATCTGGGTGGCGATACCGGCGTGGTCGGTGCCGGGAAGCCACAGGGCGGAATAGCCCTGCATCCGCTTGAAGCGGGTGAGGATATCCTGCAGCGTGGAGTCCATGGCGTGGCCCATGTGCAGCTGGCCGGTGACGTTGGGGGGAGGCATGACGATGGAAAAGGGCTTCTTCTTCGGGTCGGGATCCGCCTTGAAGCAGCCGTTGTCCATCCACATCTGATAGATCTGCGGCTCCACCTCACGGGGATCGTATACCTTCGGCAATTCTTTACGCATATGTTCTCTCCTTCTGATTTGGATTTTATCATCAAAAAAACCGCCCCGCTCCGCCGATGCGGAACAGGACGGACTGTGATCCGTGGTACCACCTGTTGTTCGGGATGACTCCCGCACTCATGGGGCAAGCGCCCCGCCCCGATAACGGAGGGCATACCGTTGGGACCTACTGCCGTGTTCAGTCCAAGGCTCCGGGACGACTTGGGCGGCGCATCACGGGAGCTTACACCCACCGCTCCCTCTCTTAGCTTCCGCACTCCGCTTACTGCTTCCCTTCCGTGCCGTTACACAATATGTATGCAGTATAATACACTCCCGGAAAAAAGTCAAGTTCCCCTTTCCCTTTGGGCGGGGCGGTGCTATAATAGGGAGTATCCAAGAGAGGAGGCGCCGCCTTGCATATTCTGGAGCATTTGCGTACCGTGAACCGACACCGCCATCTGGTGCGGAAATACTGCTTCCGGCTGGGACTGTACTGGCAGGGACTGACCCATGATCTCAGCAAATACAGCCCCACGGAGTTCTGGCGCAGCGCCAAATACTATCAGGGCTACCGCAGTCCCAACGATCAGGAACGGCTGGTCAACGGCGTCAGCCTGTCATGGCTCCACCACAAGGGCCGCAACCGCCACCATTTTGAATATTGGATCGACTACTGCCGGGGCGAGGACGGAACGCCCTTCATCGGCGGCTGCAAGATGCCGGTGAAGTATGTGGCGGAGATGTTCTGTGACCGCATCGCCGCCTGCCGGGTGTATCAGAAGGAGAAATACACAGATGCCTCTCCCTACGACTATTTCCAGCACTCCAAGGGGCATCTGTGCCGGTCGGAGCACGGTCACGGCTTCATCCATCCGGAGACCAGCGAGCTGCTGACCCGGTGGCTGCTGCTTCTGAAGGAGCAGGGCGAGGATGCCGCCTTCCTTCAGATCCGGCAGGAGCTGAAGGAGCTGCGGAGAGCGTAAATACCGGACAAAAGCCGCTGTCGATCCATTGTGTCGGGGGCGTCTTTTTCTTTTCGGCGTTTTTCACAGGCTTTTCCATAATTTATACAGAATATTGCACAACTTCCGTGTGGGGAATCCCGTTAAAAAATGGCAGCGGCGGGGGTTGTGGAAGTATGTGCGCCGTGATATACTGTATGACCGTGAGAGGAAAAATGGTGAAAAGGAGGAACATATGATGGAGAAAAACGGAAAAAAAAGTTTATTTTCGATTGAAATAACCACAGGGTCCCTGTGGAAAAATATTCTGCTGTTCAGCCTGCCGCTGATGATGACGCAGGTGCTGGAGGTGCTGTTCAACCTCAGCGACGTGGCCATTGCCGGTAAATTTGCCGACTATCTGGCGCTGGGCGCTGTGGGCTCCACCACTCTGCTGGTATCCCTGTTTACGGGACTGCTCATTGGCATCGGCAGCGGTGTCAACGTGGTCGTGGCCCGTGGACTGGGGCTGGGCAGTCATGAGGACGTGGAGAAGACCATCCACACCTCCCTGCTCATCTGCGGTGGTATCGGTATCGTGGTGTGTCTGGTCTGTCTGCTGCTGGCGAAGCCCATGCTGCTGCTGCTGAATACCAAGGAGGACTTGCTGCCCGGCGCCGTGGGGTATCTGCGGATCTACGCTCTGGGTATGCCGGCCATGGCGGTATACAACTTCGGCAATGGTGTCCTCAGTGCCGCCGGGGACACAAAGCGGCCTCTGCTGTATCTGAGCATTGCCGGCGTGGTGAATGTGGCCCTGAACCTGTTCTTTGTGATCCAGTGCCACATGGCCGCCCTCGGTGTGGCCATCGCCAGCGCCATCGCCCAGTGGCTGTCCGCTCTGCTGATCATGCGGCATCTGATGAGCCAAAAGGATGCCTGCAGAGTGCATCTGAAAAAGCTGTGCATCGACAAGGCCGCCGCCAAGCGGGTTCTGATGATCGGCATCCCCTCCGGCCTGCAAAACGCCATCTTTGCCGTTGCAAACCTCTTCGTACAGATCGGCGTCAACAGCTTCGATTCGGTGATGGTATCCGGTAGCTCGGCAGCTGCCAACGCCGATACGCTGATCTTCAATATGATGTCTGCCTTCTATACTGGCTGCGCCACCTTTGTCAGCCGCAACTGGGGTGCCGGAAAGACGGATCGTATCCTCAAGAGCTACCGTATCGTTCTGCTGTATTCCTTTCTGGTGGGCAGCATCTGCGGCGGACTGCTGCTGCTGTTCGGAGACAAGTTCCTTGGACTTTTCGCCAATGAGGCGGACGTGATCGCCGCCGGTATGCAGCGGCTGAAGATCATGGGCTTCTCCTTCGGCGTCAGCGCCCTGATGGACGCCAGCATTGCCGCCTCCCGTGGAATTGGGCGCAGCATCATCCCCACCATCATCGTCATCATGGGCTCCTGCGTGTTCCGGGTCATCTGGGTGTACACGGTGTTTGCCTACTTCGGCACCATCCCCTCCCTGTTCCTGCTGTACATCTTCTCCTGGGCCATCACGGGCATTGCCGAGTGGGCCTACTTCCGGCACAGCTACAAGAAATACATCCTGCACGGACAAATATGGTAAACGAACGCCCCGGCCAGTTGACTGACCGGGGTGTCTTTTTTCGGTTCTGGTTGCACATACAAACAACTGGCCCTCCGGCATACTCGGAGGGCCAGTTTTACAGCTTATTCAGGATACGCTTACTCGGCGTCCTCGTCCCCGTCGTTCAGCAGAGCACGGATGGACAGGGAGATCTTTTGCTTCTCCTCATCCACAGCGGTAATCTTGGCATCCACGATCTGGCCCTCGGACAGAACGTCACCGGGCTTCTCGATGCGGCGATCGGCGATCTGGGAGATGTGGATCAGGCCATCCACACCGGGAACGACCTCAGCGAAAGCACCGAAGGTCATCAGCTTCACGATACGGACGGAAGCCACGTCGCCCACCTTGTAGGTCTCCATGAACTTGTCCCAAGGATTGCAGGAACGGTCCTTCACACCCAGAGAGATCTTGTGCTTCTCGGGATCGAAGGAGATGACGTACACATCCAGCGTGTCGCCCACAGAAACCACCTCAGCGGGGTTCTTGATGCGGGACCAGGACAGCTCGGAGATATGTACCATGCCGTCCACGCCGCCGATGTCCACAAACACGCCATAGCTGGTCATGGACTTGACGGTGCCGGTATAGTGCTTACCCACCTCGATGCTCTCCCAGATGGCGGCCTGAGCAGCCTGACGCTCCTCATACTGCACGGCACGGATGGAGCCCACCACACGGCGGCGGGCGCGATTGACCTCGGTGATCCGCAGGGAGACGGTCTGGCCGATCATCTGGCTCAGATCGGCACCACGGGGCTGACCGCTCTGAGAGGCGGGAACGAACACACGCACGCCCTTGACGTTGACGACGATGCCGCCCTTGTTCTCCTCGGTGACCTTGCCCTCAAGAGTGGTTTTGTTCTCGCAGGCCTCAGCGATATCCTCCCAGACCTTCACGGCGTCCAGACGCTTCTTGGAGAGCATAGCGTAGCCCTCCACGTCGTTGACACGGATGATGTAGGTCTCGATCTCGTCACCCACCTTCACCACGTCCTCAGGCTTCACGCCGGGATCGGCGGACAGCTCTTCCGCGGAAATATAGCCTGCCTGCTTGCAGCCCAGATCCACCTGAACCTCGGTGGGACCCACGGCCGTCACGATACCGGTTACCTTCTCTCCTGTATTTAAAGTCTTAAAGGATTTGTCCAGCAGTTCCTCAAAGCTCTCTTCCTGGGGTTCCATGTTCTTGATTTCTTCGCTCATTGTTGTATATACCTCCTTAATGATGCCCGCCGGGG
>ERZ506425.551-NODE-551-length-11558-cov-4.53482_pt1 | contig 11558 bp, 14 predicted proteins | sample MGYA00513667_ERZ506425 | MGnify/ENA metagenome assembly ERZ506425
CCATTGCTTCGACTCCGCGCACCTATAACCGTCAGACCGGCCAGTTTGAGGACGGCCAGCCCCTCTTCCTGCGATGCTCGGCATGGCGCGACCTCGCACAGCACTGCGCGCAAAGCCTCGCAAAGGGCATGCGCGTCATCGCCCAGGGCCGACTCCAGCAACGCAGCTACCAGGCGCAGGACGGAAGCAACCGCACCGTGCTCGAACTGCAGATCGACGACATCGGCCCATCGCTCCGCTACGCCACCACCCAGGTAAGCCGCACCAGCCACACACAGGCGCAACAGGGCGCATACACCGGCGGCGCCACCGGATACGGCAACCCGAACCCGACCGCCACCGGCGAGGACCCATGGAGCACACCCGACAACGGCCCCGTCTACGGAGCCGCGCAAGGCGAGGAGGAACCCGAATTCTGATGGGGGGAATCTACGACACGATCCTCAACGATCCCGCGCTCGCCACCCAGATGCGCCGGGCGCAGAACCGCACGGACTATCGAAACAAACCCGCAAAACCGAAGGAAAGGAAAACCACCATGCCACGACGCAGCACCAAGGAACTCGAAACCCTGTCCGAACGCAAATGGGGCGAACTCACGCCAGACGAACGCAGAAGCGTCCGCAACTGGATGAAACGCACACACGACGACGACACCGAACTCGACCTCGAAACCGCCGACCTGCTCGAACACAACCAGCACATCAGCATCGCCAGAGCCTACGCCATCGTCCACAACATCACCGCCGAACCCGCCGAACCCGAACCCACGGCAGACACGCTCCAGGCGCTCGCCGACGAGAACAACATCCAATGGCTCGACGAATGGCCCGACGACGCGACCACGGCCCACAGGCGCATCGGACGCTGGCAGAAGGTCGCCGTCGCGCTCCGCAGCACCGGCAGACCCGCGGTCATCTGCGACGGCCTGAACCGCAAAGGCTCCCTCGCGCTCGCACGCGCCATCAACGAGGGGCGGACAGGCACATGGCGGCCCAAGGGCGCATACCGCGCCGGCGTGCGCGACGGCGACCATCCGCAGGTCATCGCCCAATACGTCGGGGGAGCGGTCGCATGAGCGCGCAGACCATCTCCATCCGCATCCCCAGGAACGAATGGTGGAGCCAGAACAGGCGCGGCCACTGGCGCGTGAAGCACCTGCACACCAGAGCCGTCAGACGCCGCGCCCTCCTCGCCGCACGAGACGCCGCGCCCTCCTCGCCGCACGAGACGCCATCAACCGCGGGGCGCTCGACAGGCCGACACGATGGCCCGTGCGCGTCATCGCCGTCATCCACCCGCTCACCCACGGCCGGTTCGACCCCGAAAACGCGGCGCCCATGGTCAAGGCCATCATCGACGCGCTCACCACCGCCGGCATATGGCCCGACGACGACGGCACCCACATCACCGGCCCCGACTACAGGCCGGGCGATCCCAGCGAGGAACCCGGCTGGTACCGAATAGACATCGAAATCACCGAAGGAGAAGCATCATGAGCGTCAAAGCCATCAACTGGTTCCTCTACGGCATCGACGCCGAAAGATTCACCAGCGTCACGGCATACCGGACACTCGGCGCGCTCGCCGACTACGCGGATCCGGACGGGCGCAACGCGTTCCCCGGGCAGAAGACGCTGGCGAAACGCCTCGGATGCAGCGAGAGAACCATCCGCCGATGCCTCACCTGGCTCGAAAGCAACGGCTACATCATGAAAGGGAACCAGAGCGCGGCGTCCGAACTGCCCGTCGGTCACCGCACGACCGTCTGGGACCTCCGCATCAGCAGAGAGGACAACCCTGTCCGCCCTAGAAGAACCGTACGCAGACCGGACAACCCTGTCCGCCCTAGACCGGACAACCGGGCGGACAACCGGGCGGACATCAGGGCGGACAACTGTTGTCCACCGATAGTAAACAACATAAATGATTCTAAAGAGAGAGGCGCGCGCGAAGCGAAACCGATAGGCGACTGGAAACCCACACCCGAACACCGCGCGCTCGCCGCCAGACTCAACCTCGACTGCGAGGCCGAAGCGGCCAAATTCGCGGACCAGGCACTCGACCAGGGAACCCTCAGCGCCGACTGGGACGCCAGATTCAGAAACTGGCTCCGAAGAGGCCACGAACTCGGCATCACCAACACCAACACCACCGGCACCGGCAACAGCCACCAACACACCTGGAAATGCCGCCACACCCTCCAACTCCTCCACCGCAGCGAACCCGACGCCATCTGCGACGCGCTCGCCTGCACCGTGGCCAGCGCCCTCAACGACGGCATCGACCCCGACAGGATCGCCCGAACCATCCGCGACGGCGACACCGGCCGACTCCAGGACCTCACCTGGGAACCCGCATAACCCGCAAAACCGAAGGAAAGGAAAACCAATGACCATCGGCATGAAACCCGAAGCGCTCCTCTGGATCGACACCGAAACCACCGGCCTCGACCCCGAACACGACCAGCTCCTCGAAATCGCCATCCGATGCACCGACCCACACGCCGAAACCATCCTCGGCGCATGCCACCGCATCATCCGCCCCCACCGGCTCGACCTCACCGCCATGGACCCCGCCGTCTTCACCATGCACACCGACAACGGCCTCCTCCACGCCATCGTCGACGCCGACCCGCAAACCAACAGCCCCGAAGCCGCACGCAACGCCATCGAAGAGACCATCGAAAGCCTCGCCCAACGATTCCACCTCATCCCCGCAGGCAGCAACCCCGCATTCGACCTCGCCTTCACCCACACGGCCGGATACCGCATCGAACACCTGCTCGACCACCGCCGATACGACCTCGACACCATCCGCTGGCACCGCAGATTCACAGGCCGACCCGACCCATGGGCAAACAGCCACGCCACCAGCCACCGCGCCCTCGACTGCATCCAACGCGACATCAACGAACACCGACACACCATCCAGGAGGAAACCAACCAATGAGAAACACCATCTGCGCCGCCCTCACCGCCACCACACTCGCCATATGCACCGCGCTCGCGGGATGCGGGAGCGCGGCCAAACCATCGACCACGGCGCACGCCGCCGACACGGGCGTCATATGCTCCGCCTCGCAAAGCGGCATCAGGGTCTGCACCGTCACATTATCCGACACACGGCAGGTCGACTGCGTCATCACGGCCGGCACCTACGGCAAAAGCGGAATCACATGCGACTGGGCGCATGCCAGCGGAAGCGACGAGGAGCCCACACGATGACCGAACGCGAAAGACACGAAGCCATCCAGGCATTCAGCCTGATCTGCCAGACCTGCGCCAACACCGGCATCACCGCCGCCCGCAAAGGCGACACCGAAACCACCATCCACACCGCCCAACAGATCATCCACGACGCCCAACGAATCATCACACTCATCACCACCGCCGACTGAAAGGAACCACGATATGAACGCCAATGACACATCCAAAGATGAGAGCCGGGAAGCGCTGGCCGACGAATGAAAGACCGGACTCCGCATCTGTGCCGGAACGCTCTCGGCACAGCCATCTGCGCCAGCAATGGCATCGGACCACCCCAGTATGCCGACCGCCAACGGCGTATAGAGCATTGCGTCATCTGCGGCAGGTGGTGGAAGATCTACGCCGTCTCGCCGTACCTGACCATCTGGGCCGAGGTGCCAGCCTGGATGATCTGGCTGTCCTGGCACAGAATCTGGAAGACCGACCATAAATCATCCCACGGGAAGGAACCGGAACAATGAGCGAGGAAACACTCGAACCGCCACTGCCGCCGATCGACGCGCGCATCGAAGCCGTCGCCGAACGCCTGTTCGGACTCAAATGGGCGCTCCGCAAGGACTCCTCCGAAATCATCCACGAGGAATGGCAGACCGCATCCGAATGGATCCGCGACGGATACGTTCGCCAAGCCATCGAAGTGCTCGCCACCGCCGACCAAGCGCAACCCGCGAGCGCCGACGGATCCGATTATGAGGAGCGGATGCGCGTCGAATACCGTGATTTGACCGCTCGTGCCGGCAGGCTCAGGGACATGTTGCAGCGGTATGCGGATGGCACGCTCGGCTTCGAGCTCGTCTGTCCGATCGGCCTGTTGAGCAGACAGCTCGACATCATGGACGCATACGCCAATCTGCCCCGCCGCAGAGCCAAGATCGAACACGTCAACCTTGAAAAACAGGACTCCGCCACCGAATAAACAAAGAACCCGACCTTCCGGCCGGGCTCTGGCATTACCACAAACCAGACTACCACGCCGGAGGGAATCGAACAAATGTACGAACCAACCAACGAATCCCAACCAACCACCACCAACACCACAACAAACGCCAGCCAAACAACACCAGCGCTCGCCGGTGTGTGCCTCGTCTGCGGCGGAGGATGCGCTGCCGGCGACACCATGTGCGCGAGATGCGATGGGCTGATGCGCGGCTGGCTGCGGGAATATCCAGCATGGTTGGATTCGCTGCATGAGTTCCTGGACTCGACCGCGCATTACGGAGGCCGCCAGCCTGGACGCGTCAACCTTCCAGTCGCGCCGACGCCAATCCGATTGTCGGTGCTCGACCACATGCAGGAGGTCGGGGACATGGCGGTCGCATTGTGGCGCAGACTGTACGCGCCATCGGCGATGCCATGGGCGAACGGCCGGATTCACCCGTCCCTGCTGGAATGTTTGAGCGTCTGCGCCGCATGTCCACGGTTGAACCGGCTTCCGGACATCGACATCATCTGGCACGACTGGGAATCATTGGCGCGCAAGACCTTGTCCATCATCGACGTGCCGCCTTCCAAGCACGGCATCGGCAGATGCCCGAACCCGCTGTGCGGAGTCGAATTGACCGCGGCGGTCGGCGCGGTAAGCGTTGCATGTCCCGTGTGCGGCAGCACTTATCGTGTGGCGGATGTGCGGTTGGGGTTCCTGAGGGCATGCGTTCGGTCGGGACGCGCGTTCACGGCGGGGGAGTGTGCGGAGCTGCTGCGCGAATGCGGATTCCAGTGCAGCGAGAGCACGATTCGCTCATGGCGCAAGCGCGGCAGGCTCCAGCCGGTCGGCAAAAACGCGAAGGGGCAACCGTTGTACAGGCTTTCTGACGTGCATGGACAGGTCGTGCGACGCGACTCGATTTGACAAAATCGAAAGTGCAACGCAAAATTGTCAGTGGATTAGAGGGTTCAAACCGAGGTGACTTGGTTTGAACCCTTTTCATATCGCCATGGATTCTCCTAACTCCTTGGGCTGCAGTCCCGTCCTGTCCGAACGACATATCGGACACGCTCCGTCTACTCCGCGTCAGAGTGGGCATACTTCAAGTGGCAGGCAAGCCAATCCCGCGATTCCGTGATGCGGTGAAGCTCAAATCGCCTGCCGGTATGCCTTCGTCAGTGGTAGATCGTACCGGCCGCGAGTCTTTATTGGATTCTCTTCCTTGCGGCTGCGTATGGACGCGGGTTCGAATCCCGCCGGAGGCACTCGGTCGTCCCATGTCATCATTTTTCGATTGGCGTTGAATCCGGTGGCGTGGGATGGTCCTAAACTTGGCGGCATGCCAATCGAAAAAGAAACACGCGAACAACATCAGAAACGTCGCAACGACGAATCCGCGAAGGCAATAGAATGGCTTGCATCGCATTGGACTCAACCGCGGAATTGTCCGATTTGTGGCGGCCTGCAGTGGGGGGTTGGGCAAGCCCTGGAACTCAGAGAATTCAATTCAGGAGATATTGTGATTGGCGGGGATTCGCGGATCACGCCCATCACCGCTGTCATATGTCAGACGTGCGGATACACCTTTTTCGTGAGCGCGGTGATCTCTGGTGTCGTTCCTGCGGAGCCGAATCAGACGGAGCAGGGGAAGGGCGAATCGTGAATTCGAACCTTCAAGGGCTTCAAGGGCTGTCTCAACAGAAGGCGGCATTTTCGACGAGTGTCAAGATGCCGAGGGAGGAGGCGATACCGGTGCGTACGACCGACCTCAAGCATCTGAAAAGGGATATCAGACGAATTCCGGATGGCAATGGTAAATTAGACAACGCTTTTTGGTGCGCAATCGGTATCGGAATCCCGATGATAATCCAATTCGTGGTGGACTCTAGTTCTTCCGGAGGTCACGGTAACTGGTTGATTTTGGCTATCGGCGTGGTGTCATGCATATTGGCTGGCATGTTTAAGATATTTGGTAAAGGTGAGAAAGAAGAACGCGAACGATATATCGACGACATCATCGAGAACATTGATGATTTCTCCGTCGGTGTGAGATGAAGTTGAATCTCTCCGGAGTCACCCATGAAAAGGAATGGCCCGGAATCGCTTCCGGACCATTCGTTTATTTGTCGTTTTGCTTGCGTGGTCTGCCGCCGCTGTCGTATGCGCAGGCAATCACCTACGGCGGGAAGGCTGTGGTCATGAAAGACGCCCTTCAGGAGATAGCCCACCAGCTCACACGCCTGGCCGACCAGGGCGAACAGATGGGCATGCAAATCAGCCGGGGGGATGCGCTGGAAGCATGGGGAATGCGCATCTACGAAGCCGAATTCCTCACAGCGCTCGAGCGACTCGGAATCGAAGTCGTGGACTGAAACGAACTGATCGAATCGTCTCGAAGATGACAGCACGCAAACCCAACATCCGCAGACAGAACGGAACACGAAGAAACCAACTCGTCGCAAGACACAAAGCAGCAGTCAAAAGCGGACGAACCTGCGGAATCTGCGGCAAGCCAATCGACCTGCAGCGCAAGTATCCGGATCCTTGGAGCTTCGTCGTTGACGAAATCATTCCGATCGCAAGAGGCGGAAACCCGTATTCCTGGGCGAACACCGAGCCCGCGCACCGATGGTGCAACACCATCAAAGGCACTCACACGCTCGAATGGGCTCAACACGAAGTTCGACGACTCATGAACGGCCGACAGGGGCAACAATCAAAACCGCCGACCGCCGTGCCGTTCCGAAAAATAAGCGTATAGGCCGGTATACCCTCCCGGCCTAGAAGCCCGTCTCCCGCAGCATAGGGCTTAAATCTCCCCGAAACAGACATCGATAACGGGTTATCGAACGATAACGGAAGGCGGTGCGATTGATGAGGGTCTGCAGGCAGTGCGGCAATCCGATACCGCCGACGAGGAAAAGCAATGCTGAGTATTGCTCCCAGAAATGCAATCAGCGGGCGTACCGGGCGCGGAAGAAAGCCGAGCGGCAATCCGGCGAGAGCGGTGGCGCAGTGAGGAGGCCGGGCAAGGTCACCGTCCGCGTCTCGCCGACAGTCAACGCAGAGCTGACCCGCGATGAATTCAATTCGATGATGGACGACTCCTATGAGGACCTGCTGCGATTCAGCCGTGACGTTTTGAAGAAGGCCGCTGCGGACGATATGACCGCCGGCAGGGACAAGGCCGCGATCGTCAAGGAACTGCTCGAGGTCGGCAAGGAGCTTGACATGAGGTCCGGGAATGATGACCTGCTGGCGATGAGACCGGTGAATGACGAGGTGGTGTCCGATGAGTTCAGAGCGGAAGCTGTCTGAGCTTGCGAGGCATCTCATCCAGCCGACCGGCATCGTACGCAGCGCATTCCCGAGGGTCATGCAGGTAGCCGGACGGGCCGGAATCGAATACGACCGGTGGCAGCAGGGCTTGGGGACGCTGATTCTCGGAACCCGGGAAGATGGATCGTATGCGGCGTCCGAGGGCGGTGTGGTCATCAGCATCTGCCGTCAGGTCGGCAAGACCTTCACCATCGGCAGCATGATCTTCATCCTATGCATGCTCAGGCCTGGGCTGAAGGTGCTGTGGACCGCTCACCGCACGCGCACCAGCGACGAGACCTTCTCATCGATGCAGACCCTCGCACGGAAGCCCGCATTCGGGAAATACGTGCGCAACGTCCGCAAGGCCAACGGGCAGCAGGAGATCGAATTCGCTAACGCCAGCCGCATCATGTTCGGCGCCAGGGAGAACGGCTTCGGCCGCGGCTTCGACGGCGTGGACGTGGAGGTGTTCGACGAGGCGCAGATTCTGAAGGAGCGTGCGCTCGACGATATGATCCCGGCGATGAACACCGCAAGGAACCCGCTGGTCATCTTCATGGGCACGCCGCCCACGCCGACCGATCCGGGCGAGGTCTTCACGGAGAAGCGCCGGGCCGCGCTCAAGGGCGCGGACGGCATGCTGTACGTCGAATTCTCGGCCGACCGCGACGCCGACCCCGATGATCGAGCGCAATGGCGCAAGGCGAACCCGAGCTTTCCGAAACGCACCAGCGAGGCGGCCATCCTGCGCATGAAGAACCTTCTCGGGGAGGATTCCTTCAGACGCGAGGGGCTTGGCATCTGGGACGAGCAGGCCGTCGCCGAGGTCATCGGCGAGGAAGCCTGGCACGCCACCGAGGTGGCGGATCCTCAGACCGACGGGCTGCTCGCCTTCGGCGTGGATATGCCGCCGGACAGGAGCGCCTTGGCCATAGGGCTCGCGTTCAAGCACGACGACGGCACTGCTTTCGTCTCATTGCAGGAATACCGCGCCACGCGCGCCGACGGTGTCCAGTGGGCGGTCGACTGGCTGGCCGACCGTTGGCACAAGACCGCCGCCGTGGTCATCGACGCGCAATCCCCGGCCATGAGCATCGTGCCGGATCTGCAGAAACGGCACGTCAAGGTCACCGTGACCGACACGAGGGGATTGGGGCAGGCCACGGGGCGAATGCTCGACATGATCCGCGACAAGACCGTCACGCACCTGTCCGATGCGGAGCAGCCGCAATTGGCTGCGGCCGCGAAGGGCGTCACATTGCGCGACATCGGCCCCAACGGGGCCGTCGCTTGGAACAAGAAGGGCTCCGACGTGGAGATCAGCCCATTGCAGGCCACGACGGTGGCATTGCACGGCGCCTTCACCACGAAGCGCAGGCCAGGCAGGAAACAACGATTGAGGAGGCTCGCATGACATCGCTGCTGGCACCGGTCACCGACTTCAGCGACCTCGGCATCATATTCAACCCGCCGACCGATATCAAAGGGCTCGACCCCGCTCTGCACGACACCCTGGCGAATCTCGTCACCGTGTGGAACCGGAAGAGGGCGCGCAACTCGCTTCGCTCACGGTATGCCGACGGCAAGCATCGGCTCCGCGACGTCGGCTTCTCCATCCCGCCGAGCATGCGAAGCCTCGAGGAGGTGGTCGGATGGCCGGGCAAGGCCGTCAACGCGCACGCGGAACGATGCATGTTCGACGGATTCGTCAGTCCGAACAGCAGCGACGATTCCTTCGATCTCAATCCGATCCTCTCCGCGAACCGGTGGGACATCGAGCTTCCGATGGCGATCAGCAGCAGCATGATCCACTCATGCGTCTTCATGACGGTATCCGACGGCGACGAATCGGCCGGCGAGCCTCCGGTGCTGACCATTCCGCACAGCGCGCAATGGTCGAGCGCTTTGTGGAATTTCCGTACGCGCAGTCTCAAGGCTGCGCTCACCATCGACGACGTTGACGATTACGCGCGGCCCACGAGATTCCGGTTGTGGACACCATGGCAGGTCATCACCTGCCAGCTTGGCCGCGAATGGTACGTCGACGACGTGTGGCCGCATGGCCTGAACCGCGTCCCGGTGGAGGTGCTGCCGTACCGTCCGACCATCGACAGGCCGTTCGGCAGGTCGATCATCAACCGCGCGGTGATGAGCATCACCGACGACGCGGTGCGCACCGTCCTGCGCAGCGAGGTCAGCGCCGAATTCTACTCCGCTCCTCAATGGCTCCTCCTCGGCGCCGACCCGGATTCCTTCAAGGATGACGACGGCAACGCGATACCGGTGTGGGAATTCGTCATCGGACGACTGAACATGATCGGCAAGGACGTTGACGGCGATGTGCCGAAGCTGGAGCAGATCACCCAGCAGTCGGTGCAGCCGCACATCGAACAGCTCCGCGAGCTCGCATGCCGTTTCGCCGGTGAAACGAACGTGCCGGTAAGCTCTCTCGGCATCATCCAGGACAATCCCTCGAGCGCCGAGGCGATGCACGCGGCGGAGAAGGATCTGGTCATCGACTGCTCCGCCGCGAACCGTGTGTACGGCGCATCCCTCCGCCGCATCGCGCAGGACATCATCATGCTGCGCGACGGCACGACGGAAACCACCGACGAGATGGCAGGCATCACCGCGCGTTGGCGCAATCCGGCGCTGCCGAGCGTCATCGATGCCGGCGACGCGATGGTCAAGCTCATCGGAGCGTTCCCTTGGCTTGCCGACACGACCGTCGCACTGGAGGAAGTCGGGTTCACCGACGAGCAGATCACCCGACTCCTATCGGAGAAACGCCGAGCCGAGGCGAAAGATGCGCTGGCCACGTTGGCCGGAATGAACGGAGGCGGGAATGACGAACCGGACTCCGAGCCGCGGGGAAATCAGCCTGCTGGCCAGGTCGCAGCAGACGGCGGTGAGTCTCGCGCATCGGGAGATGGGACGGATCTGGCAGCAGCTGCAGGGAATGCCCGCACCGCAGCAGCGTGACATGCTGCTGGAGCTCGTGCCGGCCCTCATCGACAAATACGGCGACATGGGCTCCACCGCGGCCGCCGACTGGTACAAGCAGGTGCGGTCGAAATGGTTCGACGATGAGTACGAGCCGGTGCTTGCGGATCCGGTGCATGATGATCTGACGGGCATGATTCGCGCCAAGGCGAACATGCTGTTCGAACACGACGGGCAATATGATCCGAACGCCTACCTCTCATACCTGAACAGGCTCATCTCCAGAGGCGTGCGCGGAGGAGGGCGAAGCACCATCGTCAGTGCGGTGCGGAGGGACAGGCGGGGCCCGCGATACGCACGCGTCCCATCCGGCGTGAAGACGTGCGCGTTCTGTGCGATGCTGGCCGGGCGTGGATTCGTCTACTCAAGTGCGGAGGCCGCTGGCGGAGCCTTCAACCGATACCATGCGGAGTGCGACTGCGAGATAGTCCCGTCATGGGATGAACGGCCGCGTGTGGAAGGTTATCATCCAGGCGAACTGTACGCCGACTATCTCAGAGCGCGGGATGAGGCGGGCAGCGACTCGCTGGACGACATTCTTCACGCGATGCGGCAGCATAAGGGTAAATACACGGACGGAATCCGTCCGGTAACCGCCGTCCCTGATGGGTGGAGGCAGCCTCATGCGCAGAACGAGGAACGGCTGCTTTCAATGCGAGGGCTCGCTGGCGTCACCGATTGCGAATGGTACATGCGTCAGGAAAAGGTTGGAGTTCCGCACTCCACCGATACGTTGTATCCGCAGGAAATCGTGTTCCTTGAACGATTCCAGAATCTTGGGAACCATGTCGAATGGATACCAAGAGACATAGAAAAAAGGACGGCGACAAATGATTTCCGTTGGATCGAAGCAAACGAGCTTTGCGAATTGAAGTCCTTGGCAAAAGCTGATTTTGGCAAGATCGCCGATCGTATCACCAAAGCCGTCCGAAGCGCCAAGGAGAATCACGATGTCGTCAAGGACTGTTTCGTGATAGATCTTGGCCAATCGAAACGTAAAGACAAGCTTGTTCACCAGTTAGAGAGGTACAACGATCGTGA
>ERZ506425.556-NODE-556-length-11453-cov-12.9326_pt1 | contig 11453 bp, 10 predicted proteins | sample MGYA00513667_ERZ506425 | MGnify/ENA metagenome assembly ERZ506425
GATAACGAAGGATTGCCGACGCGGGAACAACTGGCGGTATTCCAACAGAACGCATGATGTTGGTTGTGGGATTCCCACAAGCGGGCCGCCCTTTGGGACGGCCCTTACGTGCGGTCCTATGGGAACGCTGTGGCCTGCGACCTGCGTTAATGACCCCTGCATCAATCCGTATGATTGGTGCAAAACAACCCCATTAATCGTGAATAGGACATGGCCGATAAATGTGGAACGGGCGCCCCACGTGGGCGCCCCTACGAAAATGGGTATAAAAACATGTAGGGGCTCGCACGTGGCGAGCCCGCCCGGAATGATGGTGGCAAAACGTTCATCAGTCGTGAAAAGGAGAGAAAATCATGGATAAATTAGATGTTGTTAAGAAAATTCAGGAAATCGGCGTCGTCGCTGTCGTTCGAGGCAAGACACCGGAAGAAGCGATGATGATGTCCGAAGCCTGCATCAAAGGTGGCGTCACGGCCATTGAACTGGCTTTCACGACGCCGCGGGCTCATGAAGTCATCGAAGCCCTTTCCAAGAAGTATGCCGATAATCCTGACGTCCTCATCGGCGCCGGTACGGTCCTCGATGCCATTACGGCCCGCATCGCCATCCTCGACGGCGCCCAGTTCATCGTATCGCCGGCCCTGGATGTAGAAACAATCAAGCTCTGCAACCGCTATCGCGTGGCCGTCATGCCGGGGACGACGACCCTCAACGGCGTCATTACGGCCCTGGAATACGGCGCTGACGTCGTCAAGATCTTCCCTGGGGAAATCCTGGGCATGAAAGCCATCAAGGCCATCCATGGTCCCCTGCCGCAGGCTCCGCTCATGCCGACAGGCGGCGTCAATGTCGAAAACGCCGGTGACTGGATCAAAGCCGGCTGCGTCGCCGTCGGTGCCGGCGGTGCCCTCACAGGCAGCGGCAAGACGGCCGATGAAATCACGGCTACGGCCAAGAAATTCATCGCCGCCGTCCAGGCTGCCCGGAAGTAAAAATTTGATGTAATGTATTTGATGAAAGGCTCTCCTCATAGGAGAGCTGGCCGCCGAAGGCGGTCTGAGAGGTTGCTTTAAAAACGGGACTGGCGCATGAATGCCTATGTCATCATGCGCCAGTCTTTTTTCTTTAAGTTTGTACCTCTCGATGAATTTACGCGTTCACATAATTCGTTTAAATGGTGTGATGACATAAAAGAAAAACTCGATAATTAAGCCGCTCACAGTCGTGTAAATCAAAATAAATTAATTTACTGATGCTGGAAACAGTACTTTTTTTCTTCTGGAAATATATAATTTGTGCCCGTTTTGTGATAAGATGAAATTGAGAAAAGCAGGTATTGATGAAGTGTCGCCGCACACTCGTGACTTTAGTCATGAGTTAGGCGACACATAACATATGTCATTTTAAAATCGCAAATAAAACCTTGAAATCATTGAGCTTTCCAACTGCATATGTTATTATATATGCAGGAGGTGAGAATATGACAATAGAAACCCATCATGGTCGAGGATATGTCTATTGTTTACACTACCATATCGTTTGGTGTGTGAAGTACAGACATAAGGTACTGACACCAGAAATTGTCGGAGACCTTGTTCAGATACTAGAAAAAATAGCCAATGACAATGACTTCGAAATTTTGGAACTCAACACAGACACAGACCATGTACATATTCTCATAGACTGTTCCCCGCAGCACTTCATCCCAGACATAATGAAAGCTATTAAAGGCGTGTCTGCTCGACTGCTTATGAAAAAGTACGGTGATACGCTCAGAAAGAAGCTCTGGGGAGGGCATTTGTGGAACCCGTCTTATTTTATAACGACTGTTTCTGAGAACACAGAAGCACAAGTTAGGGAATACATCAAATCTCAAGGAAAAAAGGATTAAGAAATGAGGGCTTGGCGATGAAGATAATGACTACTTACAAAACCAAAATCAGAGATTCGCATAGTGCATTAGCTAACACCGTGGGAATCTATCGTCAAGCTGTAGACTTTCTTATTGGTGTGGCTTTAGAAGAATGGAATGCCCTCAAAGAAATCGAACGCTCTCTCGAAAAACAGAGGGCGATTGAGTGCGTAATTCATCATACTAAATCTAATCCTTGCCCAAAATACGATTTCGATTCCAGATTTGGCAAATTCCCAAGTTATCTTCGCCGTGCGGCTATCACCGAGGCTGTCGGCAAGGTGTCCTCCTACAAAAGCAACTATGCTAACTGGGAAGAAAATCCGCAAGGTAAAGAACCTGGGATTCCAGTTGCAGGGTATATCTACCCCGCTATGTATCGAGACAACTGCTTTGTTCGTATTGGCACATATACAGCAAGACTAAAAGTCTGGATTCGAAATACTTGGGATTGGCTGGATGTGCAGCTTCGTAAATCTGACGTTGACTATATCCAACGTCATTGTGCAACCCGCAAGGAGTGCGTACCGACTCTTCGTAGACGGGGGAAGAACTGGTATTTGGATTTTACCTTCGAGGAAAATGTCAAACTCGAAGACAAACCCATTGACCGTCAAATTATCATCGGAGTAGACCTTGGCATTAACAATGCTTGTACTTGTTCCGCTATGTTATCAGATGGCACTGTCATCGGCAGGAAGATTCTTTCCCTGCCGAGAGAAAAAGACTCTCTGGGGCATAAGCTGAACAAAATCAAGAAGGCACATCAGCATGGTGCGAGGAAAATGCCGAGGTTATGGGCAAAGGCAAAAGGCGTAAACCTTGACATTGCCCATAAGACGGCTCAGTTCATCGCTGATGTAGCTATGCTCTATTCCGCTGACGTAATTGTATTTGAACATCTCGACACTCAGGGTAAGAAGCGAGGCTCAAAGAAGCAGAAACTCCATCATTGGCGGGCACAAGCTGTGCAGCGTATCGTTGCCGACAAAACCCACCGTGATGGAGTTCGCGTCCGTCGTGTTTGTGCATGGAACACATCAAAACTCGCTTTCGACGGTTCTGGTGAGGTCGAGCGAGACGAACACAATTATTCGATGTGTACTTTCAAAACTGGCAAAAGGTATCATTGTGACCTGTCTGCCAGTTATAACATTGGTGCTCGGTATTTTATTCGAGAAATCCTAAAATCCTTGCCTGCGAAGGCAAGGTTGGGCATTGAGGCAAAAGTTCCTCAATGTACCAAGAGAACCACCTGCACCTTGTCTACGTTACTTAGTCTGAATGCGGAGCTTGTGGCGTAATGCCATCAAGTTATCTGAGTTCAGTGCCTTATCGTAGAAAGACAGTCCGCTGTCCTAAAGACAGCATGACACGAACTTAATCGTGTCGTTGGAAGCATCCGACTTTAGTCGGGTGAGGGTTCACTTTCAGAATGATGGAGTTGTTATGGAGAATTTGGAATTATTTGAAAAAGCGCCGAATGAAACGGTGCGGGAATACGCCTATCGCGTGTTGTATGAAAACATTATGTCTTTGAAGCTGCCGCCAGGTACGGCCATGTCTGAACAGGAACTGTCGGGAATCTTGCATGTCAGCCGGACACCGGTGCGGGAAGCCTTCATCCGCCTGTCGCAAAAGGGGCTGCTCGAAATTTTACCGCAGCGCGGGACCTTCGTATCTAAGATTCACACGGAACAGCTGGCAGAGTTCCGCTTTTTCCGGGTCACCTTGGAACGGGCTATCGTAGAATTGGCTTGCCAGGATTTTCCGGATCCGTGGCGGACGAAATTAGAATTCTGTATTTTTGAGCAGGGCAAATTCATCATCTCAAAAGATGCAGAAAAATTTTTCAAGAGTGATAATACCCTGCACTCTCTACTTTATGAAGGCTGTGGGAAACCGCATATCTGGCAGATTGTCCAAGAATCGAACCTGGATTATGCCCGGGCCCGCGTCCTCAACGTCAGCGATGCCGCTGAGCAGATGCATCTTCTCTACGAGCAGCACAAAAGCATAGTCGGCGCTATCTTTGCCGGTAATACAGAGTTGGCAAAGCGCATCATGACCGAACACATTGACAAGGTCATGGGTGATGTAGAAGTGCTGAAAAAAGAATATTCAGAGTATTTCCGGTAAAGGTAAAGATAGTTTGTAGTTCAGAGTTTGTAGTTTGCAGAAGATGACTTTAAATTTTTTACCATTTGTTGAAAACTAAAAACTACAAACTTAAAACTCGAAAAGAGGCTGTCGCACATGCGACAGCCTCTTTTTTCACCTCTTGAAACTTTCCCGTTCTACGAGGTCGGCACTGAATTCGGTGCGGACCGGGACGGAATCGGCTTCTTTTCCAGTCAGCTCGGTGACGATGTGGACGGCAGCATTGCACAGGCTGGTCAGTTTGTTGTCCAGGCTGGTAATGGTCGGCGTGGCACATTGGGCCAGGATGGAGTTATTGCAGCCGATGACGGGAATGTTTTTTCCATGGCGCAAGGCGGCACGCTGGGCCGCAACGGCAAAGATGTCTTCTGACGTGACGATGGCGTCAAAGGGAATAGCCGCTTTGGCCAAGCGGTCAATGAGCGCTTCTGTATCTTCCAGGGTCCGGGGAATTTGCTGGATGAGTTCTGGCTTTTCCGTTAATCTCCATTCCCGGATTCCCTGGCGGAAACCGTCGAGCTTATGGCGGCCGCTGTAGGTGAGGGAATCGTAAATGTAGAGGATATCCTGACAGTTCTTGGCAGCCAAGGCGGCGACGACCATTTTCATGCCTTCCTTTTCATTGCAGACGACGCTGTACATATTAGGCTGATGGTAATCGCTGTTGATGGTGATGACCGGGATTTGCCGAGCTGTTTCACAGAGCTGGCGGACATCGGATTCAGAGGAAAAAGGTGTGCCGATGGTGATGATGGCGTCGACGTGTTTATCGGCCATGGCAGAAATATATTTGCCGTTATGGCCTGTATCGCTGCCTGTATTGGAGAGCATGACGTCGAAATGGTGCTTCCGCAGGCCATCTTCCAGCAGGGATACGGCATGGGCATAGAATATATCGGCCACATCCGTACAGATGACGCCGACGATTTTCATGGAATCGAGGCCTAAGCCCCGGGCAAAGGGATTGGGTTTATAGCCCATTTCTTTCATAACTTGAAGGACTTTCGCCCGTGTCTTTTCACTGACCCGTGTGCTGCCGTTGAGGACGCGGGAGACGGTGGCAATCGATACATTGCATTTCTGGGCGATGTCGTAAATGGTGATGTTCATGGCAATCGTTCCTCTTTGTGTAAAAAATCTGAATTGCTTACATTATAGCATACTTTTTTGGGGGAAAAGACGAGTTTTCAGAAATTTGAAATGTAAGCGCTTAACCATACAGAATAGGAAAACGGGAAAATCTAGTCACAAAAGGAATAATAAAACGAGATTTCATTTCATATTTATGAGTTAAAAGCATGGAAAATGATTAATTTTTCAAAATCAATACGGAAAAATCATATTGCGTTGACACTTAGGTAATGACATGGTATTCTTTCGGTGAAGATAAATGTAAGAGCTTACAATTAAAATTACAACATGACCGATAAAATTAGCGGCCTTATATTGGGAGGAGACGGACATAATGAAACAATTCATGGACAAAGACTTTTTATTGGATACGGCTACGGCCAAGCATTTATTCCACGATTATGCAGAACATATGCCGATCATTGATTACCACTGCCATATTTCTCCGCAGGAAATCGCAGAAGATCACCATTTCCGCAGCATTACCGAAGTATGGCTCGGTGGTGACCACTATAAATGGCGCCTCATTCGTTCCAATGGGACACCGGAAGAAAAGGTTACCGGGACAGAATCGACAGATTTGGAAAAATTCGTCGAATATGCGAAAGCTCTTTCACGAGCTATTGGCAATCCGCTGTATCATTGGAGTCATTTGGAACTGCAGCGCTATTTTGGCATTACCGAACCGCTGACGGAAAAGAATGCCGAAGACATCTTTAATCGCTGCAATGCCAAGTTGCAGGAAAAAGGCATGGGCGTCCAGGGCTTGATCGAACAGTCAAATGTTAAAGTCATCTGCACGACTGATGACCCGGCCGATGATTTGAAATGGCATCAGAAGCTGAAAGAAGAAAAGACATGCAGTGCCAAGGTATATCCGGCTATGCGTCCGGACAAGCTGATGAACGTCGACAAAGCCGGTTATGCCGATTACATGGCCCGCCTCGGTCAGGCTGCCGGCGTTGAAATCAAGACTTTTGCCGATATCCGCAAAGCCATGAACAAGCGCATCGCCTTCTTTGAAGAAATGGGCTGCCGCGCTACAGACCATGCACTGGAATATGTTTTCTGCCGCGAAGCCGATGAAGCGACTGTCGATGCTATCATTGCCAAAGCCTTGAAAGGCGAAAGCATCAGTAAAGAAGAAACGGAAGCCTATAAGACGGCTGTCCTCACCTACCTGGCTGGTGAATATTACAAACGCGGCTGGGTCATGCAGCTCCACTTCGCTACCCTGCGCGACCTCAATTCGGAAATGTACCGCAAGTTAGGACCGGATACGGGTTTTGACAGTGTTGCCGAAGGGAATTGCTGCAAAGGCCTCATCGCCTTCCTGGATCATCTCAATGAACGCCATATCCTGCCGAAGACGATTCTCTACTCCGGGACGCCGAACGATAACGCCATGATTGGCACCATTATCGGCGCTTTCCAGGGTCCTGAAGCCCGCGGCAAGATTCAGCAGGGCGCTGCCTGGTGGTTCAATGATACGAAACAGGGCATGATCGACCAGATGACGAGTATTGCTAACTTGTCCGTCTTTGGCAACATCCTGGGGATGCTGACCGACTCCCGGTCCTTCTTATCCTATGCCCGTCATGAATATTATCGCCGAATCCTCTGCAACTGGATCGGCAATCTCGTCGAAAACGGCGAATATCCGAACGATGAAGACGCACTCCGTCAGCTCGTTGAAGATATCTGCTATAACAACGTAGCCAACTACTTCCAGTTCCAAATGTAAACGGAGGGTAAACGATGAAAAACGTCAGTGAACTTTATACAAAAGCCAAACATCCCGTCCGTATCTTACAGTTCGGAGAAGGCAATTTCCTGCGGGCCTTCGTCGATTACGCCGTCGATGTAGCTAATGAAGAAAATGGTTTTGATGGCAGCGTCGCTGTCATCATGCCCCGGTCGGGCAAGACGGACCGCTTTGCTAAACAGGATGATGTTTACACGGTCTGCCTGCGCGGCCAGCAGGATGGCAAAGTCTATAAAGAAAACCGGGTCATTACTTCCGTCCAGACCGTGCTCAGCGCCCGCGATGAATATGATGCGTTCATGGCCCTGGCTCATGAAGATTCGCTGGAATTCGTCGTATCGAATACGACGGAAGCCGGTATCACCTTTGATGAAAAGGATGCTTTTACAGATTGCCCGCCGTCGACTTTCCCGGCAAAATTGACCAAGTTCCTCTATGAACGCTATACCTTTTATAAAGGCGCTGCCGATAAAGGCCTGACCATGCTGCCGACGGAATTGAATGACAACAACGGTAAACTCCTTCGGGACTGCGTAAACAAATATGTATCCCTGTGGAAACTGGAAGCGTCTTTCCATTCCTGGCTCGACCAGCACTGCCAGTTCACGGATACCTTGGTCGACCGCATCGTCGTCGGCTATCCGGCTGATTCCATCGCGGCTCTGCAGGACGAACTGGGCTATGAAGACAGCCTGCTCGACCAGGCCGAACCTTTCTCCTTATGGGTTATCGGCGACCCGGCGCTGGCTTCGCGGCTGCCGTTAAACTCAAGTAAATTCCATGTTGAATTCACGGACCATATCCAGGCCTTTAAAGAACAAAAAGTGCGCATCCTCAACGGGGCTCATACGTCTATGGTCCTCGGTGCTTATCTGGCCGGTCTCGATTATGTCGGCCAGTGCATGGAAGACCCAGTCATCCGCAAGTCCCTGGACCAGACCGTCTTCGATGAAATCGTTCCGACCGTCCATTTGCCGGAAGAAAAGGCCGTTGCCTTTGCCAAGGCTGTTTATGAACGCTTTGAAAATCCTTTTGTCAAACACGCATTGCTCTCGATTTCCCTGAATTCCATTTCCAAGTGGAAAGCCCGCATCCTGCCGACCTTTAAAGACAGTCTGGCAGCGACGGGGAAACTTCCGAAATGGCTGACCTATTCCTTTGCCGCTTTCCTGGCTTTCTATCGGACGACGGAGGCTGGTGAACATTGTCTTATCGGTTCACGGCCGGGCAATACTTATGAAATCCACGATGATGAAGATAAACTGGCCTTTGTCAAAGAACAGACCGGTAAAACGACGGCTGATTACGTCAAGGCCATCATGGCACGCAGTGATTGGTGGGGCGAAGACCTGTCGGCTATCGACGGCTTTGCCGATGCCGTTACGGCTCATCTGGACCGCATGGCTGAAATCGGTGTCAAAGCTCACATTGCCGAATTGACAAAGGAGTAAACGATGAACGTATTCCAAATCAACTCTCATGATAATGTCGCCGTAGCTGTCGATGCTGTTGCCAAAGGCAGCGTCGTCACGGCTGGCGGTAAGACTTTCACGGTCTGCCAGGACATCCCGGCAGGGCATAAAGTGGCCCTGCAGCCGATTGCCAAAGGCGAAGACGTCATCAAATACGGCTTTCCCATCGGGACGGCTAAAACGGATATCCCCGTCGGTGCCTGGGTCCATACGCAGAACGTCCAAAGTAAACTCGGTGATTTACTTCACTATACCTATGAACCGGAAAAAGCTGATCGTTCTCCCTGGAAAAGTGAAAAAAAATACGAATTCCAGGGCTATAAACGGAGTGATGGCAGTGCCGGCATCCGAAATGAAGTATGGATCATCCCGACCGTCGGCTGTGTCAACAATATTGCCAGAGCCATTGAAACGGCAGCCCAGGCTTATAAGACGGAAAATATCGATGGTATCTATGCCTATAGTCATCCCCACGGCTGCTCGCAGTTAGGCGATGACCAGGTCCATACACAAAAGATACTAAGTGGGCTGATTCACAATCCCAACGCCGGTGCCGTCCTGGTCCTGAGCCTGGGCTGTGAAAACAATCAGGTCAGCCTGATGAAAGAAGTCATCGGCGACTATGATCCGGACCGCGTCAAATTCCTGGTCTGCCAGGACGTGGAAGATGAAATTGAAGCCGGCACGGCTATCGTCAAAGACCTCTGCCATTACGCGGCTCAGTTCCATCGCCAGCCCTGCGATGCATCGCTGCTGACTATCGGTTTGAAATGCGGCGGCTCCGATGGTTTTTCGGGCATTACAGCCAATCCCCTGGTCGGGGAGATTTCCAACCGCCTCATCGCAGCCGGCGGTACGTCGATTCTGACTGAAGTGCCGGAAATGTTCGGCGCCGAAACGCTGCTCATGAACCGGGCTCGCAATCGGGAAGTCTTCGACAAGACCGTCGACCTCATCAACCACTTCAAAGAATATTTCATGAGTTACAGCGAAAAAATCAATGAAAATCCATCGCCAGGCAACAAGGCCGGCGGCATCACGACGCTGGAAGATAAGTCCCTGGGTTGTGTCCAGAAGGGCGGCCGGGCTCTCGTCGAAGATGTCCTGGCCTATGGAGACAGGGCGACGAAAAAAGGCCTAAACTTGTTGGAGGCTCCAGGCAATGATTTAGTAGCCTCCAATGCGCTGGCCGCTGCCGGAGCCCATATGGTACTGTTTACAACGGGCCGGGGTACGCCGTTTGCCTGCCCCGTACCGACGATTAAGATTTCCAGCAATAGTCACCTGGCCGGTTTCAAACGGAACTGGATCGATTTCAATGCCGGGACCATTGCTGAAGGGGAATCGCGGGAAGCCGCAGCAGACCGCCTTTTCCAGTATATTCTTGACGTAGCGTCAGGTCGTGTCCATGCGAAATCGGAAGCCTTGGACAAGCACGAACTGGCTATATTCAAAAACGGAGTTACTTTATAAGGAGGGAGTGCTATGAGCACACAAGCAGAGGCGTTGCCGAACAAGACGGAGACCGTTACGCCGGCAGCTTCTAAAGAAGGCCATGTTAAATTATCGTGGCGTGAAAAAATCTGTTACGGTTTCGGTGACTTTGGGAACGGTTTCATGTTCGACTTAGGCCAGGCCTATTTGACGAAATATTGGATTGATGTCTGCACCATTCCGGCAGCTGCCGTTGCAGGTATCTTCGCCTTTACGAAAATCTTCGATGCTTTCATGGATCCTATCGCCGGTTCCGTCATCGACGGCCGCAAGAATATCGGCCCGCGCGGCAAGTTCCGCCCGGTTATGATGGCTTCGGCTGTCATCCTGGCTATTTTGACGGTCATTACTTTTACCATGCCCGATGTATCGCCGACGGGCAAGATACTCTTTGCCTATGGTGCTTACATGGCCTGGGGCCTTGTTTACTCGTTTACTAACATCCCTTATTCTTCCCTGGCCAGTGTCATGACCCGCGATGTCGAAGAACGAAGTCAGATGGCGACGACCCGCCAGGCCGGTTCTATCGGGGCCCAGCTCATTACCGGCATGGCCTTCGTACCGGTCGTCCTCATGTTCGCTTCGCCCCATGAAGGCTTCTTTGCTGCGTCTATCGTCATGTCTATCATCGGCGTCATCGGTTTTGCCATCTGCTATTTCAACTGCCATGAACACGTTCCGGTCAAGCGCAATACCCAGAATGAACAGAAAGCAAAATTCTCGGATTATATTAAACTCGTGTTTACTAACAAACCGCTTTTATGCATTATTTTGATGACTTTGTTTACCATCTCGGCTATGAACACGAATAACCAGATGATGATTTTCTTCTGCCAGTATAACTTAGGCCATATGGGCTTGCAGCCGATTGTAAACGGCATCATGATGGGCTGCTCCGTCGTAGGTATCCTGCTCATCCCGAAACTGGTCAAGATGTTCGGCAAGAAAAAGACGGCCATCGGCGGCTTGCTTATCGGCTGTGCGGCTGACCTCTTGAACTTCGTCATCCCGACTAATATTTACACCTTTATCGTATTGGTCACCATCGGTTACGTAGCCCTGGCTATTCCGAACGGCGTTACCTGGGCTTTCGTTTCCGACGTCATCGACTACAGCGAATGGCACAACGGCATCCGCAAAGAAGGGATTACCTATGCGGCTTTCAACTTCTCCCGTAAAATTGCCCAGGCCCTGGCCGCTGTCGTAAGTTCGGGCATCCTGGTACTGACAGGTTACGTCGCCAATGCCGTTCAGAGTGAAATGACATTGATGGGGATTAAAGCAGCTATGACCTTGTATCCGGGCGTTGCCCTCGGCATTGCTGCTATCATCCTCTACTTCTTCTATGGCTTGACAGACGACAAATTCAAGAAGATTGCCGATGATCTGAACCATGGTAAATGGGAACACGGCACGATTGAATAAGGAGGCTTTGTCATGAAAGATAAGAACTGCGGTTACTGCGTAAAAGGCGAACCGCTTGCTAAATTCGGCATTTACATCTGCGACTTATCGGTCA
>ERZ506425.560-NODE-560-length-11397-cov-6.00062_pt1 | contig 11397 bp, 6 predicted proteins | sample MGYA00513667_ERZ506425 | MGnify/ENA metagenome assembly ERZ506425
CAGGGCCGCCGACGGTTCCTCGCCGGCGAAAGGCTTCATGGCCATCAACAACACCCTGCAGGATCATGACGTGGATTACACGACGACGCTGCCCAAAGGGGAATACTGTGACGTGTACGCGTCACGCGACTGTTCGAAGACGGTGACGGTATCCGGCGGACATGTTAAAACCACCATCGGCAAGCGCAGCGCGATCGCGCTGTATCAGGGCGCTGCGGCGGAAAGCGATCCCGGCAAGGGTCAGTATGAGCCGCAGTACAGTGATTCGCCGAACAGCACGTTGATCGGCGACAAGACACTGACCGTGTATTACAAGCCGAAGCAGGATGATGCCGCCGTGCCGGAACTGCACTATCAGAAGACCGACGGCACGGAACAGCACATATCGATGAAGGCCGTGGAGGTCGCGGATTCCACCGATGCGCGTGGCTGGTACAGCGCCGATCTGCCGAACGGCGCGAATCTCGCGGCGGCGAAGTTCTACTTCACCGCCGGCACGGGTACGGACCGTCCGGACGGTAACGGGTGGTACCAGTCGCAGGTCGGCGACACCATGGTCAACGTATGCGACGGCACCGTGGGCCGTGGCGTGCCATATGCGCGCACATACGCCAGCCAGCATGCCGGCCAGACCAAGGTGACCGTCAACTTCAAGCCGACCGATTCCGTCGGCGAGCGTGCCACCGGTGTGCAGGTGTGGACGGATGATCAGACGAAGTCCACGTATCTTCCGTTCGACGCGACCGGCAACGGTTTCGGCAAGATCGCGCAAGGCTATGTGGATGGCACGCAAAGCCAGGTGAGATTCCGCATCGTCGACGGCGAAACGGCCGATAAAGCATCCGCGGGAACCAAAGACAGCTACTTGGCGAGCACATGGAAACTCGACAAATTCGCCAACGCGTACGTTGACGGCGCCATCGAGGCATGGGTGGACGGCAACCAGCCGCAGACCGTCTCCGACAGGTCTCCAGAGAAGGCGTCGCCGGCCGCCACGCCGCAGCCGAACGACATCAAGAACCCGAGAACCCTGACCGTCAAACTGCACTATTACCGTGCCGACGGCAGATACCAGGACTACGACATGGAGTCCGACACCTGGAAGGGCTGGGATCTGTGGAGCTGGTACAAGGAAAGCACCAGTGGTGTGGCCACGCCGTTCAACGGGCACGACGATTTCGGCGAGGTGGCGGAATACACGCTGTCGCAGCCCGGCAAGGGCGTACGCGACCCTTGGTTCATCATCCGTAACGGCGGTTCGTCGTGGACGGGCAAGGATTGCGACGACAACGATCGTCAGATTCCTGAATCCGTGATCAACGTGCAGGCCGGTGACTTTGTTGCCGGCACGGCGGAATTCTGGATCTTAAGCGGCGACCCGACCGTGTACGCGCATCCCGTGGCCGCGACCGGCGTAACCTTCGACTCGCAGGGCGGATCACCGATTGGAGCACAGACCGTGAAGTTGGGCGGCACGGCAAGCGAGCCGGTCGCGCCTACGAAGGATGGCTTCAAGTTCGTGCGTTGGACCACCGACGTGGCAGGCATCCAGCCGTACGACTTCAACAGCGGGGTCACCGCTCCGGTGACGCTGTACGCGCAGTGGGCCGTGGCGCACAAGGTCACGTTCGATTCGACCGGCGGCAGCGCGGTTGACACGCAGCTCGTCGGCGACGGCGAAAAGGCTTCCGCTCCGGCCAATCCGACCCGCACAGGATATACGTTCGCAGGGTGGAGAACCGATGCGACCGGTGGCGCCGCCTACGATTTCAACGCCACTCCGGTGACCGGCGACGTGACGCTGTACGCCCAGTGGACGCCGAACACATACACCGTGACCTTCAATACGAACGGAGGAACGCCCGTCACTGCGGCAACCGTGAAATACGGGCAAACCGTGACGAAACCGACCGATCCAACCTTTGGCGGCAAGGTGTTCGTCGGCTGGACCACCGATGCGGCCGGCACCCGGCCGTACGGCTTCGGCACCCCGGTGACCGGCAAGCTGACGCTGTACGCCAAGTGGGCCGATGGCGGCGAGATGTACCATACCGTGACGTTGAACCTGAAAGAAGGCACGGACTATCCATCGACCGCATTGCAAAGCATGACGCTGTTCGTCAAGGACGGTGAGAAACTGGCGATTCCGGATCCCGCACCCACCCGTGACGGGTACCATCTGGCCGGTTGGACCACCGATGAGGCACGGCAGACCGACTACACGGCCGACGCTTCGGTAACCCACGACCTGACGCTCTACGCCAAATGGGTCAAGACCTGGACCGTGACCTTCGACACCCAAGACGGCACGCCTGTTACAACGCAAATCGTGGATGACAACAGCTATGCTACGGAACCCAAGCCTGCGCCCACCCGCGACGAATACAAACTCACCGGCTGGAGCACCGATGCGACCGGTGGCACCGCCTACGATTTCAACGCCACTCCGGTGACCGGCGACGTGACGCTGTACGCCGAATGGACACGCAACTCACACCAGTGGACCATCAAGTTCGACCTCAACGGCGGTGCCGCTCCGGAAGGAAAGGAAGCCATGAAACTGTACGCGGACCAGAAGGTCTACGACGGCGACCCGCTGATCTCCCCAACCGTGGACCAGACGAACGTGCCAGTGCTCGAAGGCTACGAATTCCAAGGCTGGAGCACCGTCCGCAACGACGCGCTCGCCAAGAGCGTCCTCTCGTTCGACGAGAACGGCAAGTCGCTGATGCCGATCGACCGCGATGGCACGGTATATGCGTTGTGGGCGAAGATGGGCACAGTGGTCAAGCCGCCGACCTCCACTTCCGACTCCACAACCCAATCGCAGATCGGCGCGTATTCCAATACCGAAACCGGACTCAACGGACTGGCCATGTTCGAAGCGGTGGTCCGTCAGCCAGGCAAGTTCCCGAACACCGATTTCGGGTCAATCACCGAGGAATCCACTCCTTGGGTTAACTGAATCAGCCGATTCACCATACACGTTGGCGTCGCGGACCATCCGTCCACGGCGCCAACGCGCGTATGTGGGCGGTGCGTACGTCCATATACGCGCACATTCATGTCTGTCCATCGCTTTGTTGGACATTGCGCCCATTGCGTTCTTTGTGCCTATCGAAGCAAACGGATATCCGCCCGCCGTACGTGGGCATGGGACGGGTGTCCATTTGCTGAGCGGTTTTGGTCCGCCTGATGAATCACTGACTAGAGTCGCGTGCTATGAGTGATTCTGCAAAGAAGTACACCATCGCCGTCATTCCGGGCGATGGCATTGGCAAGGAAGTGACTCCGTGGGCCCAGAAGGCTCTGGAGAAGGCGGCCGAAGGCGTCGCCGAATTCGAGTACGAGCATTTCGACCTCGGTGCCGAGCGTTATCTGCGTGACGGCGCGATTCTTCCGGAAGAGGAAGAGGAGCGCATCAAGAAGACCGACGCCATTCTGCTGGGTGCCGTCGGCGACCCGCGCATCAAGGCCGGCATTCTGGAACGCGGCTTGCTGCTCAAGCTCCGCTTCGACCTGGACCAGTATGTGAACCTGCGTCCGTCCAAGCTGTACAAGGGCGTTACCTCGCCGCTCGCCAACCCGGGTGACATCGACTTCGTGGTCGTGCGTGAAGGCACCGAAGGCCTGTACTGCGGTGCCGGCGGCGCGGTGCGCCGTGGCACCCCGAACGAGGTGGCCACCGAAGTCTCCATCAACACCGCCTACGGCGTGGAGCGTGTGGTGCGTTACGCCTTCCAACTGGCCATGAAGCGCAGGAAGCACGTGACCCTCGTGCACAAGAAGAACGTGCTGGTCAACGCCGGCGACATGTGGCAGCGCATCGTCAACAAGGTGGCCGAGGAATACCCGGAGGTCACCCACGACTATCTGCACATCGACGCGACCACCATCTTCATGGTGTCCAACCCGTCCCGCTTCGACGTGATCCTGACCGACAACCTCTTCGGCGACATCATCACCGACGAGGCCGGTGCCGTGGTCGGTGGCGTCGGCTACTCCGCTTCGGGCTGCATCAACGCGTCCAACGAGTATCCGTCCATGTTCGAGCCGATCCACGGTTCCGCTCCGGACATCGCCGGCCAGAACAAGGCCAACCCGACCGCAGCCATCCTGTCCGCCGCCATGCTGCTCGAGCATCTCGGTTTCGACGATGCCGCCAAGAAGATCCATACCGCCGTGGAAGCCGACATCGAAGAACTCGGCTCCACCACGCGCACCACCGACGAGGTGGGACGCGACATCCTGGCCCGCATGTGATTGGCATTCGCTGACATTCCATTTGGATGTTCCATTTGGTGAAACGCCCGCCGAAACAAGGTTTTCCTTGGAACGGTGGGCGTCTTCGCATAATCAGGGGATTTTTCAGGGGTTTTTCGGGGTTCGTGCCAGTGGTAAACGCCCGATGACGGGCAAACCTTGGGATATTGTTGAGGCATGAGTGATAACAACGCCGATTTCAATGGTGCCGGTCAAGTCAACAATCCAACGTCGGATAACGCAGCCCAGGCCGACTACAACCAACCGTACATTCCACAACAGAACGATGCGCAGATGAACCATCCGGAGTCGCAGCCGGAAACCCCCGCATACGATCAGAACTCCGCCGCATACACTCAGCCCGCTCAGCCGGCCGAGCCTGCCGTTCCGGCGTACGATCCGAACGCTTCCGCATACAGCCAGTATGGCCAGACCGCACAGTCGGCCCAGACCGCTCAGCCGTCATACGGTCAGCCGGCGACTCCGGCCCCGGCATACGGTACGGCTCCCGTCTATACCCAGCCGGCTCAGCCGGCCACGCCCGCTGCTCCGGTATATGATCCGAACGCCGCATCGTACAACCAGTACGGTCAGTATGACCAGCCGTCCCAGCCTGCCCAATCTGCGCAGCCGTCGTACGGTCAGCCGGCAGCCCCGGCGTATGACCCCAACAACGCTTACGCCCAGCCGGATTACAACCAAGCGAACTACGGACAGCAAGGCTACGCGGCCCCGTCTTACAACCAATCCGCCTACACCCAGCCCGCCTACGCGCAGCAGCCGGCATACGGCCAGCCCGTCGCACCGGCCGGATACGCCCAGAAGTCGAAACTGGCAGCCGGTCTGCTTGGCATCTTCCTGGGCTGCTTCGGCGTGCACAACTTCTACTTGGGCAACACCGGCAAGGCCGTGGCACAGCTGCTGCTGACCGTCATCGGCTGGATTCTCATCATCGGCCCAGCCGTCGCAGGCATCTGGGGACTGGTGGAAGGCATCCTGATTCTGTGCTCCCACTACGGCTCGCAATGGCACCGTGACGCTCAAGGCGTCGAACTGCAGGATTGATGACTCGAGGACTTTACAAACAGCCGGGCGGCAAACTCGTTGGAGTGACTGTCCGGCTTTCTCATGCCGATTCGGATTACGCCGATTCGGACTATATTGATTCGGCTCATACGAATGCCGTGAAAACGGTTCCATACGCTGGGCCGGCTGCATCATCGACTGTTATCGAATGCCATATCGACGGCGATTTCTTCCTCGACGGGGACGATGCCGGAACGCGGAATCTCTTGCATTCCATGGAATGTGCGCTGGAACAGTGCGCGGCCCGTTGCCTCAGCGGTTCGATGGTTTCCGAACGTGACGTGACCGCCGCCGTCGAACGGACGATGCTGCACCATCCGGACGTGCGCATCGTCGGCATGGGCGCGCGTGGCATCGCCATCGCCTTTCAACGTGCGATTGACGGCATCGATGGCGCCGATGGCATTGCCGGTATCGGCGGTAATGATGTTACGAAAGTGGAACCACGCGACGACCTGCGCATTCGGCGGCATACCAGCCCAATGGAAACCGCAGAAACCGCGGAAATCGCAAAAAACATTGAAAACACTGGAACCGCGGAAAGCGACGAAAACGCTGGAACCGTTGGAACCGGCGAAATCGCCGAAACCGGCAATTGGGCGGAATACGCGCGACGCTGGCACGCACTCAAACCGAACATCGTGCACGACGACCCCCGCAAACCGCAGGAACAAATGGACCTCGACGTCGAATGGGCACGCGAAGTGGCTGCCGGAACCCGCGAACCCACCCTGCGTTTCTGGGAATGGGCCGAGCCGGCCGTGGTCATCGGCAGATTCCAGTCGCTCGAAGACGAAGTCAACGTGCACACCGCGCAAGACGAAGGATTCCACATAGTCCGCCGCTGCACCGGCGGGGGAGCGATGTTCATCGAACCAGGCAACACCATCACCTACTCGCTGTACGCGCCACTCGACTTCGCCCACGGCATGAGCGTCGAGGAATCCTACGAACTCTGCGACTACTGGCTCGTCGAAGCGTTACGCGCCCTCGGCCTCAACGTACGATTCGCCGGACTCAACGACATCGCCACACAATATGGCAAACTCGGCGGCGCCGCGCAACGCCGGTTCGCGCCCACCCACGGCGGACCCGGCGCGATTCTGCACCACGTCACGCTCGCCTACGACATCGACGCGGAAAAGATGACCCGCGTGTTGAACATCTCACGAGAGAAAATGTCCGACAAAGCGGTGAAATCAGCGGCAAAACATGTCGATCCCATGCGCTCTCAAACCGGCATGGGCCGAGACGAGGTAGTGGCGCGACTGGTCGACGCCGCCGTTCGAGTTACAATGTAGCCCGAATGGTCGATGGTGCCCGACTTAACGAGCGTTGGCATGGATGTCGACAACGGAAAACGCAGAAGCACGTCGGAACGGAGGCACGTCGATGGTCACCCCGAATGGAACCAACGGAATCAATGGTTTTGGTGGTTTCGACGATGAGCGTGAGACGTTGCTGCACACCGCGCTGTTCAAGCAGGTTTCGTCCGAAGAAGCCCGGGAACTGCTGCCGTATCTGCTGCATGCCGAATACGACAAGGGCGATTTCATCTTCCGCGAGGGAGACACCGACCATCGCATGTATCTGCTGGAGGAAGGCCGCGTCAAACTGACCAGACAATCCTCCGACAAGCGTGTGCAGCTGCTGAGCATCCACGCGTACGGCGAAGTGTTGGGTGAGATTCCGGTGTTCGATCCGCATGGCGGACCGCGTACCGCTTCGGCGGTGGCGATGACCAACGGCACGCGTGTGGTCTGGCTGGAACATGACGCGCTGTTCGACTGGCTCGACGAACATCCGCGCGTGGCCGTGGACATGCTGCAGGTATTGGCGCACCGCATGCGCAGCAACAACGAACGCATCTGCGATCTGGTGTTCATGGACGTTCCCGGACGACTCGCCAAAACACTGCTCAATCTGGCATCACGATTCGGCGAACCGGTCGAAGCCGGCCTGAAGGTGCCGCACGATCTGACACAGGAGGAGATGGCGCAGCTCGTCGGATCCTCACGCGAAACGGTGAACAAGGCGTTGATGGATTTCGCTAACCGCGGATGGATCGCCAGGGAAGGCCGGTCCATCATCATCTACCAGCCGGGCATGCTGATTCGCCGATCAAGACGATGACATTCGGCTGGTTTTCGGCTGATTTCCAACTTTTCCTAAGAAATTGTCTGTTTTGTGAGAAACCCGTGACGGCTTCCGGCACATGCGTTGGCGGGCATGTGTTTAGTAGACCCGCCACTTTAGAATGGGCGTCATGCCCAAGAAGAAGACCCTTACCGTTCAACGTGTGCTCGCATTGGTAATCGCATACATCACGTTATGCGTGGGCGGCGGCGTTGTGACGAGTATTTTCTTTATGCCCGCTGTGTTCGCCGCCAATAACGCGGCCAAAGCCGTCATTCCGTCCCTTGCGGTCGAAGGCATCGATTTCGATGTGACCTCGCTTCCGCAACGCTCGACGATGTATTTCAACGACGGCAAGACCGCTTTCGCGGAATTCTATACGCAGAACCGCGAGGTCGTGCCGCTGAAGAAAATCTCCAAAGCCATGCAGCAGGCCGTCGTGGCCCGTGAAGACAAGCGCTTCTTCGAACATACCGGCGTGGACGTGCAGGGCGTGTTCCGAGCGTTCTTCCAAACCTATGTCAGAGGCGGCGACCAGCAGGGCGGTTCCACGCTGACGCAGCAGTACGTCAAGAACGTGCTGTCCACCCAAGCCCGTGAAGACGACGATCCGATCGCCGAATACCATGCGACGGAAGACACCGTGGCACGCAAGCTGCGCGAGATGCTGATCTCGGTGCAGATCGAAAAGAAATACTCCAAAGCCGAGATTCTGCAGGGCTACCTCAACATCGCGCAGTTCGGCCGCAACAACCTGTGCGGCGTGGAAATGGCCGCCAAACGCTACTTCAATGTCTCCGCTTCGGAACTGAACGTGACCCAGGCGGCGACCATCGCGGCAATCACCAAGAATCCGCAGAACTTCGATCCTTCCGTGGAAGCCAACCAGAAGGAAGCCGAACATCAGCGCAACATCGTGCTGCAGCTGATGCACGACCAGGGCTACATCACCTCCGAAAAGGAATTCAAAGACGCCATCAACACGCCGTTGAAGGACACGCTGAACCTGCAGGACGTGAGCTCCGGATGCCAGTCGGCCATTGAAAACACCGGCTTCTTCTGCTCGTACGTGGTCAACCAGATCCTGAAGAACAAGGCGTTCGGCAAGGACGACGAGGCTCGCGAGAAGCTGCTGAAGGAAGGCGGTCTGAAGATCGTCACCACGCTCGACCGCAACGCCAACAACGCGGCCATGCAGGCGGCGAACAGCACCGTGCCGGCCACAGACCCGTCCGGATTCGAAGTGATGATAGCGGCCGTGAAGCCGGGCACCGGTGAAATCCTGTCGTTCGGTATCAACCGAACCTACGATGCCACGGATGACGCCCGAACGGATGAGACCAAGACCTCCATGAACTACATGGTCGATCAGGAGGACGGCGGCGGTATGGGCTTCAACGTCGGCTCCACCTGGAAGCCCATCAACATGGTGGCGTGGATGCAGAAAGGCCACTCCATCAACGAGTCGCTCGTCACATCCACCGTCTACGACACGTCGAAGTTCAACTGCAACGGCTACGGTTTCGTCGGCCCGTGGAGGGTGCAGAATTCCGGCGGCGGCACCACCTCTCCGGAAAGCCCGCTGCAGGGTCTGATCAAGTCGCACAACACCACGCAGGCCTCGATGGCGTCGAACATCGGTCTGTGCGCGATCGCCGACGCGGCCAAGGAGATGGGCTACCACAACGCCATCTCCAACGCGTCCGACATCTACTCCGCTAACTCGTTCCAGCCGCCAATGACCATCGGTACGGTGCAGGCGTCGCCGTTGACCATGGCCAACGTGTACGCCACCATGGGCGCCAACGGCGTGGAATGCACTCCGATCGCCATCACCAAGGTGACCGACCGCAGCGGCAGCAAGGTGAAAGTGCCGTCCGCGAACTGCCATCAGGCCATCGACCCGGACATCGCGCAGACCGTGTCTTACGCGCTGAACCAAGGTGTCGTGCAGCCTGGCGGCGAAGCGTCGACCACGCAGCTCGACAACAATCGCAAGACCTTCGCCAAGACCGGCACCAACGAGAACACGGTGATGGCCACCGCAGGCTTCGTGCCGAACCAGGTCGCGGCGTTCGTCGCGGTCGCCGATGCGCAGGACCCGATCAACAACACCTTCGACAACAAGACCATCAACGGCGTGTACCGCCCGTCCTGGTACGGCATGTACATCGCAACGCCGGCGTGGAAGCAGTTCATGAACACGTATCTTGCCGCCATCAACGCGCCGATTGACAACGATTACGGAAAGGGTGCCGACAAGTACACGGTTTCGAAGGGCGCCACCAGAACATACAACCAGTACCAATACCAGCGCCAGCAGAACAGTCAGCAGCAAAGCCAGCAGCAGACCAACCAAGGCCAGCAGCAGCAATCGCAGCAACAGCCTGCTGAGCAGCAAAGTGACCAGCAGCATCAATAGTTGCGATTGTCGGCTATTCATGCCGACTGCCCGCATTGACTGACCGCACTGACTGCCCACGTCACCGGAGCGTAAATCGCATGGCAAAGTGAACAGTCCATGAACGCCCGCCCCAACCGGCGGGCGTTCTGCTTACAATGCAATCGGTACCATGCCCGTCGCGTGGGAACGCGGTGCGGATATCGACGATTCAGGCGATACCAACGATTCATAAGAGAGATGACAATGAGCGAAGACAAGAAGAACGGCAAGCAGAACAAGACGGTCAAACCGTTCGATCCGATGACGTTGCGTGGCGTCACCGTGCGCAACCGCATCTGGCTGCCGCCAATGGACACGTATTCCGCATTGGCGCAGGACGGCAAGCCGACGCCGTTCCACTACCAGCATTACGTTTCGCGTTCGATGGGCGGCTTCGGCATGATCATCATGGAAGCGACCGCCGTCGCGCCGGAAGGCCGCATTTCGCCGTGCGATCTGGGATTGTGGGATGACGGACAGATGGACGCATGGCGTTGGATCGTGGCCGACGCGAAGGCAGCGGGTGCCACGATGGCGGTGCAGCTCAACCACGCCGGACGCAAGGGTTCCACCGGCTGCCACGCGATCGGTTTCGATGGACAGAGCGTGCCGGAAGAGCAAGGCGGATGGCGGACGGTTTGCCCAAGCGCCAACGCATACGGTTCCCTGGCTCGTCCGCGCGCGCTGAGCGTCGATGAGATCCACACCATCGTGGACCAGTTCCGCGACGCCGCCTGGCGTGCCATGAACATCGGCTTCGACGCGGTGGAAGTCCATGCCGCGCACGGCTACCTGCTGTCGCAGTTCCTCGACCCGCTCATCAACGAGCGTGACGACGAGTACGGCGGATCGTTCGACAATCGCGTCCGCATGCTGGTCGAAGTCGTGGATGCTATTCGTTCCGTCGTGCCCGATACCATGCCGGTGCTGGTGCGCGTCTCCGCCACCGACTGGGCCGCAGGCGGTTGGGACCTTGACCAGACCGTCGAACTGGCTAAGATTCTGAAGGCCCACGGCGTGGACCTGATCGACGTGTCCACAGGCGGATTGATTCCCGACGTGACCATTCCGGTGAAGCCCGACTACCAAGTGCCGTTCGCCGAACAGGTGCGCAGTCGCGCGGGCATTCCCACCACCGCAGTCGGGCTCATCACCAAGCCGAAGCAGGCGAAGAAGATTCTGAAGTCGGGCGCCGCCGACGCCGTGGAAATCGGCCGCGCTGCACTGCGCGACCCGTATTGGCCGCTCCGTGCCGCCCACAAACTGGACGTGCCGGTCGAGGAAGCCCCCTACCAGCCGCCATACCTCCGCGGCGCCTTCCGCTGACCCTTCCCCTCCCTTCTTCCTCTTTTTTATTGCGAAAAGTAGCCACAACCCAACGCAACATAACAAAAAAACGAGTGGGAGGGCGGGCGTCCTGTTCACGACCGTAAGCTTGGCCGAACGGCCTTGAGTGAGATCGGAAGAGC
>ERZ506425.563-NODE-563-length-11357-cov-6.4255_pt1 | contig 11357 bp, 7 predicted proteins | sample MGYA00513667_ERZ506425 | MGnify/ENA metagenome assembly ERZ506425
GTGATGATGACCTGCTGCTGGGGCGGCAGGCCCTTGATGCGGTTGATGTCCATCAGCACGCCCTTGGGGATCTTCATATACCCCAGCTCCGTGGAGACCTTCATGATGTTCTCCATGCTGCGGCCGGTAACGGCCACCTTCCGCCCGCAGGCGGCGGCAGCGTCAATGATCTGCTGGATGCGGTGGACATTGCTGGCAAAGGTAGTGACGATGATGCGCTGCTTGCAGCCGGTGAACTGCCGCTGGAAGGTCTTGCCCACCATCGATTCACTCATGGTGTAGCCGGGGCGCTCCACGTTGGTGGAGTCCGCCAGCAGCGCCAGCACCCCCTCCTTGCCCAGAGCGCCGAACCGGGCCAGATCGATGACCTCCCCGTCAATGGGGGTGGAGTCGATCTTGAAGTCGCCGGTGTGGACCACCACGCCCATGCGGGTGTGGATGGCGAAGGCCACGGAGTCGGCAATGGAGTGGTTCACGTGGATAAATTCTACTTGAAATTTTCCGGCCTTCACCGTCTGGCCCGCCTCCACCGTCACCAGCTTGGTGCTGTCCAGCAGCCGGTGCTCCTGCAGCTTCAGCTTGATGAGTCCGGCGGTAAAGCGGGTGCAGTAGATGGGCATATTTACCTGCTTGAGGACGTAGGGGATGGCCCCGATATGATCCTCATGGCCATGGGTGATGAACAGGCCCCGCAGCCGGGATCTGTTCTTGATGAGATAGGTGACGTCGGGGATGACGCAGTCGATGCCGTACATATCATCGCCGGGGAATGCCATGCCGCAGTCCACCACAATGATCTCCCCGCCGTACTCATAGGCGGTCATGTTCTTGCCGATCTCGTTGAGACCGCCCAGAGGAATGATCTTCAATTTTTCTGCCATATGTGTTGTATATTCTCCTTTACAAGGTAAGTAGCGCACAGACAGACCGCCCGTCGGCGGACGCAGCTGCTCCGCAAACGGACACGGCAAAATAGAGGCGGCTCCCGACATTTCTCTGCGGCGCTGTATCGCCGGAGAAGTCCGGCGGCCCGCCCGACTGTCCTGTGCAAAAGTGGTGAGAGGAATCCCCTCGTTTATTTGATTGCGGAGGCCCGCCGCCTCTGCAAAAAATACAAAAAAGGCCATCGCTTTTCAACGATTTACACAAAGTATATCATATTTCTCCGCATTTGTACAGTCTTTCTTTCCCCCTTTTTTCGCCGCCCCTCGCAAAGCCCGCATTTCCCCGATCCCTCCGCCGAAAAAATACCCCGGAAAAGACTTTTTCAAACCGATAAGAAAGACGTTGTAGCAGAGGAAAAACTATGCTATAATAATGTAATTCAAAATGGCGGAACAGCGCACTCCGCCAAAACAGGGAGGGATGCGCCTTGAATAAACGGATCGCCCGACTCCTCCGGACGAATATCACGATCTTCTCACTGTGCCTGGTGCTGTTTGCCCTGGCAGCGATCCCCTTTGACGTGCGCCTCGCCATTGGCGAGGGCGTGGCCGCCGTGGCCTTCTTCCTGCTGGGCCGCCGCCGCAGCAAGGCTACCCAGCAGAGTCTGCGCCAGTATATCCAGCGGTTTTACGGCGGCATGGACTCCGCCCGCTCCAGCAATATGCTCTTCACCCCCCTGCCCATGATGGTCTTTGATCTGGCCACGGAGGATATCCTCTGGAGCAGCGAGAGCTTCCTCCAGCTGACGGAGCAGCGGGAGGGCATCTTCGATGCCCATCTGGAGACGGTGTTCCCCAATATCTCCTTCCACTGGCTGCTGGAGGGCAAGACCGAGGCCCCGGAGACCGTGGTGTGGAACCACCGCACCTATCGAGTGTTCGGCGGCGTCAGCCACCCGGAGGGCGGCCGGAGCGCACTGGCCACCACCTACTGGATGGACGTCACCGACACCGAGGAGATGCGCCGGACGCTGGAGCTGACCCGGCCGGTGGTGGCCATTCTCATGGTGGATAACTACGAGGACCTGATGAAGGCCACCCCGGAGGGCAAGCGCTCTGCGGTGCGGGCCATGCTGGAGGAAAAGCTGAGCCAGTGGTCCGCCGGCAGCGAGGGGATGATGCTGAGATACGACCGGGACCGCTACCTCTTTGTGTTCGAGGAGAAGAGCTTCTCCGACTTTGCCGCCAAGCGCTTCGACGTGCTGGATGCCGTCCGTGAGGTGGTGGCCGGGGAGGGCGTGGCAGCCACCCTGTCCATCGGCGTGGGCCGGGATGCCGACAGCTTCGAGGCCCTGTTCAAAAACGCCTCCGTGGCGCTGGAAATGGCCCTGAGCCGTGGCGGCGATCAGGCAGTGGTGAAGGACAAGCTGAATTTCGAGTTCTACGGCGGCCGCTCCAAGGCTACGGAGAAGCGCACCAAGGTGAAGTCACGGGTCATGGCCAATGCGCTGGCGGAACTCATCGACGAGGCCAAGCAGGTCTACGTCATGGGCCACAGCTATGCGGATATGGACGCACTGGGCGCCGCCGCAGGCGTGTGCGCCATTGTCCGTAAGCGTGGCAAGAAGTGCCGCATCGTCATCGATACGGAGAATAACGCCGCCCATCCGATGCTGCGCCGCCTGCAGGCCCTGCCGGAGTATCAGGGGGCCTTCCTCAGCGGCGATGATGCCTTCCTGCGGGTCCAGCCGGAGACGCTGCTGGTGGTGGTGGATACCAACCGCCCCGGCAGCGTGGAGTCCGAACCTCTGCTGGATGCCTGCAACCGGGTGGCGGTCATCGACCACCACCGCCGGGGCAGCAGCTACATCGACAAGATGGCCCTGAACTACCACGAACCCTACGCCTCCTCGGCGTCGGAGCTGGTGACGGAGCTGCTCCAGTACCTCATCGAGCCGGGCGACCTGTTGAAGGCGGAGTCCGAGGCGCTGCTGGCCGGCATCGTGCTGGACACCAAGAATTTCACCAACCGCACCGGCGGCCGCACCTTCGAGGCGGCAGCGTACCTGCGCCGGGCCGGGGCGGATACGGCGGACGTACAGCGGATGTTCCAGAGCGACCTCCAGTCCATGATCTCCCGCTACGATATCATCCGCCGGGCGGAGCTCTACCACGGCGACATCGCCATTGCGGCGCTGGATCAGGAGTGCGACCGGGTCATTGCCGCCAAGGCCGCCGATGAGATGCTGACCCTGCAGGGGGTCCGTGCTTCCTTCGTGCTGTACCGCAAGGACGACGGCATTTACATCTCCGCCCGCTCTCTGGGCGAGATCAACGTACAGGTGCTGGTAGAGACGCTGGGGGGCGGAGGCAACTCCACCACCGCCGGCGGCCAGTGCTCCGGCATGACGGTGGCGGAGGCGAAGGCCACGCTGCTGCGTGCCATTGATAAGTATTTTGAAGAATAAGGAGGAATAATTCCATGAAAGTGATTTTGCAGCAGGATGTCCGGGGTAAGGGCAAGAAGGGCCAGATGATCGAGGTAGCCGAGGGCTACGCCCGCAACTTTCTGCTTCCCAGGAATCTGGCGGTTTTGGCTACCGCCGATGCCATGAACACCATGAAGCTGCAGGCCAAGGCCAAGGCCAAGGCCGACGCAGAGGCCAAGGCCGCCGCACAGGAGCTTGCCGGGAAGCTGAAGGGTTGCCAGGTGAAGATCGCCGCCAAGGGCGGCGCCGGCGGCAAGCTCTTCGGTGCCGTCACCGCTAAGGAGATCTCCGAGCAGCTGAAGGCCCAGCACGGTATGGAGCTGGACAGCAAGAAACTGGTGCTGGCGGAGCCCATCAAGACCTTCGGCAGCTTCGAGGTCAAGGCCAAGCTGGGCTTCGAGATCACCGGAACCGTCTATGTGCTGGTCTGCGAGGAGAAGTAACTTCCCTTTGGTCTTGGCACTTTTGGGGCTTGACAGTCCCTTCTGTTTGTCTCCGACGGGTGACTTTCTGCCTTTTTGTCTCCGACGGCGCTTCGATGGTTTCCTCGGAATGACATGAAAAAGAAGTGTCATTGCGAAGCCAGTGCGCACACTGGCTGTGGCAATCCGTCCTCCACGGCGGCAGACCCACACGCCCCTTCCTCTGAGTGGGAGCGGCAGCGGGTCTGTTGCTGAGTCGATTCCCTTTACGTCCCATAACAAGCAAGGCTCTTGAGAGTCAAGGAGGCTTTGAAACCATCGGTTTCAAACGACGTTTTTGCATACTTTTTGTCGCTGTTGACAAAAAGCCCCCGCCGGAGGCAATAGAAGTGAAGAGTATCATGGACCGCTGAAGGCTATCTTTATAAATATAGCCTGTCATTCCGAGAAAACCGCCGAAGCGCCGCCCCTCCTGTCATTGCGAGGGTGCGAAGCACCCGTGGCAATCCGCTCCCCACATTAGAACAGTAATCTTCTTCAACCACCCAATAAAGCGGTAGCGTGAGTAGAAGTAGACCAATTCCCTGCTTCGGCAGGATTTAGGAAGCAGCTCTTACACACCACAAAGGAAGTGCAGAAACCATGGGTTTCTGCTGGCGTTCTTTGGGTACTTTCTGCCGCTATTGGCAGAAAGTTACCCGCCGGAGGCAAACAAAAAGCCCCCGCCGGAGGCAAAAAAAGTACACCCCACCCCCTTCAGAAAAATCCCCGAAAGGAGTTCCCTCATGGATGAATTGCTTCTGCGGCAAATGCCGCACTCCACAGAGGCAGAGCAGGCCGTGCTGGGCTCCATGCTCATTGACGCCGCCTGCGTCAAGGACGTGATGGACCAGCTTCAGCCGGACGATTTCTACCTCCGCCAGAACCGGGAGATCTTCGAAACCATCTACACCATGTTCGTCTACTCCCGCCCCATCGACGGACTTACCGTGGCCGGGGAGCTGGAGAAAGCGGGCCTCGCCAACGATGGCACACGGGCGTATCTGGCCCAGCTGATGGAGGTGACACCCACTTCCGCCAATGTGCTGGAGTATGTGCGTCTGGTGCGTGAGAAGGCCCTGCTGCGGTCGGTGGCCGCAGCGGCGGCGGAGATCACCGCCATGGTGCAGGAGGGGACCGGTGCCCCCGGCGACGTGCTGGAGGCGGCGGAGCAGAAGATCTACGCCATCCGCCGGGGTCGCAGCGCCCAGAGCATGGCCACCATTCAGGTGGTGCTGCAGGAGGTCATGGAGCATCTGGCGGAGCTCAGCGCTCAGGGGGGCAAGACCCTGCCGGGTCTGTCCACCGGCTTTTCGGCGGTGGACGGTAAGATCAACGGTTTGAACAAGTCGGACCTGCTGCTGCTGGCCGCCCGTCCCGGCATGGGCAAGACCAGTATGGCTCTGAACGTGGCCCTGAACGCCGCCAAGGAGTCCGGCCAGACGGTGGCCGTCTTCTCGCTGGAGATGTCCCGTGACCAGCTGGTGACCCGCCTGCTGGCCAGCGAGGGCCTCATCGAAAATACCCGCCTCATCAGCGGCGACCTCCGGGAGAGCGACTGGGTGAAGATCGCTGAGGGCGCCTCCTCCCTGAGCCGTCTGGATATCCGCATCGACGATAATCCCCTGCTGACGGTGGCGGACATGAACGCCAAGTGCCGCCGCATCGACAACTTGGGGCTGGTGGTCATTGACTACCTCCAGCTGATGACCTCCGCCGGCGGAAAGGGGTATAGCGGCGAGAACCGCCAACAGGCGGTGTCGGACATCAGCCGTATGCTGAAGATCATGGCCAAGGAGCTGCAGGTGCCGGTGCTGTGCCTGTCCCAGCTGTCCCGTGCCAACGAAAAGCGTGAAGACAAGCGCCCCATGCTGTCGGACCTGCGTGAGTCCGGCGCCATTGAGCAGGATGCCGATATCGTCATGTTCCTGTATCGTGACGATTACTATAAAGAGGATTCGGAAAAGCGCAACATCGCCGAGTGCATCGTGGCCAAGAACCGCCACGGCGAGACCGGCAAGGTGGAGCTGCGCTGGATGCCGGAGTATACCACCTTCGGCACCTTGGAAAACCGCTACGACGAGGAGTAACGAGTCATGGATCTGATGCCGTGGATGCAGCAGCAGGGGATGCTGCCCGCCGCCGGGGAGACGGTGCTGTGCGCCGTGTCCGGGGGCCGGGACTCCGTGTGCCTGCTGCACTATCTGGCGTCGCTGGGCCGCCGCCGGGGCTTTGCCGTGGCCGCCGCCCACTATAACCATCTGATGCGCCCCACGGCGGGACGGGACGAGGCTTTCGTGGCCGGGCTCTGCCGGGAGCTGAGCGTGCCGCTCTATGTGGAGCGGGGCGACGTCCGGGCCATCGCCCGGCAGGAGGGCTGGGGCGTGGAGGAGGCAGGCCGCCGCCTGCGCTACGACTTTCTGGAGCGCACGGCCGATGCCATCGGAGCCTCCCGCATCGCCACCGCCCACCACCTGTCGGATCAGGCGGAGACGGTGGTGCTGAACCTGCTGCGTGGCACCGGCCCGGAGGGGCTGGCGGGCATTCCCCCGGTGCGGGGACGGCTGATCCGCCCCCTGCTCCAGACCCCTCGGCAGGAGATCGAGGCATATCTCAAGGCCCACGGTCTGGGCCATGTGGAGGACGAGACCAACGACAGCATGGACTTCACCCGCAACCGCCTGCGACAGGAGGTGTGGCCTCTGCTGGTGATGCTCCACCCTGCCCCGGAGCGGAGCATCGCGCGGGCTGCCGCCATCCTGCGGCGGGAGAATGTTTTTCTGGATCGGCTGGCCCGCTCCTATCTGGAGACAGCCGTATCCGATTGCCCGTCAGCCGGTGAGCCCAATGCCCCGGAGATCTTTGGCCGTCGGGACCCCGCTGCACCCAGCCCTGCACCGCTTCCCGGCACGTTGCCGGAGGAGTCGTCAAAGTCGGATAAGCCCTCAGAATGTACACGAGTGGGCGATATTTCGCCTGATTTCACATCGGCACCCACCGCCGTATCGGTGTCTGAAGCCGTGCTGCGATCGGCACCGGAGGAGCTGCGGCCCCGGATGATCCGGCTGCTGCTGGAGCGGCTCCCCGTCGGGAAGAAGGATGTATCCGCCGCCCACATAGAGGCCCTGCTGTCCCTCCGGGAGGGCGGGATGCTGGATATGCCGGAGGGCGTCACGGCATGGCGGGAGAAGGATGTGCTGCATCTGGAGATGACCCCACCCTCGCCCCCGCCCCTGACCCTGTCAGAGGGGGAGCAGGTCTGGGGAGACTATCTCGTCCGGGTGTGGAGAAGCGAAAAAAATACTCCGCCCCCTGACGGAGAAGGGCTGTCCAAAACGGGCCGGTTTTCGGACTATATCCTGACGCTTTCGGACGGTGGGAAAATGTCCGAATGGACACTCCGCTGTCCGCAAAGGGGAGACGGTCTGACCCTGCCGGGGGCCAGAGGCCGCCGCAGCATCAAACGTCTGCTGACGGAGCGGGGGATGCCGCCCCGGCGGCAGCGAACCACCCCGGTGGTGTGTATAAACGGAGAACCCGCCGCCGTATACGGCGTGGGAACGGATCAGAGATTTTTGCCGGGAAAAGACGGCAGCAATATAAATATTTTGATGATCGAGAAAGATCAGGAGGAAGAAAGTAATGGCTAAGAACAATATGGATCAGGATATCCTGAAGGTCCTGTTCAGTGAGCAGGAGATCCATGACCGCATTCAGGAGATGGGCGATCAGCTCTACGATAAGTTCCACGACAGGAATCCGCTGTTTGTGGGGGTTCTGAACGGGTGCTTCCTGTTTATGGCGGATCTGGTGCGGGCCACCCAGTGCAAGAGCGAGGTGGAGTTCATCGGCCTGTCCTCCTATCAGAACGCCACCAAGTCCTCCGGCGTGGTGCAGATCACCCGTGATCTGCAGCGGGATATCTCCGGCCGGGACATCATCGTGGTGGAGGATATTCTGGACTCCGGCAATACCCTGTACTTTTTGAAGGACTATATGCTGGCCAAGGGAGCCAATAGCATCACCATCGTCACCCTGCTGGACAAGCCCTCCCGCCGGGAAAAGCCCATTTACCCCGATCTGGCGGGCTTTGAGGTGCCGGACGAGTTCGTGGTGGGCTTCGGGCTGGACTACTGCCAGAAGTATCGCAATATGCCCTACATCGGCGTGCTGAAGCCGGAGGTATACAGTAAGTAAGCGACAGCGCAGAAGAAGCGGCGCTGTGCCGGCAGAGGGCCGGCGGTCGGAAGGAGGAATGGTCTGTGGAGGAACGGAAGCGGGGTTATCAGGGCCGGCGGCTGGCCGGTGCGACCCCCAGGCAGGAGCGGGAACGCCGGGGCAGCCGTACCCGGCAGGCGGAGGATAAGGCCCGCCGGGAGCGGGACCCGTGGGAGATGACCCCGGAGGAGAAGGTATCTCCGGTAGAGGCCACGTCGGCAGCGGAGGCTCAGGCAGAGCCGAGGGAGCAGTCTGTCCGGCAGGTGGAGGATAAGGCCCGCCGGGAGCGGGATCCGTGGGAGATGACCTCGGAGGAGACTGCTCCGGTAACGGCGGGAGACGGCGAGTCCGTCTCGGTCGGCCGGAGAGCCGCTTCGGTGGCCGGAGGTAAAGCGGCACCGGCGGCGGACTTTGACAGCATGAGCGGTTCTGCCGATGGGGCGAGCGCCGACTATGCAGCCGGTGCGGTGGACTCCGATGCGATGGCCGGGCCCGGTGAGGGAAGCGGCTCCGGCGGGGCGGCGGTCAAGAAGAAAAAGAGCGGCTTTGCCGCCTTTTGGTCGGATTTCGGCTATCTCATCGTCACGGCGGTGGTGGTGGTGCTGGTGTTCCGGGTAATTTTACAGCTGAGTTGGGTACCCTCCGGCTCCATGGAGACCACCATCCCCAAAAAGACGCTGCTGATCTCGTGGCAGCTGCCCTATGTGATGGGCGACCCGGTGCCGGAGCGGGGGAATATCGTCACTTTCTGGAGCGACGAGCTGGATAAGCTGCTGGTAAAGCGGGTCATCGGCCTGCCGGGGGACACGGTGTCCTTCTCTGGCGGCTATGTCTACATCAACGGCCAGCGGCTGGAGGAGGAGTATCTGGATCAGCAGGGCGGTACCATCAGCCCCGACCAGTCCTCCTTCACCGTGCCGGAGGGGTGCCTGTTCTTTCTGGGCGATAACCGCTCCGGCTCGAATGATGCCCGGTACTGGGAGGAGAGCTATATCCCGGTGGGCAATGTGAAGGCCCGTGTGCTGCTGGCCATTTCCCTGACCGGGGGCAGCAGCTGGCAGGGCGTGCGGGCCATCGGCTGAGAGGAGGAAAGCATTTGGCAGAACGAAGAAAGATCAGTTTCGGCACCATTTTGATGGTGATTTTGGCGGTATGCGTGGTGGCCTATGTGGTGTCCACCATGCGGACCGCCGGGGACATCCCCTACTCTGAGCTGCGGCAATACTTTTTAGAGGAGAAGGTGCAGGAGTTCTCCATCAGCGACACCCGGATCACGGCCAAGCTGAGGGGGGGCAGCACCGTTACCTCCGACCTGTACGACTTCGACCTGTTCTATCAGGATCTCAACGAGCTGGTGCAGAAGCAGTATGACAGTGGTATTATCACCGCCTATAACTATCACGCAGACCACTCCACCAACTGGCTGCAGCTGCTGCTGCCGTATGTGCTGGCGTTTTTGGGCTTCATTTTGCTGATGAATCTCATGAACCGCATGGCCGGCGGCGGAGCCGGGGCGCAGGACAAGCTGTCCCGGTTTGGAGAGGCCAAGGTCAGTACGCCGGGAGAGAAAAAGGTCACGTTTCAGGATGTGGCCGGGGCCGACGAGGAGAAGGAGGAGCTGCGGGAGATCGTGGAGTTCCTCCGGGAGCCCCAGAAGTATCTGGACCTGGGGGCGCATATCCCCAAGGGCGTGCTGCTGGTAGGCCCTCCGGGTACCGGTAAGACGCTGCTGGCCAAGGCGGTGGCCGGTGAGGCGGGAGTACAGTTCCTGTCCATCTCCGGCTCGGACTTTGTGGAGATGTATGTGGGCGTAGGCGCCTCCCGTGTGCGGGATCTGTTCCAGCAGGCCAAGAAGAGCGCCCCGGCCATCATCTTCATCGACGAGATCGACGCCGTGGGCCGCCAGCGTGGCAGCGGTCTGGGCGGCGGACACGACGAGCGGGAGCAGACCCTGAACCAGCTGCTGGTGGAAATGGACGGCTTCGGTTCCAACGAGGGCGTGGTGGTGCTGGCTGCCACCAACCGTGTGGATATTCTGGACCCGGCGCTGCTGCGTCCGGGACGGTTCGACCGGCAGGTCTATGTGGGGCTGCCGGACATCAAGGGCCGGGAGGAGATCTTGCAGGTACACGCCAAGAACAAGCCCCTGGCGGAGGACGTGGATCTGAAGCAGATCGCCCGTGGCACCGCAGGCTTTACCGGCGCCGATCTGGAGAACCTCCTCAACGAGGCGGCCCTGCTGGCGGGACGGCGCAGCGAGTCCTTCATCACCATGAAGGATCTGCAGGAGTCCATCATCAAGGTCATCGCCGGGCCGGAGAAGCACAGCCGGGTCATCCCGGAGAGGGAGCGGCGGCTGACAGCCTATCACGAGGCGGGACACGCCGTGGTGATGCACGCACTGCCCGATCTGGACCCGGTGCATCAGATCACCATCGTTCCCCGGGGCGAGGCGGGCGGCATGACCATCTATCTGCCGGACGAGGATCGGTCGTACCTCTCCCGCAGCTATATGCTGGACCGCATCGCCGGGCTGCTGGGCGGCCGGGCGGCGGAGCAGCTGGTGCTGGGGGATATCTCCACCGGGGCCTCCAACGACATCAGCCGTGCCACGCAGCTGGCCCGGAAGATGGTGGGCACCTACGGAATGTCGGAGCAGCTGGGCAACGTGGCCTTTGACGCCGGACACGACGAGGTGTTCATCGGCAAGTCCATGGCCCAGACCCGGCCCTACTCCGAGAAAACGGCGGCGGAGATGGACGGCGAGATCCGCCGCATCATGGACGACGCCTACGCCCGCTGCACCGCCATTCTGGAGCAGTACCGGCCCCAGCTGGTGGAGGTGGCGGAGTATCTGCTGGCCAACGAGACCATGACGGCAGAGGAGTTCGAGAAGGTATTCCGGACGGAGTGAGGCATTGACAGCGCCTTGCTTATGGGGTAAAATAACGGGGTATCCGCCTCCGTAGCTCAGCTGTATAGAGCGACCGCCTCCTAAGCGGTAGGCCGCCAGTTAGAATCTGGCCGGGGGTGCCATATAAAACACCGCAGGACGGGGAATTTCCCCACCCTGCGGTGTTTTTTTGCTGTCCGGGGCGCTTTTTTGAAGAAAATGACGAAAATCTGCGAAAAAAGGCCTTGTGCTTTTTCGGCTGCGGTGCTATGATACGCACATCCATGTGTACGCCGAACCGCCCATGGGCGGTTATCGTTTCAGATGAAACGATAAGGGGGGCCAAAGGGAGTGGCGTTCTGAGGAGGGGCGCAGCCCCGACGTGAGGATCCGTACTCCCCGCATCCCCCAC
>ERZ506425.568-NODE-568-length-11137-cov-8.1451_pt1 | contig 11137 bp, 10 predicted proteins | sample MGYA00513667_ERZ506425 | MGnify/ENA metagenome assembly ERZ506425
TGCAGTCATCGTCCACCTCTCGCAAGTTCATTCGACCGCCGGTCCGCGGCCGGCACCACCGTTTCCGGCATGTCGGCTGATATTTCGATACCAGTGTTACCAGAAAACCGCCGACAACGTATAAAGAAGCCCGTGCGATGACCTGAAGTGAAGCGATAAAGCGGTCATAAATTCGCGCGGGCTATAAAACCAGACGGCAGTAGAAGGGGGACTTCAAAGACTCCGTCTACGCATTTAATGTATCAGATAAATGCGCGCGAACCGCCGGAAAAACCAATAAATCTGAAAACTTTTTTTCAGATTTTATCCCCCTTGCGTAGTCCCTCCACCAAACGCTCCAATTTATCGACGCGATCGCTCAACACCATCACCTGGCATACCAGCGATTGAATCTTGCCCAACGGCACTTCCGACATCGCATTGTGGTTGTCCACAGCCGTATCATGCGGTTCCGGCTCTTCGGCCGCCTTGCGCATGATGTCCTCGTCGCGCTTCCAGCGTGCGATATTGCGTTCGATGCGCTTGTGCCCGATGACCGATGGGCTCAATCCCGCGGAAATGAAGATCGCAGTTGGCTTCTCCCCCTGCAGATACCGCCTCATGCAGTCGATTTGGAATTCCCTCGCATACGTGATTCTGCTGTCCGTCACCGCGTCGATCGACGGCAATGTACGCAGGTATTCGATTTCCGCTCTACTGAACTGTCGCTTCGTCATATTCGCCCCTTGTAAATCCCCTTTTGACCGGCCATACCGATAACGCATAGACCGAATTGCCGAAATCACCACCCAGAATACCGGATGACGCACACCACCTTACGCACACCCCAAACGAAACGCGCGGCCCGTATCACCATGCGCTAAATATCCTTCTCACACTGTGAGATATCTCACAGCGACGGCACGTTTTCGGAGCACGCTGCAACCTCGGCATGGCACGTCACGGCACGTCCAGCAACGCATTCCACAATCGCGTCCCACGAAACCCGCCGTTCCGGCCGCCGATGCAGGTACAGTTGCAAGCATCGGCGCAACCGGTCTCCGCATCGGCAACACCGAACCGCCCGCCAACGACAGGAAGGAACCCCGTGCCAGGTCGTTTCGCCCCCACCCCATCAGGCCGCATGCACATCGGCAACATCTATGCGATGCTCGGCGCATGGCTGTCCGCGCGTAGCCGCGGCGACGGCATGCTGCTGCGCATCGAAGACATCGACGAACCGCGCGTGGTGCCCGGCGCGGCCGAACTGATGATGGACGATCTGCATTGGCTTGGCTTGGATTGGGACGGCGATCCGGTGTTCCAATCCGCTCGGCACGACCTGTACCGTGAGGCGCTGCATTGCTTGGAAAACCTGACGATTGACGACGCATACGATTCGCCGTTTGACGAGCGCAACGACCACACCCCCGCAGTCGGCAGCGCAGCCAACAACGCAATCGCTGGCACAACCCCGCTGATTTACCCTTGCTTCTGCTCGCGCGCCGACATCCGCGCAGCCTCCGCACCGCAGGAAGGCGACCGTTTCATGGTGTATCCCGGCACGTGCCGCCGGCTTATCGCCAGCAATCCGGATACCGTCCGGCAGCGGCTGGCCAACGGCGACCGCCATTCGCTGCGCATCGCCATGCCCGCCGACACAAACCCGCACGCAACCGTCCAATTCGATGACGCAGTGTTCGGCCATCAGGAATTCAATCTGGCGCACGACGTCGGCGATACCATCGTGCGCCGCGCCGACGGCCTGTTCTCCTACCAGCTGGTGGTGGTCGTGGACGATCTTGACATGGGCGTCGACGACATCGTGCGCGGCCGCGACCTGCTCCGGTCGAACGCCTTGCAAATCGCCATTCGCCGAGCGCTTATCAAGGCGGGATTCCGCAAGGCGAAAACGCAGGCCTCTGCACCATCGCAGCACGCACCACAATCGCAATACACCCCATATAACCCCGAAAACCCACGGTATGCGCATCTGCCGCTTATCGACAACGCGGCCGGCCGCAGGCTCGCCAAACGCGAGCGCTCTTTGGATATGGGGGCGCTGCGCGCGCATGGCGTCACCGCGGAACAGGTTGTCGGCTATTGTGCGTGGCTGCTTGGTTTGCAGGGCGATTCCGCGCATACCAGTCCGCAGCCGATGAGCGCCGTCGAGGCGTTGCAGGAGTTCGATTGGGGTAAGGTACGGGCCGATACGGCCGACCGCAGTATCAGCCAAGACGATTTCGACGCGTATTTCGGCTTGTGACAACGGCTGGCCGGATCTCGCCGAATTGCCGAGACGACCCGGTCAGTCCGGAAAACAGCAGAAAGCAGCAGAAAATAACGGGAAGCAGTCGACGTTCAGCCGATCCACAGCTCCGAGTCAAGCGGATATTCGTTGACCTTGCAGCCGTCCAAATGCATGGATTGCTCCTGCATCAGCGGCGCCAACTGGCCTTCGCCGGCGCAGGTCGTTTCGTTGTCGATGTGCCCCAGCCGGTGTCCGACCTCATGGTTGATCACCATCGTGCGGTATCGCGCCAGGTTGCCGCCGGCGGCGAGCCATTGTTGCGTGCCACCGTTCCAACGGTCGTCGTTGACGATCACGTTGTTGTCGACCCTGCAGCTGTATTCCACCGAGCATGATGGCGAGAACGACGTCATTTCCGATGCTTGGGACAGCACGAGATTGAAATCGCAGTTGCCGTCCGTGGATTGGTCGAATATGGCTCCGGCGCGTGGCCATCCGTGTTCGTCGTTGAGGATGCGGAACGCCGCGTTGCCGAATTCGTCGGCCGAACCGACGTTTCCTTTGGTTGCGATGCAGTAATGGTATTGCGTTACCGGTTTGCCGCTGTTTTGCGCGGTTTCCTGCGCTTTGTTCAGAATCGCGGTTTTCTCGTCGTCGCCCAGTGCCGCCGATTGCGCGCTCACCGCTTTGGCGACGGCCTGCTCTTCCTGCGATTGTTTGGTTTCCGGTTTGGTTTTTTTGGCCGTCTTATGCTGATTGGTTTTGGCTGTTTTCTTGGCTGGCTTCTTGGCCGACGTCGAATGCGTGGCTTGTGCCGTCGTCTGCGTGTTCGGCGTCATGCGGACCAGTAGTGCGTGCACGCTGCAGGACGTCATCGATGCGATCAGCAGGAACAGCACGAGCACCAGCACGGCGGCCCTGCGGATGCGAAACGCCTCAAGCCGTTCCCGTTGGCCCATTGTGGCGTCGGCTTTCGGATCGAGCGCACGTATGATACGACGAATCCGCTTCAATCCAGCCTCCCGATATGGTGATGTTTCTCTCTTCGGCAACAGTACCAGTCTCAGTCAACATGCCGAAGCCGCCGACCGCCATGCATACCACCTATGCGTAAGGCCCGTGGTTCCGGAGGGAATCACGGGCCTTACCAGCATGCCAGACGAATGCCGGCAATCGTCAAAGTAATGCTCAGGCGAACAGCACCTTGAACAGGAACGCGCCGACGATCGCGCCTGCGATCGGGGCCACGACCGGAATCCAGGCCTCGCCCCAGCGGGAATCGCCCTTGTTCGGAATCGGCAGGATGGCGTGCAGGAGGCGCGGCATGAGGTCGCGGGCAGGGTTCAGACCAGGGCCGGTCGGGCCGCCCATGGAGGTCACGAGGCCCCACACGATGAAGCCGACGACGATGGACGCGGCGGCCGGGTTCGCCTTGCCCCACGGCAGGGACAGGCAGCACAGGGCGCCGAGCACCAGCATGAAGGTGCCGAAGAACTCGTTGAGGAAGTAGTTCACGCGGTCGTTGTGCGCGTCGGTGGTGCAGAAGGTGCCGAGGATGGCTTCGGCATCGTCGGTGTCCTTGTAGTGCGGCAGGTAGGTGACGTACACGATGAGCTGGCCCGCCACTGCGCCGAGCAGCTGGGCGATGATGTACGGCAGGACCTCGTTCCACGGGAACATGCCGTTGACGGCCTGCGCGAGGGTCATGGCCGGGTTGATGTGGGCGCCGGAGACGCCGCCGAACATCAGGACCGGGAACATGACGCCGAAGCCGTAGCCCATGGCGATGTTCAGCCAGCCGGCATGGTAGCCCTTGGTGTTTTTCAGTTCCGCGTTGGCGACAGCGCCGTTGCCGAAGACCATCAGCACGGCGGTGCCGACGAATTCCGCGGCAAGCTTGGTGAAGAGTGTGTATTCCACTGCAGTTTCCTCTATTGCTTCTTCTCTAACGATTCTTACGATTCGTGCGATTCGAGATGAATTGCGATTCCGCTCTGGGCGGACAACAGCGCACTACCTTACTCCGTACGGAGGAAGTAACGCGGCTTTGGGTGGACACATGTCCGAAATACGAAAAAGACCCAAGCCATTGGCTTGGGTCTTGTCTGTGCCCCCTCAGGGATTCGAACCCTGGACACGCTGATTAAGAGTCAGCTGCTCTAACCAACTGAGCTAAAGGGGCGTTGGTCTTGGCGAGGTTTTTGTTCTCGCTGAGCACATGGAGTAAATATACTCAGAATCGGAAAGAACGCAACCCTCGGCGTGTCGCAATCATAAAACCGCTATTTTCCAACGTTTTCAGCAAATCGCCATCTATGGTGCACATCGCGTCATACGACGAAAAATGCGGCGCGATGGCGCCCTAAAATCCAAGTAATCACATTTTCTTCACATTCTGCCGCAATGCAACCACTCCGACAGTCAACGGCACGAACTTTTCCATCACACATTTCCACCGCAGCGAGCCGAATAGCACGCATCATCGTCGAGCCCGTCGGCGCGCCAGAGGCCCTTTATAATAAGGACCATGGCGCGTCACAGGAGTATATGACGCGCATCAAGAAGGAGAAAGGCTTACCTATGGCATGCCCAAATTGCGGTCAGCCGACCATCGAAGGCGCTAAATTCTGCGCCTCGTGCGGCTCACCGCTCACCCAAACGACCGCGGCGGCACCGCAAGCGCCGGCCGCGCCGGAATCCGATGACGGCACCATGCTGTCTTCCGCGCCGCACATGGCACCGGCCCCGCAGATGCCGACCGCTGCCGTCCCGCTGCCCAATAGCGCCGCACCGGCAGCTCCGCAAACCACCGTCCCGCAGCCCACCACACCGCAACCGGCGGCGCAAGCACAGCCGACCGCTCAGGCGCAGGCAACGCAACCGGTGGCACCACAGGCCGCGCCGACGCAGCAGTTCCAGTACGCGCCATCCCCGGCCCCGCAGCCGGCAGCAGCGCCGCAGCCAAGCCAGCCGACCCAGCAAATCGCCCGTCCGGCGGCCGATCCCACCATCACCGCGCTGACCACACCGCAGTCCATGAAGACCATGGGCGCCAGCCTCGGCATCGGTCTCGGCGCGAGCGTGGTGTTCGCACTGCTCGCATCAATCGTCTTCTTCATGGGCAATGCCGCGGCCAGCAACGGGCTTGCCGGCATTCCGGGCTTTTCCGACACCGCCTCCTTCCTGGGCAACAACGGTGTGTCCGGCTCCGGCCCGAATTTCTTCCAGATTCTCTTCACCGTGATGACGCTCGGCGTTGGCGGTTCGCTGAATCTCAAAACCAGCTCCCAGGGCTTCTCGCTGAGCAATCTCGGCATTGACGCCTCGCACGTCAGCGTGACGCTGCCGGTCGGACTGCCCGGCGTGGCATTGGCGATCGGCGCCGCGTTCGGCGCATACATGCTGGCACGCAGGTTCGCGCTTCGTTTCAAGTGGACGGGCGTCATCAGCTCGCTGATCGTCGGCGTGCTGTCCGGCCTGGTGCTGCTGGTCTTCGCCGCCATCTTCCCGGTGACGGTGGGTGGTTCCTACAGCGACTATTCCGCTTCCGCGTCGCTTTCCGGCGTATCCTTCCGCACGTTCTGCATGGCGTTTCTGCTGTCGGCGGCCGGTGCGCTGGCCGGCTACGCGTTGGCACAGTATGCGGGCGATTCGGGTAACGTCTTCTCCGCCGCTTGGCGTTGGGCGCACCGCGCTCGTGGCTTCGTGCGCACGCTGGTCGAATCGTTTGCGATCTACGGCGTGCTGTTCCTGGTGCTTGGCCTGGTGGCGACAATCGCCATGTCCGCCGCGAACCATCTCGGCGCAGGCGGTCTGCTGCTGGTTCCGCTGCTGTTCCCGGCTCTGCCGCTTATGCTGATTTCGCTGTCCTCGTTCGGCGGCATCGCCTTCTCGACGTCCAGCTACAGCGTCCATACGATCACGTTGTTCAACGTGTCCTCCCTCAGCCAGTATGGCTGGATCTTGTGGATCTGCTTCGTGCTGTTCCTGCTTGCCACGTTCTATATCGCGCTGCGTGAGACCGCGCGCAATATGTACGACCCGTATTACGCGGGCTGGCAGCATACGTGGAAGGCTCCGGTGGCCGCGATGGTGTTCTGGCTGGCCGCGGAGTTCCTGTTCACTTATTTCGCGGCGGGATACGCCTCGTCCAGCATGTCGATGACGACCCCGATGTGGTATTTCCTCGTCGCCGGCATCTGGGCGTTCCTGATCGAGGTGGCCGCGATGACGTTCGGTCCGACGCTGGTGGCGTCCCTGCCGGGCATGTGGCGGATCATCGTCGGTGGCACCGTGCAGCAGACCCCGCAGAACGTGGTCGATTACGTCAAGTCCTGCGATCCGTCCTACGGCATGAAGAAGACCTCTGCCACGGCGAGCGCCACGACCGCAACAGCGACCATGCCGACGGCTTCGGCTGCCGCACAGCCGGCCAATCCAACTACTCCGGCAGCTCCGGCCGCATCGGTCCCCCAGCCCGCGACGCCGGCTGCGCCGATGCCCGCGCCCACCGCTCCTACCGCAACGCCTGTTTCACAGGCCGTTCCACAACCGGTCGCCCCGACGTCCATGCCCAATACGACAACGGGCAACACGGCAACGGGTGCGGTGCCGCTGCCGCAATCGCCAGCAGGCGCGGCTTCTATGCCGGTCGCAGCTCCGGGGGCAGGTCAGCCGCTCGACCCAAAAACTAAGAAGACGATCCTTATCGGCGGCATCGTGATCGGTGCCCTGATTGTGTTGGGCATTGTCTACGGTGTGCTCAACTCGACCGTCTTCAGCGCGAAATCCGTGGCGCAAAGCTATCTGACGGCGATTGCCGACGGCAAGTATGACAAGGCCAATGGCATCGCCGATCCGCAGGTGGACAAGGACCAGCTCAAGCTGCTGTCCGACACCGTAGCGAAGGCCGACAACGCCACGATCGCCAACCCGCATATCGATAGTGTCAAAACCGTCGAAGGCGTGGCCAAGGTCAACGTGACGTATTCGCTGAACGGCAAGAACGTCAACGATTCGCTCACCATCAACAAGGACGGGTCGAAGTTCCTGCTGTTCCCGAATTGGAAGATCTCGAGCCCACTGCTCAAGACCATCACCGTGTCGGTGCCCAATGCCGTGGAATCGTTGTCCGTCAACGGTGTTGACGTGACCGCGAAGAATGCGGAGAAGTCGGACAGCGGCACGTGGACGTTGCGCGTCTACCCGGGTTCGTACAAGGTGTCGATCGGCAAGTCGGGGTATGTCACCAGCGGCATCACCATGGTGCGCACGAACGCGGACTCCGATGCCGCCGATCTCAAGATCATGCCTACGGCCAAGCTTAAGGAGGACTTGAGCAAGGCCGTGAACGCCAAGCTGGACGAATGCGCGAAGTCCACCGACTACGCGCCGGAAGGCTGCCCGTTCGGCTTCGACCTGTACGACGAGGACTACTACCGCAACTTCGCGTGGTCCATCAGCGTCTATCCGAAGCTGTCCGACATCGATCTCGATTACGGCACGTTCTCCACCCGGCAGGGCAAGGCGAAGTGCACGTATGAAGAGAAGAATTTCGACGATTCGTGGGAGTCTCAGGACGACAGCACCCACTTCACCGTCAACGGCAGCTTCAGCATCAGGGATGGCAAGCTCAGCGTCACGATTGACGATGAGGACTGATGCTGGCTAAAGAGCGGATATAGGAAAATCCCCCGCACCAATCGGTACGGGGGATTTTCGATGCTTAAGCTCAGACGTGTTTCAGCCTGAAGTCATTCACCGCCGGTCCGTAAGGACGTCGAGCGGTGAATGGGGCGAAATCACTCAGCGACGACCTTCACGAAGAAGTTGGCGGTGATTTCCGGGTGCAGGGCGACGGTTGCCGGGAAGTCACCGGTGGTTTTGATCGGCTCAACGGTGATGTTCTTCGGGTTGACCTCAACCTTGGAGGAGAGCGCGATGGCGATCTTCTCTGCGGAGATGCCGCCGAACAGCTTGCCGGACTCGGAGACCTTGGCAGCGATTTCGACGGTGGAACCCTCGATGATTTCCTTGGCGGCAACAGCCTCTTCGCGGGTGGCGACGGCCTTGGCCAGACGAGCGCGCTTCATGGCCTCGATCTGGGCGGCGGCACCCTTGGACCAAGCGAAGGCCAGGCCCTGCGGGAACAGGTAGTTGCGGGCGTAGCCGGACTTGACGGCCACGACGTCACCCGGGTGACCCAGGTGGTTGACGGACTTGGTGAGAATAACCTTAGTTTCAGCCATTGTTCAAACCTCTCTAAGATCAGCGGCCGGACGTGGCGTACGGCAGCAGGGCCATCTCGCGGGCGTTCTTGATAGCCTTGGAGATCTCGCGCTGCTCCTGCACGGTGACACCGGTGATACGACGGGAACGAATCTTGCCGCGATCGGAGATGAACTTACGCAGCAGGGCGACGTCCTTGTAATCGATCTCGGTGACCTTGGCGGCCTTCAGTGGATTCGGCTTCTTCTTAAACGGCTTGACCGGCGGCTGCGGCCTCTTGCGTGACATCTTGATGTTCTCCTTAAAATCTGGAAATACTGCGATTAAGCTGCTTGTTTCGCTGTTCGCCTATGTTGCGGACGGGGTTCGGTCCGTCAGAATTCCGGTTCGTCGCTGTCGCCGCCGAATTCGGAGGAACCTCCGAAGGACTGGGACGCGCCGAAGGAACCGAAGGACGAGCCGGAGTTATCCGAGCTTGACCACGGGTCCGAGGCCGGAGCGGACTGTGCGGGAGCGGCATTGACCGGAGCGGAGGCTCCACCCTGATATCCGGCGCCGCCAGCATAGCTGGAGCCACCCTGATATCCGCCGTTGTTGCCGCCGAAACCGCCGTTGTTGTTGGCGTTGTTGTAGCCGCCGCGATTGCCGCTGAAGCCTCCGTTGCCGGACGAGCTTTGACGGGTCACCTGGGCGGTCGCGTAGCGCAGGGACGGGCCGATTTCGTCGACCTGCATCTCGATGACGGTTCGCTGGGAACCGTCCTGCGCCTGGTAGGAACGCTGCTGCAGACGGCCTTGCGCGATGACGCGCATGCCCTTGGACAGACTCTGCGCGCAATGTTCGGCCATGTCGCGCCACGCGGAGCAGCGCAGGAACAGGGCCTGACCGTCTTCGAACTGGTTCGAGTTACGGTTCCAGGTGCGCGGAGTGGAGGCGATCGTAAAGCTGGCAACGGCGGCGCCGCTGCCAATGGTACGAATTTCCGGATCGGCCGTGAGGTTGCCCACCACGGTGATTACAGTTTCACCTGCCATGTCGTTACCTACTTACTTTGCAGCTTAGAAAGCTTGGTTTACTTACTTGCGAAGAATCTTCGTACGGATGACGGATTCGTTCAGGTTCAGCAGACGATCGAGTTCGTCGCTGGTGGCCGGCTCAGCGGAGTAGTTGACCACGACGTAGTTACCTTCGGTCTTGCCGGCGATTTCGTAGGCAAGCTTGCGACGGCCCCAGATGTCGATGTTCTCGACGGCACCGCCTTCCTTGGTGACAGTTTCCAGATACTGCTCGGTCAGCTTCTTCAGACCGCGCTCATCCAGCTCAGGATCAGCAATGAACATCAGTTCGTACTTATGCGCAGACATCACCCACCTCCTTCGGACTATCGGCCATGGACCTTCCATGGCAGGAGTGTGTATGCGTGCTGCCTTCAGGCATCGATAAGTCGCAATGAACATATGGATACGATTGATGGCAACTTGTACAGGCTACCCCGACGCCGCGACGTATCGAAACGGCGTCTGCCGGGCGCGAAATCACGTGCGGAGGCAAGCAAAAAGCCCCGCTCGCAAGCGGGGCTTAATCGCAAAAAATCGTAATAAATCCTGAAATATCACGATAGCCGTATGGCAATCGCACGAAATATCAGGCGTAGATGTTGCGCGGACGCATGTCTTCGGGCAGGCCGTTGAGCAGCGTCGAAACGGAGCCGGATTCGAACACGGAGCGGATGCCGGCGGCCAGCAGCGGGGCCACGGACAGGACGGTCATGTTCGGCAGGCGCTTCTCTTCGGGCACCGGAACGGTGTCGGTGAGCACGATTTCGCGGGCGCCGCAGTCACGCAGGCGCTCCACGGCCGGACCGGACAGCAGGCCATGGGTGGCGACAAGCGTCACGGACTTCGCGCCGGCATTGTTCAGCGTGCGCACGGCCTCGCAGATGGTGCCGGCGGTGTCGATCATGTCGTCGACGACCACGCAGTCGCGTCCCTTCACGTCACCGATGATGCCGTGCGCCTCGGCATGGTTCGGGCGCGTGGTGTCACGGGTCTTGTGGATGAAGGCGAGCGGCAGTCCGCCGAGCTTGGCGGCCCACTGTTCGGAAACCTTGATGCGGCCGGCGTCCGGGGACACGATGGTGGTGTTTTCCAACGGCATGCTGTTGCGCACGTAGTCAAGCAGGATCGGCATGGCGGTGAGATGGTCGACCGGGCCGTCGAAGAAGCCCTGCTCCTGGGCTGCGTGCAGGTCGACCGTCATGATGCGGTCGGCGCCGGCGGAACGGAACAGGTCGAACATGAGGCGCGCGGTGATGGGCTCGCGGCCCTGATGCTTCTTGTCCTGGCGGGAGTAGCCGAGGAACGGCGCGACCACGGTGATGGAACGTGCGGAGGCGCGCTTCATGGCGTCCACCATGATGAGCTGCTCCATGATCCACTTGTTGATCGGCTCGGTGTGGGCTTGCATCACGAAGGCGTCGGCGCCACGGACGGGCTCGGTGTAGCGCACGTACATCTCGCCGTTGGCGAAATCGTATGCGGTGGTCTCAAGTACGTCGGTTCCCAGGTATTTTGCGGTTTCCTGAGCCTGCTCGGGGTACGCGCGACCCGTCACCAGAGCCAGTTTCTTATCCGGAGTGCCTTCGAGAATCGCCGACATGCTTGCCTTCCCAATTGTTCG
>ERZ506425.569-NODE-569-length-11127-cov-6.35685_pt1 | contig 11127 bp, 8 predicted proteins | sample MGYA00513667_ERZ506425 | MGnify/ENA metagenome assembly ERZ506425
ACCGCTTCCTTTTCGGGCCTCTTCATGGCGTTCCTTCCTAAGTCGGCCGTTGACTCGAAGCGCGCCTTGCCGGGCAATAAAAAAGCCCTGCGCACAGGCAGAGCAACATAAGGCCGTTTCCGGCAGCCCGCAAATGGGCTTATATCTCTCAACCTGCGCTGGCTTGGCGAACCAAACTTCGGAAATACGCTCTCACGCATTTCAACCAACGGTCTGTGGTTTACGGGTTGCTACGATACGCACCGCCCAAGACTTCATGCATATCGGCGTGTCGCAGCATGCAGTGCGATACGCCGAATCCGCCACCGGAGAGAACGCCGCTGCCAACCGCCCTTACAACGTTGCGGCATACTGCGCAACGGAAGCGGTGACCTCCTTGAGATAGTCGAGGGAACGACGCCAATGGCCGGGCACTTCGATGGAATGGTTGGCATCCGGGTACTCATGCACATGGGAGGTGAGCTTATTGGCCTTAGCGCGATCATAGAAGGGATCGGCGGTACCGGCGCAGATAAGCGGCGCCGGGCCGGGATAGGCCACGTCTCCCCCATCCTCCTCGACGGGGATGATCTGATCGGTCGGGTCGAAATCGGCGGGGTTGATCACCGGGGTGAGCAATGCGAACGGCAGCTGATGCACGCGCGCCACATGCGGATAGGTCAGTGTGGTCAGGGATTTGCCGATCAGCATCAGCCTGCCGGACGCGTCTTCCGTACGCACACGCTCCACCCAGCCGTCGATCGCACCGTTGATCACCGGGGTGACCACCGACAGGTCGTCCGAGGCGTTGCGCACGTTCATCCGATCCACACGCCATCCGTTTTCCGCCAGCGCTTGCGCCGCCCAATACAACAGCGGACGATCGCAGTTATAGCCGGTGCCCGGCATAACCAGCACCCGGCCGTATTCGCTTCCTGCGGGGACGCGGTTCTTTCTCCACGACGTGATATTGACCTCGACCAACGGCTTGGCCATATGCTTTCCTTTCTCTCCCCGCTTATCGCGTTACCGTATGTTGACGGCACTCACTCTAGGACGCAGCCCCAACCGATGGACCTGCCGCGTTCAACGACACCCGTTTATTGATAACGGTTCTCATTTATGCTATGATGACGTCATCACCGAAAACCACAACCACAAACCAGCCGCAATTGCACGACGAAGCAACCGACACAACAAGGAGAACCGTTGACCCGTCTACAGAAAACCATCACCGCAGCCGCAGCCTGTATGGCCTTGCTGCTGACCGGCACCGCATGCGGAAGCGCAACCAGCACAGGCAACAGCGCGAACAGCAACGTGAAGAACACCATTACCGTGGCGGCCTCCATCAACCAATGGGGAACACTCGCCAAAGAACTCGGCGGCGACCTGGTGGAAGTGAACAGCATCATCCACTCCACCAACGTGGAAGCGCACGACTACGAACCGACCACCGCAGACGTGAACCGACTGCACAACGCCACGGTCGCCATCGTCAACGGCGCCGACTACGACCCATGGGCCATCAAAGGCGCGGCGAACGGCAAGGCGACCGTAGTGAACGCCGCCGAAGCAGGCGGCAAGAAGGACGGCGACAACCCGCACGTGTGGTTCTCCGCCAACGTCCGCGTCAAAACCGCCGACGCGATCACCGCAGCCTACCGCAAGGCGATGCCCGCCAAAGCCAGCGAATTCAGCAAACTCAACAAGGCATGGCAGGCCAAGGAAACCGAGCTCGAAGATCGCATCGCCAAAAACGAGGAGGCGACCAAGGGCATGACCTACGGCGCAGCCGAATCCGTGGCACACTATCTCGCCGACGACCTGGGCATGATCGACCGCACGCCCACCGGGTACGCGCAGGCCACGGCGAACGAAAGCGAGCCGACACCCGGCGACATCACGCAATTCACCAACGCACTGAAGCACAAACGCATCTCCATGCTCATTCTCAACCCGCAGGAAGCCAACGCAACAACCAGGCAAATCACCGACGCCGCCAAGAAAGCCGACGTGCCGATCATCGAAATCAGCGAACAGATGCCCAGCAACTACAACAGTCTGCTGGACTGGATGAGCGCCCTCGTCAGCGCCATCGGCCACACCAGCTGACAAGACCAGTTGCACCCTGCCCACTGCACCGGCACCGTTTATAGCGAAGCGCCCGACTCCCCCACCGGAGGAATCGGGCGCTTCGTCTATCAGCGACTCATGCAGCGCACATGACCCGCACGACTACAGGATGGCGGTCACCACGAAGTCGAGGATGAACAGAATCGCCACGACCCAGATCACCGGATGCACATCCTTGGCCTGCTTCTTGCAGGTCTTGATGATGCAGTAGGTGATGAAGCCGCCGGCGATGCCATAGGAAATGGAGTAGCTGAACGCCATGAACACGGAAGCGAAGAACGCCGGAATGGCCTCGGAGATGTCGCCCCACTTGATCTCCTTCAACGAGGATGCCATCATGCAGCCGACCACGACCAGCACACCGGCGGTAGCGGCGGACGGCACTGCGGAAATGACCGGGGACAGGAACGCGGACAGCGCGAAGCAGACCGCCACGACCACGGATGTCAGGCCGGTACGGCCACCGGCGGCGATGCCAGCGGAGGACTCCACGTAGGTGGTGGTGTTGGACGTACCGCAGATAGCACCGATGGAGGTGGCGATGGAATCGGCAAACAGGGCCTTATCCATCTTGGAGGAGAAGCCAGAGCCGTTCTCCAGAGCCTGTTCGTCCTCTTCGGAGAAGATACCGGTACGACGGCCGGTACCGATGAAGGTGCCGATGGTGTCGAAGGTGTCGGACATGGAGAACGCGAAAATGGTCAGCAGAATGATCGGCAGCTTCGACACGTCGGAGAACAGCGCCGGGAAACCATCCTTGGTAAAGATCACGCCGAAGGTCTGCGGCAGCTGGGCGAAGGTATCGGCGATGGACACGGAGTTGGCCATGGTGGTCTGTCCCATCGGAATGCCGATGACGGCGGTGATGATGATGGACAGCAGCATGCCACCACGCACCTTGAGCACGGTGAAGACGATCGCAAGAATCAGACCGATGACGAACAGCCAGATGGTCGGATTGTTCATGACCGCCAGGCCCGGGGTTGCAGCCGTGGCAAGACCCTTGCCGGCAGCCTTGGCATCCTTGGTGGTGAACGTGAAGAAACCGACGTTCAGGAAGCCGACATAGGCCACGAACAGGCCGATGCCGCCGCCGATGGCGTTCTGCAGCAGCTCCGGAATGGCCTTGATGATCATCTTGCGGATCTTGGTGACGGTGATGATGATGTTGATCAGACCGCACAGGAACACCATGCACAGAGTCTGCTGCCACGAGAAGCCGAGGCCGAAGCAGACGGTGTAGGTGAAGAACGCATTCAGACCCATACCGGCGGCCTGGGCGTACGGCACATTGGCGAACAGGCCCATGACAAGCGTGCCGATGATGGCCGCGATGATGGTGGCCAGGAACACGCCGCCCCACGGCATACCCGTCTGGGACAGGATCTGCGGGTTGACGATGATGATATAGGACATGGCGAAGAACGTGGTCAGACCGGCCATGACTTCAGTGGACGCGGTGGTGCCGCTCTCCTTCAGATGGAAAAACTTTTCCATTATCTCTTCTCTGTTTTGGTTCTTGGGTTGATAGGAACGCGCACGTTGCCGCGCACGCTCCGGCGAGAATCGCGACTCGCCATGGAACATAAGTTCCGGACGCGCCCACACTAGCACCGGCATGGGTCATGGTCATTACAGGCGTACCGGACTTCTTTTCCGCGCCGAGGCGAGGGCGCTCGTTTTCCGTGACGACGGCAACACAAAATGCGGGCCTGATGACAACTTCTGCGACTGGGGTGACATATATTGTCGCTCCGGTCGCAGAAGTTGTAACGAAACCCGCAGAAAACGCGAATCGGCCGCTCAGCCGCGCGCAACTACGGAACTGCACTGCGCAGAGAGCGACCGTCTGCTGCTTCGAGATCCCGGAGGTACCGCCCTAATCCAACTTGAGATCAGCGAAATCGGTGCACGAGTACTCATACGCCATATCCACGACGCGGAATCCCAACCTGGCATAGATATCTTTCGGAACATCTTCGGCATCGGCGTGAAGATACGGAACGGCCCCGACTCTCCTCGCATCCTCGACGGCATGCTTCAGCAACGTCGCGGCAACATGCCGCCGTCTGAAACCCTCATCCACCATAAGACTGTCCACGCAGGCGTACCCACCCGCCACATACACATAGCAGGATCCGACCAACTGCCCATCCAGATAAGCGCCAAGATAAGGGACCTTCTCACGCAGGCGTCGATTGTCGCGAACGACGAAGTCCTCTCCGCACACAGCACCGAAGCATTTCAGCTCAAGCTGCTCCAATTGAGTGGGATCTGGGCTCTTGACGGAAATCCCCGAGCTGATGCTCCAACCATGCACGTCAACGTCACCGGGAAGAGCCATCGTCAGCGTCGTCTCTTCCTCCATTCCAAACGCATTATCCAACGGCTCGTATCCCACCATCTTGAGGAACAGGTCGCCTCGTGCTTGCTGATAGGCCAACGACTCCCGGATCTCAGGCGATGAAGGCTGCACGGAAAACGAAAGCAATTGCGGTCATATTTATCCCGCATCCGGTTGTCCTCCCATTTGACCAAATGCTTCGAAAAAGCGAAGACCGACGAAAACAGCATGGCGAAGTCCTCATCGGCATTCCGAGTAGACATGCTCCCCTCCAGCAACAATTCCAATCCACGCCGCGAAACCGAATCACCATACCATGGCGCGCGGAGGGGACCGTCCTCTCCTGAATCTCAGGCACTTGTCCCGAATCATGGGCATACCGCGGAGCCACGGGCAGAAACATCCAACCAATGGAAAAATCCAGTCGACCGACGCCATGCATATGGACAAATCATCCACTGACTGGATAAAAACAACCTCTGACTAACCTCCCACACACCCAAACCACCCACCAGCTGGATAAAACGGACGCTAAGAAGCAACTAAGACGCCCAAAACATCCAGACAGTGGAAGAAAAGAGGGCTTCACGGACATTCAGCGCCCAAACCACCCATCTGCTGGATAAAACGCCCTCTGACAAGCCACCCACACGACCAAACCATCCACTGACTGGATAAAACAACTCCCTGACGAGCCGCCAGCACACCCAAACATCCACTGCCTGGGTAAAAACGGATGCTGAGAAGGACATCAGACGCCCAAAATATCCAGCCAATGGAAAAATCCGCTCTCTTACCAGCCGATTAAAGAACCAAATCATCCAATCAATGGAAGGAAACGGACGCTCAGCATCTCCTTACATGACTAAAACACCCAGTCACTGGATAAAAACACCCGCTTACCGGCCAGCCACGCAACCAAAACACCCAGCCAATGGACAATACGGACGCTAACAGGCCGCTCGCACAACCAAAACACCCACCGGCTGGATAAAAACGGACGATAAGAAGGACATCAGACGCCCAAAACATCCAGACACTGGAGATAATGGCTGTCGAGACGATATTCAGCGGTCAAAACATCCAGGCAATGGATAAAAACGGGCGAGGTAAACCGCTCGCATAATTAGAACAGCAGCCGCCTAAGCTTACCGCTTAGATAAAAACATCTGCCAAGACCATGCCCACACAGCCAAATCATCCAGACAGTGGAGGAAACACCCGCTGGAGGTCAATCCCGCTGAGAGAAAACACCCGTTGAAAGCCAATCCCCACTGGGAGCTAATTCCACCGAAAACCAATCCCCGCTGGGAGAAGGTAGCTGTTGACAGCCAATTCCATTGGGAACCAATTCCATTGAAGGAAAGCACCCGCTGAAAGCTAATCCCGCTGGGGAAACACCCACCGGAAGCCAATCCCGCTGGGGAAACACCCACCGGAAGCCAATCCCACCGGGGGAAGCACCCACCGGAAGCCAATCCCGCTGGGGAAACACCCACCGAAAGCCAATCCCACTGGAAGAAAACACCTGTTGGAGGCAATTCCTTTGGAGGCTAATCCCACTGGAGAAAAACACCCGTTGGAGACCAATTCCGCTGGAAACCAATCCCACTGAAAACCCCGGCCAGCACAGCCGTAGAACCGAAGCACATATCATGACAGGACCGTGCCCCCCGGATCCAGCCTCCAAGCAATAGCAGAACCGAAGGCAGCCAGACGATCATCGGCAACGCAAACCCCAGAAATACCAAAACGGCCCGGAAACGGCGAGTACAAAACTGCCGCTTCCGGGCCATCCCGGCACTCGATCAGCCGAAACGACCGGAAACATAGCGCTCGGCCTCTTCGTTCTGAGGATTGTTGAACATGGTGGTGGTGTCGGTGAAGTACTCGAGGTGCCCCGGCTGACCCACGGCCTTCAGGTTGAAGAAGCCCGTGTAGTCGGCGATACGGGCGGCCTGCTGCATGTTATGCGTCACGATCACGATGGTGTAGTCGTTCTTCAGCTCGTTGATCAGATCCTCGACGGCCAGGGTCGAGATCGGATCAAGCGCGGAGCACGGCTCATCCATGAGCAGCACCTGCGGGTGCACGGCCACGGCGCGAGCGATGCACAGCCTCTGCTGCTGACCGCCGGACAGGCCGACGCCCGGATTGTCCAGACGATCCTTGACCTCATTCCACAGGTTCGCGCCACGCAACGCCCATTCGACCAGATCGTCCGCATCGGACTTCGAGATCTTACGGTTGTTGAGCTTGACGCCAGCAAGCACGTTCTCGCGAATGGACATGGTCGGGAACGGGTTCGGACGCTGGAACACCATACCCACGTCACGGCGCACGGCCACCGGATCGACGTCCTTGGCGTACAGATTCTTGCCTTCCAGCAGCACCTCGCCCTCGCAATGCGCACCGGGGATGATCTCGTGCATACGGTCGAGAGTGCGCAGCACGGTGGATTTTCCGCAGCCCGAAGGCCCGATGAATGCGGTGACCTTGTTCGCCTCGATATTGAGGTTCACATCCTCCACGGCCAGGAAGTTGCCGTAGTAGATGTTCAGATGGTTGACATCAATGCGTTGTCCCATGTGATTTTCCTTATGACTTGTTGATTACGACTGCACGGTTCAGCGTTCGGTTTTGACGGCGAATACCTTCGCCACCAAGCGGCCGATGAGGTTGAGGATAAGCACGAGTACGATGAGCACGAGAGCGGCGGCCCAGGCGCGTTCCATCGGGATGGTGGTCACGCAGGAGGCGTCCGCGCCGACCGGGCAGTTCGCGTTCAGCTTGGAGTATTCCTGATAGACGTACACCGGCAGCGTGGTCATCTGCCCGGAGAACAGGTTCACGTTCGTGGACACGATGTAGCCGGCGGTCATGAGCAGCGGCGCGGTTTCGCCGATCACTCGCGCGATGGCCAGAATGCAGCCGGACACGATGCCCGGCAATGCGGTCCGCAGCACGATCTTGGTGATGGTGCGCTGCTTGGTGACGCCCAGCGCATACGATGCCTCGCGCAGATCGTTCGGCACGATCTTGAGCATCTCCTCACTGGATTTGACCACGGTGGGCAGCATAAGCAACGACAGTGCCACGGAGCCTTCGAAACCGTTGATGGTGCCGGGCCCAAGCAGGATGGTGAACATCGAGAAGGCGAACAGGCCGGCCACAATGGACGGGATGCCGCTCATCACATCCACCAGCAGGGTGATGGCGCGCGACAGCTTGCCACGGTTGGAGTATTCCACCAGGTACACGGCGCACATCAGGCCGATCGGAATCGAAATGACCATGGCGCCGAGCGTGATCTCCAGCGTGCCGATGATGGCGTGCTGCACACCGCCGTAACCGCCGGAGGGAGTTGGATTGCCTCCGACCACGCCGGTCATGTTGTAGCTCAGGAAGTTGAGATTCAGCCTCTTGACGCCGTTGGCGATGGTGGTCCACAGCACGGAGATCAGCGGCACGAGCGCGACGACGAACGCCAGCGAGATCAGCAGACGCATGGCGGCGTCCTTGCGCTTGCGAGCCGCGATGAAGGAACGGGTCGGTTTGAACTTGTCGAAGTCGATGACGGGCGCGCCGTCCATTGGCGATGCTTCGGTTGCGGACATCATGCACTCGCTTTCTCGGTGATCTTACGTGCGATGAAGTTCACCACGAAGGTAATGAGGAACAGCACCAGGCCGGTGCCGATCAGGGCGGAGACGCCCAGGGCGTTCGCTTCCGGGTACTGTGCGGCGATATTGGCTGCGATGGTCTGGTTCTGCGAGGCCTGCAGCAGTTTGAACGAGTAGTTGAGCCCCGGGGACAGGATCATCAGCACGGCCATCGTCTCGCCGAGCGCACGACCAAGACCAAGCATGGAGGCGGAGACGACGCCGGATTTGCCGAATGGCAGCACGGCAAGCTTGACCATCTCCCACCTGGTCGCGCCGAGCGCCAGCGCGGCTTCCTCCTGCAGGCGCGGTGTCTGCAGGAAAATGTCACGCGACATGGAGGTGATGATCGGCAGGATCATGACCGCAAGCACCACGGACACGGTGGCGACGGTGCGGGATGGGTTGGCCGCCGGGCCGGCGAAGATCGGAATCCAGCCGAAGGTCTTCGACAGCCAGTTCCAGAACGGGTAGATGGCGGGAACCAGCACCAGACCGCCCCACAGGCCGTAGATGACGGACGGGATGGCGGCAAGCAGGTCGACCACGTAACTCAGCACGGTGGCGAGCTTCTTCGGGGCGTAATGCGAGATGAACAGCGCAATGCCCACGGAGATGAAGAAGGAAATCAGCAGTGCGAGGGCCGAGACCAGCACGGTACCGAACAGCAGCGGCCCGACGTACTGCCAGAAGTTGGTGGCCTTGCCACCGGTGAAGTTGGAAATCGTGGCGCTGTTGGCTTTCTGATCGCCGCCGATCAGCGGCCATGCGCGGAACAGCAGGAACAGTGCGACGGCGGCGAGCACCACCAGAATGAGGATGCCACAACCATAGGCAACGCCTTTGAATACCTTGTCAGCGGTTTTGCCGCTGCCGTGGCGTCCGGCCGTGTTGTCTTGCGAACTCACAAGTTCTCCTTGGAACGAATCGGTTTACTCAGCACAGTGAGCGGAGTCGGATTCCTCCCATCCTACATGGGGATCGGGGGCTCCGACTTCGCTCGGAACGGCAGGTTGTGAAGACCTACTTACTTGGTGGAGATCGCTTTGATGGAGTCGGCGATCTTGGAGGTCAGCGTGCTCGGCAGCGGCGCGGTGCCGGCGGCCTGCTGGGCGGTCTTCTGGCCTTCGTCGCTGGTGACGTAGCTCAGCCAGGACTTGGCGAACTCGGCGGTCTTGGTGTCCTTGTACGCCGGGCAGACGATGTCGTAGGAGACCAGCACGATCGGGTAGGCGCCGTCGGCCTCGGTCTTGTGGTTGATATTCACCACGACGCGGTGTTCGCCTTTGACGTCGGCGAGTTCGGAATCCTCGATGACCTTGGAGCCGGCATCGGCGGAGATCTCAGTGTACTTGGAGCCGACCTTGACCGCCACGGTTCCCAGCTCGCCGACCTGGGAGAAGTCGGCGTAGCCGATGGTGCCATCAGCCTGCTTGACGGTGGAGATCACACCGGAGGTGCCCTTGGCGCCCTGCCCGACCTCGTTCGGCCAGTTCTCGGACAGGTCATAGGTCCAGTCGTTCGGGGCAGCGTCCTTGAAGTAGCTTACGAAGTTCTGGGTGGTGCCGGACTTGTCGGAACGGTGCACGACGGTGATGTCGGTGTCGGGCAGATTGAGCTTCGGATTCTGGGACTTGATGGCCGCGTCGTTCCACTTGGTGATCTTGCCATCGAAGATCTTGGCGATGGTGGAGGCATCCATGTTGACATGCTTGCCCTGATCGGACACGCCCTTGAGATTGAACACGACCGCGATCGGGGAGACGTACACCGGCACGTCGAATGCGGTGCCCTTGGCGCACACGTTCTTGGACTGTTCGACTTCGTCGTCGGCGAGCGCCTTGTCGGAGCCTGCCCATGCGGTGGCGCCCTGCAGGAAGGTGGTCACGCCGGCACCGGAACCGGAGGGGTTGTAGGCGATCTTGGCGTCGGGGTTGCTGCCTTTGAATCCGGCGATCCAGGCTTCGACAGCGGCCTGCTGGGAGGAGGCGCCGGCACCGGCGTAGTCGCCGGAGATCTGGGAGCTGAGATCCTTGGTGGAGGTCGAATCAGTGGTGGCCGCGACGTTATCGCCGCAGGCGGCGAGGGAGGCCAGCATGGCCAGGCCGGAAACGGCGGCCAGCGAACGAACGATGAGATTCTTGCTCATTATCTTCTTATTCCTCTGTCATCTATCATCTATCTAGACGGGAGCCGTCGAAGCGCTCGTCTCTAGGACACTTACAAGCCTAGGGAATCCCACGAGCATGCCGAACCAAAATAGGTGAACGGAAGATGAACACTTCCCGTCGTTCCGGCTGACCTGGGCGACCGCACTATCTGCCGCGCCGCCGTCAGGCGGCTCGGTCGTCTGTCAGTCGGCAGGCTCGTCAATCTTGTATCCCAGGCCTCGCACAGTGCTCAGGTATTTCGGGTGGCTTGGTTCCTCTTCGATTTTGGCGCGTACACGTTTGACGTGCACGTCCAACGTTTTGGTATCGCCGACATAATCGGCGCCCCAGATGCGGTCGATCAGCTGATGCCGGGTGAGCACACGTCCTTTGTTCTGCATCAGGTATTCCAGCAGTTCGAATTCCTTCAACGGGAAGAACACGGATTCGCCGCGAACGATGACCTGATGCTGCCCGACGCGCATCACGATGTCGCCGCAGGTCAGCGGCACGTCGTCGTCGGCGCTCCCCTGCTGTTGGGCGTTCTGGTTGCGGCGCAGCACGGCGCGGATGCGTGCCAGCAGTTCGCGGAAGGAATACGGTTTGGTCACGTAGTCGTCGGCGCCGATCTCCAATCCGACCACTTTGTCGATTTCCGTGCTTTTTGCGGTCAGCATGATGATCGGTACGCGGCTTTGTTCTCGAATGCGACGGCATAGTGTGGTGCCGTCAATGCCCGGGAGCATCAGATCGAGCAGTACCAGGTCGATCCCGCCGTGGGTGAACAGTTCAAGCCCCTCTTCGCCCGTGGCTGCGGCGGAGACCTCATAGCCTTCGCGGGTGAGCTGGTATACCA
>ERZ506425.574-NODE-574-length-11069-cov-6.0365_pt1 | contig 11069 bp, 3 predicted proteins | sample MGYA00513667_ERZ506425 | MGnify/ENA metagenome assembly ERZ506425
GGCAATCGCTTCGCCTTGCGCCGAGATCAGCATGGGCTTCCCGGCATTGGCGGCTTGCAGCCGTTCCACACAGTCCTGAGCCGATATCGCATGTTCACGGGCTTGGAGCGCGTCATGCACTTCAAGCCAGAAATTGGATGGCTGAGCGGCGCGAGAGCCTTTGGGCACCACTGACGGGTCCCGCCCGGATTCGCCCGTATAGGCGCAATAGGTCATCAGGGCATCTTCTCGCGCACGGGTAAGCGCCACATACATCAATCGACGTTCGTCGGCATGCAGCCGGCGCCCATATTCCTCCGCCTGCGTCAAATACCAGCCGGATGCATCCACTTCTTCCACGCCATCGCCGAATTCGCGCATGGAGCCGAACACTTCATCATCAATAAGCTCCACATCATCCAAAGCCGCCAACGATGCGATGGGGTCGGCTTCCACATCGGCATCATGGGGGAATCGCGGCAAAATGCCGGCATCGGCGCGCATAGGCACGGGCACGGCGGTGGGGTTGGTGAGCCAGGAGTCGGCGGTCTCATGATATTCGGGTGCGGTCCAGTGACCTTGCTCGGTGCCTCCCGTATGGTGTTCGTCCAGCACGATCTTGAGATGGTCGCCCTGATTGCTGGGGAATCCGCCGGCGGTAAGCCCCACTACCGCAACGGCATCCCATTCCAACCCTTTGGACTGGTGTACGGTCATCAGTTCCACATCCACCGGAGCGTCGGGGAGACTGGCGGCTTCATCCTCCACCGAAGCCAGATGATCCACCCATGTGATGAACCCATGCAACGAGGGAGTTTGCTCAGCGGCAATCTCTTGCGTGTACGTATCCACCAAATCCACAATCGCATCCATAGGCATATGCGCCAAAGCGGGATTGGCGCGGTGCTGCGGATTATGCAGCACACCGGCCAATACGGTGTCGATGTCAAGATCCAACGCTTCTATGCCGGCGCGAATCACGTCGCCCAGTGGCCGCCCGACGGCATCATGCACCTGACGGAGCATCACCGCGGCCCGGGTTATGGCGTTGCGCCCGTGTGCGCTCAACCGTTCAAGCAGTTTTACCAGGTCGCCGCGTAGCAATACGTCTGGCAGGAATACCGCATTGGCCACCTGATCGCGGTACTCACGCACCACAGCCGCCCATTCATTCGCTGGTGTATCCGGTTGGGCAAGGCCGGCCTGCACCAATGCTTGGAAGCGTTGTTCCATGTTCTGTTCTTCAGCAGAACGGGCCAACATGGTCAAATCCGCTGCGGACATGGTGAATCGTGGCGTGGCCAGCAAGCGCATCAGCGATCCCGTATCGGTGTGGTCGGCGGCCACGTGCAGCAACGCCATCAGATCGCGGATTTCCGGACGTTCCAGCAGCGCGGAATAGCCGACCACGAATGTGGTCAATCCGGCCTGTTCCAATGCCGCCTGATATTCGGGCATATGTGATTTGGACCGAAACAGCACGGCGACCGGCGCTTTCTGTTCGCCCGGCATCTGTTCCTGTTGTTCGGCTGCGGAACGGTGCCGTGCGATGGCCGTCTTGCAGAAACGCACTACGGCGTCGATCTCCTGCCCGGCCGTGGCGAAGCCCAGTACTCCCAATGTTCCTTCGGAGGCATCAGGCATGGGGTCGAGCGATGAGACATCGACCTCACGCATCAATGAGCTGGAGGGACGCGACGGATTGGAGCGCAACGGCAGCGTGAGATTATTGGCGGCTTCGAGCACTATACGGCTGTTGCGCCTGGTGACGGACAACGGGAATGGCTTGTATCCGGCAGGCAGGTGGAAATCTTGCTGGAACATACGGAATGCACCAGGGCTGGCACCACGCCATGCGTAAATCGACTGGAACGGATCACCCACCGCGTTGACGGCGGACCTCCGTGACGCATCCACATGGAACAGTGCTGCCAGCAGAGCGGCCTGCGTGGTGGAGGTGTCCTGATATTCGTCGAGCAGCACATGGCTGTACCTGCGGCGCGTGCGCTCTCCGATGGAGGGGAAGCGCTCGATAAGCTGATACGCGGCAATGGTGAAGTCGGAGAATTCGGCCATATTGCGTTCCCGCTTGGCTTGGGCATAGGCCTCCACCAGCTGGAGCAGAATATCGCGTTTGCGTGTGGTCTCCAGCAGCGCACCGCAATGATAGGCGCAGCGGGCGTGCAAATGTTCGGCACGGTCATCGAGCTTGGCTTGCCAGCTGGCGTCGGTATCTTTCTTCAGTCGTTTGATCTTGGGGATTTTCGGCTCGTCCTCGGGCATGGGTTCATCTGCAACGGCTTGTTGCAATCGATTGATGAATGCCGAATCCCATTGCCGTACTCGATTGATCGCATCATCGAAGCTGGTGCAGCCGGCACCGATCATGGCACTGCCAATGGCATCCGACAACGCCAGAACACGGTTCGCCAAACTGGAGAAGGCGCCAAAATCCTCACTGAACGCCAGATCCATGTGACTGTCGATGACTTCGGTGGCCAGTTGAAGCGCTCCGGCTGCGCTCAATGGTTGCGTGTTCTGATCGAATCCGACAAGCAGTCCATATTGGCGCACGATGGTCTGGAAGAAGGCGTCATACGTGAAAATGGCCGGCTTGAGGAATGCCCGATCAGACACCGTGGCGGTCGTAGAGCCCGCCATATCACCGGCCACTGCGGCGGAGACGCGTTCCAGCAGTTCGCCTGCGGCCTTGCGTGTGAAGGTCAGGCCCAGGATGCGTTCAGGTGCCACACCTCGATTGATAAGCGCGATGATGCGTTGGGTCATCGTAAAGGTTTTGCCGGAACCGGCACCGGCAACCACCAATACGTCAGCATCGACTGGCGCATCGATGATGGCGGCCTGTTCCGCACTGGGAGTGAACGTGCTCATGCTTGCCTCGTTTCGAAAATCGTGTCGATCTGGCCCGCACAGGCAGGGCAGACGTTCTTCATACGGCAGAATCCGATATGGGTGTCTTGCGGATGGGCCTCGATGATGGCTGATCTGCTGGCCGCCGCGGCATAGAATACGCGGGCGATCATGGTCAGCGACCATAACGTCTGCGTACCGGCGAGCGCGGCGAATTGCGCCCACGCTTCGGCACTCACACCTTCGGGAGGAGTAGCCGGATCTATGGCGGGTATGTCGAAGAAACGGTTGGGGTCTTTATACCAGTATCGGGGCGTGAACGGTTCGGCATTCAACGAACCATCAGTGAACAGCGGCGGCTGGAAGGCACCTTCCGGGGCGTAGCTTCTGGCTGGTGCCGCATTCTGCCCGACATGGAACAGCGCGCTTTGGCTGATATGCGGCATTGCGGCAAGTGCCTTGGCACCGCGCGGCCCGTCTTCGGGGAACACGAGGCCAAGCTGATAGCACACGAGCTGCAGATCATTGAAAATCTGTTTGACCGTGGGCGTTCTGCCTGTTTTGTAGTCAATGAGGCGAATGCATTCGCCGCCGTCTGCGAGTACGCGGGTTTCCATACGGTCGATGCGCCCGGACAGTCTCACGGTCAGATGCTCGTCCATGCCTTCCGGCCACCCTCCGACCAGTGCTCCCATCAGACGGACCAGCATGTTCCGATCGATCGGGTGCATGCCGGGCACGGCATTGTATGCGTCGAGTATGTCACGCACATCGAATCGTGCGGCAAACTCCCGTTCGCATTCGGCACCGGCCAATGCGCCAATGCTGAAGTTGCTGGAGTTCTTGCCAAGATACGTTTCCGGATCGGCGTCGCTGCGCACAAAGTAATCGGCGATGTTGCGCAGGGCATCTGCCGCGGACTCGTCCTTACGGGTGGCCTCATAGCGGTTCCGGGTGTCGGCTATGGCATTCGGATCGGGGCGTTTGCTCTGATAGATGGCATTAAGCCGTGCCGTGACAGCCTCGATGCGGCGTTCCGTGCCGGCCGTGGAGTCCAAGCCCAGTGTGGCCAACGTCTGGGCATTGTGGGAAAGATGGTCCAGCCCTTCCTCGCTGCCTTGCTGCGCAACCGCATGGATGAGGGTTCCGAAACTGGTGGCCACGGAGCTGGGGCGAGGACCGGCGAACCGGTTCTCCAGCATCCAGCACACCGGGCACGCCCATAGGCTGTCGACCGCCGATGGAGATAAGGTGACCATGGGCGCGGCCTGCGCATCCGTCTTGCCTTTCCCCGTTTGGATACCGTCAGACTGTACACCGCCAGATGACGCGCTGTCGGATGAGGCACTGTCAGATGAGGCACCGCCAGATGACGCACCGCCAGATGACGCGCTATCCGATTGGGCCGGCGATTCCACGAACGCCCAGCTCTGCGGATTTGCGGCGCGCACACCATGCTCCGACAGGAGTGTCAACGCAACCGCGGCGTCCTTTGCGGCAGCCTGCTGCGGTTGAGCAGTGGCCAGAACCGCGCGGGCGGCGCTGACCAACCCACGTGGGTCGGCGTCCAATCCGGCCAGATCATATTCGGCGGATCCTGTATGCGCCCCCACTGTGGTGAAAGGCGCCTGTTGCCGGTTGCGCGGATAGTATTCCGGCAGATACCCGAAAAGAAAGTCCGAGGGGCTCATGCTGTCGTTCCATACCGCGCTGATCATGATTCGCCGTGCACGGGTCAGCGCGACCAGGAAACCCTTCTTCTCGCCCGACAGCACAGCCGCGAACTGCGGATCATGCCCGGTTTTGTCACTTTCTTCAAGCGCTCCCCTCAGCACGAGCTCGGCAAGGTCTTCACCACCGAACATGGTGTTGCGCCCGGCGAGGTTCGGCCACACGTCTTGCTGGACCACCGGTATCCACGCATATTCCCAGTGGCGTCCGGCCGCGCCTGCCGGCGTAGTCAATGTCACCGCGTCTTCCACCGGTCCTATGTGGGCCAAGGAATCGGCCTGCACTTCCATGCCCCGAACCTGTGCCATGAATGACGTGATGTCTCGACTGGCGGTGGAATCATCGGCGAACTGGAACAGGCGCATTGCCGCGTCCAGCCGGTCATTGGCCGTACGCCCCTCTGCCGTGTTGAATAATGCCGCACGCTGCCAGACCGGTGCCAGACCGGTGGCGTTCCACGCAACAGACAGCGCATAGCGCGGCTGTACGCGCTGGCTTGCCGGCAGCCGCTCCAAGCCGGAAGCAACGCTGCCCACCAGATGCCACAGGTTCGCAAAAGCGCGGGCCTGAGGGTCGTTGCCGAGCACCGCGTGGATGGATGCGAGCGCAGCCTGCGCCGGCGCGGCGGCATCATCAATGGCAAGCATCACGTACAGCGCGTCAACGCCAAAGGCCAAGTCATCGCCGGACGGTTCACCGAGTATTTCGACAGACACTGGCAACGAAGTCACTGACGACGAAACCGCTGACGTCGAAACCACTGACGAGGATGTTTCACGACCTGTTTCACGCCGTGTTTCATGGTATGTTTCACGCAATGTTTCCCATGCCGTCGTCAGAGAGGTCAGCATGGCATCATCCGTGGCGAGATGCGCCAGCGACTCCAACGACCCCATGGCCGATTCGATCGGCGCAAGCCTTGCGGGACGCCCCTGACCGGGTTTGGCCCCGGCACTCACCAACGGGCCGTTCATCAACGTGGCCACTCTAGTCCTTATATATGCCGCGCAGGAAGCCAACGTCATCTGGCATTCCGCCATTCCCTCGGCACGCAATCGGGCAAGCTCCACAAGCGCGAACAACCCCTGCACGAAAGTCTCGTCCTTCAAAGGACGGGTGACCGACGAATACCGCACCGGTACACCATCTCGGCGCAGTCGTTCGCCGAACAGCCGCACGGCGGCATTGTCGTGGGCGATGACCGCCATGTCGTTCCACCGAATATGCCGGTCGAGATGCGCCCGCTTGATGCGCCAGACCACATCATCCAGCTCCTCACGTGAGGATCGGTACAGGCCGGCGGTCACCGTGCCGTCCGACTGATAATTCGCTGCATCGACTCCGCCCAGTATGGCGGTCAGCTTGCCGGGACGCTCGGCCGGAGGCAGCGGCTCGTCTTCCGGCGAGGGAATCGACAGCGAAATACGAGACGCGATCACATCAGCCATCGTCATGTGCGACTGATCAGCGACGGCACTGCCGCCAACCAGCTGTTCTTCCTTGGCCTTCAGCCGCCCTTCCACGGCACGGCGCATCAGATATTCCGGATACGATCCGCGGAAGGTCTGCACCGATTCATCCGGGTTGCCGACCAGCACCAACTTGACGCCGGCATTCCCCAACTCCTCCAAGAAGCGCATGCCGGCCAGCGTGGTGTCTTGAACATCATCCACAACCAGCAGCCGGGGCAAGCCCAACGCCTCCACACACATAGGCCGGTCGGAATCATCCGCGTGATCGGCGGCGAATGCCTCACGCACCACACGAGCGCCTGCCACCAGCAAATACGAGGCATCCAAACGGTATTGCCCCGGATATACCGCGCTTTGGGCTGCAATATATTCGCGGCGCAACGCGAAAGCCAAACGCCATTGCACCGACAATCGCGCGTCCTCCGTCACGGCGTCCAAGAGACGTGGCTCTTCGTGAACGCCTACACCGAGCTCATCCAATCGGGCCAGCATATCGCGCAACTGGCTGATAAACGCATCTGAAATACCGCGAGTGAACCTATCCGCGCTGGTCGAGCCGCCTGCCGACGTCGGAGACGGCGAATCCGACCCTTGTTGCGAGAGGCTTGATTGTGCGGAAGCGGCCGAGCCGGGCATCTCGCCGGCACCGGCATCGCGTATGAGTTTCGCCCAGTCATCCTGGGCAAAGTAGACGCGTAGCAAATCACAGGTGCCGCAATCATCTCCCGCTACGGCATGGCGCAGATGCACGGCCATGACTTGACGCAGCAAAGCATCCTGTTCCGCACCGTTCAGCAATCGAGGCGACGGCAATCCAGTTCCCTCGCGCGAAGCCGATATGGCCCGGAATGCCACGGCACCCAGCGTGGTGACCGGCCTGGCCTGCACGGAAAACCCGAGCTCACGAATCACCCGATTGCCCAATGCGTCGGCGGCCACACGGCCGGATACGGCCATCACCGCCTGCGTGCCACCGTAGCGGCGCAGCCCCGCCATCAACACCGATAAGGCGAATTCAGTTTTGCCGCTTCCAGGCGTGCCGACAATCAGCCTCGCCGCTCCATCACGGTCGATGCCGTCCAGCACTGTTCCAGGTTCAAGTCTCGTCATCATGGCTCCAGCCTAAACCCGACCGTCACAGAGGGAAAAATTTTACCGAGCCCGACGAAGAATCGTACCCTTGACGGTATCCTGTAGAACGAATGCAGGGAGAGCGCATTTTCCAAGGAGGGAGGGAACAGATGGACAACATTCCGATGAGACCGCCGAAGCTGCCCGGATATGATTTCGTCCAGATGTTGGGAAGCGGTGCCACCGCCACGGTGTACCTATATAACCAGCGTATGCCCGCACGCCCGGTGGCGGTAAAGGCCAGCGCCAAAACCCTTGACCCACGGGCCGCTGCCCTGTTCAACCGCGAGGCCAACTTCATGGCCAAGCTGTCATCCCACCCGTACATTCTGCCGGTATATGGTGCCGGCGTCACCTCCGATGGCCATGGCTACATCGTCATCGAATATGCGCCGGGCGGCACCTACAACAGCATCATGAAGGCCCGGTCCATGACCTGCGAGCAGGTACTCGACCTCGGCATCAAGCTGTCAAGCGCGCTGTTCACCGCGCATCGCAGCAATATCATCCATCACGACATCAAGCCCAGCAACATTCTCATCACCTCGCAGGGCTTGCCTGTTCTGGGTGATTTCGGTATCTCCACCGATGTGTATGACCGCACCGAAACCGGATTCTCGCCGCCGTGGGCACCGCCTGAGGTGCTTCAGCATCTGACCAATGGTTCGGAAGCCGCCGACATCTATTCACTGGCGGCCACCCTGTACGCCATGTTCGTCGGCTGCTCGCCATTCCAGCACGATTATCACCCGCGTTCGCAATCGGAACTGATTTCGCTGATCGTCAACCAGCCATTGCCTCGCCTCAACCGCCCCGACGTGCCGGCCGATGTGGAAGCGGTGCTGCGCCGGGCCCTGAACAAGGACCCCGACCAGCGGTACTACTCCGCGTTGGAGTTCGCACGTGCCATGCAGCGTGTGCAATTCGCATATTTCGGGCATGCCACTCCCGTTACCGTGGAAGGGATGCCGCCCTATCCCAAAGACATCGAGCGTCGGCGCCGGGCCACGGACCAGCGAGATCAGATCACCCGTTCGTCACGGCGATGGGTCAAACCGGTGGGTATTACCGTCGGTATACTTGCGGCGATCACCGCAGCGGCACTGATATTCGCCTTCGTGGTTGTTCCCCGCATGGACAGCGCCACCGGATCAGATACCAAACAGGTGGCGACGCCCGGCACCAAGGATGATGACAACAACCGCAATAATCAGGATGACGTGATCACCGATACCGCGAACGCCCAGATTCCTTCCCCGGAGAATCTGAACGGCACCTATGCGGCGGATGGGTCATCCGTGACGTTCACCTGGACGAATCCAGACCCGCAAAGCGGTGATACCTATGCGTGGGCCATAGTGCAGGGCAGCAATACCGACCAGAGCGCGCAAACCGTCACAACGTCAGATCCCACGGTGACCGTCAACGCGCAGGAAGGCTCGCAGACCTGCATTCAGGTGTCCATTGTGCGCAAGAACCGCCAGATGTCCGTCAGCCCCGCCATCGCCTGTGCGGCCAAGCCGCAAGAGTGATCCGCTCGCCACTGCCGGACATGCCACCTTGGCATTGCGTATCGCATCAGACGTGCGCCCGGCAGCGGCGAATTCACCAAATGGACAACAGGAACGACAGGTATTGGAACCGTAAAACGTTGTCATTACACTGGCAACCAGAGAAACCAGGGTTCAGGGAGTTCAGATGGCCACATCGTCCCAGTCATACGATCGTCGCCGACGCATCAGCGCGGCTTTGCGCCGCCTTATGCCCTCCGGAGGGCATACGTGGACGGTTCCCGTAATCACGCTCCTGCTGCTTCTGGGACTTGTTGCCGGCGCGGTGATCATGAGCACCGTCACGCGCCGCCATGTGCAACTGGACGATGGCACCGTATGGGTCACTTCGCTGAAAAACCAGAAGGCCGCACGATTCAACGTAAAGAACAAGGAGGCCGACGCCGGCGTCTCCTCCTCCGCCCCACGATTCGACATCGCACAGCATAATGGCGACACCATCCTGACCGAAACGACCAAAGCCTCCACCATCAAGGCATCCACGGTCAGCACCGGTGTCAAGACCGACATCAAAGCCAACACCACCACTGTGGTCGGCGGGGATACCGCAGCCCTGATCAACGAGAAGACCGGCAATGTGTGGACCGGCTTGTCGGAAAACCTTGATTCCGTGACCCCCACCACTTCCGATCCGAAAATAAAGCTGGGCGAGGGCGGGCGCATCGCAGTAACCCACGATGGCAAGGTCTACGGATACCGTCCATCCGACGGTATGGTGCTGCGTCTTGACAATCCCAGCAGCGCCAAGGCCAAAACCCTCGAATCGCTGACCGACGGCAAGCAGCAGACCGTTGAAAGCTTTACCGTCATCGGGAGCACGCCGGTAATCGCAACCGGCAAAACCGTCATATTCAAGGGCGGCCGCGTCGATGTCGACACGACCGGCACCCTCACCCTTCAGGAGCCTCCCACCGATGACGTACAGTCCGATTGGGTGGCCGCGGCATCACCGAGAGGCCTTGCGCTTATCCCGTTGAAGTCCAATGCCAAGGCGAATTTCATAGCCAACGGGGGCAAGGCGAATCCGGCACGACCGGTATCGTCCAAGGGCTGCGTGTACTCGGCTTGGAGCCAGAAGGCCAGCAACTACATTCGCGCCTGCTCCCCCACGGATACCAGCGTCAAGCCGCAAACCCTCGAATCCGTCAATACTACTTCCGAATTGGTGTTCCGCACCAACCATCGCCTTGTGGTGCTCAACGACACGGTTAACGGCAATGTGTGGAACCCTGAGGATTCCACCAAAGTCATCAAAATACAGTGGAACAAAATACAGACCGAGCAGACCGAGAAAGAACAGCAGAACAACGACTCGGCCAACAACCACCACGACTTCTCCAAGACCTGTTCCGCACAATCCGGCCAAATCAAAGCCGAGGATGATGAAATCGGCGCACGAGCCGGTTCGGAACAGATTCTCGACGCGCTGCGCAATGACGAGCAGACCGATTGTTCCGTACTGAAAATCACCAAGGTTGGCGCACCAAACAACAAAGACGTCACCATTTCGCCGATTTACGACGGCCGGTATCTGCAACTCGATGCCTCCGCCGCATCCGCAGGCACCGTTACCTTTACTTACGATATTTCCGATGGTCGCGGCCAGACCTCTTCCGCCACGGTGACCGTAACCCTGAATGATGGAGGCAACCACGCTCCCGTACAGTTCGACACTCCTCCCGAGATCGATGTGGAGCAGGGAGCCAGTTATACCGCCAATGCGCTGAGCAGCTTCAACGATCCGGATGGAGACCCGCTCACTCTGGTCTCCGCTGTGGCCCAGAACACCGACCAGGTGCAGGTGTCCACCCGAGCCGACGGCCAGCTTACGTTCAACACCGGTGCGCTGGCGTCGGGACGTGTGGGCGTCGAGGTCACCGTCTCCGACGGCACGGCAACCGGCACCGGCATGGTGTATTTCTCGGTCAAGCCCGCGAACACCTTGGCCGCGGTCATCGACCCGGTAGCGAAAACCACCGTTCCCAACACGGATACCGTCGTCAAGCTGTCCTCTTATGTGCATGGCACTTCCTTGCAGCCGGCACAACTGACTCAGGTGGATACGCCCAACGGCGCTTCGACGACCACCAATGCGGCGGATATGTCGTTGACGTTCAAGGCCACCAATCCCGGCACCTATTATGTGCCCTACATCATTACTCAAGGTTCGATTCCGGCCACCGGATTGGCTCGAGTCGAGGTGCAGCCCGCCACCGGCGAGGCCGCCAAACCGGTTGCCGCCAACGATGTCGCCCTGCTTGGCGCGGATAATACCGCCATTGTGGAGCCAGATCGGAAGAGCGTCGTGTAGGGA
>ERZ506425.584-NODE-584-length-10939-cov-4.49844_pt1 | contig 10939 bp, 8 predicted proteins | sample MGYA00513667_ERZ506425 | MGnify/ENA metagenome assembly ERZ506425
CCGATCCGCCACGTAGCTGACAAGATGATCTCCCTCGCTAAGAGAGGCGATCTCCATGCCCGCCGTCAGGCTGAAGGTTTCATCATGGACAAGGCTGTTACAAAGAAACTGTTTGACGAAATTGCAAAGAAATACACAGACCGCAACGGCGGCTATACCCGCATTGTGAAACTGGACGGCCGTCTTGGCGATAATGCTCCTGAAGTTATCATCGCCCTGGTAGACTGATTTCCTGTCTGAAAGAAAAGAACCGGTGACTTTTCGCCGGTTCTTTTTTATTTTTTTATAACGGAAAGGGGCGGTTCCTTATCTTTCATCTCCCTGCTAGTCATGTTAAAATAAAAGGGATTATTGACAGGGCTTTGGAAATAAGATGCAGTGAATCCAGGAGCCCCGTATAAAGGAGCGTAAAGCAATGAATATGGATTTTGATATCCCCGACATTAGCGAAAATGTAGGAAAAGCCGCTGGCGGCGGAAAACACAGAAAACCCAGAAGGGCTGGAAAAATCCGTCTCGGTGACAGCCTCCGCAGCATTTCCAGAGAATATACGGCCACCAGGGAAAGGATGGACGAGGATAAGCACATTGAATTTTATTCCCTCTCGGAAGGTCAGGAACATTTTCCTTTCTACGGCATGGAGGTATCCATCATCGGTGTGTGCATCCGGAATAAGAAAACCGCAGCCATTTACATGGAGCTTCCTTTGGACAAAAGGGAGGATCTGATTAAAAAACTGTCTGCATCGGAAGGAGAGGGAGAAGACACCCCGGCTATGACCATCTTCTCCGATACGGTGACTTCTATTTTCGTTACCAAACCGGAAAAGGGGGAAAAGGTGGTAACCATTGCCCTTATGGACAGTGAAGAAGCGAAGGTTCTTTCCGACAATGAAGCCATTGAAGGAAAACAGGCGGAAGAAGTCAAAGGTTTGGGCCACAAAATCTTCAAAACCTACTTCAATCCCGTAGGCCGCATCAGCCGCCGTTCCTATATCCCTAAAATGCTGGGCGCCGGCATACCGGCTGCCATTCTCTTCTCTTTCACCTGCCTTCGGCCGGAGCTCTTTGAGGGAGACCTGAATCTTTACATCTTCACCTTCCTGGTGGTGGGCACACTGTGCTTCATTTCCCTTATCAGCCTGGCCATGCGCCGCCTTTCGGACATTGGCCTTTCTCATCTCTACTACTGGGTGTTCTTCCTTCTCCTTTTTGGTATTAACCAGCTGGGTGGTCAGTTCCTTGGTAGTCAGCTCATGGCTACCAGGGTGGTGGCAGTGATATTCATGGCTGCCGTGGTTCTTCTGGCGTTTTTCCCCGGAGAAAACAAGAAAAACAAGTACGGCCCTGTGCCGAAAGAGTGATGATTTTATAATTGGCAGAAACGCTGATTTTCCCTTCCCGGGAATCAGCGTTTCCTTTTTTCAGTCAATAAGGAGGATGGATGACTTTTCCTGTTCCTTTAAGGCAGATGCTTCCTCTTTTGGGAATCACTGTATCTGCCTTTGTATTTAATACTTCTGAATTTATGCCCATTGCCCTGCTTATGGATATTTCCCAGTCCTTTGACCAGACGGAAGCAGAAACGGGCATTATGATTACTGTCTACGCCTGGATGGTAGCCCTCCTGTCTCTGCCCCTTATGCTGGCAGCAGGGAAGATGAAGGAGAAGACCCTTCTTCTGCTTACGCTCCTTCTCTTTGCTCTGGGACAGCTGGCCAGCGGCATGGCTCCTTCCTTTCCCCTGCTTATGGGCGCCCGGATTCTGGTGGCCAGTGCCCATGCCATCTTCTGGTCCATTGCAGCGCCTTTGGCAGCGAGACTGGTGGACAAAGGGAAATCGCCCTTTGCCCTGTCCATGGTGGCAGCCGGTACGGCGGTGGCCATGGTTTTCGGCCTTCCCTTAGGACGGGTCATCGGACTGGCTCTGGGATGGCGTATGACCTTCCTGCTCATTGCCCTGGTTACCGCCGGAGCCATGGTGTATCTGTCCTTTGTATTTCCCCAGCTTTCTCCGGGAGAACCTTTCACCCCGGGAGATCTGCCCGGGCTTTTCCGTAACAGGCCGGTGACTGTTATTTTCGGAATGACGATCTTTTATGCTTCTGCCTACTTCACGGTGTACAGCTATATTGAGCCTTTCCTTCACGCTGTGGCCCATCTGGCTCCTGCGGCCATTACGGCGGTGCTTATCTTTTTGGGAAGTACGGGATTTTTGGGAAGCTTTGCCTTTTCTAAAATGTTTGGCACCTATCCCAAACTGATTATTATGACCGGCGCCTGCGGCCTTTTGGTTCCCTTCTTCCTTCTCCGTGAGGGAGCCCCGTTTCTGCCGGTGCTTCTCTTCTGCCTCCTGGCTATGGGCGTGGTGAATACGCTCTACGGTATAGCCATGCAGTCGGAAATCATCCGTCATCTGTCTACCGGCGCTGCTCCGGTGGCCATGTCTATTTTTTCCGGCATCTTTAATATGGGCATCGGCAGCGGAACCTATATAGGGAGCCTTCTGACGGCTCGGGGATACCTGCCTTACATAGGCCTTGCCGGCGGCCTGCTGGCTCTTGTCTGCGGCCTCCTCTGCATCTTTTGCTACCTGCCTTTTATGGGCAGAAAGAGCAGGGAGCTCCGTAACAGGGGCTGATCCTTTCCTGACGGGAAAGAGACAGGCTTTTCCTTCCTTCGGGAAAGAAGAAATCAGGCAGGTCCATGCTTTTTCAGAAAACAGAAAAGGGGCTGTGAGGAAATGATTTCCATTTCTTCACAGCCCTTTTTTCTTTAAAGGGGAAAATCAAAAAGCACTGTGAATGGGCATTCACAGTGCTTTGTACTTGGTGGAGGCGGTGCCCGGAGTTGAACACGGGGATAAGGGCCTTGCAGGGCCCACGCCTTAGCGCTTGGCTACACCGCCATAAATCTGACTTTTCTAGTATATCGCAGGTTTTCGAAAAAGTAAAGCCAATGATGAGGTAATTGCCATTTATAAAGGATTCCATGAGTAAAACGCATGGATGCCTATCGCACCCAGAGGGTATACTGGCCGGGAATGCTGATGCGATCCGCTTTTTCTGCTTCATTATAGGTGACCAGAAAGGGGGAGGTGCTGTGATTTCTGGTAATGAGCAGGACATTTGGGTCATGCAGCAGCTTTTCTTCGGAAATGAAGGGCATCACGTTCTTGGCGTTCCAGGAAAGTCCCCCCGGTTTCATGGAAGCCATTTTCTCTTCCGGTTCTGCGCGGTAAATGGTTTTACCGCTGTAGAAGACGGCGGAGGTACGATAGTCATCGAGAAAGGCAATGGTCTTATGGGTAGTGTCCATATGGGCCAGGGCTTCGCCGATTTCTTTACCCGAATGATTTAGCATGATGGAGGGGGCCACTGTGACGGCCAGCACCGTGTATACCAGACCGCAGGCCAGGCCTGCCTTTTCAATGCGGAAATCCTGCTTTTTGTAAAGAAGGGCTGTTAAGATGGAAAAGGAAAACAGGGCCGGGAAGGTGTAGGTGGTGTACTTGGTGGCCACCAGCTGGAAGAAGAGGAACACCACGAAACCATAGATAAGGAGAAGCTGGGTGGCATCATGGGCACTTCGAAGATCCAGTTTCTTTTCTTTCCACCGTTTGTACAGGGAGAAGGGAATGAAGAAGCTCCAGGGCGCAAAACCGGCAAAGTAAACGATAAGGTAGAAGTACCATTTATTGTGAGAGGGATGCTCGGAAACCGTGGCCCGCAGCACATTGTGGACACCGATAAAATTCAGGAGAAAATCATTTCCATGAAGATAGCACATGGTGCCGTACCAGGCACCGGCAATGAGGATGAAGAGAAGGAGGCCGGACAGAAGGTGCACATGCATCATTTCCTTCAAATCCTTTTTATAAAGAAGGAAGAGGAAGCAGGCAAGGCCCGGGAGAAGGATGCCTATGGGTCCCTTGGTGAGGACTGCCAGGGCAGCCGATACATAGCAGAGGAAATAGTATGTTCTGTTTTCCGCATAGCCCAAATAGAAAAAGGCGATGGCGGCGCTCATGAAAAGAAAGAGGGTGGAGTCTGTAATCACTGCCTTGGACAAAACCCAGCATTCCACAGAGGAAGCCAGGATGATAGCGGCAAGCCAGCCTATCTTTTCCCCGTAGACGCGGCGGGCAAACCAATAGGTAAAGAGCACTGATGCAGAGCCCAGGAGGGCGGCGGGAAGACGGGCAGCCATTTCGTTGAAGCCAAAGAGAGTAAAGGACAGGGCCAGCTCCCAGTAATAGAAAATGGGCTTGTCGTACCAGAAGCGGCCGTAAATCTGGGGAGAAATCCAGTTGCCGGAGAGCACCATTTCTTTGGCGGTGAGGGCGTAGTTGGATTCTGCCGTATCCGTCACGGCTAAAAGCTGGTTCCCTGCCAGGTAAAGAACAAGGGTAAAAAGCAAAAGGGATACATAGGGGTGGTTTCGAATCGTTTTCATCATGATCCTCCAGAGTGATGAGATGACATATGGTTTCTTCACCCCGTACTCTACAGGACTGATGTTAATGATTCTGTATGTAACATTAAATAAAAAATAAATTGGAGAAATACCGGTTGCATGGTGCAGGGGCGGTTTGTATGATAAGGGAAACGGAGAGGGCCGGGAAAAGGAGATCCCTTCTCTCTTCCGGGCAGGGAGCCCCTGGCGCAGCCCCTGACCCTTTATCCTTAAATGCAGCAGGTGATATGATGACCATTCGCAAAAGTCTGATTGTAAGCCATATCGTAGTATGTATCCTTCCCTTCCTTATGACCTTTTTCGTGCTGGCCTCGGCCTTTGGAGGGCTCTATCTCTATGCCGCCAGCGGGAACCATGTGATTGCGGAGAGCGGATTCCAGTTTAATGTAATGACCCAGATTCTTAGAACTGCTGTGTTTCACAGCCTTCGCCACCATGAGTCCCTGTCCCGGTATGCCTGGGTCATGGAAATCACCGATCCCGTGGCCACCTATGTGGCAGTAGAGAGGGAAGGAACCATTCTCTACAGTTATGGCAATGAGAAAAAGGGCCGGAAGGATCTGGATATGCTGCGAAAGGAAGGAGCTCTGGACAGGCTGGATGGCAGGGATGGAAACGGCATTTACAGTGTGACAGATGAGCCGGATTACCGGTTTGCAGAAAAGGAAATCATAGGGGACAGGCCCTGTTATCTCTACATCATGGCTCATCATCCCGAGGCCCGGACTGACAGCGCCATTGAAAAGGCAGTACGGGCAGTGATCCGTTTCATTCTGGCCGTTCTTTTTGCCTTTATTCTGGGCACCAGCTATTTCCTTTCCCGCTTCATTATCGGCCGCATCCTTATGCCTTTAAAGGAACTGGAACGGGGGGCAGAGGAAGTGCGGAAGGGAAATCTGACAGTGCAGCTGGATTACGACAGAAATGACGAATTCACCCCTGCCATTGAAACCTTTAATGTCATGGCCTGGCGGCTGAAGCAGTCGCTGGAGGAAAAAGAGGGGGACGAGGAAAGACGGAAGGAGCTCATCGCTTCCATTTCCCATGATATCCGTACGCCCCTTACGTCCATCAAGGCCTATGTGGAAGGGCTTCTGGACCATGTGGCTTCCACGCCGGCCATGCAGGAGCGGTATCTCCAGGTTATCCGCAGAAAGGCGGATGTACTGGAAAGGCTGGTGGAGCAGCTGCTGCTTCTGACGAAAATGGATATAGGGGAGAAGGCCCTTCCTACAGAATCGCTGGATTTATCCCGGGTGGTCAGCCAGTTCGTGGAGGAAAACCGGCTGAACTGGGGCAGGAACGGCGCCGATTTCCATATAGAAGCCAAAGAGGCGGTGAAGGTGGAAGGGAATCTTCTCCTTCTGGAGCGGGTGGTGGAAAATCTGGTTTCCAACAGCATCCGCTACAAGACAGAGGAGAGGGTGCATATAGATATAGAGGTAAAGAAAAAGGGCGGCCTGGCCCTCCTCACCCTGTCCGATGACGGCCCCGGCGTGCCGGAAGAAGCGCTGGGACGGCTCAAGGAGGCTTTCTTCCGCACCGATAAGGCCAGAAGCCGCACTGACAAAGGAAGCGGCCTGGGGCTTTCCATTGTGGCAAGGGCGGTGCATCTGATGAAGGGCAGGGTTTCATTCAGCAGCAGGAAGCCTCACGGATTGAAGGTAGATATTGTATTACCACTGGAGGATATACATGAAAAAACGGATACTGATTGTGGAAGATGATGACGATATTGCCTCCATCGAGAGGGATTATCTGGAGGTGGGAGGCTATGAGGTGAAGGTGGAGGAAAACGGCACTGCCGGTTTGACGGAAGCCCTCACCGGAGAGTATGATCTGATTCTCCTGGATATCATGCTGCCCGGCATGGATGGTTTTCAGATTGTAAGGAAACTTCGGGATAAAATCGATATTCCCATTATGATGGTCACGGCCAGAAGAAGTGATATTGATAAAATCAGGGGACTGGGCTTTGGCGCCGATGATTATATCGAAAAACCTTTTTCTCCCGGCGTGCTGGTGGCCAGGGTGAAGTCTCAGCTGGCCCAGTATGAAAGACTGAAGGGCACCGGGGAAAGGAGAAAGAAAATCAGCATTGGCGGCATTACACTGGAGCCCGATACCCATCGCATTTTTGTGAGGGGAATGGAAAAGGTGCTGCCCAATAAGGAGTTCCAGCTTCTGGAGTTCCTCATGGTCCATGCAGATGTGGTATTCAGCAGGGAGTCCCTGTACACCAGGATCTGGGGCATGGATTCTTTGGGGAATACGTCCACTGTGCCGGTACATATCAATCGTCTCAGGGAGGCGGTGGAGGAGGATTCTTCTAACCCGAAGCATATTCTGACCATCTGGGGCGTGGGGTATAAGTTTAAACCCTGAGGAGCCATGGTATTTTGAAGACTGGGAAACAAGGGATGCTTGTAATAATTACATAAATCAACAGTTGGATATTGTGGCCCGAAAATTCTATACTACCCATAGAGGAAAGATAAAGAGTTCCTCCTGTGTATAGAAAGAAGGTCATTCATATGAAAAAGAATCTGAGCAGAGAAATCATGGGTGCTGTGAATGAAATGGGTAAGGAAAGAGCTATTGTACTCTGGTTTGCCCGCCGGAGGATGTATCGGGCTGATGAAATCTGCCACATCTGCGGTATTGATTTAGCTTTCCACCTGTGGTAACCATCTGAGCGGCAGGGAAAGACAGGGAAGTTCTTCTTCCCTGTTTTTCTGCTGTTTTCATTGAACAAATCCTGTTTCCTGCGGTATACTGTATGAAGTCAAAATGGACTGCAGATGGAGGGCCCATGAATTTTCAGAGCATTTCTTATTTCATTGTGCTGGCCAGGGAGAAAAATTTCACCAGGGCGGCAGAGAAACTTCATATGACCCAGCAGGCTCTATCAGCCAGTATGGCTTCCTTGGAAAAGGAATGGGGCATGCCCTTTTTCCTTCGCCATGTACCTTTGGAGCTGACCAATGGCGGGCGGGTTTTCTATGAATATGCCCTCCGCCTGGCGGATGAGGAAGGAGAGCTTCGCCGTGCCCTTTCCGATGTGGCTGATAATCGGAGAGGCACTCTTCGTATCGGTACAGGATTTATGAGGGAGCGGGAAATCATGCCTGCCCTTTGCGCAGAATTTCGAAAGCTCTATCCGAAGGTGTCCTTTACGCTGGTGGAAAGCAGCAATACCGATCTGGAAAAGATGGTGCGGGAAGGAGACCTGGACCTGGCGGTGGCCCGTTTCGGCAAAACGATGGAAGGCATTGTGACAAGACCTTTCTATGAGGAACACATTGCTTTTCTGGTATCGAAGGAGCTGCTTTTCAGCCGCGGTTTTTCGGAGGATGATATAGAAAGTCTGGCCCATTCCCATCTGGAATCCATGGAATCACTGAGGTCTGTTCCCTTCGTCGTGACTAGCCGGGACAATGTGGCAGGAGAGGCGGCGGCCGGTTATCTGGACAGGGCTTCCTTCAAACCGGAGATTGCTGCTTCTTCTGATAACATGGGGACCCTTATCGATTTAAGCATGAGGTCCGTGGGCGCTCTTTTCTGCCCGGCCAATATGATTCACTGGACTACAGAAAAAGCCTCCTGGGACATGGTGTGCATCGATCTTTGGGAAACGAAGTATACCATTTCCTTCGGCTGGAAACGAAAGAGTCCCGCCTGGTCCATCCGGGAGGCCTTCATGGAGTATGCGATCCATTCCATTCGGTCATAACCGGCTCATTTCCTGAACCGATTTTTACATAAAAATAAAACCAGGGATGCTTTGGCATCCATAAGGGGGTACCATGATTCTTTTTTCCATTCTGTGGAATGATATTCTTCCACTTTTCGTTTTCATCGGAGCCGGATGGTTTCTGGACAGCAAATTCAAAATCGATATTTCCACCTACAGCAAGCTCACCATACTGGTGGTGCTTCCCTGCTTCATTTTCTACAGTCTTTACGGCTATCGGGGAAGCGGCATGGAAATGGCGGCGGTGGCAGTGGCGGTGCTGCTCCTTCTTGTACAGTTCCTCCTTTCCGGCGGCCTGGGGCGCCTTCTTCACCTCCAGAAGGGAAAGTTCGATGAATTCCGGGCGGTATCCACCTTTTCCAATTCCGGCCATATCGGCGCTGCACTGATTATGCTGATTTACAGTCATCCTCCCTTTGCGGAAGGAAATAGCCATCCCTATCTGGCAGAAGCTTTGGGAACCATGGCGGTGCTTATGATTGTCATGAATATGGCGGTGAATGTGTTTGGTGCTGCCCTGATTCGAAGCCGAGGCGCTTCGGTTTCCGAATTTTTCCGCTACCTTCTGAAAATGCCTGCCCTCTATGCCGCTCTTCTGGCGGTACTTGTGCGGGCGGCGGATATTCCTCTGGAGCATACCTTCCTGTGGCCGGTGCTGCAGCATTTCAACGGGGCTTTCATCGTCCTTATCACCGTGACCATCGGCATAGAGCTTCATAGAAGCCGCCTGCAGAAGCCGAATGCTGCGCAGCTGGCTTCGGGGCTGATGAAGCTTTTCGCAGCGCCTTTCCTGGCCTGGTGCATTCTTCTCCTCTTTTCCTCTTTCATGGACATCAGCCCTGTGATGAAGCAGGTGTTTTTCCTCTATGCGGCCATTCCTTCATCCATGGCCCTGATTATTTACAGTGTGGAATATGACAACCATCCTGATTTTGTGACCCAGTCCGTTCTGTTCAATACGGTGGTGGGAGCTTTTACGGTGACTGCTGCCATTTATCTGTCCAGGGTTCTTTTTCCCCTGGGGCTTTGAGGAGGGATATTGATGGCTTTTTTACAGATTATTTCTGATAATATCCTGCCTCTTCTGATTTTCGTGGCTATCGGATATTGTATGGACCGGCGCTTTAAGCTGGATGTATCTTCCCTGACGAAACTGACCTTCTATGTGGTTCTTCCCTGCTTTATTTTCTACAGCATTTACGTGGCAAAGATCGATATGTCCATGTTCCACGTATTTCTGCTGTCCTTTGCTCTCATGTTCATCCTGGGATTCATCGGCATGGCCATCGGGAAAATCCGGGGATATTCCATTTCCAAAACCGAGGCTTTCAAAAACGGCACCATGTTTTCTAATAACGGAAATATAGGGATTGCCCTGATTGCCCTGGTATTTTCCAATGCCCCCTATGTGGTGGACGGGAAAACGCCCTACCTGACCCTGGCCAGTGCGGCGGCTACTATGATGCTGGTACAGATGAATATGTGTCTCAATACCCTTGGCCTCTACCAGGCAGGAAAAGGGAAACTGACACCCCGGGATGCCCTGTCTGTGGTCTTCCATATGCCTGTGCTCTATACCCTGGCGGCGGTGTTTACTATCAAGTATTCCGGCTTTGATATGACCACCACTTTCCTCTGGCCTATTTTCCAGAACTGTGCCTCCGCCCTGGTGGCTATCGTCATGATCGCCCTGGGCATGCAGATTCACAGGAGTAAGATTTCCTTTGGTGATATAGATGCCTGGCTGGGCTGTTTTGTCCGTCTGGTGGTGGCGCCGGTGCTGGCGTTCCTGCTGATTAAGGTTTGGGGCATTATGGGTGTATCCTTTGCACCGGCCGTGAGTCAGACCATACTCATTATGGCCTCTGTTCCGGCGGCAGTGAATTCCGTACTTTACGCCGTGGAATTCCACAACTGCGAAGACTTTGCCACAGAACTGGTGATGATGAGTACCTTCCTATCCTGCATTACCATGACCGGTACCATTTACCTGGCCCGTATTCTCTTTCCGGTGTTTTAAGGAAGGAGCCATGGCAGGGTTGTCTCCCTTGATTCAGGTTTCTTATATTCCTCATAGGGGATGGAAAATCAGCGGGCCCGGCGGGATCTCTCATGACCTGAGGCCCATGATTTGAGGAGGCCATAAAAAGGGGCGGTGAAGAAATGATTCCCATTTCTTCACCGCCCCTTTTCCTTTTCATCATGGCAATCCGGCGTCAGTACTTTCCTTCCAGAAGCTTTTGAATCCTTTCAGCCAGATGCAGCCGCCACACCAGAAAGGGGCCGCAGATGACACCGAAAAGGGCCTGCAGGATTTCATAGGGCAGTTTGATCCAGGCATAGGCAGGCGTGCTGTACACATAGGCCCGGCCCAGGGAGTAGCCTACTACCATGATCAGGGCCCCGGTGAGCAGGGCAGATGATACGGACAGGAAGCGGCTGTTTCTGAAGCAGTGGCGGGATATATAGGAAATGGCCATGGCCTGCAGACCGTGGGCTGCAAGGGATACGAACATGGGCAGGGGATAAAAGAAGAAATCTCCCAGAAAGGCACCGACACCGCCAACCAGGAAGGCACCGGCGGGGTCCAGGATCAGGGCCGCCGTCACGATGATGATATCGTTCAGGTAGAGATGGCCGCCGGGGACAGGCAGACCAAAGGAAGAAAGACCGATGTTCATGGCCATTAAAAGGCCGCAGATGGTGAGCC
>ERZ506425.586-NODE-586-length-10930-cov-4.60579_pt1 | contig 10930 bp, 8 predicted proteins | sample MGYA00513667_ERZ506425 | MGnify/ENA metagenome assembly ERZ506425
GCATCGAGCTGGCCCGCCAGTACGCCAAGCCGGTTATCGTGGCCACCGAAGTCCTGGGCTCCATGGTGAGCTCCCCGGTCCCGACCCGTGCAGAGGCCTCCGACTGCGCCAACGCCGTCCTCGACGGCGCCGACGCCACCATGACGTCCAACGAGACCGCCGTCGGCAAGTACCCGGCAGTCACCGTGAACACCATGTCCCGCATCTCCTCCTTCGCCACCGAGCACGGCTTCGACCGTATCCCGCAGCTGAAGAACCTCGACATGTCCTCCACTGGCGCTGTGTCCTCCGCTGCGGTCGATCTGGCCGAGAAGCTCAACGCCAAGGCCATCGTTGCTTACACCCAGACCGGTTCCACCGTGCACCGCGTGTCCCGCGAACGCCCGGCCGTCCCGATCTTCGGCATCACCAACAACGAGCATACCTACCACTGGCTGGCTTTGAGCTGGGGCACCGAATCCTTCCTGGTCGACGAGGACTACCACGACAAGTCCCGCCGCGACCTGATGGAATACACCGACAAGGTGCTGAAGGAAGCTGGCAAGGTTGCTGACGGCGACAAGATCGTCGTGCTGAGCTCCGCCCAGGGCGAACACCAGCCGGGCAGCACCGACAGCATCTACGTGCACACCGTTGGCTTCAGCCAGGAGTGATTGTCTGTGCTATGCCAGGGCAGCGGAAATCGCTGCTGACTGGTGGCATGGCATAACGGCATAAACACCAGTGGGCGGTCATCCTCCGTGATGAGGATGACCGCCCACCTGCGTTTGAAAAGCAATGCGCACTAGCAATCGCAACATTCGCTGTTCCCGCCCGTCGCAGACCGCTATGACATGCTATCCGACGGCATGGCGGGGCTCAGTTGCTGTTGCCCTCTGCTGCGTAGTGGTCCAGCAGGCCGTTATGCAGGCTCAGCAGGGCGACCAGCGATTTCGCATCGAGAATCGTGCCGTTGAGCACCATCTGATATGCCTCTTCGGGTGTTACCAGACGCAGCGCGGGGCGTGGGGTCTCTGGGCCGAAGTCCGATGCCTGGGTCGCGGTCAGATTGGTCGCATAGAACAGCGATGTGTATTGGGTCGAATACCCAGGCATATCCATAATGCGCAGGAACTGCTTGATATCACCTGCCTGGAAGCCGGCCTCTTCCTCCAGCTTCCGGCGTGCTATATCCATGGGGCGATCCAGATGGGACGATCCGTGACCGCCTGGAATCTCCAACGTCCAGCGATGCGTGGACAGACGGTATTGCTCGACCAGCGGAATCCTGCCATCGTCGGTGACGGCGAGAACGCCGACCGTATCCCCGTGCTTTACGTGGATGAAATCGCGTTCGAATGGTTCTCCTGCCAGTGAGTCGAATGCCACCTGGTCGATATTGAAGCAATGCGTCTGCAGAATCTCCCTGCGTGACATCTCCTGCACCGGCGCGGTGCGCCATGGGTCAAATCGCCTGTGTGTTGTGCTGCTCATACGATCCTCCTTGCGTGAGCGGACATCTCCATCTTAAGGCGAGTGGCCACGGATCATGGTGAACGGTTACAGGGCATGCCGGCGAAACGAGCGATGCCGGGCGGGCACGGGGTGTTGTGCGCCATGGGGCTGATGACGGTACGACCGCTGCGTATATGTGAAATAGTGGGGATTGCAATGGGGGAGTACAGAAAAACCCGCCGTTTCCAGCGGGTTCCAGTCGGTGCCCCCGGTGGGACTCGAACCCACACTGCGCAGATTTTGAGGCTGCTTCCTCTACCAATTGGGATACAGGGGCGTATCCAAACCTTGAGTAGTGTACAACACAATCGCGACCGAGTCCAAACGCCGTGTTTCGCTGGACGGCTTCGACGTGTGTGCGGACGAGCGGGGCAGACGAACGGGGGAGCCGTCTGCTGCGACGCGTTACGTCGCGATGGTATCTGCATGGGGAGCGAAGGAAACGTTTTTTCGAATCATGACATGCTGGCGGCGTACGAGGCTTGCCCCATGCTGCGTATTCCCGTCTTGCAACACGAATCAATGGTTTGGCGCAACACCGTTTGCTGGCCTGTGCGTTGTGTTATTGTGGTGGGTTGAGACTTACATTTGAAGCGTTTGTTGATCCAAGGAAACGAGGTTGATGTAATGGTGTCCAGCAACAGCGAAAAGGGAATGGAACCCGTGCTGACCGAGGAGGAGCTGCAGGCCGCCGCCCGTGCCGAAGCTCCTGAGGAAGAGAAGAATCGCAAGCGCACCGTCGTAGTCGCCGAAGACGAATCCGTGAATCGTATGGATCTTGTCGGCATGCTTGAAGATAACGGCTACGAGGTCGTTGGCGAGGCGGCCAACGGTGAAGAAGCCGTGGATCTGGCACGTGCCAAGCGCCCTGATGTGGTGTGCATGGATGTCAAGATGCCGCGGATGGATGGCATTACCGCTGCGGGCATCATCTGCGACGAGAACATCGCACCTGTGGTCATGCTGACCGCGTTCTCCCAGCCCGATCTGGTCAAGAAGTCCACCGGCGCAGGTGCCATGGCCTATGTGACCAAGCCGTACGAGGAGTCCAAGCTTATTCCGGCGCTCGAAGTCGCCATGGGACGTTTCGCGGAGATCAACGATCTGCTGGATAACGTGGAACGCTCCGAGGCTAAGCTCAAGGCCACGGAGGACGAGCTCGCCAAGGCCCAGGCCGATCTGCAGAAGGCTCAGGAGACGCTGGAGGAGCGCAAGCTCATCGACCGTGCCAAGGGTCTGCTGATGGACAAGGCCGATTTCTCCGAGCAGGGCGCATTCCGTTGGATTCAGAAGACCTCCATGGATCAGCGTATTCCGAAGAAGCGCCTGGCGCTGGCCATCATCGAGAAGTACGGCGATCCCAAGCCGGCGCGCGACGATCGCTGAACCGCATACCGATACCGAACCTATGATTGATACCGTATCCGACGAAACGCGCGGAACGCTGCTGGTCGTTGATGGCCATTCGCTGGCGTTCCGCGCGTTCTTCGCTCTTCCCGTAGAGAACTTCTCCACCTCGTCCGGCCAGGCCACCAACGCGGTCTGGGGCTTCGCGACCATGCTCGCCCAAGTGATCGATGCGGAGAAGCCCGATCACCTCGCCGTTGCATTCGACGTCAAAGGCGGCACCTTCCGCAACACCATGCTGCCGCAGTACAAAGGCACACGCGACGCCGCCCCGGAGGATCTGCTCAGCCAGCTGCCGCTTATCCAAAGCATGCTTGACGCGCTGGGCGTCACATATATCGAAAAACCCGGTTACGAGGGCGACGATGTGATCGGCACGCTTGCCACCATGGGCGAACAGGCGAAATACAAGACGCTCGTCCTGTCCGGCGACCGAGACGCGTTCCAGCTTGTGGACGATTGGGTGACCGTGCTGTACCCCGGTCACCATTTCAAAGACCTGAAGCATATGACGCCTGAAGCCGTATTCGCCAAATACAAGGTGACTCCGGCGCAGTACCCCGATCTGGCGGCATTGCGCGGCGAGACCGCGGATAATATCCCCGGCGTGCCTGGGGTCGGCGACGGATTCGCAGCCAAATGGATCAACCAGTACGGCTCACTTGAAGGCATCTGCGAGCACGCCGACGAGATCGGCGGCAAGAAGGGCGAGTCCCTGCGAGAAAACCTCGACCAGGTCAAGCTCAACCGCAAGGTTAACGCACTGGTACGAGACATCGACCTAGGCGTTACCGTGGACGACCTGACCTTCGGTCACTTCGACGCGGCGAAGATCGACGAACTGTTCACCTCACTGGAATTCGGTTCGCGTACCAAGACGCGTATCCTCAAAACCTTCAACGGCGGCGAGGCTCCGAAGCTGGAACAGAACGCCAAGGCCGAAGCAGGCAAGGAACGTTCGGCCATTGAAGTGTCGGACGTGCAGTATGCGGGCGATGCCGACACGTTGAACACATGGGTGGAACAGAACCTACCCAAGCCGGACGCCAGCGGAGCAGACGTCAACGACGAATCGGATGATACCGGCACGCAATTCACCATCGACCATTCGATGCAGTGCAATGGCATCATCGAGCGTTCATGGGTCATCAACGCTGCCGGCAACGCCAAACCAGGCAAGGTCAAAGCGAACGCGATCACACTGCAATACGGCGGCAGCGCGCTGATCATCGAGATTCCCGCAGTCGATTCGGCGGACGATACGGGCAAGCAAACGGATGCCGCCACGGCCGATGCGACCGACGCCGCAACGGATGCGCCGCGGTTGGATCCGGGGATGCGGGACGCGCTCAACGTCATCCTCGCGCAGTACGCACCCACCCTGGTCGTGCATGGCTACAAGGAACAGCTTCACCTATTCGCATCCCTCGGCGTCGACCTGCCCAAGCCGTTGTTCGACACTAAACTCGCCGGCTACCTGGTGCAGCCCGACTTCCATGCGGATACGCTCGAACAGGCCGCCGCGCGTTTCCTCGACATCCATGTGGAGGAGAAGACCGAGGAGGCGACGCAGGGACTGCTCGACCTGGACGATGGTGCCGACGCGGATGCCGACGGCAATCAGACTTCGACACTGCTGCAGCATGCGGCCATCATCGCCGAGCTCGCCCATGCCCTGGCACCACAGATCGACCAGCGCGAACAATTCGGCCTGCTGCAGCGCATGGAACTGCCAGTCTCGCACGTGCTATACGGCATGGAGTCGCAGGGTGCGAAAGTCGATATGCAACGGCTCACCTCCATGCGCGACACCTTCGCCGCCGACGCGCGGCAGGCGCAGGAGATCGCCTGGGACTATGCCGGCACCACCGTGAATCTGCAAAGCCCCAAGCAGCTCGGCAAGGTGCTGTTCGAAGATATGGGTCTCAAGCCCACGAAACGCACCAAGACGGGCGGCTACACCACCAACGCCGACGCGTTGCAGAAACTCTACTTCACCTATGCCGACGACGAGCGCGCCAGCGGTTTCCTCGGGGCGCTGCTCAGGCATCGCGAGACCAACAAGCTCAAGCAGATCGTCGCCACGCTCATCGACGCCACCAACCCTGCCGACGAGCGCATCCACACCACGTTTGAACAGACGGTGGCGGCCACCGGCAGGTTGAGCTCCGTGGACCCCAACCTGCAGAACATTCCAAACCGCAACGCGGCCGGGCGCGAGATCCGCTCGGCGTTCGTGCCCGGTGAAGGCTTCGAATCGCTGATGAGCTGCGATTACTCGCAGGTGGAGCTGCGCATCATGGCGCATCTGTCCGGCGACGAGTCGCTGATCGAAGCATTCAAGAGCGGCGCCGACTTCCACAAGTACGTGGCGAGCCTGGTGCATGGCGTGCCGGTGGATCAGATCACACCGGATCAGCGCAGCCATGTGAAGGCCATGAGCTACGGACTGGCATATGGGTTGAGCTCGTATGGTTTGGCGCAGCAGCTCAAGATCCGCCCGAGCGAGGCCGAGGCGCTCAAAGCGAAGTATTTCGCCACATTCGGCAAAGTGCACGACTTCCTGGAATCCTGTGTGAGCGAGGCACGCAAACGTGGGTATACCGAAACGATGTTCGGCCGCAGGCGGTACTTCCCGGCACTGAAATCCACGAACCGTGCCGCTCGCGATGCGGCGGAACGAGCCGCGTTGAACGCGCCGATCCAGGGTAGTGCCGCGGACATCATGAAGATCGCGATGATCCGGGCGCGGCGTGCACTGTCCGAGGCCGGTGTGAAGAGTCGCATCATTCTGCAGATCCACGACGAACTGGTGGTGGAGATCGCACCGGGGGAGCGCGAACAGGTGACCGCTCTGGTGCGCGACGCCATGGAGAACGCCGTGCACTTGGACGTGCCGCTGGACGTGTCCACCGGCGTGGGCGCGGACTGGCAGCTCGCCGCACACTGATTGCCGTGCCAATCGGGTGAGCCGCCCGCATATGGCTACGCTGGCAGGCATCTGGCGGGGCTGTATCGGGATACGACCCGTGTATGGCTACGCTGACGAGTGACTCAGCGTAGCCATACACGGACGGAGCCCGGGCTCAGGCACGCATGGGGTGACTAGACGAAGCAGTCGCCTGGTGCCGCCCGCAAACGGCTTCGCTGAATGCGGGCGGCACCAGGAAGACGGGCATCTAGGACAGGTGTGTGGCGGTGAAGCAGCATGGAAACCATGAGAAAGGACAGGCCATGAGACTCAAGCAGGTTGTTGACGTACTGGAAACGCTTTACCCGCTGCGATACGCGGAAAGCTGGGATGAGCCGGGGCTTATCGTAGGCGACCTGCGGCAGCCGGTCACACGCATCGCGTTCGCCGCGGACCCATCCGACAGCATTGTCGATCAGGCCATCGCATGGGGTGCGGATCTGCTCATCACCCACCATCCTCTGTTCTTCCGCTCCGTCCACCAGGTGTCCGGTCTTGGATTCCGCGGTGGTCTTGTCACCAAACTCAACCAGGCCGGCTGCGCCCTATGGGTGGGCCATACCAACGCCGATGCGGCATGGCGAGGCGTGGGCCATGCCGCCGCCGACTATTTCGGCCTTGTCGACCAGCAGCTGCTCGTCCCCATCAATGACCCCGACGCCGAACACCCGGTAGGACTCGGACGTATCGGACGCCTGCCTGAACCCACCACCCTAGGGGTGTTCGCGCAACGCGTCTACACTGAGGTCAATACCCACGGCATGGCCACTGCACTGGGCATCCAAATGTGTGGCGATCCGAACACCACCATCTCCACCGTCGCGCTCCTGCCCGGTTCCGGCGACTCCATGTTCGACGAGGTACGCGCCGCCGGGGCGGACGTGTACGTAACCAGCGACCTGCGCCATCACCCCGTCACCGACGCCATCGAACAGGCGCGGTACGAGGCAGACATGCGTGCGGTGGGCATCACGCTCGGCCATGGCGAACCCGGCCAGCATGAGCCGCACGTGCGCCCATGCTTCATCAACACGCCCCACGCCGCCATCGAATCCATGTGGTTCAACTACGCCATCGAAGACATCCCCGCCGCCCTTGAATCGGCTACGGGCGAACACGTGGAAACGAACTGGATCCACACCACCACCGATCCATGGACATGGGTGATCAACAGCGCCGGCACAGCCAGCGCCGCAGGCTCGGTGGAACCGGAACAACAGGGAACCGACATTGCGTGAAAGCCGGGCAAAAGCACAAGGAGAACACCATGCAGACGGACGGCGAACAGCGCCTAGGCGCAGCAGACAACGGCAATACGACGGAACGGATTAACGCGAGCCTCGCCTCCCACGGCGACGGTATCGACATGGACGTTCCGGCCAAACTGCTGGAAAGCCATGAAGTATACCGGGGTGCCATCTTCCGAGTGGAAGACACGCTCATAGGGCTTACCACCACCAGCGGTAGCATGGTCGCCATCCGCCGCCAGGTACTACGCCATGCCCCCTGTGTGGTGATGCTCGTACACGACACGGCGACGGACAGATACCTGATCGAACGAGAATACCGTATTGGCAACGACTCCTTCGCCTATGGACTGCCCGCTGGACTGATGGACAAGGGCGAGGACGTCCACGAGGCCGCACTGCGTGAACTGCGCGAGGAGACCGGCGTTACACCGATCTCCAACGACCGCATGCGCATCGACCAGGTGACGGACTGCTACTCCTCCGAAGGCATGACCGACGAGCTCGCCCACATCATGGTGATTCACCTGGACGGATTTCAGCAGGGGGAACGCCACTTCGACGCGGACGAACACGTGGAATCGGCATGGGTGAGCTGGCCCGACCTTCTGGCCACGCACATAACCGCCAGCAACTCCATCATCGCAATACAACACGAGCAAATCCGCAGACTCACCGCAGGCAAATAACTCGTTGGGCGCGCACGCCCAAGCCCCAAGCCCGATACGTGCGCAGCAACCGTTTGCGGTATTTTGCACGCCACGAGAAAACACGGCGACATAAAACGATTGAGGGCATCTTGTGGCGAAGCATCCCCAAGCGCGAAAAACGGTCGAGACGCATGGAATAATGAAACTATGCATATACGACCGGGATCCATGTATCCGCTCGGTGCCAGCTACGATGGTGCCGGCGTGAATTTCGCCTTATTTTCCCAAGTGGCCGAAAAGGTCGAGCTGTGTCTCTTCGATGAAGAAGACCACGAAACCCGTATCGAGATGACGGAGCAGAACTCCTACGTCTGGCACAACTACATACCCGGCTTGCAGCCGGGTCAACGCTACGGCTACCGCGTCTACGGGCCATACAATCCAGCCCGGGGCCAACGCTGCAACCCCTCCAAACTCCTGCTCGACCCATACGCCAAAGCCATCGAAGGCAACATCGACGACGACCCGAGCCTCTTCTCCTACGACATGTCCAACCCCGATGACATCAATGCCATCAACACGCAGGACTCTGCCGCACACACCATGAAATCCGTCGTCGTCAACCCCTACTTCGACTGGGGCAACGACCAACACCCCAACATCTCCTACCACGACTCCGTCATCTACGAAGCCCACGTACGCGGCATGACCAACCTCAACCAGGACGTGCCACCGGACATCCGCGGCACCTACGCCGGCCTCGCATACCCGGCAGTCATCGACTACCTCAAAAAACTCGGCATCACCGCCATCGAACTCATGCCCATCCACCAGTTCGTCAACGACTCCTTCCTCCAGCAGAAAGGCCTCAGCAACTACTGGGGATACAACACCATCGGATTCTTCGCGCCACACAACGCCTACTCCAGCGTGGGCGAACGCGGCCAGCAAGTCAATGAATTCAAATCCATGGTCAAGGCCTACCACCGCGCAGGCATGGAAGTCATCCTCGACGTGGTCTACAACCACACCGCCGAAGGCAACCATATGGGCCCCACCCTCAGCTTCAAAGGCATCGACAACCAGGCCTACTACCGCCTCGTCGACAACGACCCATACCATTACTTCGACACCACCGGCACCGGCAACTCGCTCCTCATGCGCTCGCCGCACGCCCTGCAACTCATCACCGACAGCCTGCGCTACTGGGTCACCGAAATGCACGTCGACGGATTCCGCTTCGACCTCGCAGCAACCCTCGCACGCCAATTCCAAGAAGTCGACAAACTCTCCGCCTTCTTCGACATCGTCGAACAAGATCCCGTCATCAGCCGCGTCAAACTCATCGCCGAACCATGGGACCTCGGCTCCGGCGGCTACCAAGTCGGAGGCTTCCCCTCCAGCTGGTCCGAATGGAACGGACGCTACCGCGACTGCGTCCGCGACTTCTGGCGCTCGCAACCGAGCACGTTGCCCGAATTCGCATCACGTCTGATGGGCAGCTCCGACCTGTATGAGGTGAACGGTCGTCGACCGGTCGCCTCGGTGAACTTCGTCACCGCGCATGATGGCTTCACCCTCAACGATCTGGTGAGCTACAACGAGAAGCACAATGACGCCAACGGCGAAGGCAACCGCGACGGCGAAAGCAATAACCGTTCGTGGAACTGCGGTGTGGAAGGGGAAACCACCATCCGCGACGTCAACGAACTGCGCCAGCGGCAGATGCGCAACATGTTCTCCACGCTGCTGTTCAGCCAGGGCATTCCGATGATCTGCGGAGGCGACGAGGTTGCCCGCACACAGCAGGGCAACAACAACGCCTACTGCCAAGACAACGAGATCTCCTGGACGCATTGGGATCTGGATGATGATCGCAAGAGCCTGCTCGCCTTCGTCTCGAAGCTGATCCACCTGCGTCTGGATCATCCGGTGCTGCACCGCCGCCGGTTCTTCACCGGGCGCACCAGCGACGACGATCCGAATACGATTCCGCAGATCGAATGGTTCGACCACACCGGTTCCATCATGGATATGAACGACTGGCAGAACACGCATGCGTTCTCGATGATGGTGTACCTCAACGGCGCCGATATCCCTGAAATGGACTACTACGGCAATGCCACGGTCGACAACGACTTCATCCTGATCTTCAACGCCCACTACGAGCCCATCCAGTTCACGCTGCCGGACGAAAACTACGGCAGCAGGTGGAAGCTGGTTGTGGACACGTATAATCCGGACGGGCCCGAACTCAACTACGAAGCCGGATTCGCCATCACCGCGCAATCGAGAAGCTTCATGCTGCTGATGAGCGAAGACAAACCGGAACAACGGCACCTGTTCTAAGACTTGATTCCCGGGGCTCGGTTCCAAGACCGACAGGATTCGCCGGAACACACCGGGCTCATGTCGCACCAGACATAAGCCACACATAAGCCGTCTGGCAACAGGCCGAACAACAGGTTCCAGCGGCAGCGCAACGATTTGGTTGGTTGGACGTTGTGCTCGCCGCTGGAGCCGTTTTTATACTGTGGGAATTTCCATATACTGCGAACGCCCATGGCGAGTTTTTTTATGTTGCCTTGTGTGAACATTGGGAAACGACGAGGTAAAGAAATAGGGTTGCACAGGGCGTTGTATGGAGCGATATGTCAGAAATGACGCAGTTTTTGGTCAAACCGCAGAAGAGGGATCGGCGTTAATGGGCGCCGCCAGTGGCAACGGGGAACCGGACAATAACGCTGCAAACGTACGCTATGAACGTAGAATCAAAGGAACAAAGCCTTATATTGCGATGACCATGCTATGAAGGTGATATGAGCGCGGAACACGAATACGCGGAAAAACAAGCGAGAGAGAGGAGCGTCATGAGGCAGGGAAGCCACCAGCGAGCGGAAACCGGCGGCCTGATCTCGTTCATCATTTGCGCAGTGATCGGCGCCGCCGCCATGAACATCTACCTTGAATACGCTTCCGCCATCTGGCAGCTCATGCTCCGTCGCTTCATCGTCTGCTCAGGTATCGCAGCCGCCTGCGCAATCGTGTCCTTCCTCATCGGCTACCTGAGCCAGTCGCGCTCCATGAACCTCAAACACGGTTGGCTCGTCATGTTGCGCAGACTCGTCGAATCACTCGCACTATCCGCCGTATACGCGGCC
>ERZ506425.597-NODE-597-length-10785-cov-4.99646_pt1 | contig 10785 bp, 10 predicted proteins | sample MGYA00513667_ERZ506425 | MGnify/ENA metagenome assembly ERZ506425
CCGATCTACGGTCCGGGCACGCGCATGACGGTGTTCATGAGCGGCTGCCCGCTGCGCTGCCAATACTGCCAGAATCCCGACACGTGGAAGATGCGTGACGGCAAGCCGGTGTATTTGGAGGCGATGATCAAGAAGATCGACCGTTACGCCGACCTGTTCAAGGCGACCGGCGGCGGCATCACGTTCTCCGGCGGCGAGTCGATGATGCAGCCGGCATTCGTCTCTCGCGTATTCCATGCGGCCAAGCAGATGGGCGTGCATACCTGCCTTGATACCTCCGGCTTTCTGAACACGAATTACACGGACGAGATGCTTGACGATATCGATCTGTGTCTGCTGGATGTCAAATCCGGTGACGAGGAGACCTACCACAAGGTGACAGGCGGCGTACTGCAGCCGACCATCGACTTCGGGCAGCGCCTGGCCAAGGCCGGCAAGAAGATCTGGGTGCGTTTCGTGCTGGTTCCGGGGCTCACCTCCAGCGAGGAGAACGTCGAGAACGTGGCAAGGATCTGCGAGAGCTTCGGAGACGCGGTGGAGCATATCGACGTGCTGCCGTTCCATCAGCTCGGCCGGCCGAAATGGCATGAGCTGCGCATCGACTACCCGTTGGAGAACCAGAAGGGGCCGAACGAGGCCATGCGCAAGCGTGTGGCCGACCAGTTCAAGGCGCACGGCTTCGTCGTATACTAATCGTTTTGCCCGGTTCTGCGGGAGCCGTTCGCGCCGCCAGCCGCATAGCGGTAGGCGCTGGCGCGAACGGTGTGCAACTACCGCCTTTTGCCGGTCGCGTCACGACAAAAAACAATGCGACCGCGCGTCAATCCGCGCCGAGCGGCGTTCCGGCACGTAGCCTAGAAGCATGGCCGAGATTTTCTCTTTTCCTGAGGGGATCGCTCCGCGGGCTCAGGATTCGCAAGCGCATCTGCCGCCTCGCCCACAAGGCGTGCCGGATGAGGTCTGGCGCGCTGTGGAATCCGTCCGCGCCATGCGCACTGTGCCCGGCGTCCATTATCGAGAAATCCCCGTTCCCTCCACTCTGGCCGATTACGGCATCGGCGTTGCGCTTGGCATCGAGGCCAGCGACGCGTATTCCCATCGTCACCGTCAGCAGGCAAATGGCTGGATCATGTTGTTGTACGGCCGAAGGTTCTACGAGGAATGGAACAGCAGGTGGCGATGCGTGTGCTTTGCGCAGCTGCCCCTCGAATCCAGCGAAAACGACGGTCTTGCACCATCCATGTATTGGGAGGATATGTGCGAGTATCTGGGCGATGTGGTGCCGGACAGCGTCGGCGGCACGGTGAGCATCACGCAGAACACGGCGTTTGGTTCGCAGGGTGCTGATACGTTTGCAGGCTGTGAGATACGTGTCTCCTACACGCCGGCGATCCCACCCGCATGCGGATTCGACCCCGGTGCCTGTGTGGAGACATGGGCCGAATTTCTAAAATCCACCGTTCGCGGTGAAGGAGAATCACGCGTTGAGCGAAATTATGCATGAGCCACGGTTGCAGTCCGAACCACGCGGGGGAGTGCCCGATGTGATCGACACCGTGGAAGGGTTCAACGACGCATGCGATGAGCTTGCCGCGGCATCCGGGTCTTTGGCGGCCGACGCCGAACGGGCTTCGGGATTCCGCTATGGGCATGAGGATTGGCTGGTGCAGTTCAAACGCGATGGGGCGGGAATCTTCCTGTTCGACCCGATCGCGTTGACTGCCGCCGGAGCCGATTGGGGCAGGTTCAACCGTGCGGTGGGCGATGCGACGTGGATTATTCACGACGCCATGATGGACCTTCCGGGCTTTGCGCAAATCGGCATGACACCGCAACGCCTGTTCGACACCGAAATGGCGGCACGCATGCTCGGGCTGAGCCGTTTCGGCCTGGCGGCCGTCACCGAACGGTATCTGGGCATCACGCTCGCCAAAGAGCATTCCGCAGCCGACTGGTCGTACAGGCCGCTGCCGCGTGACTGGCGCAACTATGCGGCATTGGATGTGGAACTGCTCATCGAATTGGAGCGTAAGATGCGGGCCGATCTGAAGGCCAGCGGCAAGGAGGAATGGGCCGAGGAGGAGTTCCGCCATATCCTCGCCGAAGGCACATCGGGCAAACCCCGCCATGTGCACCCCGTGCCCTGGCTGCGGATCTCGCGTATCACCATGCTCAAAGGCGACCGTAGGGCGCTTGCCGTGGCACGAGCGCTCTGGACCAAGAGGGATGAGCTCGCCAGCCAGCACGACATCGCGCCGACGCTGCTGCTATCCGACCAGGCGATTATCGAGGCGGCGTTGAAGAAGCCGCATAACGCCCGGGAATTCCGTGCCATTCGCTCGTTGAACGAGCGTGTGCGTATTCAGACCGGCAGCGAGCAGGACAAGATGTTCGAACGGTATGCGCCGATTCAACGCGCGATCAAGCCGTCCGTATGGAAACACGAGATTCAGGAGGCGCTCGCCTTGCCGGAATCCGAACTGCCTGTGATGCCGTCATCGCCCGACAAGGACGGTGCCGAAGCGAATGCGCCCAAATCGATGCGCGTATGGTCCACGCGCCACCCGAAACGCGCGGAGACCCTGAAAAAGGCCAGACGCGCCTTGAACCAGATCGCCGAAGACACGTCAACTCCCGCCGACGTGCTTCTCAAACCGCAGATTCTCAAGAATCTGTGCTGGACGGATAATCCGGAACGGCGTGACGTTGCCGAGTTCCTTACCAGGCAGGGCGCGCGCGACTGGCAGGTGCGGCTTATCGCAGCGTCCTTAAGCCACGCTATAGTATGAGAGTTGTGCCTAACGGCAAAAAAGAACAAACACGACTTTGCAGGAGCGTTTAGCGTGAAGATCAGCGTTCGTAACCTCGAACCCACCAAGGTAAAGCTCACCATTACCGTCGACCAGGAAGAGTTCGACCCGTATCTGGATGAAGCCCGTAAGAACATCGCCAAGGAAGTGAACATCCCCGGTTTCCGTAAGGGCCATGTTCCCGGCAAGCTCGTCGAGCAGCGTTTCGGCTTTGGTGCCGTCGCTGGCGAGGCTGTCAACGGCGCCGTTCCGGAGCTGTACTCCAAGGCCCTGGAAGAGAAGAAGATCCGCCCGATGGCCGAGCCGGAGTTCGATGTCGTCGACATCCCGGAATCCGCCAAGGACGAGAAGAAGCTGAAGTTCACCGCCACCGTCGAGCGTCGCCCTGAGTTCGACCTGCCGGAGATCGAAGGCATGGAGATCGCCATCGCCGCTCCGGAAATCAAGGACGAGGACGTCGACAAGCGCCTTGAGGCTCTGCGTCAGCGCTTCGGCACCCTGGTGAGCGTCGATCGCCCGGCCGCCAAGGGCGACTTCGCCAACATCGACCTGAACGCCGAGATCGACGGCGAATCCGTCGACTCCCAGGAAGGCGTGAGCTACGAGCTCGGCTCCAACACCATGCTTGACGGCCTGGATGAGGCTCTTGACGGCCTGTCCGCCGGCGAGGAGACCACCTTCGAAGGCACCCTGGAAGCGGGCGAGCACGAGGGCCAGAAGGCTCAGATCAAGGTCAAGGTCAACTCCGTCAAGGCTGAGGAGCTGCCGGAGCTCGACGACGAGTTCGCTCAGGAAGCCTCCGAGTTCGACACCCTGGACGAGCTCAAGGCCGACATCCGCAAGGCCGCCGCTCAGGACGCCAAGGGCCGTCAGGCCACCGAGGCTCGCGACGCCTTCATCGCCAAGCTCGAAGAGGGCCTGGAGATTCCGGTGCCGAAGGGTGTGAAGGCCAACATGATTGAGCAGCAGCTCAAGAACGTGACCGCCGATCCGAAGAAGGCCACCAAGGAGCAGAAGGCCGAGGCCGAGGAAGCCGTCGAGAAGGAACTGCGCGACCAGATGGTGCTCGATGCTCTGGCTGAGAAGCTGGACGTGCAGGTCTCTCAGGCCGACGTGTTCAACTTCCTTGCTTCCATCGCCCAGCAGTACGGCATGGATCCGAACGCCTTCATCCAGGCCATCATGCGTAACGGCCAGCTTGGCTCCGCCGTGCAGGAAGTCGCCCGTTCCAAGGGTCTGCTTGCCGGTATGCGCGCAGTGAAGTTCACCGCCGACGGCGAAGCTGTTGACCTGTCCGACTTCCTGGGCAACGCCGCTGAAGAAGAGGAAGAGGAGTCCGTCGAGGCCGCTTCCGCCGCCGCAGCCGTGGCCGACGAACTGAGCGCCAAGGACGGCGAGTGAGCCATTAGGCTTCCCGCTTCCTGCCCATGCCAGGCTGACGGCCTGACAGGCAATTAGCGTGTCAAGGGTCGGAACCTTATACGAGGTTCCGACCCTTTGCCGTATCCTGCATGGATTTCCATGCGTGTTTTATGCCGCAACCGTTCGCAAGACGCCGAGTGTTGTGGACTATGATGGCAAACGTCAATGAAGATGACATCTTATGGATGTATGGATTGCGAGGTTGCAATGACACGGGAAATTCAGACCATCGCCAATATCGGTTCGGGCACCATGGGGCATGCCACGGCGCTGCAATTCGCTGTAGCCGGCTACCCGGTGCATCTTGTCGACTGCACTCGGGAACTGCTTGATGCCGGAATGGCACGCATCCGCGCCGATGCGGAGTCGTTTGAGGAAGCGGGTCTGCTGGCGCCCGGCGACACCGTGGACGATGTGCTCGCCAGAATCAGCACTCACACCGATTACGAATCCGGTGTGAAGAACGCGGATTTCATCATCGAATCGATTGTGGAGAAGCTGGAGGTCAAGCAGCAGGTCTGGCAGGAGATCGAGCGGTATGCGCCAGCCGATGCCATTTTCGCCACGAACACCTCCGGATTGAGCCCGACGGCCATCCAGTCGGTATTGAAGCATCCGGAACGCTTCGTGGTCGCCCACTTCTGGAATCCCGCCCATCTTATGCCCCTGGTGGAGGTGGTCCCCGGCGAAAGCACCGCCGAGGAAACGGTGGGCGAGACTTTCGCCCTTATGGAGCGGATCGGCAAGAAGCCGGCGAAAATCAGGAAGGAATCCTTGGGATTCGTGGGCAATCGGCTGCAATTGGCGGTATTGCGAGAAGCATTCAACATTATGAACGAAGGCATCGCCGACGCCGAAACCATCGACACCGTGGTGAAATACAGTCTCGGCCGCCGCTGGAATCTCGTAGGCCCGATCGCCAGCGCCGACCTGGGCGGGTTGGACGTGTTCTACAACATCAGCACGTATCTGTTCAACGACATGGACAACGGCACTGAACCCAGTCCATTGCTTGAAGCCAAGGTTGAGAATGGCGAGCTCGGCGCGAAAACCGGCAAGGGATTCTACGAATGGACCGGGGAGAGCGGCAAAGCCATCATCCGCGATCGTGACAGGCATTTGCTGCAGGCGCTTGCCGAAGACAACAGCGCCCGTTGATGCCACGCTGCCTAATGTCAGCGCCGATATGTGATTATGATTCGCCTGCCGTGATGGGCGATGCTTCGGCGCACTGCGGCCTCGACTATGGTCCGGTTCTCGCGGTGCGCCGAAGCCCCATACGGTTTGCCATGTGGGCTGCTTATGTGGGCTGGCGCGTAGGATAGGAGCGTTCGACCAAGCGAGGAAGGGAACGGATGAGAATCGTATTGCAGCGTGTACGCCATGGTTCGGTGGACGTGCTTGACGAGGAGACGGGGAAGCGGGATCTGACATTCGAGCCGCAAACCATAGGCCAGGGGTATGTGCTGCTTGTTGGGGTGAGTGATACGGACGGCGACGAGCAGATTGCGTGGCTCGTGCATAAGATCGCCAACCTGCGCGTGTTCGAGGATGAGAACGGCAAGATGAACCTGTCTATCGGCAGTGTCGGCGGTTCGATTCTGTCCATCTCGCAGTTCACGCTGTTCGCCGACGTGCGCAAGGGCAATCGTCCCAGCTTCGTCAAGGCAGGCGCCCCCGACCATGCCAAGCAGGTGTGGCTGCGGTTCAACGACGCGCTGCGTGCCGAAGGCCTGGACGTGAAGGAAGGGCGTTTTGGTGCGCATATGCGCGTGGATATCGCCAACGACGGGCCCGTCACCATCGTGATGGACACCGACGAGCTTATGAAGTGAGGACTGCGGGATATGCAGGCCGATGAGGTTTATATTCGCCGGCTCAGACGAGCCGACTACCCCGCATTAGTGGAACTGATTCGCCAAACATGGTATGCGGATCAGACGGATGGGGATACTGGCAGCCATGAGCCGGCTGATCGTGCACGTCGTCACAGCGTGGCGTGGCGTCTTGCCGCCATCGACGCGCACGACTGCCTGGCGCGAGCCACGCATGCCGCAGTAGCCGAACAAAACGGGCGGGTGCTTGGCGTGATACTCGGATCCATTCCCATGAACGTGACGCGTGCGCAAGTGCTGCGGCACCGCCTGAGACAGGCACGCCTGGCATTGCCCATGCTGGCAAGCGGGGTGGGCAGAAACGGGCTGTGCGAACAGCTGGGCATACTGCACGCCGATCGGACGCTCACACGCACCGTGGGCAAAACCTATCAGGCTGAAATCGCGTTGTTCCTCGTCTCGCCCGAAGCCAAAGGGCATGGTGTCGGCGGTCGGCTGTTCGCCCATATGCTCGACTGGTTCCAGGCGATCGGTGTCAGCGAATATTTCCTCTTCACCGACACCACCTGCGACTACGGGTTTTATGAGCATAAGGGACTGGAACGCATGGCTGCCGAAACGCTTTCCCTCGCGCCCGGCGAAACGCTGAACTGTTTCCTATACGAGGGGCATGTGGAGGATAAAGAGCTGGCGGAAACGAGGATCGTCGAATCCTAGCGTTTCACCAGATATTTCAGTTCGGCGAAGAACTCGCGCAGCATATTGTTCACCAGCATGTCGCCAGGCGAACCGGAGGCGATGCCCTGTGCGTTTGCCAGCCCCTGGTCGCGTGCGATCTGCATGGCGCGCGCCACATGGAAATCGCTGGTGATGATGCCGATGCTCGCATTGCGTTTCGTCATGAGCCTGCGGCTGTTGGCGATATTCTGCCTGGTGTCCTCCGACTTGGACTCCCTGATGATGCGCGATGCAGCGATGCCATGCCGTTCCAGGTATTCGGCCATGCCCTGCGCCTCGGGGAACGGCTCGTTCGCGCCCTTGCCACCGGACACAATGCATATGGTGTTCGGGTTGGACTCAAGATAGTCGATGGCCTTATCAAGCCGATATTGCAACACCAGGCTCGGACGGGTCTTATGCACCTGCGCGCCAAGTACGATCACATAATCCAATCCCGGTTCACCAGCGGCGCGCATGCCACTGATTACCCAACCTTCGACCGCACCAAAACAGATAAGACCCGTGCAAAGCACCACGGCGCATACCCGGCGCACCACTTTCGGCAGTGCCTTCCACCAGCCAAACCATACTGCAAGGCCGGCAACCATGAATAGGCATGCGATGACAATCCACATCATCCAAAAACTCGTACCCGAATGCGCCGCCCACACATGCGCGCCATAGGCTGTGCTCGCCAGTGCCGCCACCATGCAGATCCCCAGTGCTACTCGTTTACCCATATTTGCTCCCTTCATGTCGCCTTATTCTACCGGGATGCGGTTGGGGGCCGATACTGACCGGGCATACTGGCTCTGGTTCTTCGCAAAAGCCCTCCTAAAAATGCTTGTTGGCTTGCTTGTGGCACCGTTTGCCGATTATGGCGAGTACAAGCGTTGGAATTCCAACGCTTGTACTTCGCGTTTCGGCGGTCGAGTGCCACAAACAAGACGACTAGCGAAAATGGGCTATGCTGGCTTGGTTTGTCCGGTAGATAGCGGTGAATATTACAGGACGCTGCAGGATTAGGACTTACCAGGAGGCGTAATGGTTCGGGCGGTGATTTACACGGATTTCGACGGTGTGCTGAACGCGTTCCCCGATGATAAGGTGCTTCGGCGGGGAGGGGTCGGCCATACGCAATGGCTGAAGGAAGACGACCCACGTAAGGAACTGTACGATTCCGAGCGTGCGTTTCCGCTGACGGGCAACGAGCAGGTGAGTACGGGGTGCGGGCGGTTCCGCGTGCACTGGTCACGCGAGCTTGCCGGCATGATGCATGAACTGGCCCTTTCCGGCAGGGCCGAATTGAACTGGCTGACCACATGGCAGCCGTATTGTTCAAGGGTGCTTGACCCCATGCTTGGCTGGGATCCCGGGGTTGAACGGACTGTTATCTGGTATGATCCGGTCACCAATGAGAGAAGGTTGACGGGCAAGCTTGCGGAGATTATGTCGCGCGTTCGGTTCGAACGGCGACAGCAGGAGCCGTTGCCGATTGTCTGGATTGATGACGAGGAGTGTTATCCCACGTCGAAAACGCAGATCGAGTCGCTGGAGCCTGCGGCACCGGTGCTCATGGTGAGGCCGGACGAGCGTATTGGCATAAGCCGGCGCCAGTGGCGGCTGATCTGTGACTTTCTTGATGATTCGAGTGGTTTCCCGTCTGTCAGTCTGGATGAGGAGGGCACGGTTCGCGATCATATGGCACACGTGGGGCTGTGAGGGGATGGCGAACGCCTCCCGTGGCGAATCTTGGGATTGAATCTCCTCGGCTTTTGCTGTGCCGTTTTCTGTACATATGTTGTCGGATTGAAGAGAAGATTGCCATGGTCACGGCGGTTGCGTACACCAATTTCCGTAAGGATCTGAACAAGAAGACGCTCAGATGCGTCAACGCGTTGATACGTGATACGATGTGTTCCCCGTTCACGGGCCTCGGTAAGCCTGAGCCGTTCAAATGGGAATTGCAGGGCGCGTGGAGCCGGCGCATCGATTCCGCGAACCGTTGGTGTACATGGTCGATGGTGGTGACCTGTGCATCCTGTCCGTGCGCGACCACTACTGAGCATTGGGGTTGTGGACGTTTTCTTGGAGATTATCGCATTGAAAAGGACTAAATGCGCGATTGCAGTCATCACGCCGGGTCGTAGAGCCGTTCGAGAATGAGCGGGAGGCTTCGGATTTCGCTCATGATGTGTCGATGAGGACGACTACGGATAACAAAGAACGAAGCTACTGACTGAAGGGCATGTAGAACATTAAAAGGTGAACTGGAAACATGTCTCTTAAGTCGGACATACTCCTAGCTCACGCCGTGATTCTCCAACCTATTTCTTGCCCCACCCGAACTTGGGTAGTTTGATCTCCGGGAGCTGTTTCAATCCGTCTGCTATTCCTTTGCCAAGCTGCTGCACTCCGTCGGCTATCCCGGCGCCTGCGTCCTGAGCACCTTTCGCAATGGCGTCGCCCGCATTCTGCGCGATGTGCGCGGCCTGGTTTCCGGCGTCCTGCATTCCCTTGGTAACGGCGGCACTGGTGCTCTGAGCGCCATTCGCTATCGCATTGCCGACGTCTTGGACGGCGTGTGCGGTCTGCTGCCTGGCATTCTGCAAGGCCTTGCCGGTGTCGTCTACGGCCTTGCCCGCGGCTTCGATCCAGGTGGGACCGTCTTCGACCTGCAGATGAATGTGCTCAAGTTGCAATGTGCTGGCGAATGCATTGAGATCACTGGTGATGCTTTCGATGTTGGCAATGGCATGAGGTGAACTGTATGGGTTCAGCAGCACCTTCCCACCTACGATTCCAGCCTTCGTTTCCAGCTGCTTGCCCAATGCGTTGAGTGACTGCTCGATTTCCGCAAGACGCTTGTTCCTGGCAAGCACGATGCCCTTCTTGTATGCTTCGAGCTGTTCAGGCTCCTCTTGGCATACGCGCGCGAGCTCGATGCAGGAGACCTGATCCTGCATCCTGACTGCGGATGCGAGCATGCCCAACCACTGGTGGATCTCCTGACGAATCTGCTGGGTCAGCGGGCGAACCTGCTTGGGATCCTGCTCGCGTTCCACCTTCTCGGTGAGGCCCTTGATTTTGGCGATCGCATACGCTTGGATGGTGGCGATGTCTTGCGGGCAGCCTGACATCTTGGACCATGTGGTTGCGCTGATCGAACCGACCTGCTGGTAGATGAACATGGTCTCGTCGATCATGTGGGATATCCCGGCGAGCTTGCTGACGGTCTGATCCTTCTGATCGCGTAGCAGATCATCGAGCTTCGCATCGATCTCCTTCAGATAATCGGTGATCTCGGAGACGGCCTGTTCCAGTGCCATCTGTGCCATGACGCCGCTGACACCGGTGAGCATAGCGGGGTTGAGCTGCCCAGGCTGGGTGAATTGCAGATGTTTGATGATGCGCCCGTTCGGTTGCCGTACAACACCGGCTTGGAACGGTCCCTTCTTACAGTTCTTGCCGTATTTGGCAACCAGTTCGGCCGATTCCTTGGTGAGTTTTACCCATCGCCCGCTTTCGGCCATGGCATTGCCGGCTGCCTGTGCGCCTTTGCTGGCCGATGAGATGGTCTGCACGGCTTTGGCTGTGAATGCTTTGGAATCGAAGCCCTCATCCTTGAGCCAGAGATCTATGGTACCGGCGTCGCCGAGGAAGACGATGCCTTGTTCGTCTTGGATGATGGTGACGCTTTGCGTGTCGTCTGGATTGTTGTTCCCGGTATTGGCATCGGCATCACTGTTTCCGCCTTCGAATGGGATGAGTTCGTTGGAATCGTCGTCGATCATGGTTATTCCCTTCAAATCCACCTGGTAGCAGTATACGACCGGTAAGTGCGTTGATGCGCTTGGGAGTGGCGGGGAACAGGTATGCAAGCGGTGGGGAAGTGATCAGTCTTCGATCTGGGCATCGCCCGAGTCAAGGGACTGGAAGATCTCATTGAACAGGGCCTCGGTCTGTGTCTGGAGCTTTTCCAGGCGGTTCTTATGCTC
>ERZ506425.598-NODE-598-length-10780-cov-7.06107_pt1 | contig 10780 bp, 5 predicted proteins | sample MGYA00513667_ERZ506425 | MGnify/ENA metagenome assembly ERZ506425
GCCTTTGCGGCGGCTTCGGCAGCCCACTTGGCGTACTCGTCGAGGTCATCCTCCTGCGTAGCGGGAGCTGCCTCGGCGGCACCGGAAGCGTGGTCATCAGCAGCGGAATCCACATCCTTGTCCGCATACTGGTCATCGATGTCGGCGAACGGGTCAGGAGAGCCCATTCCCGGCTCCTGCTCGCTCAGCTCTTTTGCCAGCTCATCGTAGTCGGTATCGGTGGTCAGGTACTTGAGCTTTCGGGCAATTTTCTGCTGTTTTGCTTTTTGACGTCCGCGGCCCATCTGACCCCCTGCGATTACTGTGCTGTTCGATTCATCAACAATAGAGAGTACCACTAATAGTGGCTTGTTCGTTGTCGGCTCACACTTTTACCATAAAAAGCGTTTATTTAGGGCATATTCAAAGGATTTTCGCATGACCGACGAGCAGCAACTGACAGCGGCAGGCAATGAGATGAGCGCGAGCTTCCTCGCGGCCAAAAAGCGTTCGGACGAAACGCTCGCCAAGCTGGAGGCCAAGCCGTCGTCCTTCACCATGTTGACCGGCGACCGCCCGACCGGCCGGCTGCACCTCGGCCACTACTTCGGCTCGATCCGTGAGCGTGTCGCCATGCAGGAGCGCGGCGTCAACACGAACATCATCATCGCCGACTACCAGGTGATCACCGACCGCGACACCACCGAGCACATCCAAGACAACGTGCTGAACCTGGTGCTCGACTACATGGCCGCCGGCATCGATCCGAACAAGACCATGATGTTCACCCACTCCGCCGTGCCGGCCGAGAACCAGCTACTGCTGCCGTTCCTGTCCTTGGTCACCGAGGCCGAGCTGCACCGCAACCCGACCGTGAAGTCCGAGATGGAGGCGTCCGGCCACGCGCTGACCGGTCTGCTGCTCACCTACCCGGTGCATCAGGCGTGCGACATCCTCTTCTGCAAGGCCAATGTCGTGCCGATCGGCAAGGACAACCTGCCGCACGTGGAAATCACGCGCACCATCGCCCGCCGTTTCAACGAGCGTTACGCCAAGAAGAACCCGGTGTTCCCGGAGCCGGCCGCCATTCTGTCTGAGGCACCGGAGATTCCGGGTCTCGACGGCCGCAAGATGAGCAAGTCGTACGGCAACTCCATCATGCTGGGCGCCACCGCCGAGGAAACCGCCAAGCTCATCAAGAAGAGCCCGACCGATTCCGAGCGCCGCATCACCTTCGACCCGGTTGCCCGCCCGCAGGTCTCCGCCCTGCTGACCACCGCCGGCCTGGTGACCGGCCGCGACCCGAAGGACATCGCCGAGGAGATCGGTGATTCCGGCGCCGGCGCGCTCAAGGCATACGTCATCGAATCAGTCAACGAGTTCCTGGCCCCGCACCGCGAGCGCCGCGCCGAGCTGGCCAAGGACATGGATTCCATTCGTGACATCCTGCACGACGGCAACAAGCGCGCCAACGCCATCGCCGAGGAGACCCTCGACCAGGTGCGCGAGGCCATGGGCATGAAGTACTGATTTTCCCGCCGCTCGTAGCAAGACGCCGTGTCAGCCCCAACTGGGCAACTGACACGGCGTTTTTGTATTGCGGCGTCTGCTGTGTCCTATCTTCACTTCGAGGGGCGGATTTCTTGTTTTTCCGTGCAACGCGGCTATCAAGACGGACCTCTGTTCACTTCATGCCGATGGCTTGCATCAATACGTACGCTCCCCGCACAGCAATGTCATTACGACGTGTTGCGGCATAGCGCGCATGGCTTCCGGAGTATCGGCGGCGTATGGGTCGGCGTCCAGCAACACCACATCGGCCGGGTCGCCGGATGCAAGGCGGTCACGGCCAGTGGCGGTCGAGGCTGCCAGCGAGGTATGCACATCGAGGCACTGCTCGGGCTGGAACGGCTCGCGGTCAGAGCTTTCGGTGCCGAGCACGGCGGCGGAAATGGCCAGCCACGGGTCCAGCGGGGCCACGGGCGCATCCGAGCCCATGCGCAGCGTGGTACCGGCGTCGTGGAGGGCCCTGAACGGATAAGGGATGCCGGCCGGGTTGGCCCAGAAACGGGTGATGACGTCGCGGTCATCCATGGCGTGCTGCGGCTGGATGCTGGCCGTGAGCCCCAGCTCGGCGAAACGCGGGATATCGACGGGTTTGAGCATCTGCGCATGCTCGATCGATCCATGTGCGTGCGTGGCGGCGACTGCGTTGAGCGCAATGGTGTTCGCTTCGTCGCCAATGGCGTGGCAGGCAATGTCGAAGCCATGCTCGGTGGCTAGGCGCATATAGTCTTCGATTTGCTGCGGCGTGTAGCTCAGCGTGCCATACGTCAGCGGCTCGATGCCCGAATACGGCGTGGAGCAGTAGGCGGAGCGGGTGTTGAGCGATCCGTCCGAGATGAGCTTCATGGCGCCCACATGGCCAAGCCCGGCGCTGCCCGGCAATTCCTTGCCGGTATGCCAACCCGCGTCAATGGCGGCTCGCAACCGCTCGGGGTATACACCGGCGTCCACGCGCAAACCGTTAATGCCGGCCGCGAAACGATTGATCCATGTATCGATGTTTTCGGCCATCTCATAATCGCGGATGCCCACCACGCCCTTGCTTGCGGCGTCCTGTTCGGCCTCGCGCAGCAGACGGTCAGTCTCTTCAGCAGCGCCCGGCACCTTGTCGAAGGCGGTGTAGGCGTTGAACCATTCGAGTTCACCGACCAGACCGGATTCGTCCACATGTACGCCAAGCCTGCGGGCCGCGGCGGAATTCACCCATCCGCAGTGCATGTCCGCGCTGGAGAGGGCCACCGGCTGTTCGCCGGTCACGGCGTCAATTGCGGCCAGTGTGGGCTGCTCGTCGTCGGCCCACAGCGAGTGACGGAATCGCATGCCCACCACGAAGGCATCTGGGTCAAGCGTGTCGGCGGTGCGGCGCTCATCCAGATGACGGCGCAACATGTCCATCGCTTCGGCGGCGGAACGGGCATTGATGAGGTCCAGTCGGCCCAGCGTCTTAGCCCATTGCGTGAAGTGCGTGTGGCAGTCCCACAGGCCGGGAATAACCCACAGGCCGTCGGCGTCGATGGTGGTTTCGTCGGCGGGTGCGGCGGCCGACGTTGGGATTGAGACGCTGCCAGAAGCAATGGCATTCGTCGCGTATTCCAACGATGTCGTATGCGCCTTAGTCTGCATCGTGCTGTCCGAAGCCGAGACCGTTCCAGCAGGGCCGACAGACGCAACAACCCCATCGCGAAGCACCACATCCACGCGGTCCTGAGACCCCGGAACACCGGCATTGACAATACGCACCAAGCTACTCATACCGGCCATCATGCCACCTTTGCATGAACGCCATGGAGATTCGTCCAAGTTGAATCGCGCCGTCGACGGCGATTCCCGCTGGCTGCCTGCAAACCCCTACGTTCCATGTAATTGCGGGATGGCCTGCAACTGCGATGAACACCCATAGTTTATCCACCGACTTATCCACATTTATCCACCGAAAAATTGGGGCGGTAGACAGGGCCGGTAGCCGGACTCTACACTGCGAGGACAAAGCGAACATCACGAAGGGGTGATCATCATGGGTAGCTCAACGGCATTGACCGAGCTGACAATGCAGAAGTACCAACGAATGCAGACGTGCGCAGATGTTCAACGACGAAGCGCATGGCGCCCACCCTATGCCCTGACAACAGCGTTGGAGCTTTTGTCAATTGAAGTACCCCGCATATCAAGCAAACACAGAGGCCTTGCAACTACAACCATTGTTGCGGTTCCACACGCCAATGACAAACGGCACATTGTGGGGGTCAAAGTGGTTGTATGGCCTTTTCCACTAGACACGGTCATAATCGAGGGACAATTCACATGCACTTCACCAGCTTGCACATGGGCCATGCTCTCCGCGTATCTCGAACTTGAAGAACTCATCGTTCTCGCTGATTCCATGATGCGACGAGATCGAAGGCTCTGCAGAACAACCATCGACGCCCTTTCTCTGTATCTCGATGAGGCCGAGGCCCAGGTGCGAGCCGACAAAGAGAATGGCACCAATTCGTATTTGTTCCGCGGGTATAACAAATGCCGTCGCGCCCTACTTTTGGCGCGCGCGGGCACAGATTCCTCCATGGAAACACGAACTCGTTTGGTTCTCTTGAAATACGGTCTGAATTGCCCGCAGGTGAATTATCCAATATTCGTAGGAAACAACACCAGACCCATATATCTCGATCTTGCATACCCTGAATTCAAGATATGTATCGAATACGAAGGCTCTCATCATGCCGGGCAATGGCTGAATGACGCGAGACGCCGCCAGATGATCGAAGATGCTGGCTGGAAGTACATTCAAGTCACCAAATTAGATATTGGCGACGAAGCGGGAGAAGAGGCCCTTGCCCGAAGAGTTGCCGAAAGGATACAGGAGGTTACGGGCAAAACGGTCCAGCTCACGATGCGGCAAACTACCCAGCAAATTAGCGATGTCCGAAAGCTACGCCGTATTCCACTGTACAAACGGCTGAAATTCGAGCCTCTGCTGCCAATTATTCCGACGACGCAGGAATAATAAGCCCGGTAGAGTCAGTCCGCACCGTCCGCACCGCGCTACGGTATTCAAAACCCATTTCAAGGGGCTGATTTGGCCTCCGCCGGAGGTCTACTTCCGTTTCAAGGGGCTGATCATCCGGTAGACCACGTGTATCAATGCCCTTACGTCAACGCCATTCCGCCGTTTTGGAGCCGCGTCTACTCAGGCATCAGCCCCTTGAAACGGAAGTAGATCTCTCCAGAACGTCAAATCAGCCCCTCGAAGTCCGTTTTGGCCTCAATGGTTCCTGCCGAACCACAAAAAAGCCACTCCTCTGCCATACGAGCCGACCGCACAGCAGGCACGTGTCATTTGCCGCTGCGGACCTCGGACTCCATGGCTTCCATGGGCTCGTCGACGAGCACGGTGCCGGACGGCAGGGTGCCGGGCAGCGGATCGTCCATGTAGTGGTCGAATTCGTAGAGCATGCGCTTGTTCGGCTTGGCGGTCAGCAACGAAACCACCACGATGAACAGCAGCGAAATGATGAACGCCGGCAGCAGCTCATAGATGGCGAATACGCCGCCCAAGGGCTTGACGAGGTTGTGCCAGATCAGCACGGCCGCCGTGCCGGACAGCATGCCGGCCACGGCGCCGGCCTTGTTGGCGCGACGCCAGTATAGCGAGCACAGCATCAACGGGCCGAATGAGGCACCAAGCCCGGCCCACGCGTAAGACACCACCTGGAAGATCGACGAGTTCTGGTCGTATGCCACCAGAATGCCGAACAGGAACATGACCACCAGCGTGACCCTGGCCACAATCATGACCTGCTTGTCGGTGGCCTTGCGGTGCAGCAGCCCGCGGAAGATGTTCTCGCCCATGGCCGAAGCGCCGATGATCAGATACGAGGAGCTGGAGCTCATCGAGGCCGCGAAAATGCCGGAGACCACCACGCCGCACATGAAGCTCGGCAGCAGGGTCTGCGCCAGCACGATGAAGATGGTTTCCGCATCGGTGGAGGTCAGCAGTTCGGTGGGCATCATCGCACGCCCCACCAAGCCGATGCACACTGCGCAACCCAGCGAAATCACGCACCAGGAGGTGGCGATGATTCGGGACTTGCGCACTTCTTCCACGCTGCGGATGGACAGGAAGCGCACCAGCACCTGCGGCATACCGAAGTAACCCAGGCCCCACGCCAGCATGGAGATGATGGTGATGATGCCGTAGTCGGAGGGCGCGCCGAACACGGCCTTGCCCGCCTCGACGAGCTGCTGGCCGGTGGCCGGGTCCAGCTTGGGCGCGGCCACCGGCGTGCCGGACAGGTAGCCGGGGATGGCACGCAGGAATTCCACGGTGTTGTCGATGCCGCCCGCGCTGGCCACGGTGCCGATGAACACCACCGCGAGCGCGAAGAACATGAGCATGCCTTGAATGAAGTCGGTCATCACCACCGACAAGTAGCCGCCCACCACGGTGTAGACGAACACGACCACCGCGCCGATGATCATCATGACGTGGTAGTCGAAACCGAACAACGTGGCGAACAGCTTGCCCACGGTCACGAAGCAGCTGCCCACGTACACGCTGAAGAACACCAGGATGATCACGGCCGCGATGGTGGAGACCACGCCCTTCTTGTCATGGAAACGCTTGGCGAAGAAGTCAGGAATGGTGATGGCATCGCCGGCCACTACCGAGTAGCGGCGCAGTCGCCGGGCCACAAGCTTCCAGTTGAGATAGGTGCCGAGCGCCAGTCCGACGGCGGTCCACATCGGGTCGGCCGCACCAGTGAAGTAGGCCAGGCCCGGCAGGCCCATCAGCAGCCAGCCGCTCATGTCGGAGGCTTCGGCGCTCAGGGCCGTGAGCCACGGCCCCACGCCGCGCCCGCCCGCAAAGTATTCCTTGGAAGAGGAGTTGGAGCGTTTGGAGTAGATGAATCCGATGGACAGCATGGCCGCAAAATAGATGACCATGGCCAGCAGAATCCAGAAATCGTTGGCCAACTGCGACACCTCCCCAATCATGACGCCAAGCGGCTACCGCCATGGCAGAACTATGTGCTGATATGCGTGCTGATATGCGATTGACGCCGGAGCGGCGTCATACAGACCGTCACAACCGTGAATACGGCCGCAACGCACTTCGCCTGATGGTAGTGGATACAAGGGCTCAAGCACCTTCCACCGTTTCCATACTGAGACGCTGTTTTATCCGAGCTCCCCACCTGAGGGGAGCCAAGATGACGGTCAGATGTCGTAGCGCCAGGACTTGTCGGTCACCACGCGGGCCATCGCCAAACCGATCGGCAGGCAGATAATCACCATGAACGCACGGAACGCCCAGTCCAGCGCATTCATGGTCTGGAAGCTGCCGAGGTACCACATGGCACGGTACATATACAGACCGGGCACCATGATCACGATCGACGGCACGGTCAGGCAGATGCGCGGGTAGCCGAGGTGCGGCGGTAGCCAGCCACGTCGCACGGATGAACGCCACGCCGATGCCAGAATGCCCGCCAGGAACGCGCCGATGAAGGTAGCCATCTCGGGTGCCACGTTGAAGTCTTGCAATTCCAAGCGCAGCGTGTCCGTGATCGCACCGATCAGGGCGGCGGTCAGGCACATGCGCTGCGGCGAATTGAACAGCACGGAGAAGCCCCACACGCCGACGAACGCCGCCACGAATCGCAGCAATCCGTTGACCCACGGGTCAAGCCCCAGTGGCTCAAAGCCTTCCGGGTGCAGGTGCACCATCACGGCCACGGCCCAGCCTGCCAGCGTGGCCATCAGGATGATGCACAGCACGTACGCCACGCGCTGGATGCCCGAGGGGAAGTCGATTTTCGCCATGTCGAGTCCGCCTGTGATGAGCGGGAAACCGGGGATCACGAACAGCATGGCGCCGATGTAGGCCGTATCGTGCGAGAGCGCGACTGGGTCGAAAATGCCGATGAGTCGCAGGGTGCCGGTGCAGGCGAGCGCCGCCGCGGCCACGCACACAAAGGTGACGAAGAACTGGTTCAGATGGTATGCAAACAGCCGGCGACGCATCCACTGGCCAAGGCCCGCGCCCACGAACGCACCGATCATGTCGTATGGGCCGCCGCCGAGCAGGAACACGAAGGCCGCGCAGGCTAGGGCGGAGGCCAGACCGGAGAACCACGGCTTGTACAGCGGCTTGCGGCGCTCAATCAGATCGAGTCGCTCGTGCGCCTGCCGCACGGTGATACCGCCCTTGGCCTTCTCTTCGTCGGAGCGCTCGTTGAAGTGTTCGGCGTATTCCTTGGGCACGCGATTCTTGCGCTTCGTACTGCTTGCAGCAGGGCTTTCGGCGGTTGCGCCGTTCGCCGCCGCGCCCTCAGCGCCCGCCTCGGCATTCGCCGCGTTCGCCGATTCAACCGACTCATTGGAGTCACCGGTAAACACTTCGGCATCGTCGTAGGCCTTCTCTTCGGCCGCTTTGTCTTCGACCGGAGTGACTTCCGCGCTGTCCGCCAAAAGTCGGTGGGCTTCTTCATTGTCATCGTCCAAGGACTTGGCCACGGAGGTCACGAGTACCTTGGTTTTCGACGCAAGATCCAGCGCCTCGTCCACGCTGCCGTTGGCCGCCTCAGCCTCGACCTTGGCACGTTCGCGCAGGCGCTTGGCCAGATCGGCCGAATACTGCGAAGCGTCACGTTCGTCCAAATGCTTGACCACGCCATCGGACAGTTGCGAATCGACGTGATACATCGACCCCTTGCCGAGATTCACGGAGAACCAGTCGGCGAAATGTTCCAGCAGCCAGATACGTTCGGTGTTCACGCCGGTACTCGGCAAATCCACGACTTCGGTGATGCGGTTACGACCATCCGTGCAGGTGGCCTCGATATCCGTCAGGTTCACGTCGGCGCGTACGTGCACGCCCAGCGGGTAGGCGATGCGGTGCATCATTTCACGCACGCGGAAGGAGCCGGTGCCGGCTCCCAGGTCCAGCATGCCGACTCGTACAATCACGCTGGCTTTGGCGGCGATACCGGCGTCCACCACCGGTTTTTCCCAATCGCGTGCAATATCTTCCATGTCCAGCGGAATGGAGTGGGTGTGGAATTTACGTACAGCCGTTGCGCCTTTCGCTTCGGACGCACTTTTTTTCTTCTGTTCGCTCACATCCCTCATTACTACTCCCTGCCTCCCCCGCCAGCAATCGTAAGGTGCTCAAATCTTCCGCGAATCGGACAGTGTCTCATATGCTGTCCGATATTCGGTCTCTATAGGTGGACAACTTGGCGCACTATATGGACTCCGTAACGCAAATAGCGATTTCGCGGGGATACACTATTGCCCACACAACAACCACGTTGAATATGGGCTGTGGGCTCGCAACGACTGGTCTCAACAACTGCGGAGGAGCCGCAGACGACCAGTAGACCGAGCAACCTGTTATTCGGCAAAGGAGGTTATATGGCAACACCTGAAGAACAGATCACTCCCGCTGACGCCGCCATCGTCACTACCGGGACCGGCCGAAAGGGCCCGGAGGAGCATGATCTTCCCGAAAGCCTGAAGTACGACATGGATCTGTGTCTTGAGATCCTGCGTAACGTACTGGGCGAATACAACCCCGAACTGCTGTCTACGTTCGACACCGTGCGTCATTACGCGGTGGAGGCCAGCGCCGAGCATTTCGCCGAGCTGAAGGATCCGAACCCCGACCAGGATGGCCTGAAGGAGGCCGTGAACGTCATCGACAACATGACGTTGCACGACGCCCAGCTGCTGGCCCGCGCGTTCGCCACGTATTTCCATCTGGCAAACCTGTCCGAGGAGAACTACCGCGTTTCCGTGCTCCACGAGCGCGAGAACAACGTGCCCGTTGACCAGGCGGTCGACCCGATCAACGAGCTCACCGTCGCTTACCACCAGCTCATCAATGAGACTGGCCCGGCCAAGGCCAAGGAACTGCTCAACCAGCTCGAATTCCACCCCGTCTTCACGGCGCACCCCACTGAGGCCCGTCGTAAGGCCGTGGAAGGCAAGATCCGCCGCGTTTCCGAATTGCTTGAGGAGTACAAGCGCCTCGGCGGCTCGGATAAGAAGGAATGCCTGCGCCGTCTCTACAACGAAATCGACGCCCTGTTCCGCACTTCTCCAATCGCGCTGAAGAAGCCGACCCCGGTTGAGGAAGCGGACACAATTCTCGACATCTTCGACAACACGCTGTTCAACACCATCCCCAAGGTTTACCGTCGCTTCGACGACTGGGTCCTGGGCGATAAGGCCGGTCTCGTCGAGCCCGCTTGCCCCGCGTTCTTCCACCCGGGCAGCTGGATCGGTTCCGACCGCGACGGCAACCCGAACGTCACCGCCAAGGTGAGCCGCGCCGTGGCCCGCAAGTTCTCCGATCACGTAATCGCCGCCCTTGAGGAAGCCACCCGCACCGTGGGCCGCAACCTCACGATGGAAGCCGAGACCACGCCGCCGAGCGCCGAGCTCAAGAGCCTCTGGAGCCACCAGAAGGAAATGAGCGAGCGTCTGACCGACAAGGCCGCCCTGATCTCCACCAAGGAGATGCACCGCGCGGTCATGCTGGTGATGGCCGATCGTCTGCACTACACCATCGAGCGCGATGCCGACCTCATGTACCACTCCTGCGACGACTTCCTCGCCGACCTCAAGGTGGTCCAGCGTTCGCTGGCCGCCGCCGGTGCCAAGCGTTCCGCTTACGGCCCGCTGCAGGATCTGATCTGGCAGACCGAGACCTTCGGCTTCCACATGGTGGAGATGGAGTTCCGTCAGCACTCCGTGGTGCACGCCCGCGCCCTTGCGGATATCCGCGAGCACGGCCTGCACGGCGAGCGCGGCGAACTGCAGCCGATGACGCACGAGGTGCTCGACACCTTCCGCGCCCTCGGTGCCATCCAGAAGCGCAACGGCCTCAAGGCCGCCCGCCGCTACATCATCTCCTTCACCAAGAGCGCCCAGAACATCAAGGATGTCTACGAGCTCAACCGCTTGGCCTTCTCCCACCCGGAGGACGTGCCCACCATCGACGTGATTCCGCTGTTCGAGCAGCTTGAGGATCTGCAGAACTCGGTGGACGTGCTCGAGGAAATGATCAAGATCCCCGAGGTTCAGGCTCGTCTGAAGGCCACCGGCAACAAGCTCGAGGTCATGCTCGGTTACTCCGACTCCTCGAAGGACGCCGGCCCGACCTCCGCCACGCTGGCCCTGCACTCCGCTCAGGAGCGCATCGCCAAATGGGCTGAGTCGCACGACATCGACC
>ERZ506425.601-NODE-601-length-10749-cov-5.92257_pt1 | contig 10749 bp, 8 predicted proteins | sample MGYA00513667_ERZ506425 | MGnify/ENA metagenome assembly ERZ506425
GAGCAGGCCAAGCAGATGTACCTTGCCGCCCCGGGCCACATCGTCTCCCCCGACCCGTGGACGCACACCACGCTGTTCGATTCCCTCGACCGCGACCGTGTGAACGGCGCCATCCACGACATCGACCACCCGGCCGTCACCGAAGGCGGCCTGGCCGTGCTGCGCGGCAACCTCGCGCCTGACGGCTGCGTGGTGAAGACCGCTGGCGTGCCCAAGGAGATCTGGACCTTCCGCGGTCCGGCACTGGTTGTGGAATCCCAGGAACAGGCCATCGAGGTCATTTTGAACGACACCCTCAAGCCTGGCATGGCTCTGGTGATTCGCTATGAGGGCCCGAAGGGCGGCCCGGGCATGCAGGAGATGCTGTACCCGACCTCCTTCGTCAAGGGCAAGGGCATCGGCAAGCAGGTGGCCATGCTCACCGACGGCCGTTACTCCGGCGGTTCCTCCGGTCTGGCCATTGGCCATATCGCGCCTGAGGCCGCGAACAGGGGGCCGATCGCGCTGATCAAGAACGGCGACATCATCAACATCGATATTCCGAACCGTACGGTGAACGTCGAGCTTTCCGACGAGGAGCTGGCCCAGCGCCGCGCCGAACTCGAAGCCGGCGACGGCTATGTGGCGCACCGCGACCGTAAGGTCTCCCAGGCGCTGAAGGCCTACGCCGCCTTCGCCCGTTCCGCCGACAAGGGCGCCACCCGCGATCCGGAGCTGATCGACAAGCTGTCGGGTCTCGCCTGATAGCGCATAGCCCACAGGGGCAACCACCACAACCTGTACTTGCGGTACACCTTCGGCAGTGGGGTGCGGCTTGTTCAGCCGCACCCCACTGCCGTTTTCCATGCCAGGACGCCCATCAACGCCGTAAGCCGGTCATTGCCACGCTTCCTCATATTCCCGGGTGTATGGTGTGGGATATGACCACGATGAAAGAAATCGCACAGCAGACCGGGGTATCCGTTTCAACGGTGTCTTTGGTGATGAATCATCGCGATGAGGGAAGGGTCAAGGCCGAGGTCGCCTCACGCGTCAGGGAGACGGCGCGCAAGCTTGGTTACAAGGTCAATCCGATGGCACGCTCCCTGCGCACCAACAGCACTCGCATTCTCGGCTTCATCAGCGACGAGGTGGCCACCACCCCGTATGCGGGCGGCATGATTCTCGGCGCGCAGACCGCGGCGAGCAGGTTCGGATACATGCTGATCACCGTAAGCACCGATGACGGCATGAAAGAGGACAATGAGATCGATGCGCTGAAGCGATACGGCACGGACGGTTTCCTTTATGCGAAGATGTCGAACCGCATCACCGACGTTCCCGCGAAACTGCTTGACTACCCACTGGTGCTCACCGATGCGACCGACGTCAACGGCAAGGTCCCCAGCGTCGAGCCGGACGAATTCTCCATCGCTTACGACGCCACCACGTATCTCATCAAAGCCGGTTGCAAACGTATCGCCTATGTGGGGTGCAGTGAGCCGTTGCTTGCGCAGGAGGGACGCTTGGCCGGATACCGGGCGGCCATAGCAGAGGCCGGCATGCCGTTCGACGACAAACTGGTGGCTAACGTGGTGAACAATGGGCCTGCGCTGCGTGCCGTTTCCCGCTTGTTCGACAGCGAGCACCCGGACGGATTTTTCTGCTTCAATGACGCGCGCGCCTGGTACGTCTACGAGTGCGCGGCACGGCGGGGCCTGACCGTCGGCAAGGATATTTCCGTGGTGGGCGTAGATAATCACCGCGTATTCGCGGAGACGTTGGAACCGCAGTTGACCACCGTGGAGCTCCCCCATTTCGAGATGGGGTATTGGGCCGCGACCAAACTCATCTCGATAATCGAGAATCGCCCGATGAACGATATCGAATGGCCGAAGACCACCGCTCCCCTGCCACCCATTGATGCGCCGATTCCGGCGAAGATTCACTGCACCCTATTGGAGAAGGGATCCGTGGCACGCTAGCGTTGCGTCTTTGCCACAGTCGTTGAGCAACGGCATGCGGCCCGGGCGTGTTCGGCATCCGACCTGCCGAATACGCCCGGGCTGTATGGTATCTCCGTCTTCTCTGCAATGGGCATCCGCTGTTGCATACCTATTTGCTAATTCGACATCATCACGCAATCTGTTGCAGCGTCTGCATGTAATCGTTTACACCGACCTCACCGCGACACACCGATGACATAATACAGGGAAACGCACAATCGGCTGTAAACAGGCGATTTACGGACATGTAATTATTCTCATCGTTGTTTTTTACGTCAATCGATTGACGTAAATCGATTGACGCTTTACAATATAATTACGTTTTTCGGCAAAGGCATCGCAGCCGACGGCGGAAAACCTTATTCAAGCACAGCGTTCGTGCAGCAGCGGGCGCTCAGAAAAAAGGGAAAAACAATGGCAAGCGCACATAAGTCTGCATGGAAGAATCCTTCCTACTTGCAGAGCTCTTTCGGCATCTTCATGTTCTTCTGCTCCTGGGGCATCTGGTGGTCCTTCTTCTCCAGATGGCTCACCGATCCGACGCACGGCCTGGGCATGACCTCCGCCCAGCAGGGCCAGATCTACTCCATCAACTCTCTGGCCACCCTGATCATCATGTTCGCCTACGGCACCATTCAGGACCAGCTCGGCATCAAGCGTAAGCTCGTGATTTTCGTCTCCGCCGTCGCAGCATGCGTCGGCCCGTTCGTCCAGTTCGTGTACGCCCCGATGCTGCAGGCCGGCGGCACCACCCGCTTCATCGGTGTGCTCATCGGCTCCATCGTGCTGTCCGCAGGCTTCATGGCAGGCTGCTCCCTGTTCGAAGCCGTCACCGAACGGTACTCCCGCAAGTTCGGCTTCGAATACGGCCAGTCCCGCGCCTGGGGCTCCTTCGGCTACGCCATCGTCGCCCTGTGCGCCGGTTTCCTGTTCAACATCAACCCGATGCTCAACTTCTGGGTCGGCTCCATCTGCGGCCTGGGCATGCTGTGCGTCTACGCATTCTGGGTTCCGGCCGAACAGAAGGAAGAGCTCAAGAAGGAAGCCGATCCGAACGCGGCTCCGACCAACCCCTCCTTCAAGGAAATGATCGCCGTCCTGAAGATGCCGACCCTGTGGGTGCTCATCGTCTTCATGCTGCTGACCAACACCTTCTACACCGTGTTCGACCAGCAGATGTTCCCGAACTACTACGCCTCCCTCTTCCCGACCACCGAAATCGGCAACGCCACCTACGGCACCCTGAACTCCTTCCAGGTGTTCCTCGAGTCCGCCATGATGGGCATCGTCCCGATCATCATGAAGAAGATCGGCGTGCGCAACTCTCTGCTCCTCGGCGCCACCGTCATGTTCCTGCGCATCGGTCTGTGCGGCGTGTTCCATGATCCGGTCACCGTATCCATCGTCAAGCTGTTCCACTCCATCGAAGTGCCGCTGTTCTGCCTGCCGGCATTCCGCTACTTCACCCTGCACTTCGACACCAAGCTGTCCGCCACCCTGTACATGGTGGGCTTCCAGATCGCATCCCAGGTCGGCCAGGTGATCTTCTCCACCCCGCTCGGCTCCCTGCACGATCACCTTGGTGACCGCCCGACCTTCTTCACCATCTCGGGCATCGTGCTGGCCGCTCTGATCTACGGCATCTTCGTGATCAAGAAGGACGACCAGGAAGTCGGCGGCGACCCGTTCTACACCGACAAGCAGCTTAAGGCCATGGAAGCCTCCAAGGCCTGACCTGAACAATCACCACCACAAGCGGCATCCGGTTTGTCTTCCCCTTCCTGCCGGATGCCGCTTTGCTCTCCAACAGCACTTTAGAATCCCCTCCGCCGCTCAAACAAGGTGCCACACCCTACCGAGCGGCAACGCACAGAAAGACGATCACGATGACTGACTTCACCCCGAACGAACCAGTGCTCACCCCCATCAAGGACCACGCCGAGGAACTCGCCAAAGCCGAAGCGGGCGTGGCCGATTTCGCCGCCAAGCGCAACAACCGCTGGTACCCGAAGTTCCACATCGCCTCCAACGGCGGCTGGATCAACGACCCGAACGGCCTGTGCTACTACCAGGGCCGTTGGCACGTGTTCTACCAGCTGCACCCGTACGGCACCCAGTGGGGCCCGATGCACTGGGGCCACGTCTCCTCCACCGATATGGTCAACTGGAAGCGCGAACCGATCATGTTCGCCCCGTCCCTGGAACAGGAAAAGGACGGCGTGTTCTCCGGTTCCGCGGTAATCGGCGACGATGGCAAGCTCAAGTTCTACTACACCGGCCACCGTTGGGCCAACGGCCACGACAACACCGGCGGCGACTGGCAGGTGCAGATGCTCGCCGAACCCGACAACGACGAGCTGACCAGCGCCACCAAGCGCGGCATGGTCATCGACTGCCCGACCGACAAGGTGGATCACCACTACCGCGACCCGAAGGTCTGGAAGACCGGTGACAAGTGGTACATGACCTTCGGCGTCTCCTCCGCCGAAAAGCGCGGCCAGATGTGGCTGTTCTCCTCCGACGACATGGTGCGCTGGACCTACGAGCGCGTACTATTCGAGCACCCGGATCCGAACGTATTCATGCTCGAATGCCCCGACTTCTTCCCCATTCGCGACGCACAAGGCAACGAGAAGTGGGTCATCGGCTTCTCCGCCATGGGTGCCAAGGCCAGCGGCTTCATGAACCGCAACGTCAACAACGCCGGCTACATGATCGGCACGTGGACGCCGGGCGAGGCCTTCAAGCCGGAAACCGAGTTCCGTCTGTGGGATTGCGGACACAACTACTATGCTCCGCAGTCCTTCAACGACGGCAAGCGCCAGATCGTCTACGGCTGGATGAGCCCGTTCGTCGCACCGATCTGCATGGAAGACGACGGCTGGTGCGGCAACCTGACCCTGCCGCGTGAGATCACGCTGGGCGCGGACGGCGACCTGCACACCGCTCCCGTGGCGGAGATGGAAGGCCTGCGCGAGGACACCATCGACCATGGCACAATCGACCTAGGCGTCAACGAGGAACGCATCATCTCCGACGATGCCGAAGCCGTCGAGATCGAAATGACCATCGACCTTGCCAACTCCACCGCGGAACGTGCCGGCCTGAGAGTGCACGCCACCGGGGACGGCGCCTACACCTTCGTGGGATATGACGATCAGATCGGCCGCGTAGTGATCGACCGTCAGGCCAATGCCCGAGGCGACCGCGGCTACCGTACGGCGCCGCTGTCCGCCGAGGAACTGGCATCCGGCAAGCTCAAGCTGCGCGTGTACGTGGATCGTGGCTGCGTGGAAGTATACGTGAACGACGGACGCCAGGCCATGAGCTCCTACAGCTACGCATCCGAAGGCCCGCGTGCCATCAAGCTGGTTGCCGAATCCGGCACGCTGAAGGTCGAATCCATGAAGCTTCACCACATGAAGTCCATCGGATTGGAATGATTCGAGGCTCATTACGAGCCCCACAACAGTAAACGCACACCACTGGGCGGTCCATTTTGACGAAATCCGGGTTGATTTCGTCAAAATGGACCGCCCTGTGCGTAGAAACGTCCAAATGGACCGCCTTGTGCGGCGGTCAACACCGCCACGACTCACCCATATTCGCGCACCTGCCCTATACTGGCCTGCTGGATTACAGGTTTCTGGCCGATGCGCGAACAGGCTCCTCACCTTACTGGTTTCTCGCCGTCGGCCGCGTGCGCGCCCACTTCGGCGCAGAAAGCAAGGTGAACGATGGTCGGGAACCACGTTCGGAACACTCGGGGCACATTGATCAAGATGTTCAGGCGCCGTATCCCCACGCTTGTGACGGTGGTGCTGCTGCTCGTCGTCTGGGAGGCATGGGTACGGCTCGCGCACGTACCCGCGACGATAATCCCCTCCCCCAGCGAAATCGCGCAGGCGACCGTCGAAACATGGCCGACGCTCTGGCCTGCCACGCGCATCACGCTTCTTGAAGGAAGCGTCGGATTCCTGCTCGCCGTCATGCTCGGCATTCTGATCGGCATACTGCTCTACTGCTCGCGTATTGCGAACGCGGCGCTGTTCCCGCTGCTTTCCGCTGCACAGACCATGCCGCTGATCTCGATTGCGCCACTGTTCCTCATCTGGTTCGGTTTTGAGGTTTCCGGCAAGATCGTCATCGTCGCCATATTCGGCCTGTTCCCTATCGCCGTGCAGACGATACGCGGCCTTGAAGCGGTGCCCACGTTCTATTCGGATGTGGCGCTGACCTGCGGCGCAACCCGCACATGGACGCTATGGCATGTGAAACTGCGTGTCGCCGCACGGCAGATCTACGGCGGCATCCGCGTTTCCGCCGCATACATCTACGCCACCGCAGCCACCGCCGAATACTTGGGCGCACGCGGCGGACTCGGCATCTGGTTGCAGGCCGCATATAATTCGTTCCGCACGCCACTCATCTTCTCGGCCACATTGGTGATCATCATCATCACCGGAGCACTCATGTGCCTGGTGAACCTGAGCGAACGCATCCTGCTCGGCTCAACCGGTAGCGATGACGATCCGGACGCCGGACAGTGAATGCGGCCAAGCGCTCCTTCCACGTCGGAACGAGCCGTATAATGAAAACCGCTGTTTAGCCAATGTGTGGCAAACCGGCAATGTTCCACGCTTTCGGCGCTGTACGGGCAACCGTCCGGCGGCAGGCATCACAAGGAACGCCGGGGGCATTGGACGAGCGGGGGCCTAGGGCCCTTCGTACCGTTTTCTGCCCGAACCCCGCCCGCAGCTTTATCCCTAGAAAACGGTAGAGAAGCAAGATTCAAGGGAAATCACAAGGTATGAAGAACAGCATCTTCAGCACAGCAATCGCACGCAAAGCAGTCGCCATGATTGGTGCCATCGCCATGCTCCTTGGCGTGGCGGCATGCGGGCAGACCAATAGCACCAATGGCGAAGGCACCGGACTTAAGAAGGTCACCTTCATGCTGTCCTGGGCGCCCGACACCAACCATATCGGCGTGTACGTAGCCAAAAACAAGGGCTACTTCAAGCAGGCCGGGCTTGACGTGGACATCGTGGCCGTGGCACAGGCCGGTGCCGAACAGGCGGTGAACAACGGCCAGGCCGACTTCGCGTTGTCGAATATGACCAACGTAGGCATGTACACCACCAAGGGCGCCAAGATCAAGCAGGTCATGCAGGTGCAGCAGAAGCCGAGCGCCATCTGGTGCTCGCTCGCATCGAACACCTCGATCAAGTCCCCGAAGGACTTCGATGGTAAGACCTTCGCCACGTTCGGCTCGAACGAATCCGATGCGGTGATCCGCCGTATGATTCAAAGCGACGGTGGCAAAGGCGACTTTGACAAGGTAACCGTCGGCACATCCACCTTCCAGACACTGTCAAGCGGCAAGGCTGATTTCGGCGGATTCTACGCCACATGGGAGGGCGTGCAGGCCGACATGTATGGTCCTAAGCTCAACTGCTTCGCCGAGCCGGATTATGGCGTGCCGGGCAACGCGGACACCATCGGCGTGATCACCAGCGACAAGACCATCTCCTCCAATCCAGGTCTGGTGAAGAAATTCGTGCAAGCCGCCAAAAAAGGCTATGAATACGCGTACGCGCACCCGAACGATGCGGCTGAAATCCTGGTGAAGGAGGCTCCGGAAGCGAATCTGAAGCTCGCTTTCGTCAAGAAGAGCATGAAAACCATCGTGGACAGGCAGTATTGGGGTGACGCCGCCGACATCAAGGACGGCTCGTTCACATTCGGCACCAACGACGTCAAGGGCGCACAACAGTATTTCGACTTTCTCGCCCAGGAGAACGCCTACACCGATTCGCATGACAAGGTGATTCACACTGCCCCACAGGCGAAGGACATCTCCACCGACGAATTCCTGAAATAGCCTGTTCGGGTAGTCTGCTCAGGTAATCCGTTTGTTCAGAATCGGGCGTGGCGTATCGTTTTGCATTCGCGATATGCCACGCCTGTTTTCGCTCTCTATGCTGGTATCAAGCCAATATTGAAGAAAGAAGCATGCCATGGGCTCTCACAAACTCATTCTTGACATGGACACCGGCATCGACGACGCCCTTGCCCTCGCCTATCTTGCGACATTCAGCGACGCCGAGCTGCTCGGCGCAATCGGCACATACGGCAACGTCGCCACGGATACGGCAGTACGGAACACTGCGTACGTACTGGAACTGCTGGAACTTCACGATGTTCCGGTGATGCGCGGCTCGCAGGCTCCCTCATGGGCGGCCGCGTTCATTCCCGATGCCGGCTGCGCGCAGTTCCATGGCACGGACGGGCTGGGCGGTTTCGGACCGTCTGCGGATTGGCATATGCCGGGTTCAATGTCCGATTCGCCCAAGACGGACGCGTATGGGCACAGACAGGAATGCCGGATGGCTGATCCACCTGAAACGGACGTTCACGCAATACGCAGTCTGATCTCCGTTGGCGGGTACGACGTACACGACCCGCACGCGAATCCCGCAGTCGATTCGTTCTCCCTCTCATTCGCATCCGACCAGTGCGAAACACACGACGATTCCCGTAATCGCGCCACGGCCACTACAGATGTTCGGCACTCCCCCGCTCTGCCTGCCGGTGTGCAGTTCATTATCGACACGGTCCGCCGTTACGGCAATGACGTCACTGTCGTTGCGACCGGCCCTCTGACCGACATCGACGCGGCGTTGCAGGCTGCGCCCGACATCGCAGGTAAGCTCAGACTGGTGATGATGGGCGGTACGCTCACCCAGGAAGGCAACTGCTGGGATCTGACCGCCGAAACAAATATCATTCAGGATCCGGAAGCTGCGAATCGTGTGTTCCATTCCGGCGCGGACATCACCATGGTCGGTCTGGATGTGACACATCAGTGCCTGCTGGGCGGCGAGGCCACACAACGTTGGAGGAATGCGGCGGCTCTGTCGGAACAGTCGAACGGCACTATACCGGTCGATTCCCCTGCACATTCCGCAACTTCACAACATGCGTTGAGTCCGCGGGCACTACGGTTCCTCGCCGATATCGCCGACTTCTCCATTGCCGCCAACCTCAAGGCCGACGCGCGTCTCTTCTCCGCAGGCATGCCGCTGCATGACCCGCTTGCCGCAGCCGTGGCCCTCGACCAGACGCTGGTCTCCTGCATTGACCTGCCGATGAAAGTCGAGACGCAGAGCGGCGACTTCCATGGTACGCGCGGCCGCACCATCGGAGACCCAGAGGGGCTGATCGACCCGTTGGCGCCGCGTGTGCACGTGGCGCTGCATGTCGACGCCGAACGCTTCGTAAGCGAGTTCACGGCGCGCATAGGCGGCATTTTCGGCTGATTCCGGTTCGCTAGTGTCCGCCCCTCCACCCCACTGTGCGGTCCATTCGGACGAAATCCGTGATTTAACGGTCGAAATGGACGAAATCAGCCCCGATTCCGTCCATTTCGACCGCACAGCCCGCGCATAAGCTACGTTCCCGGCATCCGTCGCGGCACACGAGCCTCCTCCAAGCGCCTCGTCAGCACCCGTGGATTATCCAAGTCCGAGTAGTACATGCGCACCGTATCCACCCCGCTCCGTCTGAGGCACTCCTGCCGCTCTCGCTCAGCATCCACAACCTGCTTGACCGCACGTCCCGAAGTCATCGACGGATCCATGAATTTGCACACCCCATCGAGCTCCCCGGCAACCAGGGTGCCGTCCTCGCGCACCCATAGGAAATCCACTCTGTGCACGCGGTCGGGATGCGCCCGGCACGGGAATTCAACCTGGAGACGGTGCACCTGGAATCCCATTTCCTGCAGCACCGCACGGCATTCCGATTCACCGCCGTTCTCGCTTCTGCCATCGCCCATGGCGAGTACGGCACGCACACGCTCACGATCGCGGAGCATCGGCAGGGAATCCACATACGCCAACAGCAGCTCTTTGCTGATCCGCCCTTGACGCAGCGCGGCATCAATCGGCGACAACGCGTAGCGAAACGGCATCATTGCCGCGCAATCGACAAGCGTGCGTTGGATCGATGTCACTTTCACACCATCGATGACCACCGCGTCGAAATCAGTCAGCGCGTGATACCGTATCGTCGCCTGGTTCTTCGCGCGTCTGCTTTTGCCCACCGCAACATGAATCGGACGCGATTGCCGGTATGAGCACTCCAAGCCATGCATGATCGCCGCGCTTGCCCCGCAGAACACCCATTGCTCATGCCATCGCCCCAATGAGCGCATGATGTGGCGGACCTGTTCGAGCGGATCCAGCCGTTCCCAATATTCCTTCACCGCGTACAGACCGCGATGAACCCGCACGATGCTCCCCTGTCTGACGCGCCGCGCGACCACCTTGATGTCGGTGTCCCAGAACGGCCGCATGCAGCATCGTTCCCGCTGCGCCTTCGCAATCAGGAGATTCAAGGAATGATGTTGCTCTTTTTCACCCATTTGCGCAGTCTAAACGTTTGCCTTGCCCGAGAACAAGTCGCGTTGGCGATCGGATGCGCGGATGCGTTGCGCGGCTGTGCGGTTCATTCGGACGAAATCCGTGATTGGGTGGTTGAAATGGACGAATTCGGCCCCGATTTCGTCCAGATGGGTAGTCAATTGCCCGATTTCGTCCAAATGAACCGCCCAATGGGAGCGAATGTGCGGATTGTGTGCGGACGGGATTGGATGCTGAGGTTGAGTGCTGAGCAGGATGGCAGGGAACAGACAGGGAGACGGGGACAGATGGCGGGACTGAGAGACGAGGACAGATGAGGACAGATGAGGACAGATGAG
>ERZ506425.602-NODE-602-length-10747-cov-5.12159_pt1 | contig 10747 bp, 7 predicted proteins | sample MGYA00513667_ERZ506425 | MGnify/ENA metagenome assembly ERZ506425
TGCTCTTCCGATCTTGATCTTGAAGCTCATCTTCGCCATCTGGCTTAATGCGCTGCCCGCCTCCGGTCGTTCCTCGCTGGCCACCGAGATGCAGTTCTCCCGACTGGTTTCCCCCACGGGCTTCTACATCATCGATGCGCTGCAGCTCGGCGACATGAACGTGCTCGCCGACGTGCTGCGCCACGCGGTACTGCCGGCCCTGGCCCTGGGCCTGCTGACCGCAGGCGTGTTCATCCGCTTGGTACGCACCAATGTGATTTCCACCTTCAACTCCGGGTATGTGGAGGCCGCGCGATCCCGTGGCGTGTCCGAGAAGCGTCTGCTCAACAAGCATGCGTGGCGTCCGGCGCTTATCCCGATCATCACCGTGATGGGCATGCAGATCGCCATGATGCTCGCCGGCGCGGTGCTCACGGAAACCACCTTCGAATGGAAGGGGCTGGGCTTCATGCTGTCGCAGTACCTCAAGGCGCGTGACTTCGTGGCCGTGCAGGGCATCGTGATTCTCATCGCCATCATCGTGGCCGTCGTCAACTTCATCGTCGACGTGATCGCCGCGCTCATCGACCCGAGAGTGAGGTACTGACATGGCTCAGGCAAATGCAACTAAAACCGCCATCTCCGGCGACGAACGCCTCGGGAATCTCCGGCTGCGCAGAAAGTCGGCCTGGGCGAAGCTGCCGATCGTCAAGCAGCTGCGTGTCGCGGTCGGCTGGCAGAAGGGCATGCTCGTCACCGGTCTGGTGCTGTGCGCGTTCTTCCTGATCGTCGCATTGTTCGCGCCGGCCATCGCCCCTTACGGGCATGCGCAGATCAAGGACGCCAGCGGCTCGTTCCCCGCGCAGGCGGCACCTTCGGCCAAGCACATCTGGGGCACCACGGCAGGCGGCTTCGACGTGTTCAGCCGTGTGGTGTGGGGTACGCGTACCGCCATCATCGCCATCATCGTGGCCGTGCTGCTGTCCATCTTCGCCGGCGTGCTGCTCGGCCTGGTATCCGGCTACTTCGGCGGCTGGGTCGATCGCGTGCTGGTGATGATCGCCGACGCCATCTACTCCTTCCCGTCGCTGCTGCTCGCCATCCTTATGGCCATCATGATCTCCCACGGCCAGTCGGGGCTGTGGAGCGGCATCCTCGCTTCGGGCATCTCCATCACCGTGGTGTACATTCCGCAGTATTTCCGTACAATCCGCGCCGAAGTGATCCGCATCAAGGAATCCGCGTACATCGAATCCGCCCGTGTGGTGGGCGCCTCCACATGGCGCATCATGACCAAGCATCTGTTCAAGAACTCCACACGAACCCTGCCTGTGATCCTGACACTGAACTCGTCCGAAGCCATCCTGACGCTGGCCGGCCTGGGCTTCCTGGGCTTCGGCATCGAACCGACCGCGGCCGCCGAATGGGGCTACGATCTCAACCGTTCCGTGTCCGACGTGACGGCAGGCATCTGGTGGACCGCCGTGTTCCCGGGCCTGGCCATCGTGCTTGTCGTGCTCGGCATCACGCTGGTCGGCGAATCGCTCAACGATCTTGCCGATCCGCGCCTGCGCGCACGCAAGTCCGCGGGCGAGGTCGTCGGCTCGATCGAAGACACCTCCGTCGACAAGAAGGAAAACATTTCCGCACGCAACGAGGTCATCGCCGAACTGGACGCGGCCGGCAACCCGATCGCGGCAAAGCCGGTGGCGACCGTCACCGACTATGACGAGGCGTTCCGTGCTTCGGAATGGACCGGCGAAGGCGATACCGGCAACAGGGGAGAGGAGTGAACGCCATGACACAACAGGCGCAACACACGCAGCACAATGCCCAGCAGGGCGATCTCGCCAATATCAAGGACCTGTCGGTCTCCTTCATGACGGATGCCGGCTCGATCAAGGCAGTCGAGGATGTGAACTTCACCATTCCGCGCAAGACCGTGGTCGGCGTGGTCGGCGAATCCGGTTCCGGCAAATCCGTGACCGCGCGTTCCATCATCAAGCTGCTGCCCGAAACCGCCACCACCTCCGGCGCGATATACCTGTCGAACCGTGAGGATACCGGCACGCTCGACGTGCTGTCGCTGTCCGGAGAGCAGCTGCGCACGATGCGCGGTAGCCAGGCGGCCATGGTATTCCAGGAGCCGAACTCGGTGCTCAACCCGGTGTATACCATCGGCTGGCAGATCGAGGAAGGCCTGCGCGCCCACGGTATGAAGGACAAAAAGGAACTTCGCGCCAAGGCCATCGACATTCTGAAGAAGGTCGGCATCCCGGACGCCGAAACCCGTGTGGACTATTATCCGCATCAGTTCTCCGGCGGTCAGAAGCAGCGCATCGTCATCGCCATGGCGTTGGTGCTGAACCCCGGTCTGATCCTGGCCGATGAGCCGACCACCGCGCTGGACGTGACGGTCCAGGCCGAAATCCTCGACCTGCTGCGTCTGGCACGCGACGAATTCGGCGCATCGGTGCTCATCATCACCCACAACATGGGCGTGGTCGCCGACATCGCCGACGAGGTCGTGGTGATGTACCGCGGCCACGTGGTCGAGCAAGGGCCCGTGGAACAGATCTTCTACAAGCCGCAGCACGAGTACACGCAGCGTCTGTTGGCCGCCGTGCCGCGCATCGGGCAGCATCTCGTGGTGCGGGACCGCAAAGGCGATCCGATCGAACGCAAAACCGACTGGCATGACGAACCACTCGCCGTCAAGGCGCGGAATCTGAGCATCACCTACCCCGGCCACCTTATGCAGCCCGACTTCAAGGCTGTGGACGGCATCGACTTCGAGATCCACCGTTCCGAAGTGCTCGGCCTGGTGGGCGAATCCGGTTCCGGCAAGTCGACCACGGGCCGTGCCATCGCCGGCCTGCAGAAGGTCACCGGCGGTTCGCTCAACGTGCTCGGCGTGGAGATGAATGGCGTGAAGGAGCGCGATTTCAAGGCCAAACGCGCCGACATCGGATTCGTGTTCCAGGACCCGGGATCCTCGTTCGACCCGCTGATGACCATCGCCGAGAACGTGGCGGAACCTCTGCTGGTGCACCACAAGTTCGGTTCCGTGGCCGAGGCGAAGAACTATGTGGGCGATTTGCTGGAAATGGTGCAGCTGCCGCGCGTGTACATGGACCGTTACCCGCATGAGCTTTCCGGCGGCCAGCGCCAGCGCGCCTCCCTGGCGCGAGGATTGGCGCTGAAGCCGAGTCTGCTCATCGCCGATGAGCCGACTTCCGCATTGGACGTGTCGGTACAGGCCAAGGTGCTTGAACTATTCAAGAGACTGCAGGCCGAAATCGGTTTCGCCTGCCTGTTCATCACGCACGACCTGGCCGTGGTGGACATGCTTGCCGACCGCATCATGGTGATGCACAAGGGCAAGATCGTGGAGCACGGCGATGCGGACGACATCATCGAACGCCCGCAGAACCCCTACACGCAGAAGCTGCTGGCCTCGCTGCCGCTGCCCGACCCGGTCAAGCAGCGCGAGCATCGCGCCAAGCTGCATGACCTGCTTGCCGCCCAGCGGTAGGCGGATCGGCCGCGTAACAGCAAGTCGAATGCCACAACGGCGCTTCCGATGGAATGACCATCGGAAGCGCCGTTGTGGCATATATCAGGCCATTATTGTTTGGCCAATAACCATGCTGCGGTTGTGCCGCCCGTACTTCATGCAGGGCAGCGCAACCGTCAATCAGCGGATCGCGCCACGGAAGGCGAACTGGGCGTGAGCGTCTCCGTCCGCCTTGTGCCTGAGATAGTCATGCACGTAGCCCATGCGCTCCACCGTAGTGGCGGCCAGCGGCTCGGGCAGCGCGTCAGGGGAGAACCATCCCACCTCAAGGCTTTCGTCGTCACCCACGAACGGTTCCGTGTTGCCGTTCGGATCGGGCCTGCACAGGAACAGGTGATCCATGTACATGGTGTTGTCGCCGTTCGCATAGGTGAGGATCTTCCGCGACGATTTCACCGACACCAGATCGGTGACGATCACGTCGACGCCGGTCTCCTCCTTGACCTCGCGGGCCACGGTGTCGGCAGGCTCCTCGCCAGGCTCGTTGATGCCGTACACCATGGCCCATTCGCCGGTATCGGAGCGTCTGCCCAGCAGCACACGACCCTGGGCGTCCTGCACATAGCCGGACACGCCCATGAGCCACAATAGATCGTGGTCTATCTTCCTGCGTAGGTCGAGAATGAACTGCGGCGTGGTCATAGTGCGTTCCTTTCCGGTCCACGATCCTTCGCAGCGTAGCTGCTCACTTCGCCTACGCACAGCCCGCTGGGCTGTACGTTTGACGGCTCAGCGTGGTCTATTTTCCTGCGTAGGTCGAGAATGAACTGCGGCGTGGTCATATCAGGCCTTGCGCCCCTTGACGGCCATATCGGCCATCCATTCCTCGACATCGTCGATCTGCTTCGGAATGCCGGCGGACAGCCATTCCGGGCCATGCTCGGTCATGAGCACATCATCCTCGATACGAATGCCGATGCCACGGTACTCCGGCGGAATCAGCAGATCGTCCGCACGGAAGTACAGGCCGGGCTCGATGGTGAAGATCATGCCCGGGCGGATTTCGGCACCCTGATACGACTCGAAGCGTGCCTGCGCGCAATCATGCACATCCAGGCCCAAATGGTGGGCCACGCCGCAGGCGAGCCAACGGCGATGCTGCTGGCCTTCGGGGGAGAGCGATTCCTCCACGCTCACCGGCAGCAGACCCCACTCGTGCAGCCTCTCGGCAATCACGCGCATGCAGGCGTGATGGATGTCGCTATACGTGGCACCCACCTTCGCGGCTTCGAAACCGGCCTGCTGGGAATCAAGCACGGCCTGGTACAGGCGCTTCTGCAGATCGGTGAACCTGCCGTTCGTCGGGAAGGTGCGGGTGATGTCGGCGGTATACAGGGAATCGACCTCCACACCGGCGTCCACCAGCAGCAGGTCGCCGTTCCTCACCACGCCGGTATTACGCATCCAATGCAGGATCGGGGCATGCGGGCCGGAGGCGACGATCGAATCGTAGCCGACCGTATTGCCCAGTTCGCGGGACACGGAATTGAACGCGCCTTCCAGAACACGTTCGCTGCGCGGCTTGTCAAGCGCCTCCGGCAGCGTGGCCAGCAGACGGTCGAAGCCCGCCTTGGTGGCGCTGATGGTCTTGCGCATCTCGCCCACCTCATAGGAATCCTTGCACATGCGGGCCTCGGAGGTGAACTCGCGCAGCTTGTCGTCATCCGCCGCATTGGCATCGGGATCGGCGAACCCGTTGGCCTTGCGCACCTCGTTCACCAGCGCGGTGATCTGCGGGTCGGTTTCGCTCACAACGCGCACGCGCACGGCGCCGGCCTCGGTGCCGACATCCTTGCTCAGCGCATCGGCCAGCTGCGCGATGTCATGCGTTTCGATGCCGGTCATCGCCTGCATCTCCACCAGGCCGGCGCGCGGGCCCACCCAGTATTCGCCGTAATGCGCGTTCATGAAGAAATCGGCGGTGGAATTGTCGGCGCGCGGTGCCACGAACAGTTCCGGCACATGGGTCGCTCCGGCCTTCGCCTCGGGCGAATCCGGGTCGACGGGGTTGAGCACCAGCACGGCGCCAGCCTCATAGTCGGTTCCAAGACCCGTGTAATACGCGAACGTGCTGTCCGGGCGGAACATGTAGTCGCAGTCGTTGTTGCGCACCTTCGGCTGGCCGGCCGGAATCACCAGGCGCTCGCCGGCGAAGGCCTTGCCGAGCGTCGCACGGCGGGCGGGGGTGAACTTGGAGGATTCCAACGGCTTGATATCCGGATCCTCGTCGGCCCAGCCGGACTTCATGAACTCGCGGAACGCGTCGGAATTCGGGCGCAGCGACCGATTGTTCACACGGTCGGCCATGGCCTGATCGTCGCCCGGCGCGGCGGCACGCTCCTGCGCCTCGTATTCCTTGTCCTTTTCGGTGATCACTTCACCCATACTCGCTCCTTGGTCATCCTTGGAATTGTGATGTTGTGCTGCCCGCGCCGCGCACGGGCCTTGTTTTTCGAAAGGCCCAGCGGCACTACCGTCCCATCGTAGTCCACCACGCAGCGGCATACGGGGTGTTTTCCAAGGCGGCCGCATTCAGTCCGGAACGCAATGCCACTCGGCTCGTAAAGTGCAATAGAATATGAAAGGTTTGTACGTATTGAGAGGAAGTCATGTCTTTCGAGCATCCGAACAGAAACAGCGAATCCATTCACGACGTGGAACGCGATATCATGAGCCGCCCGCCGGAGCACAACACCACCAACCTTGACCTTGACCGCATGAATCTCATGCTGGACGTGCTGGGGCATCCGGAGCAGTCCTTCCGCGTGATCCACGTCACCGGCACCAACGGCAAGGGATCCACGGCGCGCATGGCCGAGGCCATCTGCCGTGCATATGGCCTGCGTACCGGCCTGTACACCTCTCCGCACCTGGAGAAGGTGAACGAGCGCATCGCCATCGACGGCCAGGAGCTCAGCGACGACGATTTCATCGACGCATGGGACCAGATCAAGGATTATGTCGCGTTGGTGGACGCCAAGATGGAGCAGCAGGGCAAGCCCCGCATGAGCTTCTTCGAAGTGCTCACCGCCATGGCGATCTGGAAATTTGCCGACGCGCCGGTCGATGTGGCGATCGTGGAGGTCGGCATGGGCGGCGCATGGGACGCCACGAACGTGCTGAACGCCGACGCGGCCATCATCGGGCCGATCGATATGGACCATATGAAATGGCTGGGAGACACCGTCGAACAGATCGCCGAGGAGAAAGTCGGCATCATCAAGCCCGGTTGCACGGCGGTGATCGGCCGCCAGCCGCATGAGGACGATGTCATGCCGATCATCGAGGAGGCCGCGGAACGCAATCACGCCACACTGGTACGTGACGGCTATGAGATGACGGTAAGCGATCGTCTGCCGGCTGTCGGCGGCCAGGTGGCCACGCTGAACACGCCGCTGGGTACCTACACCGAAGTGCCCATCGCCAAATTCGGCGAACATCAGGCGCATAACGCGCTCGCCGCGCTCGCCGCATGCGAGGCCGTGATCCCCACGTCGGGCGCATTGGACGGCGATCTGGTGGCCGAGGCGTTGAGTGGCGTCAAGATTCCCGGCCGTATCGAACAGATCCGTACCTCGCCGACCATCATCCTCGACGGCGGGCATAACATCAATGCCGCGGAATCGTTGAGGGCGGCGATCGAAGAGAACTACAGCTTCGAGCAGTTGGTCGGCGTGGTGGCCATGATGGCCGACAAGCAGGTTGAACAGTACCTGGGTGTTCTCGAACCGGTGCTCAGCCAGATCGTGGTAACCGAGAACTCATGGCGTGATCGCGTGATGCCGGCCGACGAGCTGGAGAAGATCGCCATCGACGTGTTCGGTGCCGATCGTGTGATCAAGGAGCCGAATCTGCCGGATGCCATCCAGACCGCCGTCAATCTGGTCGATGCCGACGATGAGCTGGGCGTGGGGTACGGCCATGGCGTGCTGATCTGCGGCAGCTTCGTCACCGCCGGCGACGCGCGTGCCATGCTGAAGGAACATGCCAGCCCTGTTATGGAGAAGGCCATGAGCATCCACCAGGCCACCGTCGAACCGGACGAGCGCAATGATGCCGAAGACACCGTAGACAACGGTGTGGAAGGTGTTGACGGCGAGCAGTCGGCCGAAGAGTGAAGCGTGGAAGCGTAGACGGGCGATAGCCGCGGAAGGCGGATATGCGAAGACCGGGCGCGAACAGCGGTTATGCTGTGCGCGCCCGGTCTTCCTTTTGCCTATGCGATGCGTGCGTGTGGCGTGTGGACGGCTGCCAGGCTAGCTGCGCAGCGCCTTGGCACGCTCCACGGTCACGTCCACCAGCACGGCCTGCGCGTCGATGACGGGCAACTGGGGCAGTGGGAACGCCTCGTTGAGCACGCTCAGCTCGGTGCACCCGAGGATCAGCGCATCGCAGGCGCATGGTCCGGCAGGGTCGAGCATGTCGCGCAGCACGGATTCATACCGGTTGAGATTCAACTCGCCGCTGCCTTTCACATCGTCGTAGATCAGCGAGGTGATGCGGGCCTGCAACGCGTCGTCCGGCTCCACGAAGGTATAGCCGGCTTCCTCGACGGCATGCTTGTACACGCCCGAAGCGCGCGACCCCACCGTGCCAAGGAAGCCGACGCGTGTGGTACGGCCTGCCGGGTACAGCTGCGACAGACGCTTCACGGCTTCGCGCGGCATATGCAGGATCGGCACGTCGGTAAGCGCCTGGAAGCGGTCGTGGAAATAATGCGCGGTATTGCAGGTCAGCACGATGAAGCTTGCGCCCATCGCGGAAGCCTTGTCGATATCGTCCGCGATGACGGGGAACGGGTCGTCATCCGACTCGCCGACGATGAACGCGGTACGGTCGGGAACGGATGCGTCGTTGAACACCACATAGTCCAGGTACTCCTGATCGCTATGCGCATGCGTGGCGGCGTTGACCAGACGGATATAGCTTTCCGTGGCCAGCGTGCCCATGCCGCCCAAAACGGCAAAGAACGGTCGTTTCACTTCAATTCGCCCTTCTTGGTGAAGTATTTGGCGTAGCTCTTCTTGTAGATGGAGAACATGTGGCGGATCATGGCCCAGCGCAACGGGTTCATATCCTTGGAATACTCCAGCGTGGTGCCCCAGTCGCCGGAGGCGAGCATCCTGCGACCGGTCTCCTTGTCGGGGCCTTCGGCCACATAATCCAGGAAGATCGACTTCGGGATCTCGAGCCACAGCTTGGAGCCGCGGCCGAACAGCGTGTTGCCGTCGAACGGGGTGTCCTCCACCAGGTCGTCGACGAAGTACTTGGCCAGATTGAAGCCGTTCAACGTCACGAAATAGCTGGAACGCCCCTGGCGCAGATTGATCTCGAACAGCTTGTATTCGCCGTCGCGCTCGTCGTACTTCATATCGAAGTTCGCCACGCCCTCATAGCCGATATCCTCAAGGAACGCCTTGATACGGCGGAACACGCCCTCGTTGTAGTCGGGCAGGATGGCCGCGTAGTTGCCGGCGGCGACGGGGGAGGGGTCCTCCAGCAGCGGGTGGCCGAGGAACATCATGCGCACACGGTGATGCTGATCCACATACGCGTTGAGCACGCGCATGCGCGAATCGTCGCCCGGAATGAAGTCCTGAATCACCATTTCCGAGGTATAGCCTGCGGCATAGGCGCGCTTGATGATCGTCTCCAGTTCTGCCGGATCGTTGAAGATATAGGCTTTGCGGCGGCCTTCGAAGTCGATGTTCAGCCATTCCACGGAATTGGCGGGCTTCATGGCCACCGGGTAGCTGAACGGTAGATTCCGGTATTCGCCGGCCTTGACCTCATCGGCGGTGACGGTCTTCGTCTTCGGGTGGGGAAGATCGTACTGCTCGCAGATCTGATAGAACGTGGATTTGTACGCCAGACGGCGCGACAGGTTGATATCCAGCGTGTTGTAGACGAAATACTTGCGCAGATCGTCGCCGCACTGGCTGAGCAGATTCGCATACACATCGCCGCAGGGGATGAGCAGCAGCACGCGATCCGGGTCCTCGGCCTTCATGCGTTTGCCCAGGTCGAGCATGAAATCGCGGAAGGTCACGAAATTGTTGAAATCGTCGACAATATGCACATTGACGATCTTGCTGAATTTCGTAGGGCTGAGCTGGAAATACGCGTATGCGTCGGAGACGATGCCGTACTCCTCGTGGAACGCCCTGGCCATGCCGTACACGTTGATATCGCTGCCAAGCAGAATCGGTTGGAATCTTGTCATGAATGTCACCTTACCTATGTTCTTGCCCATTGTTCTTGCCCATGTCGTGCGGTCGCATCGATTATTCGCCCAGCACGCGGCGCACGACGACGCTATCGCCCTCGTACGGCACCGGCTTGCCGTTGATGATGTTACGCGTCTCATCGCCCTTGCCGATGACCAACACGACGTTGAACCGGTCGTCATGCTCGCGGGCGTCGGCGATGGCCTTGGCGACGGCATCCTCACGGGGCATGACGATCTGCGTCTGCGCCGCGGGGTCGGTCACATACGATTGCATCTGCCGTGCGATATCGGTCGGATCTTCGAAATTGGGGTCGTCAAGCGTGAAGATGAAGGATTCCACGCGTCCGAGCGCACCTTTGACGATGCCCTCGCGCCGGTCGATCGCCTTGCCGCCCGTCGTTCCGGATACCAGGGTGATGCGCGGATTGCGCTTGCCGTAGACGCGTTCGATCTCATCGACCAGCGATTTGACGGAAATATAGTTGTGCGCGAAATCGACATAGACCAGCAGATTGTCGCCGCCCCTGATGCGCTCCATGCGACCGGGCACCTGCACGTTCTGCACGGCGTGCATGGCCTGACTGCTTGCCGGCACGCCCGCCCTGTGCGCGATGGCGATGGCCGCCGCGGCGTTGACGATATTGAACTCGCCGGTCATTTCCAACGCCATGGGCTCCAGCGTGACGCTGCGCTCGCCGTCGCTGATGGTGGCGATGAAGCCTTCCTTGTTGTTCGGGTCGAGCCGTGTGACGACCTGTGCGTCGCCCTCCATGGCGAATTCGGTGACGTCGATGCCGTCCGCCTTGGCGTTTTCGCGTAGCAGATCATGGTGATCGCAATCGGCGCCGAGCACCAGTGCGCGGCTGTTGGCGATGATCTGACGCTTGCAATGGAAATAATCCTCGAACGTGGGGTGTTCGATCGGGCTGATGTGGTCCGGCGAGATGTTGAGGAATGCGGCC
>ERZ506425.613-NODE-613-length-10587-cov-6.13796_pt1 | contig 10587 bp, 10 predicted proteins | sample MGYA00513667_ERZ506425 | MGnify/ENA metagenome assembly ERZ506425
CAGCACATCAACAAGACCTCCTCCGCCGTCCGCCTGACCCACCTGCCCACGGGCATCGTGGTGTTCTGCCAGACGGAGCGCAGCCAGTTCCAGAACCGGGACAACGCCATGAAGATGCTGCGGGCCAAGCTGGCGGAGCTGAAGCTGCAGCAGCACGCCGAGAAAATCAGCGACCTCAAGGGCGTACAGATGAAAATCGAGTGGGGCAGCCAGATCCGCTCCTATGTGTTCATGCCCTACACGCTGGCCAAGGACACCCGCACCGGTTATGAAATGGGCAACATTCAAGCCGTCATGGACGGCGATATCGACGGCTTCATCAATGCCTATCTGACCGCCGCCGCCAACGGTGAGATCAAGAAGTAAGGGATCATCTTCCAGAAAAATAACCGCCCCCGCAGGTCACGACCTGCGGGGGCGGTTTCAGGTACAGAGCTTACTCGCCCATGGGGGCGCCGCACTTGGGGCAGAACTTGCCGTCGGAGGACTCACCGCACACGGGGCAGACCTTCTGCTGGGTCTCCTCCCCAGCGGGCTGCTCCTCGCAGCTGCAAGGGCAGGACTCCCCTTCCTTCTTGGCGGCCTTGGCGGCCTCCAACTCGCCGATGCGCTCCTTAGAGGCGATGACGGCAGCCACCACATCCTTCACGGCATCGGGAACCTCGCCCTCATACTCGGACACGAACCACTCACCGATGGCACGGTAATTCTTTTCCATTTCACGCTGCTCGGAGATGATCTCCATGCTGGCCTTGGCGGAATCCGAAACACTCTTCGCCTTCTCGGAGGCGACGCCCGCCAGATCCTTGGCCTTTTCCGCCGCTACGCCGGCGACGGCCTGTGCCTTCTTGCCCAGTTCTTCAAAAAATGCCATGTTCATGATCTCCTTTCATATACACGGGTGTGCTTGTATTATACCCCCGCACACTTTTGTTTGTCAATGGCGGTCGAGGGGCGGCAGCGGGCAAAAAATGTAAATTTTTTATGCTTGCGCCGCCGGTGGGAATCCGATATAATGAGGAAAAATTCCGTCAGGAGGGGAAGTTATGAACCGCATCAGCAAGGAGAACTACTACCTGAACATCGCCCAGACCGTTCTGGAGCGTGCCACCTGTCTGCGCCGGGTCTACGGCGCCATCATCGTCAAGAACGACGAGATCATTTCCACCGGCTACAACGGCTCCCCCCGTGGGCGGAAAAACTGCGTGGACATGGGCTTTTGCACACGGGAGGCCATGCAGGTGCCGAGGGGCGAGCGCTATGAGCTGTGCCGCAGCGTCCACGCCGAGGCCAACGCCATCATCTCCGCCAGCCGCCGGGACATGGTGGGCGGTACGCTGTATCTGGTGGGCCGCAATGCCCAGACCGGAGAGCTGCTGACGGACGCCACCTCCTGCCCCATGTGCCGCCGCATGGTCATCAATGCGGGGCTGGCCCGTGTGGTGATCCGCCGGACGCCGGAGGAGTTCACCGTGGTGGACGTGGAGGAATGGGTCCGCACCGACGATCTGGCTCTGCCGGAAAAAATATGACACCTGCCGGAGGGGAGCGGTGCTTCCCTCCGGTTTCTTTTTCCCCGTCTTTTCTTTTTTCCCGCCATGTGCTATACTGGGGAGCAATATCACCCGAAAGCGAGGAGACACCATGAACATCGGCCGTATCCATGTGGATTCCCGGCTGGTCCTGGCCCCTATGGCCGGGGTCACCGATCTGGCCTTCCGCCAGATCTGCCGGGAGCTGGGGGCAGGGCTTACCGTCACCGAGATGGTCAGCGCCAAGGCCCTGTGCTATCAGGACCGCAAGACCCGCAGTCTGCTGCGTCTGGGGCCGGGGGAGCATCCTGCCGGGGTGCAGATCTTCGGCAGCGACGCCGCCTGCATGGCGGAAGCCGCCTGCATGGCCGCCGAGCTGTCCGGCGCCGACTTCATCGACATCAACATGGGCTGTCCCGTGGGCAAGGTGGTCTCCAACGGTGACGGCTCCGCCCTGATGAAGGACCCGGAGCGGGCTGCACGCATTGCCGAGGCGGTGGTGAAGGCCTGCCCGGTGCCGGTGACGGTGAAAATGCGTCGGGGCTGGGATAAGGGCAGCATCAATGCCGTGGAGCTGGCCCGGATGCTGGAGCAGGCAGGGGTGTCGGCGGTGGCCGTTCACGGCCGCACCCGCACCCAAATGTACGCCGGGCAGGCGGACTGGGTCACCATCCGTCAGGTGAAGCAGGCGGTGTCCATCCCCGTCATCGCCAACGGCGACGTGTTCTCGGCGGAGGATGCCGTGGCCATTCTCCACTTTACCGGCGCTGACGCCGCCATGATCGGCCGGGGCAGCTTCGGCAACCCGTGGATCTTTCAGCAGGCCCAGGCAGCGCTGGAGGGCCGTCCCGTCCCGCCGCTGCCGCCGCTGGCGGAGCGCTGTGATGTGGCCATGCGGCAGATCCGTCTGGCCGCCGAGGACAAGGGGGAGCACATCGCCATGCTGGAGGCCCGGAAGCAGTACGCATGGTATCTCAAGGGCGTTCCCCACGCCAACTACTATAAGGAACAGATCGTGCGGATGAACACGCTGGAGGATATGGAGCGCATCACCGCCGGTATCAAGAGGGACCTGAAATGACCGAGCAGCAGTGGATCGCCCGTGCCAGACACGGTGACGCAGACGCCTTCGAGCAGCTGGTGGTGGCCTACGAAGGGCCGGTGTACCGGCTGGCACTGCGGATGTGCGGCAGAGCCGAAGATGCCCGTGAGGTGGCACAGGACACCTTTCTGGCGGCATGGCGTGGCCTGCCGGCTTTCCGGGGCGACAGCCGCTTCTCCTCATGGCTGTACCGGCTTACCACCAATGCCGCCATCGACTTCCTGCGTCGGGAAAAGCACCATCTGGGGAACCTCCCGCTGGAGGAGGCCCCGGAGCGGCCGGATCCCCAGCAGCCGGAGCTTCTGGCGGAGCAGAGAGAGCAGCAGGAGGCCCTGCAAAGGGCGCTGGATCAGCTGTCACCGGAACACCGGCAGGTGCTGCTGCTGCGGGTGGTGCAGCAAATGAGCTACGACGAGATCGCACAGGCTCTGTCGCTGGAGATTGGCACGGTGAAATCCCGTATCAGCCGGGCCCGCCGCCAGCTGCGGGAAATTCTCCTGCGGCAGGGGAACTTCTTCTCCGACTCTGCCGTCTTACCAAATAGAAAGGAGGGGTGAGTATGCACTGCAATCAGGAACAGATCGAGGCCCTGCTGGACGGGGAGCTGGTCGGCCCGGAACAAGACGCCGTACTCGCCCATCTGTGGGATTGTCCCGGCTGCCGCAGCTACTACCGGCAGCTGCTGGCCATGGAGCAGGCCCTGCGGGCCGATACCGCTCCCGTCCCGGAGGACCTGCTTCCGGATATTATGGGCCGTGTCCACGCCACGTCTCAGCGCCGGCGGCGGCAGCCGTGGCTGCGGGCTGCCATGGGCATGGCGGCGTGTCTTGTGGTGGTACTGGGCATCTATCTAGTACGCCAGCAGGCGGAGAAGGGCGGCGACTCCCCCTTCAGCGGTATCCTGACGGATTCCTCCGCCAACAACTCTGTCGGTGCCAACGAGGATACTTTCACCGATGAGGTCACCCCCTCTGACGGTGGTCTGACCTTCGCCTCCGGCGGCACAGAGAGGCAGGAATCCTCCGGCCCGGCGGACTACGTTCTCATAGGCTACCCGGAGCTGGCCCAGCAGGCCCGCCAGTGGCTTTCCCAGCAGGGACTGGAGCCGGGCGAGGACGGCATCTATACCCTCACTGTCCAGCAGATACAGGGACTGAACGCCGCCGTGCCGGAGCTGGAGCTTCCCACGGATGATGCACTGCGCCTGCTGCTGGAGGACTGAGGCCTGCCTTGACGGGCCGGGCAAAATGCGCTACAATGGCCCCAGAAGGGCTTTCCCGCCTAAGTGCAAAAGGAGGTCATCCCATGACAGAACAGGAACTGTGCCGGGCCGCCATTGCCATGCTGGACCGTTCTTACAGCCCCTATTCCCATTTTCCCGTGGGTGCGGCGCTGGAGTGCAGCGACGGCACGGTGTTCACCGGCTGCAACATTGAAAACGCCGCCTACGGTCTCACCATCTGTGCCGAACGCACCGCCATCTTCAAGGCCATCAGTGAGGGCCACCGGGATTTCAAACGCATCGTCATCGCTGGGAAGAGCGAGGACTACTGCGTCCCCTGCGGCTCCTGCCGACAGGTGATGCAGGAGTTCGCCCCCCAGATGGAGGTCATCTGCCTCAACGGCAAGGAGGAGGCCAAGCACTTCGCCCTGAAGGAGCTGCTGCCCTATGGCTTCGACGAGACGTGGCTGTGACCGCCGCCCCACAGGCGGCATAGGATAGACCACTCCCCTAAAAGGAGGTCTTTTCCGTGGCAGATACGCTGGATACCCTGCCGGCGGGCCGGTGGGCCGCCATCCGGGCTGTGACGCACTCCCAGCGTCAGCGGCTGCTGGAGCTGGGCTTCATCCCCGGCACAATCGTCCGGGCGGTGCAGATCAGTCCCTTGGGTGATCCGGTGGCCTATGAGGTGCTGGATACCGTCATTGCCCTGCGCCGCTGTGACGCCCGGTGCGTCCATATCACGGTGCTGTAAGTGTTGCACATGTTAAAAAGGAAGAGACGATGGAAACATCGTCTCTTCCTTTTTGTCTGCGGAGGGGGCTGTTTGCTGCCACCGGCGGGTAACTTTCTGCCTTTTGTGCCTCCGGCGGCCCACTTTTCCCAGCAGCTGGAAAAGTGGGCAAAAGAGCCGCCAAAAACCAATGGTTTTTGGATTTCCTTTTGTGTGCAAGAGCATGATTTGTTATGGGCTGTAAAGGGAATTGACTCAGCAACAGTCCCGCTGCCGCTCCCACTCAGGCGAAGAAAATATTACGTTTACCGCCGGGGAATACGGATTCCCACAACCAGTCTGCGGACTGTCTGCACCGTCGTGTCAGCCGATTTCCAACCACGTTGTGGCGTGAAAGTCGGGACACTTTCTTGAAACCGTCTCGCTGTATCCGCCACAGGCGGCGCTTCGGCGGTTTCCTCGGAACGACAGTGCGATTGGGGAGATGAATTTTCAGACGGTAGAGTGGTAAGCCCCTTCAACCGCCCAATAAAGCGGCAGCGTGAGTAGAAGGAGGTCGATTCCCTGCTTCGGCGGGATTTAAGCAGCAACTCTTACACACCGGGAAGGAAGTGCAGAAACCATCGGTTTCTGCTGGCATTCTTTGGTAACTTTCTGCTGCTATTGGCAGAAAGTTACCCGCCGGAGGCAAAACAGGAAAAACATCCCGCCGGAGGCAGAAAAGGCAGAAACTTACTCATCGGAGGCAGCCAAACAAGGCGAAATAAACTCCCAGCCGGGCGATGCTGCGCACCGTCCGGCCGGGGGCATCTCATTTCTCCCGGTGCTTGCGCTCCCGGTAGATGGGCTCCGGCGTACGGATCACCACCTGAGTATCCTCCGCCACCGAATCCGTCAGGAAGGCGTTGCCGCCCACCACGGCATGATCCCCGATGGTGGTCTCACCGCCCAGAATAGAGGCCCCGGAGTAGATGGTCACGTCGCTGCCCACGGTGGGATGCCTCTTCCCCGGCAGACTGGCGTGGCCCTTCCGAGGGGACAGCGCTCCCAGCGTCACGCCCTGATACAGCTTCACATTCTCCCCGATGACCGTGGTCTCGCCCACCACGATGCCGGTGCCGTGATCGATGAAGAAGTGGGCGCCGATCTGTGCGCCGGGGTGGATATCGATGCCCGTGCGGCTGTGGGCGTACTCACTCATGATCCGGGGGATCATGGGAATCTGGCGCAGATACAGCTCATGGGCCACCCGGTATACGAAAATGGCAAACAGCCCCGGATAGGCGAACAGGATCTCCTCCTTGGAGGCCGCCGCCGGGTCGGATTCAAAGGTGGCGTCCAGATCCGTCAGCAGCAGCCGCTGCACACCGGGCAGGGCCTCCACCACCTCACGGGCCAGCATCGGCGCCCGCTGCTCCTGCTCCTCCGGCAGGGCCAGAGCGATCTGACGGGTCAGCTGGCCCTCGATGCGCTCCAGCAGCAGCGCCGTGTAGTCCTCCACCGGAAGGGTCATCAGCTCCGGGTCGCCGTAGTAGGCCGGAAAGACCAGCCGCCGGATCTCCTTCAGCAGTCCGATCACCGCCCCCTTGTCCGGCAGCCGCAGGCCCTTGCCGTACATGGGAACGGGACTGCGCTGCATATTCTCCGCCATAGACCGGGCTGCCGCCCGGATGTGCTCTTCATACATGGGATGTCTCCTCCTGTCCCGCCCCCGCAGGGGCCGTCTATCCTATGTTCCCTCCCGGTGTCAGGATACACCGGCCGGAATCTTTTCCTCCTCCTTTTGGGGGCGGCTGCCGTCAAAGGGGGTCTCCAGCTGGCTCAGGTCCCGGAGGTAGCCCTTGAAATCGCTGTAAAACGCCGCATACTCATATCCGGTGCAGATGCGCTCGTCCATCACCACGCCGATGGGCATCACCTTCCGGGTCAGGTCGCCGCCCATGTAGTCCGGCACGGGCTTGCCCATGCACACGAACACGCTGGTGGTACCGAACTCGTAGCAGTGGTGATGGATATAGCTGGTCTTGATGGAGGCCAGATTGGTGATGAACATACTGGTGTGGAAGGGCGACAGGTCGATGATCTTCCGGGGCAGCAGCCCGTGCTTGTCCAGATGATACGCCAGCCACACCACGAACTTCGGCAGCCCCGGCACGGAGAACATGAACCGTGCGAACTTGTCGGTGCTGTTGGACTGGTGCTCATGCTGGTTGGCGGCAATCACCTCCCGAATTTTTCTGTCAATGGAGAAAATATCGTCCGACGGCTCCAAATACACTTTCAGTGCTGTCTCGTTGACCACCCCGTCGGATTGCTTCTTGAGAATGACGAAGGAGACGCAGAAGTGGTTGCGCCGATAAATTTTTCCGTTCATCACGAAGTAGTTCAGCTTCGGATTATCCAGCACCGCCCGGTAGTAGGCGGCGATGATGACACTCATATGGTTCAAGCGTACGCCCTCCCGCCGCCAATGGCGGATGTAGGCCTTTACAGCCTCCTCGTCGATGTTCTCGGTGATGGAGTTCCACGCATCGTAGCGCTTGGGCATGATGTAGGGGATGGCCGCCACCAGCGGCGGCAGGTCTTTCACTCTGGTTCCGTCAGGTCTCATGATGCTTTTTCCTCGTTCCTATACAGATGCAGTCATTATACGCCCTCCCGCCGTCCATTGCAACCGTTTTCCCATCCCTTTGCCCCGCAAAAAGCCCGCCGCGGCCACACTTTCTGCTTGTCCTTTTCCGGCGGATTTGTTATAATAGTTGATTATAGTAGTATGCGGAAGGGAGCGCTGGCAGATGAAGTTTTCCAAATGGCATATCGCCCCAGCGGAGGAAGCGGATATCCGCCGTCTCGGCGAGGCTGGCTATCCCCAGCTGGTGTCGCAGGTACTGGCGGCACGGGGCATCTCCACGGCGGAGGAGGCCGCCGCCTTTCTGGAGCGGGGCCGGGATCTGACCTGCTCCCCCTTCCTGATGAAGGACATGGACCGGGCGGTGGAGTGCATCAGCCGGGCCATCAGTCAGGGTCGCCGCATGGCGGTGTTCGGGGATTACGACGTGGACGGCATCACCGCCACGGTGATCCTGGTGGATTACCTGAAAAGCCGGGGCGTCGATGTGCTGCACTATATTCCTCGCCGCATCGAGGACGGCTACGGGCTGGGGCAGGACGCCATCCGCTCCCTCCATGAGCAGGGGGTAGAGCTGCTCATCACCGTGGACTGCGGCATCACCGGGGTGGAGGAGGTGGACTTCGCCGCCTCTCTGGGCATGGATGTGGTCATCACCGATCACCACGAGTGCAAGGACACCCTGCCACGGGCCGTGGCGGTGGTGGACCCCCACCGGCCGGACTGCACCTATCCCTTCCCCTATCTGGCGGGCTGCGGCGTGGCGCTGAAGCTGGTGCTGGCGCTGGGCGGCGAGAGCCGGGAGGAGGCCCTTTTCTCCCGCTACTGCACCTTGGCCGCCATCGGCACCATTGCCGACGTGATGCCCATGTCCGGGGAGAACCGCATCATCGTCTCCCGTGGCTTGGAGTGCATCACCCAGTCGGACTTCATCGGCCTCCACGCCCTGCTGCAGGAGGCAGGCCTCATGGATAAGGCCATCACCTCCGTGCAGGTGGGCTTCGTGCTGGCCCCCCGCATCAACGCCGCCGGCCGCATGGGGGCAGCGGACAAGGCCGCCGACCTCCTGCTGTGTCAGGACCCGGCGGAGGCCGCCCGGTTGGCCCGTGAGCTGTGCGCCCTGAACCGGGAGCGTCAGGCGGTGGAGCAGACCATCTATGCCCAGGCAGTGGAACAGATCGACCATCTGCCGCCGCAGGAGCGCAGCGCTCTGGTGCTGGCCTCCGACACGTGGCACCAAGGGGTGGTGGGCATCGTGGCCTCCCGCCTGTCGGAAAAATACGCCTGTCCCAGCTTTATGATCCACTTAAGCGGCACCGTGGGCAAGGGCTCCTGCCGCAGCTGGGGCGGCTTCAACCTTTTCGCCGCTCTGGAGCGCTGCTCCGACCTCCTGCTGGATTTCGGCGGTCACGAGCTGGCGGCGGGCTTCACCATCGATGTCGCCAATATCCCCGCCTTCCGCCAGCGGATGAACCAGCTGGTGCGGGAGTATCAGGGTGGCGGAGCGCCGGAGGTGTGTCTGGAGATCGATGCCGCCCTCACCTGTCCCAGCCGTGTCACCCTGACGGAGGTGGAGGCTCTGGGGATGCTGGAGCCCTACGGCGCCGGCAATGCCCGCCCTCTCTTCTGCCTGATGGGCGCCACGCTGGAGCGGCTGCAGAGCGTGGGCCAGAATCGCCACCTAAAGCTGCGGCTCAGCAAGGGCAGCAGCCAGTTCGACGGTATTTTCTTCTCCGTCTCCCCCGACACCTGTCCCGTTGCGGCGGGCAGCCGGGTGGATGCGGCCTTTTATCTGCAGATCAACGAATTTCGGGGCAACCGCACGGTACAGCTGCAAATGGTGGACATCCGCCCGTCCCTCACCGTCAGTACACGGGAGGATGAGTGCCTGCACCTGTTGGAGCGCTGTCTGCGGGGCGATCGGCTCCTGCCCAAGGAGGCGGTCCACCTGCTGCCCTCCCGCAGCCAGTGCGTGCAGCTGTGGCGGGCGCTGGAGCACACCGTCCCCCCGGAGGGACTCACCGCCTGCTACCTGCCGCTGCTGCGGGAGCTGTCCGCCCGGCTGGAGGGGGCCGACCCCTTCCTTCGGACTGCCTTCTGTCTGGAGGTGTTCCGGGAACGGCAGCTGCTGACCCTCCGGCAAGAGGGCGACACCATTTCCATCACACTCACCGGCCAGGGGAAACACGTCCGCTTGGAGGAATCCGGTTACTTACAGGGCCTGCATGAGGTCATGCAGCCCAAACGGGGAGGCGATCACCATGACTGATACCCAGAATACCACCGCACCGGCGTCTCTGGTGCCGGAGATCCGCCCGGAGGTCTGGGCTGATCTGGAGCAGCGCTACCGCAAGCTGGAGGACACCGTCCGCCACTATAACCCCAGCGCCAACTTCCAGCAGATCCGGGCCGCCTTCGAGTTCGCCGCCAAGGCCCACGGGCCACAGATGCGGAAGGACGGCTCTCCCTTCATCTCCCACCCGCTGGCGGTGGCCCAGATCGTGGCGGAGGAGCTGCATCTGGACTCCGAGTCCATCGAGGCGGCTCTGCTCCACGACACCATCGAGGATACCTCCGCCACCCACGAGGACATCTCCCGGCTCTTCTCTCCCACGGTGGCGGATCTGGTGGAGGGCGTCAGCAAGCTGACCCGTGTCCACTACACCTCCAAGGAGGAGGAGCAGATGGAGAACCTCCGGAAGATGCTCATGGCCATGAGCAAAGATATCCGGGTGATCCTCATCAAAATCTCCGACCGGCTCCACAATATGCGCACCATGGAGTACCAGACCCCGGAGAAGCAGAAGCAGAAGTCCTTCGAGACCATGGAGATCTATGCCCCCATTGCCCACCGGCTGGGAATGCAGAAGATGAAGTGGGAGTTGGAGGATCTGAGCCTGAAATATCTGGACCCCATCAGCTACCGGGAGATCGTGGAGGCTCTGAATGAAAAGGCCGCCCAGTATGACGGCTTCATGTCCTCCATCCACGACCAGATCACCCGCCGCCTGCGGGAGGCCCACATCGACGGCTACGTCTACGGGCGCATGAAGCACCCCTACTCCATCTACCGCAAGATGTATACCCAGAACAAGTCTCTGGACGATGTATACGACCTCTTCGCCTTCCGGGTCATTGTGGACACGGTGTCCGACTGCTACAATGTGCTGGGCATCATCCACGACCTGTATAAGCCCATTCTGGGCCGTTTCAAGGACTATATCGGCACTCCCAAGCCCAATATGTACCAGAGCCTCCACACCACCGTGGTGGGCCAGAACGGTATCCCCTTCGAGGTGCAGATCCGCACCCGTGAGATGCACGAGGTGGCCGAATACGGCATCGCCGCCCACTGGAAGTATAAGCAGA
>ERZ506425.622-NODE-622-length-10492-cov-4.69551_pt1 | contig 10492 bp, 9 predicted proteins | sample MGYA00513667_ERZ506425 | MGnify/ENA metagenome assembly ERZ506425
AGAAGCGCTTGTAGGCTTCCGGCAGCTTCGGATCCCAGAAGATGGTGATGTTCGGTTCCGGGCCGGGTCCAAGATGCTCAAGGGTCAGGGTGTTGAGCAGGCGGAACGAGGTCTTGGTGACCAGGGTACGGCCGTCGTCGCCGAAACCGGCGTCGGACCAGGTCGCCCAGTACGGATCGCCGGAGAAGATGGCGTCGTAGTCCTTGGTACGCAGGAAGCGCACGATGCGCAGCTTCATGACCAGGTTGTCGATAAGCTCCTGAGCGCCTTCCTCAGTGAGTTTGCCGGCCTTCATATCACGCTCGATGTAGATGTCGAAGAAGTCGGAGACGCGGCCGAACGACATGGCGGCACCGTCCTGGCTCTTGACGGAGGCGAGGTAGCCCATGTAGGTCCACTGCACGGCCTCCTGGGCGGTCTGCGCCGGGCGGGACAGATCCAGGCCATACTCGTTGCCAAGGTTGATGAGCTGCTTGAGGGCCTTGACCTGCTCGTCATGCTCTTCGCGGAAGCGGATCCAGTGCTCGATCTCCGGCTCGGTGAAGTCGTTGCGGTACGGGACGGAGTCCTTGTCGCGCTGCTTGAACTTGATCAGGGCGTTGACGCCGTACAGGGCCACACGACGGTAGTCACCGATGATACGGCCACGGCCGTAGGCATCCGGCAGGCCGGTGAGGATCTTGTTGTGACGAGCGACCTTGATTTGCTTGGTGTACACGCCGAAGACGCCGTCATTGTGGGTCTTGCGGTACTTGGTGAAGATCTTCTTGATCTGCGGATCGGGCTCCTTGCCCGCCTCGCGGATGGCCTGCTCGACCATACGCCAGCCACCGTTCGGCATCATGGCACGCTTGCAGGGAACGTCGGTCTGCAGGCCGACGATCACATTGTCGACCTCGGGGGAATCGATGTAGCCTGCCGGGAAGGCGTCGATGCCCGCAGGGGTGTGGGTGTCCACATCGTACACACGCTGCTTGCGCTCGACGGCCAGATAGTTGTCGTCCAGATACTTCCACAGATGCTTGGTCTTCTCGGTAGCGTTGGCGAGGAACGATTCGTCGCCTTCGTACGGGGTGTAGTTCTTCTGGATGAAGTCGCGGACATCGATGTCCGACTGCCAGTTGCCACCCGTGAAGCCATCCCACGCCGTTGCGTTCAGTTCTTCCTGGGTAGGTGCAGATGCTTCGACTGTTACCATATCCACTCCTTGGTGTTGCTTAGAGGCGGCACTCCTGTATGCCGCGCCACTCCACTAGTGTAATGGCTTACCGAGGATGAACCCCTGAGAAACGAAGTGAGCTATCTCACATTTCATTTCTTGATGGCAGGGTTGGCCTCTCCCCCAGGCCGCTGCAGCACCCGCGAATAGCAACGTGCGGGAATCCGGTTTCGCCCGGTCCCCGCACGTTACAGGTGATGTTCGATATATGGGATGCCGTTTCCCGCAGTCGGCGTATCAGTCGGCACCGCCGGACCAGTTGCGATCCTGCTCCTCCCAACGACGATTGCGCTCATGCACGATCTTCCACGCGTTCATGGCGTCCTCACGGCTTTCGTAAGGCCCCATGCGCCTGTCGATCGGAGAGAGCGGGCCGAGCTCCGGCTCGCCGGTGACCATGTTGAAATACCACTTCTTGTCACTCATATGTTGCTCCTGCATTACTCCCTGAACGCGCTGGTGATGGGAAGCCTACGGTCTCGCCCGAAGGCCAACGCGGTCACCTTCGGGCCAAGCGGATATTGGCGGCGCTTCCATTCGGCGCGATCCACCAGTCGCATCACCGTATCCACGGTCGCCTCGTCGAACCCGTCGGCAAGCAGATCGGCACGCCCATGCGCCTTCTCGATGTACGCGGCAAGCACCTTATCGAGCAACGCGTATTCAGGCAGCGAATCCGAATCCTTCTGCCCGGGGCGCAACTCCGCGGAAGGTGCCTTCTCGATCGAGTTGACAGGGATCATCACGCCGTTCTTCAGGGGAACACCGGCGCCGCCCTGTTCGTTGCCCACGATCTTCAGACCGCCGATGCCCATGCCTTCGGCCGCGGCCCTGTTACGCCAGCGGGACAGCTCCCATACACGGGTCTTGAGCAGATCCTTGATCGGCGCATAGCCGCCCACGGCATCGCCGTAGATGGTGGAATAGCCGCACGCCAGCTCGGATTTGTTGCCGGTGGCGACCGCCAGCAGACCTTTCGAGTTGGAATACGCCATGACGATCACGCCGCGGATGCGGGCCTGCAGATTCTCGGCGGCAACCCCATCGAGATGCAGTTGATGCTGATAGGCGGTGAACAGCGGCTCGATGGGCTGGATGTCGTAATGCGCACCAAGGTTCTCCGCCAGGTCGGCGGCATCGTCCTTGGAGCCATCAGATGAATACATGCTCGGCATGGAGATGCCATGCACGTTGCCGCCGCCGCAGGCGTCCGCCGCCATGGCCGCCACCAGGGCCGAGTCGATGCCACCGGACAGGCCGAGCGTCACACCGGTGAAATGGTTCTTGGCCATGTAGTCCTTCAGGCCGAGCACGCAAGCGGTGTACACTTCCTCGTCCGGATCGAGCTTGTCCACGATGGTGCTCGCAAGCTGCTTGTCCGCAGCCGTATTGAGGTTGATGTACGACAGATTCTCCATGAACATCGGCGAACGCTCCAGCAGCGTGCCGTCGGCATCGACCACGAAGCTGCCGCCGTCGAAGACGAGATCGTCCTGGCCTCCCACCTGGTTGACATAGATCAGCGGTGCGCCGACCTCGGCCGCACGGCGCTGCGCCAAGGCGAGACGGGTGTCGGTCTTGCCTTCTTCATATGGCGAGCCGTTGATGGTCAGCAGCACGTCGATGCCGCGTTCCGCAAGCTCCGCGACAGGACCGCCGTCCTGCCAGATGTCCTCGCAGATCGCAACGCCGACGTTGACGCCGTCGATGTCGAGCACTACGGACTTGTCGCCCGGGGTGAAGATGCGGAACTCGTCGAACACACCGTAGTTCGGCAGGAAATGCTTGTCGTAACCGGCCCACACCACGCCGTCATGCAATACGACGAGACGGTTGAGGGGTTTGCCGTGTTCGCGGTCGGTGCCGACGGTGCCGACGACCACAAACAGATCACCCAACCCGTCCGCCTCGAGCTCGGTGGCGAGCCAATTGGCCTTGTTCCATGCGGCGGTGCGGAATGTAGCGCGCAGGGCAAGATCCTCGATGGGATAGCCGGTGAGCGTCATCTCGGGGAACGCCACCACCCTTGCATGGTTGGAGGCGGCGATGCGTGCGTACTGGAGCACCTTTTCAGCGTTGCCGTCAAGGTCTCCTACGCAGGTGTCAATCTGTGCGAGTGCGAAGCGAATATCAGTCATGCTTGTAAGTCTACGTCTACCTCATCTGATTGGGCGCTGCGATTATGCGATGTGACGAAACTTCAGGCGAGTTCCTCGAGCAGGCGCAGCGCAGCGTTGACATAGAATTCCACGCCGGCCTGCAACGCCTCGTCGAAGCCGACGAACTGCGGGCTGTGCCAGTCATGGTGATCAGGCGTGCCGTTCGAGCCGATGAAGGCGAACACCGGGCGGGTCACCTTGGCGAATTCGGAGAAGTCCTCGCCCGCCATGGACGGGTGGATCGGTTGGAGATCGGCATAATCGGGCACATCGGCGGCCACCGCCTTGGCCAAATCCGGGTCGGAGACCATCGGATCCTGGAAGTCGTCCCAGTCGACGTCGGCGGTGATGCCGTAGCCCGCCGCGATGGATTCGACTTGGCTGCGGAAGCGACGTTCGGCGAGTTCGCCGTCCTCCTTGTAGAAGTATCGCACCGTGCCCATGAATCCGGCTTCGGCGGGCACCACATTCCACACGTCGCCGCCATGCACCTCGGTGATGGAAAGCACCAGCGGGTGAAACGGGCTGGCGTTGCGGCTCACGATGGTCTGCAAACTCAGAATCATGGAGGCGAGCGCCTCCAGCGGGCCGGTGCCCATATGCGGGTAGCCGGCGTGGGTGCCTTCGGCGTGCAGGCTCACATGGAATTCGACGCATCCGGCCATCATCGGCTCCACGCCGACGGCGATCTGGCCGGGGGCATAGTCGGGGTTGTTGTGGGTGCCGATGATGGCGTCCACGTCGTCGACGGCACCGGATTTGATCACATAGCTCGCGCCGCGCCCGGTTTCCTCGGCGGGCTGGAACAGGATCTTGATCGACCCGGCGATACGGTCGCGATGATCGGCCAGCCAGAATGCCGCGCCCAGCAGGAAGCTCATATGCAGGTCGTGCCCGCAGCCGTGCATCACGCCGTCATTGGCGGATTTGAAGTCAAGGTCGGTGTTCTCCTGGATGGGCAGGCCGTCGATGTCGGCTCGCAGGGCGATGCGCGGGCCGGGCTTGGTTCCCTCGATCAGGCCGACGAGGCCGGTCTGCAGCGGGGTGTCGAGCACTTCGATGCCGTGGGCGCGCAGCTGGTCGGCAAGATAGGCCGTGGTGGAGGTCTCCTTGAAGCTGCGTTCGGGGTGCTCGTGTAGGTAATGGCGGATCGCGATGAGTTCTGGGGTGATTTCGATATGTTCGCTCATGCCTGAACATTGTAGGCGCGGCAGACGTTGTTCCAGCCGCGTTTCCCCCGCACTGGGCCTATACGCATATCGGATAGCCGGCTACGGGGCATGGAGGCTATGACCATCCATGCTGCGGAACTTGCACAGGTCATAAGTAATTCCGATAAGCCCACGCCGTGTCATCGCAGAGCCTCCGCCTATATTGGAGTCCTGTTGGATCGCGTCTGAGAGAACGCGACATGGTATTTGCATTGGAATGAGAGAGGAACTCAATATGCGCAACAAGAAGATCATCGGCGCCCTGCTCGCCGTCACCGCCATCGCATCGTTCGGCCTGTCGGGCTGCGGCAGCTCCAATGGGGCGGCCTCCAAGGAAAACGACAAGACCATCACCGTGGCCGCCTCCCCCACCCCGCACGCGGAGATCCTGAACAAGGCCGTCAAGCCGCTCGTCGAAAAGGACGGCTACAAGCTGGTGGTCAAGGAGTTCACCGACTACGTGCAGCCGAACACCGCCACCGAGGAGGGCGAGGTCGACGCCAACTACTTCCAGCACAAGCCGTATCTCGACAACTTCAACAAGGAGAAGGGCACCCATCTGGTGTCCGTTGCCGGCATCCACTTCGAACCGTTCGGTCTCTACCCGGGCAAGACCAAGACGCTTGACGCGCTTGCCGACGGCGCTACCGTGGCCGTGCCGAACGATGCCACCAACGAGGCCCGCGCACTGCTGCTGCTGCAGGATGCCGGTCTGATCGAGTTGAAGAACCCGAAGGACATCAACGCCACCACAAAGGACATCACCTCCAATCCGAAGAACCTGAAGTTCAAGGAGCTTGAGGCCGCCGTCGTACCGACCGTCATCAAGGATGTCGACATCGCGGCATTGAACGGCAACTACGCCATCCAGGCGGGCTTCGACCCGACCAAGGACACGCTGGCCACCGAAAAGGCCGGTGGTCTGGCGGCCAAGACCTACCAGAACATCCTGGTGGTCAAGGAAGGCAACGAGAATACCGACAAGACCAAGGAGCTTAAGAAGGCCCTGAAGTCCAGCGAGGTTCGCGACTACATCACCAAGAACTACAAGGGCGCCGTGGTTCCGGTCTTCTGATCCGCATGCCCGGCAATATCTGAATTCAATGCCGCAGGATACCATGTCCTGCGGCATTCCTGTATAACGACAAGGGACACATATGATTCACATCGAGCATCTGCATAAGAGCTATGGCAGCGGTGCCGAAGCGCACGAGGTGCTGCACGACATCAACCTGAGCATCGACTCTGGTGAGGTCTTCGGCATTCTGGGCTCTTCCGGCGCTGGAAAATCCACGCTGGTACGCTGCATCAACCTGCTGGAACGCCCCACTTCCGGCAACGTGCTGATCGACGGCAAGGACATCACCGGAACCACCGGCAAGGCGCTGGCCGAAGTCCGGTCCAACATCGGCATGATCTTCCAGAACTTCAGCCTGTTCCAGCAGCGCACCATACTGCGCAACGTCACGTTCCCGCTGGAACTGAACCATACGCCGAAGGCCAAGCGGGAGGAACGCGCCAGGTATCTGCTTGATCTGGTCGGCCTGGGCGATTTCGCCGACCGCTACCCCAGCCAGCTGTCCGGCGGCCAGCAGCAGCGCGTCGCCATCGCCCGCGCATTGGCGAACAATCCTTCCATCATGCTGTGCGACGAGGCTACCAGCGCCCTCGATTCCACCACCACCGCGCAGATTCTCGATCTGTTGCGCCGCATCAACCGCGAGCTTAACGTCACACTGGTCATCATCACGCATTCGCTGTCCGTGGCACGCAATATCTGCGATCGTGTCGCCATGATCGACGGCGGTCGCATCGTGGAAATGGGAGACACCGAACAGCTGTTCGCCAACCCGCAAAGCGATATCCTCAAAACGCTTATCGCGGACGCCGCAATCGAAAACCACCGCCACCATGACGACGCAACCGAAACCACAACTACAGAGAAGGAGCAGCAGGCATGAATGCCCTTGCACAGTTTTTTGCCGAATACAGCGATCTGCTTATCGAAGGCGTGCGCGACACCATCGTCATGACCGCCGTGGCAACGCTGCTCGCATATGTGATCGGCCTGCCGATCGGCGTGCTGCTCATCACCTCCGCTAAAAAAGGCATTCGTCCGAACGCTCCGCTGAACACCGTGCTCGGATGGATCGTCAATATTGTCAGGTCGGTGCCGTTCATTATTCTGCTGGTCGCCCTGATCCCGCTCACCCGTCTCATCGTCGGCACCTCGCTTGGCGTGCCCGGCGCAATCGTGCCGTTGGTCATCACCGCCGCGCCATTTGTGGCGCGCGTGGTCGAACAGTCGCTTGCCGAAGTCGACGGAAGCCTGGTCGAAGCCGCACAGAGCTTCGGCGCCAGCAACACGCAGATCGTGTTCAAGGTGCTGTTGTTCGAAAGCCTGCCTTCGCTGATCCGCGGCGCCGCGTTGACGTTCATCACCCTGTTCGGGTTCTCCGCCATGGCCGGTACGGTCGGCGCGGGCGGCCTGGGCGATATCGCCATCCGTTACGGCTACCAGCGCTACCAGTACGATGTGATGCTTGCCGCGGTGATTCTGTGCGTGGTGCTGGTGCAAATCGCGCAGACCATCGGCGACGTGGTGGCCAACCATATCGACCACCATGAGCGCTGAGCAGCTGCCGAAAGCACATTCGTCGCTTCCTGCAGCATCGCACCTCTTGCAAAGCCGTGTGACGTATACCGAATGTATATTCGGTACGCATCACACGGCTTGATTCGTTCATAGAGCCGGCAGCCGCCCATGCCACACAGAATCGACGCGATTGCTCCCGGCTACGCACTCGATGTGGATGATTGTACGGTACCCGCGGCCGGAAACGCCATCAGCCCGGTGATGCCGCAGCCGCCCACCCGTACAATGAGGTATGGCATAAGCATTCGATCGTGAAAGGCGAGTTCATGACTTCGACCGACATTAAGGCCGCTTTCTTCGACATCGATGGCACACTGACCAGCTTTACAACACATGTTGTTCCAGAATCGACCATCGAGGCATTGCGTCTGCTGCGCGACGGCGGCGTGAAACTGTTCATCTGCTCGGGGCGAGCGCCGGGCATTATGGATATCGTGCTCGATACCATCCCGGTGAAGTTCGACGGCATCGTCGGGCTTAACGGCCAGTACTGCGTCGACGACAACGGATTCCTCGACAAGCGTCCCCTTGCCGAAGCGGACGTCACCGTCATTCTCGACTGGCTGACCGCACACCCGGATGTGGTCTCGGATTTCTGCGAATCCGATTACGTCTATTTCAACCATTCCAACGAGATTCTGGACGCCACCTGGCGAAGCCTGGGCAAAACCGCGCCCAAGGTCTACTTCGCCGATCCGCACGAACGCACGAAAACGCATGAGACGTTCCAGATCAGCCCATACATCGACGAGAAAACGGAAGCCGAACTCGTTGGCATGTGCCCCAACGTGCGTGGCGTGCGCTGGCACCCAGACTTCGTGGACCTGATTGCGGGCGACGGTGGCAAGGCGAAGGGCATCGAACGATTCCTGGAACATTACGGTTGGGATCGCAGCCAGACGATCTCCTTCGGCGACGGCGGCAACGACGTGGACATGCTGGAATACACGGGTATCGGCGTGGCCATGGGCAACGCCACCGAGGCGCCCAAGAGCGTGGCCGATTATGTGACCGACGATGTGGACCATGATGGCATCATGAACGCGCTCAAGCATTTCGGCATACTCTGACGCGCTATGGCCCCGACGGCACATGCCACCGGGAGAGCACACGATATACGAAAAAACGGTGTCGGGTCTGCGGGCTTCCCTAATCGCCCAGCAGACCCGACACCGTTTTTCGATCAGCATCCGACCACCCTGCCCGCCGCAGCATGCACCGCACTTGCAGCGGGGTTCGGCATGGCCTTTCTCCTAATGGGTCTCCCCCATTACGATCGCCGTAGCCGAATCCTCGTTCTTCACGGCGGCTTCGATCGCATATTCCAACGCCTTGGCCATATCGTGCAACGGCATGCACGGCGTGCCATTGGGTTTGCCAACCACCTGCTGCGGCGCGAACGGCACATGAATGAATCCGCCACGAATGCCGGGAAAACGCCGATCCAACAGGTAGAGCATGTTGTACATCACGCTGTTGCACACGTAGGTGCCGGCCGTATACGACACGAACGCCGGCAGATTGTGGGCACGCACGTTACCGACCATGGCCTTGACGGGAACCGTGGCGAAATAGGCGGTGTCGCCATCCGTACGCAGCGGGGTGCCAAGCGGCTGCTCGCCGTCATTATCGGGAATGCGTGCCTCGGCAAGATTGATGGCCACCTGTTCCACGGTGAGCGTACTGCGGCCACCCGCCTGCCCAACACTAATGACGATGTCGGGATGTTCGCGTTCCAACGCCTGTTCGATGGCGACAGCGCTGCGCGTGAACGCGGTGGGAATCTCCTGTTTGACAATCCTGGCGCCCGCGATCTCACCGGGCAGCAGCTTCACCGCCTCATACGCCGGATTGACGGTCTCGCCGCCGAAAGGGTCGAATCCTGTTACCAATACCGTTGCCATATTTGTCTCCTTAAAACATTGAGGTGTGGTTGATTGTTTGAGTGTGATTACCGTCGATGCGCTTGGCTGCCGCGCCGGTCAACTTGCGATGAGCATGTACACGATCTGCACGCTGATCATGACCAGCGCCGGCAGTATCTGATTCCTGATCACGCCCATGCGATCCTTCATCTCAAGCAACGCGACCGGTACGATGTTGAAGTTCGCGGCCATCGGCGTAAGCAACGTACCGCAGTAGCCGCAGGTGAGCGCCAGCACGCCCACGACCGCGGGATTGGCTCCGAAGGCGAGCACGAACGGGGCGCCGATGCCTACGATCAGCACCGTGATGGCGGCAAAGGCGTTGCCCATGACCATGGTGAAGAGCATCATGCCGACGGCAAGCACCACGATGCCGATGGTCACATTGCCTTTGGGGATGATGCCGCCGGCCAGTTTCGAAATCACATGTCCGACGCCGGCTTGCGTGAAGATCGCGCCGAGACTGGCCAGCAGCATCGGCAGCATGCTGAGCGGCCCCATCGCACTGAGCAGACGCTCGGAGTCATCCAGAAACACCCTTGGCGTATTGGCATGGTTCAGCGCCATAAGAATGCCGGCCGATGCCATGACTCCGATACAGCACCCGGCCAGGGCCCCGATGCTGGGAATCAGCGCGCCGATCATGGCTCCCACGCTAATGGATAATGCCGGTATGAAGATCCTCATGCCGATCCTGGCGAAGTTTCCGCTGCTTTCCCGCTTGCCTGGAACGGATGACTTGCCGTTCCCGACACGACGCAGAATCGCGGGAATGGCCATGAGTGTGATCAGAGCCCCGTCCACTGTGGCGGGTATCCACCGTCCGAAGGCGATGACCACGCCCAGAAGACTCCAGAACATGCAGGTGCCGTACCGTGTCGGATTCGACCTGTCACGGAGGTTGCGCACGCCGGTGTAGATGACGATCAGCCCCATGATGATGAAGAACACTTCAAGTATTTTGGCGCCGAGGGTGTTGGAAGGGTCGGTAAAGAACGACATGACTCAGCCTTTCTGAACGCTTGCGGCCGCGATGCCGGAAACGGCGGCATCGCCGTAGTACATGGCGCGCAGATGGCGATCTTTGATGATGTAGTATGCGGCGGTTGTTCCAACGGCGATGACGGCCACCGGAATCTCGATCAACGCCATGCGCAGCAAATCGACGTTGTAGCCCAAAGGTTTCAACGTCGATTGGACCAGCAATGCGCCGCCGGTACCCACGAACAGCATCTGCCCGAAGAACCATGCGACGTTCTCCATGCCGGCGGCCATGCCCTTGAGCTCCTCGACGTATTCCTCCCTGGGCTTAAGATCGGAAG
>ERZ506425.643-NODE-643-length-10249-cov-5.6752_pt1 | contig 10249 bp, 10 predicted proteins | sample MGYA00513667_ERZ506425 | MGnify/ENA metagenome assembly ERZ506425
TGCTGCCCTCGGCATCTCCGGCCCCCACGATGTTGTGTACCTCGTCGATGACCAGAATGACGTTGCCCAGCTTGCGGATCTCCTCGATGAGCCCCTTCATGCGGCTCTCGAACTGTCCCCGGAACTGGGTACCGGCCACCAGAGCCGTCAGATCCAGCAGATAGACCTCCTTGTCCCGCAGCTTGAAGGGGACCTCCCCGGCGGCGATGCGCTGGGCCAGTCCCTCGGCAATGGCAGTCTTGCCCACGCCGGGTTCACCGATGAGGCAGGGATTGTTCTTCTGCCGGCGGTTCAGGATCTGCACCACCCGCTGGATCTCCTCCTCCCGGCCGATGACGGCGTCCAGCTTTTCCTCTCTGGCCCGGCGGCTGAGGTTGATGCAGTAGTTATCCAGATACTTGTGCTTCTTCTCGCCCTTGCGGGACTCCTTGCCGGTCTCCCGCTGCGGGGTCTCTCCTTTCTCTGCCGGGGGATTGTTGTTGCCGCCGAAAAGCCGGTTCAGGAAGGGGAAGGTGGCGGTCTTGCCGCTCTCCTCATCCTCGTCGCCGTCCTCGTTGGCCTGCGCCACGTCCCCCAGCTCCTCGGCGCCGCCGAAGGCCTGCATCATCTCGCTGTTGAGATTCTCCAGATCGTCCGGGGTGATGCCCATACGCTTCATCATGTCCTCCACCTGCGGCAGACCCAGCTGGGCGGCACACTTCAGGCAGAGTCCCTCATTGACAGGCTCCCCCTTTTCATTCATCCGTGAGATAAACACCACGGCTACGTTCTTCTTGCATTTGGAGCAAAGTGTAGGTTGCATAGTTCTCCTCCGTTACAGGGTTGATTTCACCGGCGTCACAGGGCTGCAATGAGACCGATGGGATTGTTTTCCGCAAAGAATTTCAATAGGATGCTGTCCCGGATCAGCTCCGGCGTCACCACCCAGTTAAAGCGCTGCATGAGCCACACCGCCGCAAACAGCAGCAGCACCGCCCACACAAGGCCCAGCAAAGCGCCGCCCCATGCGTTCACCGTCCGCACCACCGGCAGCTTTCCCGCCAGATCCAGCGGCTTGAGCAGCAGCCATACCACCAGCAGAATGGCGATAAAGGCGGCGGCGTACACGATGCCGTAGGCGATGGAGTGGCCGACGCTCTCCGTCACGGCGGAGAACACCGACTCGCCGGTCTCCTTCACCCGCTGCGCCACATCCTCCAGGATCTTCTCCAGACTGTGGGTATCAAAGGCGAAAGCCGACAGCAGCTCCCCGGCATCCGCCCCGTCCTGACCGGACAGCTTCTGCTGGATGCTCTCCCGCAGCAGCGGCTCCAGCCACCGGCTCACCGGCGTCACGAAGCGGTTGGCACACCATGAGGCGCCGAAAAACGCCGCTCCCACGCTGATCACGCCGGCAAGGCTCTTCATCAGGCCCCGCTTGGCTCCCAGCCACACCAAGCCCACCAATACAGCGGCCAGTATGGCGTCTATGACCCATGTCATACGCATTTCCTCCTATTTATCAGACCGCTCTTACGGCAGGTACAGGCTGGCCGCCGACGCACCTGTCAGCACCGCCGATCCGTCGCTCCGCATCAGCACCGTCCCCGCCGCACTGACATCCTTCAGCACGGCGTATTCCTGCAAGTCCTTATCATAAATGGTCAGGTGGTCCTGATACAGCACCGCCACATACTTTCCTGCGGCGGAGAGGCTCATGACCTCCTCGTCGATATCCAGCGATGCCAACTCCCGGCCCTGACTGTCCACCGTCACCAGCCTGCCCTGACTGCCGGACTTGTACCGTCCCAGCAGCAGCGCCGCATAGCCGTCTCCGCCCAGACTGCACCGGTGGAGGTATCCGCCGTCATAGCTGTAACTCCCCGCCAGCTTGCCGCCGGTGGTCACAAACTGCAATCCCGTCTCCATCACGGCGCAGTAGCTGCCGCCCACTGCGCCCAGATCGTATACCACGGCATTCTCCGGCAGAAGACATTCTGCGTAACGCTCCTCCCGGCCCAGCCGGTACAGAGCCAGACTACTGACAAAGCTGCCGTCCTCCTGTCCCATGGTCACCGCCGCCATCTGGCGGCTGTCGGCGGATACCGCCGCCGTCATGAGAAACTGATCCCCGGAGTGGAAGGCAAATACCTTCTCTCCCTTGGGGTCGTACACCTCCACCGACGCCTTATAGCCGGAGGTATTTACCGTCACGGCCAGATAGCCGCCGGGGTTCAGAGCCGCTGCCAAAATGTTGCCGTCCAGTGTCAGCCGGTAGACCTCGCCCTGAGTGTCCAGTACATAGATCTCCTTGCCTCCGACGTCGTAGACCGCCGCCCACTTGCCGTTTCCGGTCACAGTGCAGTTGGTGAAGAGGATGCTCTCGCTGTATCGCACCTGTCCGTCCTCACCCATCAGCAGGATGCGGCTGTTGGAGGCCGCCGCCAGTGACCCGGACAGGGACACGAACCGATACTCCCGGTCTGCCGCATACTGGTATAGCTGGGCGCAGCCGTTCTCGTCCTTCTCCGCACGGGCATAGATGACGCTGCGGCGCAGTCCGTCAAAGGTACCCCGCTGCCACAGCAGGGACACCGCCACCACCGCCAACAGCACCGCCGCCACGATCCCCAGCCACAAAAGCCGCCGACGGGTCCATATTTTCTTTTTCTCCACCCGCCGGGGAGCGTCCTGCTGGGGATTGCCCCCATCAAATTCCCGTTTATCCATTGAGCCGTTCATCCTCATACCAAACCCTCGTCAGGTACAATCCTCCCGGCGGTGCCGTTGGCCCCGCCAGCGTCCGGTTGCCGGAATCCAGAATCACCGGGATATCCTCCGGCTTCAGCTTTCCCTCCGCCGCATAGAGCACCGTCCCGGTAATGGCCCGTACCATATTATACAAAAATCCATTGGCGCATACCTTCAATTCCAGCAGCTCCCCGTTCCGGGTCACATGGCAGTAGTAGATGGTCCGCACGGTGCTGCGCACATTGGTGCCGACGCTCCGCACGGCGGCAAAGTCGTGGGTTCCTTCAAAGGCCCGTGCCGCCCGGTCCATCACCTGCTCGTCCAGCCGCTTGGGATAGAAATACGCCCGATCCACATAGAAGGGATTCTTGATGCGTGAATTGTAGATGCGATAGGTATACTCCTTCCTGATGCAGGAGCCGATGGCATTGAAATCCTCCGCCACCTCATAGGCCGCCTTCACCACGATATCCTCCGGGATATGGGTGTTCACCGCAAAGGGGATGCGGTCCACCGGGATTCGGGAGGAGGTCCGGAAATTGGCCACATAGTGCTCGGCGTGGACCCCGGCGTCGGTGCGCCCGCAGCCGGTACACTTTACCGGCTCGCCGCACACCATAGAGAGACCCCGCTCCAGCGTCTGAGCCACTGTGACCTCCGTTTTCTGCACCTGCCACCCGTGGTAGGCCGTTCCGTTATACATCAGGATCAGTGCGATGTTCCGCACGATGCACCTCCTTAGATACCCATATGCTTCAGCACGATGAGTCCCGCCGCCAGCGCCACAAAGGCTGCCAGCACCACAAAATCCACCGCCTGATACCGCAGCACGTGCAGGGCCGTCCGCCCCTGGCCGCCGTGGTAGCACCGGCACTCCATGGCCGTGGCCAGCTCGTCCGCCCGGCGGAAGGCGCTGATGAACAGCGGCACCAGAATAGGCACCAGTGCCTTGGCCCGCTGGAAGATGTTCCCGGACTCAAAGTCGGCGCCTCTGGCCTTCTGAGCGGACATAATTTTGTCCGTTTCTTCGATCAGTGTGGGGATAAACCGCAGGGCAATGGACATCATCATGGCCAGCTCATGCACCGGCAGATGCAGCTTCTTCAGCGGCCCCAGCAAATTCTCCAGTCCGTCCGTCAGGGCGATGGGACTGGTGGTATATGTCAGCAGAAACGTTCCCATAATGAGCATCACGATCCGCAGCACCATGTAGATCGCCGCCGTCAGGCCCTCATAGGTGATATGGCCCAGCAGCCACCCCTCGCCCACCGCCGTGCCGCCGGTGAAGAAAATGTTCATCACCGCCGTAAACGCCACGATAACGTACACGGGCTTGAGGCCCCGTGTCAGGGACTTCATGGGCACACGGGAGGCCACGATGCACACCGCCAGCGCCGCCGCCACAATGGCGTAGGTCAAGGGGCTCTTGGCATTAAAGAGCGCCACGATGTACAAGATCACCGCCATCAGCTTCGTCCGGGGATCCAGCCGGTGGACGATGGTATTGCCGGGGAAAAACTGCCCCAGCGTGATATCCTTCAGCATTTCTCGCCGCCTCCCCTCCGGTTCAGCAGCGCCTGCTCCAGCTCCTCGATGGTATATACCGCCGGGTCGATATCCATGCCGCGCCTGCGCAGCGCCATGGCGACCTTCGTCACCTGCGGCACATCCAGTCCCGCCTGCTCCAGCTCCTCCGCCCGTGCAAATACCTGCCGGGGCGTGCCGTCCATATAGACGTGGGCATCCCGCATCACCACGATGCGCCCCACGTTCCGGGCGATCTCCTCCATGCTGTGGCTCACCAAGATCACCGTGGCCTGCTTCGTCTCGTGGTACGCCCGGATCTGCGCCAGGATCTCATCCCGGCCACGGGGATCCAGCCCCGCCGTGGGCTCGTCCAGGATCAGCACCTTGGGTTCCATGGCCATGACGCCGGCGATGGCCACCCGGCGCTTCTGTCCGCCGGAAAGGTCGAAGGGCGACTTCTCCAGCAGCTCCTCCGCAAGGCCCACCATCCGGGCCGATTCCCGTACCCGGCGGTCGATCTCCTCTTTATCAAGCCCCATGTTGCCGGGACCGAAGGCGATGTCCTTATACACCGTTTCTTCAAACAGCTGGTACTCCGGATACTGGAACACCAGCCCCACCTGAAAGCGCACCTGTCGGATCTGCTTGGGGTCCGCCCAGATGTCCTTGCCGTTGAGATAGATATGCCCCTGCGTGGGCTTCAGCAGCCCGTTGAGATGCTGGATCAGCGTGGATTTTCCGGAGCCCGTGTGACCGATGACCCCTAAAAATTCCCCCGGCATGATATCCAGCTCTACCCCATCCACGGCGCTGCGCTGAAAGGGCGTTCCGGCGCTGTAAGTATGGGTGAGCTGCTCGATTCGTATGATCGGTTCCAATTCGTTACTTCCCTTCTGCGCCGAACCGCCGGTACAGCGCATCCGCACATTCCTCCACCGTGATGGCCGTCAGCGGCAGGTGCTCCCCCTGCCGGTTCAGCCGCTGCATCAGCTCCACCGTGTCCGGCGCCGCCAGCCCCAGCTCATGGAGCCGCTCCACCTGTGCAAAAATCTCTCTGGGCGTGCCGTCCATGGCGGCCTCGCCGTCGTTCATCACAATGACACGGTCCGCCTCCTCGGCCTCCGCCATGTGGTGGGTGATGAGCACCACCGTCATGCCCCGCTCCCGGTTCAGCCGATGGATGGTGTCCAGCACCTCCCGCCGTCCGTGGGGGTCCAGCATAGCCGTGGCCTCGTCCAGCACGATGCACTCCGGCTCCATGGCAATGACGCCGGCAATAGCCACCCGCTGCTTCTGTCCGCCGGAGAGCAGATGCGGCGCATGGCGGGCAAAATCGCTCATACCCACCGCCTCCAGCGCATCGTCCACCCGCCGGCGAATTTCCTGCGGCGGAACGCCCAGATTTTCCGGGGCAAAGGCCACGTCCTCCTCCACTACGTTGGCGACGATCTGGTTATCCGGATTCTGGAACACCATGCCGACCCGCCGCCGGATCTCCAGCAGCACCGCCTGGTCACGGGTATCCATCCCCTCTACATACACCGCCCCGCCAGATGGCAGCAGCACGGCGTTCATGTGCTTAGCCAGAGTAGATTTTCCGGAGCCGTTATGCCCCAGCACCACCACGAAGCTGCCCTTCTCGATGCCGAGGCTCACGCCCCGCAGCGCCGGCTCGCTCCGCTTGCCCTCCTCCGCCGGATAGGCGAAGGTCAGGTCCTTTGTTTCGATCATGGTCATATTCTGCGTTCTCTTTTCACTCGTTCTCAGATGGCATGGCTGACCTTCAGCATCTGCCACAGCCAGACGGAGGCCACCGCCACGCCCAGCACCACGGACCAGCCCACCGGCTGTCCGTCCCGCCGCAGCTGCACCACCCGCAGCGTCTGTCCCAGTAGGAACAGCACCAGCGCCACACAGTACACCATCAGCGTCACCCACACCGGCGGCACCAGCTGTGCCGTCAGCAGCACCGCCAGCCACCCCACCTGCAGAAGGGCCATGAGGCCGTAGCAGATGCAGCTGCCCACCTCGGCGCTGCCCAGCCTGTTTTTCTTCATTGCACTCTCCTCTTGCAACCGGCTGTTTCTCTCTTAGCTCTTATAAGTCTTGTTATTCCGCCGTCCACCGGCCGGTAGCGCCGCAGGGCAGCGCCATACCGGACTGCGTACACGGCAGGCCCAGCTCGTCCCACGTCACCCTGCCGCCGAAGCGCTTGCCCACCAGCATCTGCAGAATGTATCCCAGCACCGACGGAGCCAGCCCTGTGGTGTAGGAGTTGAGGATCACGAACAGGGGCTTATCCGACAGCACACGGGCGCAGAGCTTCACAAAGGGGAACAGGTTCTCCTCCAGCTTCCACACCTCGCCGCCGGGTCCCCGGCCATAGCTGGGCGGATCCATGATCATGGCGTCATAGGTCTTGCCCCGGCGAATTTCCCGCTCCACGAACTTGGCGCAGTCATCCACGATCCAGCGGATGGGGGCCTCCTGCAGGCCCGTCAGCCGGGCGTTCTCCTTGGCCCACGCCACCATTCCCTTGGCGGCATCCACGTGGCACACACTGGCCCCCGCCTTGGCACAGGCCACCGTGGCCCCACCGGTGTAGGCGAACAGGTTCAGCACCCGGATAGGCCGTCCCGCCCGGCGGATCTGCTCCATGGCAAAGTCCCAGTTGGCCGCCTGCTCCGGGAACAATCCCGTATGCTTGAAATTCATGGGCTTGACCTGAAAGGTCAGTTCCTTATAGTGGATGGGCCAGCTCTCCGGCAGCTTCCCCTTGTCCCAGTGGCCGCCGCCGCTGGAGGAACGGCTGTACCGCCCGTTGGCCCTCCGCCAGCCGGGATGGCTGTGATCCGTCTCCCAGATGGCCTGAGGGTCCGGCCGCACCAGTATCTGTTTATCCCAGCGCTCCAGCTTCTCTCCGCCGCCGCAGTCCAGCAGCTCATAGTCCTTCCAGCCATCTGCGATCCACATAATAGGGTATACCTCCGCACATTAAATCAGTTTATTATACAATGAACCATCCCCGCCGTCAATGCGGCATGACCATTTTTCACCTTCCAGTTCTTGAACAAATCTTGAACTTTTTCCTCCGCCTCTCCCCGGCCCGAAGCATGACAAAAGTGTCACTTCCCAGTCCTTGACAACCTGTCTCTCATATGGTATCCTATGTGTACTATAATCTCTAATACACATAGAATCTTCGTACAGAGAAAGGATGCTTCCTTATGGATACCTTGCGAATGACCAATTACATCATCGCCGTTGTTTTCTTTGTCTGCTATACCTATCAGTTCCTGTACATTCCCGTTCCTTGGCTGCTGGCCAAGCGCAAGGCTGCCAAGGCGGCGGCGCTGGAGGCCACGCCCCACAGCTACGCCGTGCTGATCTGTGCCCGGAACGAGTCCGCCGTCATTGCCGACCTCATCGGCAGTCTCCGCAGCCAAACCTATGACCAGAGTCTGCTGCACATCTTCGTGCTGGCGGACAACTGCACCGACGACACCTCCGCCATCGCCCGCAGCGCCGGAGCCACCGTCTATGAGCGCTTCAATAACGTGCAGGTGGGCAAGGGCTACGCCCTCCAGACCCTGCTGAGCCATCTGGAGCAGGACTACCCCGCCGGGTTCGACGGCTACATTGTCTTTGACGCCGACAACATTCTGGACCCCGGTTACATCGCCGCCATGAACCGCACCTTCTCGCAGGGCTACGATATCGTCACCAGCTACCGCAACAGCAAAAACTACGGCGACAACTGGATCTCCGCCGGCTACGCCCTGTGGTTCCTGCGGGAAAGCCGCTACCTCAACCACGCCCGCAGCCTGCTGGGTACCAGCTGCGCCGTCTCCGGCACAGGCTTCCTCTTCAGCCGGGCCGTGCTGGAGGAGACTGGCCCCTGGCCCTTCCATCTGCTGACCGAGGACATCCAGTTCTCCGTCCACGAGATCCTTCAGGGCCGCAAGGTGGCCTTCGCCCCCGATGCCGTCCTCTACGACGAGCAGCCCACCACCTTCCGCCAGTCCTGGCGGCAGCGGATGCGCTGGTCTCAGGGCTATCTGCAGGTGTTCCGTGACTACGGCGCCCGCCTTCTCCGGGGCATCTTCCGGGGCAGCTTCTCCTGCTTCGATATGTCCATGGCCATCATGCCCGCCTTCGTCCTCTCCACCGTCAGTATCCTCGTCAATCTCACGCTGGGTGTCGTCGGTGCTCTGGCCGGAGACAACCTGTTGGTGGCTTTTGAGTCCGTGGGACAGATGTTGCTGAATATGTATCTGACGCTGCTGGTGCTGGGCGGCATCACCACCGTCACGGAATGGAACCAGATCCGCACTTCTTCCGTCAAAAAGTTTGTGTACGTGTTCACCTTTCCCCTGTTCATGTTCACCTACATTCCCATTTCTTTGGCGGCTTTCTTCTGCAAGCCCCAGTGGAAGCCCATCGAGCACCGGGTCTCCGCAGCGCATCTGCGGAGCCGTGACCGGCAGGAGGTCCTGCCCTTCTGAAAGCATATGGTGCGGCGGGGGATAAACCCGCCGCATCGCTTTATCTTAACGCAAAGGAGCTCTTTCCCATGTACCGTATTCTCGTCTGCGACGACGAAGAGGAGATCGTTTCCTCCCTGACCGCCTGTCTCACCGCCGAGGGCTATCAGGTGGTCACTGCCCGCACCGGCTGGGAGGTGCTGAATATCCTGTCCAAGCAGCCTATCCATCTGGCCCTGCTAGGCACGAAGCTGCCGGGGCTGGACGGTCTTACCACCGTCACCCGGCTGCGGCAGACGCATGACCTGCCGGTAATCCTCCTGACCTCCGGGACTGACAGCACTGAAAATATTCTGGGGCTCACCATCGGCGCCGATGATTATATCACTAAGCCCTTTCAGCAGGCGGAGCTGCTGGTGCGTATTCGCTGCCACCTCCGCCGTTCCCTGCATTTGGCGTCTCCCTCCCCGGAGACCCTCACCGTCGGCGGCATCACGCTGGACGACGATGCCAGAGCCGTCACCGTCAACGATGAGCCGGTATCCCTGACCCCACTGGAGTACGACATTCTGAAATTCCTCATGCAGCATCCCTGCAAGGTATTCTCTCCGCAGGAGATCTATCGCCGGGTCTGGCGGGAGCCTCCCGGCGCCGAAAACTCCGTGGCAGTCCATATCCGCCACATCCGGGAGAAGATCGAGGTAGACCCCAGCAATCCCCGCTATGTGACGGTGGTCTGGGGCAAGGGGTATAAGATCGAATCCGGGGTATGACAGGTTATCCCCGCTCCGCTCACATTTTCAAAAATCCCCGTGGCATATGCCTTGCATATACGGCGGTCTACATACATATCTCTCTCCTATGAGCCGCCGTGAGAGCCACGGCGGCTCACTCTGTTTCTGCTCGCAGGAATCAGCACAGCTGGAAACAGGGGCTCTTGTCATTTTTGCTTCCCCGTGGTAAAATGGAGAAAAACGAAACATCTAAAAGAATCACGGGAGACATCGCTATGAACGATCACACCGTTCCGCAGCTACCCCCTCGCAGTCAATGCACCGGCTGCGCCGCCTGCGCCGAGGGCTGCCCCAAAAATGCCATCCATATGCTGCCCGACCGGGAGGGTTTCCTCTACCCCACGGTGACAGACGCCTGCATCCAGTGCGGCCATTGCACCCACATCTGCCCGGTGCTGCGCCAGCGGGAGGCCCATCCGGAGCCGGCGGTCTTTGCCGCATGGAACCCCGACAATGCCGTGCGGCAGAACTCCACCTGCGGGGGTGTATTCTCCCTGCTGGCAGACTATGTGCTGGAGGGCGGCGGCGTGGTGTTCGGTGCCGGGATGGACGCCCAGCTGCGGGTCCGCCATGAAGCGGTAAAGCGCAAGGAGGACCTGCCCCGCATCCGGGGAGCCAAGCCCGTTCAAAGCGACGTCACCGGCATCTATCAGCAGGTGCGGCGGGAGCTGGATCGGGGGCGGCCTGTGCTGTTCTCCGGTACGCCCTGTCAGG
>ERZ506425.648-NODE-648-length-10200-cov-6.05392_pt1 | contig 10200 bp, 4 predicted proteins | sample MGYA00513667_ERZ506425 | MGnify/ENA metagenome assembly ERZ506425
GTGGGTGACCATCGTGGGCATCATCCTGTCGGTGGCCCTGTTTACCGCCGTGACGGAGGGCGCTTACAGCGGCGTGCAGTATCTCGTGGGGGCCGCCGAGTACACCGTAGGCCGGTTCCACGGCTGCTACCAGAACCTCACGGAGCAGCAGGCAACGCAGCTGAGCCGGGAAGAACGGGAGATCACGGAGCAGTCTGCGTGGCAGCTGGTGGGCTGGGGGCAAGTAGGGGCGGACAATGCTTATAAGCCCTATCTGCGGATCATGTCCATGGACCCCGACCTGCCGGACCTGCTCTCCATCCGACTGACCCAAGGCCGCCTGCCGGAGAAGGCCGGGGAGCTCCTTCTGCCGGAGCATCTGTGGTCCAATGGCAGCGTCCGCCATGCGCTGGGGGACACCATGGAGCTGGAGCTGGGCCACCGGACGCTGGGTGGGGAGGAGCTGACGGCCTATGACCCCTATACGCAGGGGGAGACGCTGACAGATACCACGCCCCACACCTACACTGTGGTGGGCTTTTACCAGCGGCTGGATATGACGACGGAGCCCTTCTCCTGCCCCGGCTATACTGCCCTGACCTGTCAGGAGCAGGGCTATCAGACGGATGAATTTTTCCGGGTGGCCCATCCCAGCCGCTTTTACAGCTATATGGAGGGAAACAACGAGAAATATCCGGGGTTGGAGTGGTTTTCCAATTCCGATCTGCTGAATTACTACGGCGCCACCACCTTCTTCTCCGTGAACCGGATGATCTACAGCTTTGCGGTGATCCTGCTGCTGATGATCTCCTTCGGCTCGGTGTCGCTGATCTATAACTCCTTCTCCATCTCCGTGGCGGAGCGGACCCGGCAGTTCGGCATCCTGAAATCCATCGGCGCCACCCGCAAGCAGATTCGGGACAGTGTCCTCTATGAGGCACTGGTGCTGTGCGCCGTGGGGATCCCACTGGGTCTGCTGGTGGGCTGTCTGGGCATCGGCATCACTCTGTACTGTCTGCGGGACAGCTTCGGATTCCTGATGGGGGAGAGCGGCAACGCCCTCCAAATGCACTTTGTGCTCAACGGCTGGGCACTGCTGGCGGCGGCGGGCATCGGCCTTGTGACGGCCATCATCTCGGCGTGGATCCCCGCCAAGCGTGCCGTGCGGGTGTCGCCGGTGGAGGCCATCCGCCAGACCAAGGACGTGAAGCTCCGGGGCCGGGAGGTCAGGACATCCCACCTGACGGAAAAGCTCTTCGGTTTCTCCGGGATGTTGGCCGCCAAGAACTTCAAGCGCAACCGCAAGCGCTATCGCTCCACGGTGGTGGGCCTGTTCCTCAGCGTGACGCTGTTCATCTCCGCCTCCTCCTTCTGCGCCTATCTGACGGACGCCGTAGACCAACTGGGGGGCGACAGCACACTGGGCGTGCAGCTGTATTACAGCGAGGCCCTGCCGGAGGGCGTGACGCCGGAGCAGCGGCTGGGACAGCTGGCCGCCGCCGACGGCGTGGAATCGGGTTTCTACACCGCCGACAGCTACGCCAGCCTGCACTTTGCCAAGGAGGACATGGATCCGGACTACTGGAAGGACACCGGGCTGGAGGGAGACCGCAGCGCCGCCATGTACTTCCTCCGGGATGAGGACTTCCGGCAGCTGCTGCGGGACAACGGTCTGCCGGAGGAGGATTACTTCCGTGCCGATGCACCTCAGGCGGTGGCGTGGGATATGCTGGACATCTGGCGCAGCACCGAGGGCAGTAAGTACAATAAGCTCTACCATTACCACCTGCTGAACGGCAGCAGCCTGCCCATCACCGGAACGGAGAGCAGCTATCAGCCTATGGATGGCTGGTTCACCACGGGCGACCGCATCACACGGGACGGTACGGAATATGTGCTGTACTATCCGGAGGACTATATAGACGATTACTATACCGCCCGCAGCGAGGGGGAGACCCCGGACGAGAGCCGGGCACAGGCGGTGCCGGCATCGGAGGCCGTCCTGACCCGAAGCTATACCGTGGGCGCTATTTTGAAGGAGGCTCCCGATTTCCTGCGTACCGGCGACCTGTATCTGCTGTACCCGTACAGTATGTATGAGGCCGTCACCGGGCAGGCTCCCGCCGCCGACGCCTTCTGGTTCAGGAGCAGCGACCACGCCGCCTCCTATGAGAGCATGGGGCAGATCCTGATGGAGCTGGGCAACAGCCGCTCTGAGCTGCAGGATCTGGCCGCCAACGGCGAGAGCCAGCGGGCCATGGTGACGGTGGTGAACGTGTTTTCCTACGGCTTCATCATCCTCATCTCCCTGATCTCCATGACCAATGTGTTTAACACCATCTCTACCTCCATCGCTCTGCGCCGCCGGGAGTTCGCCATGCTGCGGTCCGTGGGACTGACCCAGCGGGGCTTTGCCCGGATGATGGACTACGAGTGCATCATCTACGGCGCACGGGCGCTGCTGTGGGGACTGCCGGCATCGGTGCTGGTGACCTATGGCATCTATCGCAGCGTGGCCCAGAGCATCGCCGCCCGGTTCTACATCCCGTGGTACAGCGTGGCCATCGCCGTGGGCAGCGTGTTCGTGGTGGTGTTCGCCACCATGCTCTACGCCACCCGGAAGATCCGCAGCGAAAACCCCATCGAGGCGCTGAAGCAGGAGAACCTGTAAGCCCCGTCTCGCAAGCCGAAGAAACAGCAGCCCCGGCAGAACTGCCGGGGCTGCTGTGCTTCTGAGACACTCGTGATCGCCGCCTGCACCCTGCGGCGAAGATGGGGATTGACAGGCGGCGGCCGGGAGGCTATCATGAGGACAGAGAGAAAAGGAGGGCCGCCATGTCACAGGTCACCAAGCGGGCGCTGGAGGCGTCGCTGAAGCATCTGCTGCTGCAAAAGCCGCTGAACAAGATCACCATCAACGATATTGCGGAGGACTGCGGCATCAACCGCATGACCTTTTACTACCATTTCAAGGATATCTACGATCTGGTGGAGTGGAGCTGTCAGGAGGACGCCAGCCGGGCGCTGGCGGGGAAAAAGACCTACGAGACGTGGCAGCAGGGCTTTTTGCAGATCCTTCAGGCGGTGCTGGACAACAAGCCCTTCATCCTGAACGTCTATCGCTCCGTCAGCCGGGAGCAGGTGGAGAACTACCTCTACCGGGTCACCTATGACCTGCTGGAGAGTGTGGTGGAGGAGGAAGCTCAGGGGATGTCCGTGCGGCAGGAGGACAAGGAACTCATCGCCACCCTCTATAAATATCTGTTCGTGGGACTGATGCTGGACTGGATCAAGGGGGACATGAAGGGCGACCCACAGGTCATGGTGCAGAAGCTGGAGCTGGTGCTCCACGGCAATGTGGTGGCCGCCCTGCAACGGATGCGGACGGACAAGCCTGCATCAAACGGAGCGGAATGATAAAAAACTGAACACCTCCCATCCCGGTGATAAAAAACTTATCACCGGGTTTTTTCTGTTTATTGAACAAATTGCGCCCAAGGTGTATGTTTTCATCATCAGAGGAAAACATACCAGCGAGACGCCGCCGACCTCCCGTGTGCGTGCTGAGAAGGGGACGGGGCGGCGCAGCGGTCAACAGAAAGGAGCGCATTTTTATGTATTATTCCAGTGGTAACTATGAGGCCTTTGCCCGTCCCAAAAAGCCGGAGGGCGTGGACAACAAATCCGCCTACATCGTGGGCAGCGGTCTGGCGGCGCTGACTGCCGCCTGCTATCTGGTGCGTGACGGCCAGATGAAGGGCGAGCGGGTCCACATTCTGGAGAAGGGGCCCACTGCCGGCGGCGCCTGCGACGGCTGGAAGTTCGAGAACATCGGCTATGTCATGCGGGGCGGCCGTGAGATGGACAACCACTTCGAGGTCATGTGGGATCTGTTCCACTCCATCCCCTCTATCGAGACGGAGGGCGTCAGCGTGCTGGACGAGTACTACTGGCTCAACAAGGCCGACCCCAACTACTCCCTGTGCCGGGCCACGGTGAACCGTGGCGAGGACGCCCATACCGACGGTAAGTTCGATATCTCCGACAAGGGCGCCATGGAGATCATGAAGCTGTTCTTCACCCCCAACGAGGAGCTGCAGGACAAGCGCATCAGCGACTTCTTCGATGACGAGGTGTTCGGCAGCAACTTCTGGCTGTACTGGCGCACCATGTTCGCCTTCGAGAACTGGCACAGCGCTCTGGAGATGAAGCTCTATATCCAGCGCTATATCCATCACATCGGCGGCCTGCCCGACTTCACCGCCCTGCGCTTTACCAAATACAACCAGTATGAGTCCATGATCCTGCCCATGGTGAAGTATCTGGAGGGCTTCGGCGTCCAGTTCCACTTCGGTGTGCAGGTGACCAACGTGGAGTTTGACTGCACCGCCCATCGGAAGGTGGCCAAGCGCATCGACGTCCTCCGGGACGGCAAAAGCGAGGCCATCGACCTGACGGAGAACGATCTGGTGTTCATCACCAACGGCGGCTGCGTAGAGAACTCCTCCATGGGCAGCCAGAACACACCCGCCCCCTACAACACCGAGATCAAGGAGGGCGGCGGCTGGGATATGTGGCGTAAGATCGCCGCTCAGGACCCCTCCTTCGGCCATCCGGACAAGTTCTGCTATGATCCGGAGCAGACCAACTGGATGAGCGCCACGGTGGAGACGCTGGATCAGCGCATCATCCCCTATATCAAGAACATCTGCAAGCGGGATCCCTTCACCGGCAAGGTGGTCACCGGCGGTATCGTCACCGTGAAGGACTCCAGCTGGCTCATGAGCTGGACCATCAACCGCCAGCCTCAGTTCCGCCAGCAGCCCAAGGATCATTGTCTGGTATGGGTGTATGCCCTGTTTACCGATAAGCCCGGTGACTACGTGAAAAAGCCTATGCGGGAGTGTACCGGTAAGGAGATCTGCATGGAGTGGCTGTATCACATCGGCGTGCCGGAGAGCGAGATCGAGGACATGGCCGCCAATAGCGCCAACACCGTCCCTGTGATGATGCCCTATATCGACGCCTTCTTCATGCCCCGTGCCTACGGTGATCGGCCCAAGGTCGTACCCGACGGCGCTGTGAACTTCGCCTTCCTGGGCCAGTTTGCCGAGACGCCCCGTGACACCATCTTCACCACGGAGTACTCCATGCGGACCGGTATGGAGGCCGTGTACACCCTGCTGAACGTGGATCGTGGCGTGCCGGAGGTCTGGGGCAGCGTATATGATGTCCGGGATCTGCTGGATGCCACCGTGAAGCTGCGGGACGGCAAGAAACCCATCGATATGGAGCTGAATCTGGTGGAAAAGATGGCCCTGAAGAAGGTCCTCAGCAAGATCCACGGCACCGATATCGAGAAGCTGCTGAAGGAGTATCAGGTCATCTGAGGCCCGCTGGGTCGGCTGCTGCGGCAGTCGATGACCTTCTGAAAACAGAAAAAGGAGAGGCCATGTCACAGCCCTATAAGGCGGTAATTTCAAAATACGGAAAGTGACATTCGCAACGGCAAGCAATAAGACTCTGGCTCACAAGGCCGGAGCCTTATTGTTTTCTACCTGTCATATATCGCATCTTTGTGCCTCGGCAGCTTTCTGCGTATCATGAAAACGTCAGGAGGTGTCGGACAATGAGAGAACAGAACTATCACATTCCATGAACGTACCTTCCTTCCTGTGACTTGGCAGGTAGGGGAATTTGACCATCGGGTAAAATGCTTGGTTAGAATGGGCGAACCGATATCCCTTGGAAAAGCCACATCGCTGCAGCCTTCCCCTGTTAAAACAGCGCCCGTGTCTCCGACAGCCAGCGGCAGGCCGCCGGAATGGCCGCCGCCGCACGCTCTGCCGGGGGCAGGGCGGCGTTTCCCTTGTAAGGAGTGCTGAGCCGCGGCGAAGCCCTCGGTGTGGATATCCTCCAGCACCGCGAAAAAGAGAAGCTCCTTGGAGTCAAAGAATTTGTAGGCGGTAAAAATAACGGATCCCCATTTTGTTTTCGGCATAGAACGGCCCTCCTGCGTTCATGGGAGCTGCTCTCATATCCCGGAGCGCAAAAAAGAAATGCCCCTTCGCCGTCCGACATTGGCAGAGTGACATTTATGATCTCACATTCTCTATGGGATACCCGGTCAGATCCGCCGGATATATGTTCTGTTATAACCGAAGTATGATCCATCTGGCAAGTGTTTTTTCCGGAGGTTTTTTCGGTCGGGAGGAGGGAGATTTCAACTTGACGCAGGGCAACTTTTGTATTATGGTGTACTTGCCATCCATGAACAAGGGCAAACACGGTTTTGCCGGGCAGAAATCCGCCCATACGGCGTCGATCCCCTTGACCATACGGAAAGTATGCTCTGCGGGTCTTTCCCTGTCTGGTTGCATTTCTGCTCCGGCAAAACTGCAAGGCCCCTGCTAATGATGGATCTTCGAGTGATTTTTGTTTTTTGAGATGCAGACGGCGCCCGCCAAGACGAAAAGGACAAAAAGCGCCGGAAAGACACGCTGCCAGGCGTGATTGCCCTCGTCCATCGATGGTACCGGACGTGGTACCAAAAATGGACATTGACAGGACAAAATTCCTGTCAGCGATCGGTGAGAAAAGCGTCCGGTTCGTGTCAGAAATCGGCCAGATCGGGGGAGACCTTGTTGTGACCGTTTCACCGCACCTGCTGCCAAGAGCATTTCGGCAGCAGAGGACATTTCGGCAGCAGAGGACATTTCAGCAGTGAAGGATATTTTTAGTAAGGAGGATTTTCCATGCCTACCATCAAAACCGGCATCCGCTTCTCCAAAAAGCAGCCGCTGAGCGAGCAGGAGCTGCGGCAGCTTCACGCCTACTGGCGTGCCGCCAACTATCTGACGGCCTGCCAGCTGTATCTGATGGATAACCCCCTCCTGGAGCGCCCGCTGGTCAAAAGCGACCTCAAGCAGACCATCGTGGGACACTGGGGGACCTGCCCCGGCCAGAACTTCATCTATACCCATCTGGATCGGGTCATCAAGCGCAACGATCTGGATATGATCTATCTTTCCGGTCCCGGCCACGGCGGCAACGCCATGGTGGCGCAGGACTGGCTGGACGGCAGCTATACCGAGGTCTATCCCAACATCACCCGAGACAAGGAGGGGATGCAGAAGCTCTTCAAGCGTTTCTCCTTCCCCGGCGGCATCCCCAGCCATGTGGCGCCGGAGACCCCCGGCTCCATCCATGAGGGCGGCGAGCTGGGCTACTCGTTGGCCCACGCCTTCGGCGCCGTGGCGGATAACCCCGATCTGATCGCTGCCTGTGTGGTGGGCGACGGCGAGGCGGAGACCGGCCCACTGGCCACCTCGTGGCACGGCAACAAATTCGTCAACCCCATCACCGACGGCGCTGTGCTGCCCATTCTGCACCTCAACGGCTTCAAGATCGCCAACCCCACCATCTTCTCCCGCATGAGTCACGAGGAGGTGGAGTGCTTCTTCCGTGGCTGCGGCTGGGAGCCGTACTTTGTGGAGGGCGACGATCCCATGGTCATGCACCAGCAGATGGCGGCGGCGCTGGACCGGGCCATCCGGGAGATCAAGCGCATCCAGCGGGAGGCCCGCAAGACCGGCGAGGCCAAGCGGCCCCGCTGGCCCATGATTGTGCTGCGCACCCCCAAGGGCTGGACCGGCCCCAAGGAGGTGGACGGACTGCCGGTGGAGAACTGCTGGCGAGCCCATCAGGTGCCTATCTCCATGGGGACAGACACCGACCGGCACCTCGCCCAGCTGGAGGCGTGGTTGCGCTCTTATAAGCCGGAGGAGCTCTTTAACCCCGACGGTACGCCGGTGGAGCTCATCGCCTCCTTCCCGCCCACGGGCCGCCGCCGCATGGGCGCTAATCCCCACGCCAACGGCGGACTGCTGCTGCGTGACCTGCGGACCCCCGATTTCCGGGGCTACGCCGTGGATGTCAAGGCCCCCGGCGCCGTGGAGGCGCAGGATATGTATGTGCTGGGTACCTACGTCCGGGACGTGATGAAGCTGAACATGGAGTCCCGCAACTTCCGCATCTTTGCCCCCGACGAGACGGCCTCCAACCGCTTGCAGGCAGTGTTCGAGGTGACGGGCCGCCGATTCCTGGACCAGCAGATCCCCGGCATCGACGACCATCTGGACCCGGACGGCCGGGTCATGGACTCCATGCTCTCCGAGCATTTCTGCGAGGGCTTTTTGGAGGGCTACCTCCTGACGGGCCGTCACGGCTTCTTCGACAGCTATGAGGCCTTCATCCGCATCGTGGACTCCATGTTCGCCCAGCACGCCAAGTGGCTGAAGATGTGCAGCGAGCTGCCGTGGCGGCAGGATATCGCCTCGCTGAACTATATTCTGGCCTCCAACGTCTGGCAGCAGGACCACAACGGCTTTACCCATCAGGACCCCGGCTTTTTGGATCACGTGGCCAACAAGAAGGCCGACGTGGTGCGGATGTATCTGCCGCCGGATGCCAACTGCCTGCTGTCCTGCTTCGACCACTGCATCCGCAGCCGAAATTACGTCAATGTCATTGTGGCCAGCAAGCACCCCCGGCCCCAGTGGCTGACCATGGAGCAGGCGGTGAAGCACTGTACCCAGGGGATCGGCATCTGGAGCTGGGCCTCCAACGATCAGGGGCAGGAGCCGGATGTGGTCATGGCCTGCTGCGGCGATACGCCTACGCTGGAGACGCTGGCCGCCGTGAGCATCCTGCGTCAGGAGCTGCCGGAGCTGAAGATCCGGGTGGTGAACGTGGTGGATCTGATGAAGCTGCAGCCCCACACCGAGCACCCCCATGGCCTGACGGATGAGGAGTACGACGGCCTGTTCACCAAGGATAAGCCCATCATCTTCGCCTATCACGGCTACCCCACGCTGGTGCATGAGCTGACCTACCGCCGCCACAACCGGAACCTCCATGTGCTGGGCTACAAGGAGGAGGGAACCATCACCACCCCCTTCGATATGCGTGTTCTCAACGACATTGACCGCTTCGATCTGGTCATCGATACGGTCCGTCGGCTGCCCCAGTTGGGCAACCGGGGGGCGTATCTGGTGCAGAAGATGCAGGATAAGCTGGTGGAGCATCGTCAGTATATCCGGGACAACGGCGTGGATCTGCCGGAGGTCCGCAACTGGAAGTGGGACAGCAGTCTGAACGCTGCCGAATAAGGTTTGCAAAGAAATAACCGCCGGAGGCGGTGCGCCCTATGACGCACCGCCTCCGGCGGTTTGGCTGACGGGAGAAGGAGTATCCTGCGATACTTGCCGGGCTGCGGGGAGCGGCACCATGAAGCCGGCCGCAGCGATCTCCATTTCCGCTCCGTGAATACGGCGGTTCCCACAGGCACGTCTGAAAGAAGCAACAGAAAGATCCACCGTAATTCTATCAGAATTACGGTGGATCTTATGGTGGACCTGATGGGATTCGAACCCACGACCTCTCGGATGCGAACCGAACGCTCTCCCAGCTGAGCTACAAGCCCGGATATGAAGTTGCAGAGCCATAATATATGGAGCGGATGCTCCGCTCCATATATTATACACACTTCTTTATAAAATGCAACCATTTTCTCTCCGGCGGCGCAAAAAATTGCCCCTGCAGATGGAAAACGCCGTCCGGCGGGCCTTATTCCGCCGCCGGGATACGGGTATACGACACCGGCTGACCCTCCCGGAAGGTCACCTGAAAGCCCTGACCGGGGGAGACGGAGTAGTCATAGCGCCCGCCGCCGAACCAGGCCATCATCAGCCCCGCCGTGACGCCGCCGTGGATGACGCAGACGGCGTCCTCCGGCCTCTGCACCACCGGGGCGATGGCCGCAAGGCTGCGCCGCAGCACCTGCGGGGCGCTCTCCCCGTGGGGGCAGGGGTTGTGCTCTACGTCGGTGATCCACGCCTGATAGGCCGGGGTGTCCTTCAGCTCCTCGTAGCTCTTCATCTCGAAGTCGCCGAAGTCCATCTCCCGCAGGCCCGGAAGCCGGGTGTGGGGTACGTTGCCATAGATGGCCGCCAGCGTCTGCTCCGTCCGCAGCATCCCGCTGGTATAGTAGCGCTGGGCCGTGGGATAGTCCCCGGCCCGGCGGTGCAGCTCCGACAGAGACTCCGGCAGGGCGGGGATATCCGCCGCCCCGTAATACAGGTTCCGCAGGCTGCCCTCCGTCTGGGCATGGCGCAGCAGGGTCAGCTTCATTTCAGCAAGATCGGAAGAGCACACGTCTGA
>ERZ506425.662-NODE-662-length-10054-cov-4.40524_pt1 | contig 10054 bp, 10 predicted proteins | sample MGYA00513667_ERZ506425 | MGnify/ENA metagenome assembly ERZ506425
CGATCTGAGCGAGATTATGTATTCCGCAACTCCGCACATAGGCACGGATCGTTTGGCGGGAGTTGTAAAAGCTATCCGCAAAACGGTAGAGGGACGCGGCGGAGAGTTTATGTTCAATACAAAGCTCTGTGACCTTATAATTTATAACGGTCACATTCAGGGCATTACGGTTTGTCACAAGGATGGAAGCAAAGAGGACATTGAAACCGATACCGTTATCCTCTCGATAGGGCATTCGGCTCGTGACACGCTCGAAATGCTTCGCTTAAAAGGCATTGATATGATGCAAAAACCGTTTTCGGTCGGAGTGAGAATAGAGCATAGGCAGGAAATGATAAATAAAACCCAGTACGGTAAATTCGCTTCGCACCCAAAGCTCAATGCCGCAAATTACAAGCTTGCCTGTCACCCGCAGGGCGGCAGAGGCGCATATACGTTTTGTATGTGTCCCGGCGGAACCGTGGTTTGCGCGTCAAGCGAAGAGGGCGGAGTTGTTGTAAACGGAATGAGTGAATATGCGCGAGACGGCGAAAATGCCGATTCAGCATTGCTTGTCGGTATAGAGCCTGAGCTTTTTCCGAGCTCGGACGTGCTTTCGGGAATGTATATGCAGCGCGAAATAGAGCGTCACGCATTTAAAATGGGCGGCGGCGACTACACCGCTCCTGCACAGAAGGTCGGAGATTTTATGAACAATCTCGCATCTTCTTCGCTCGGCAGCGTAAAGCCGACGTGTCCTACGGGCGTAAGGCTTACCAATCTGCGCTCGCTGCTCCCTGCTAAGGTTACGGAAACAATACTCGAAGCACTGCCGAAAATGGACAAAATGCTTCCGGGCTTTGCTTCAAATGATGCTCTTTTCACAGCACCCGAAACGCGAAGCTCATCTCCCGTGCGCATCATCCGAGACGAGCTTTTCCAGTCGAATGTGCGAGGCCTTTACCCATGTGGCGAGGGTGCGGGATATGCAGGCGGAATTGTGTCTGCCGGCGTTGACGGTATCCGCTGTGCCGAGGCTGTATTGCTCGACGAGGGTGAGGGCTGGTAAAGCGAAACGTAAAAAATAAAGGATGCCTGTCATTGTGATAGGCATCCTTTACTATATTGTAATATTTTATTTTTTTCCGGAGGAATGAGCTCTTCCGTTTTCGGTGCGCCGTTTACTTACCTTCTTGCGGCGAAGTGTGTCAAATACGATTTCAAATATGATAAGTGCTATTACAACAAGCACTACCGCAGTAATTCTGCCGGGAGTTACTGTTTTTCCGTTGTCGTTTTCGGTGCGGTCGGCAAGTGCTTCCATCGCAAGCCTCAGCGAATAATCGGCCTCCATAAGCTCCGTCTCCGACATCGACGATGAAAGTGTGCTCTTAGCTTCCGTAATAGTCTTTTTAAGCTTGTTTGCTGTTGATGTGCTGCAAAGTGCAGTATCTGTCGCCTGAGCTTTTTCAAGATCCGATGTGAGACTCGTTTTATAGCTCTTCACCCTTGCGCGATATGCATTAAATCCCTCAATATCGTTTGTGATAATTACCGAGAACCCGCGTTTCGTTATATCGTTCCACCCGGTAGGATTATCTTCTCTGCCGCCGCAAATATCGCTGTTTGTCATATCGATAACAGCTCTTCCGGCGTCTTTGAATTTGGATTGAACGCCGTCTTTGAATACGGAGTTGTACGGATTTTTAGCTGAGAGAAGCGTGCCTATGCAGCCTGCCGAAAGCGTCTTTGAAACATAACTTTTGGCATTGCCGTTTTTTGCACTTGAGGATATTACGAGCGGCATGACGGTTTTTGAGGCAAGCCAAGAGGAGATTTCCTTTTTGTCACCCGTAGCTAAAATTATTGAATTTGAAAGCGCGTTTTCGCTTGCGAGTATGTCGTAAATCTCATCTCTGTATTCCCAGCCGTCCGCAATCATCAGCATTGCGTTGCCGCCGAGATACTGTATGGCTTCGGCGAGGGTCGGTATTTTGCAGGATGTTATCGGCTCGTGCAGGCTGCCCGTGCCTGCTCTCAGATGGTATGACGAAAGCTCGTGATATCCTACGTTGCCTATGTCCTTGTTTACGGTATTGCCGAGCTCATCTACGCACATTCTCGAGAGATTGCTGTCGGCCATAAGCACCACGTACCCGTCGGAGGTTTTTTTCACCGAAACGTAAACAATGTCGGCACCCTTTTCTGCCGCCGCTGCAACGGCTTCGGCGGAATTTTCGGGGAACTTGTCGGTGTTGCCGTATTTTGACACGCAAATCAGCTCGCCGTCGGACTTTTTGAATTCGTTATAAATCGATTCACTCTTTGCTTCGCCGTCGCTTTGATTACTGTCCGCAGCAAAAGAAAGAGCCGGAAAAGCAAGCGTAAAACAGACCGCCAAAATGAGACTTATCAGTTGTTTTGTAAAACTTTTCTTCATAATTATATCTCCGAAAAAGCTCTGAAATTATTTTTTTCTGTAATATTATAGCAAAATTTTTGGGGCAATACAATAGATATAATTCTTTATTTTGACCATTATAAATGCGGTTACACAACATTTTGTGTCAAGCAAATTCTTGCACAAATTTGTTAGTTAAATTTTTACTTAATTCTCCTTGCCTCAAAAAGAGGTTTGTGCTAAAATTAAGTTCATTTAATGGGTGTGGGTTTGTAAATTATTATAGGAGATGAGTATATGGCTTTTTGTGACAGGCTGAGATTGCTGCGGCAGTCTAAATTGCCGCCGCTGACGCAGACTGACCTTGCAAATGCCATAGGGGTTTCGCAGCGTAAGATTTCCTTTATGGAAACCGGCGTTACCGAGCCTTCGCTGAAGGATCTTTCGGCGATATGCCGCTATTTCAGTGTTTCCGCCGACTATTTGCTCGGCTTGCCCGATGATATGGAGTATTACCGTGAATAAAAAAGAACTTGCTTTAAAGTGCGTCGAGGCTCTGAAAAAAGAGTATCCCGACGCTATTTGTTCTCTTACGGCGAGAACGCCGCTTCAGCTTTTAATAGCCACTCGCCTTTCGGCGCAGTGTACCGACGCGAGAGTTAATTTGGTAACTCCCGCTTTATTTGAATCTTATCCCACCCTTGACGCTTTTTGCGAGGCGGACAGGGAGGATGTGGAAAAGTTTATACATTCGTGCGGTTTCTATCATGGTAAGGCGCGTGATATAATCGGTATGTGCCGTATGATACGCTCCGATTTCGGCGGCGAGGTGCCGGATAATATCGACGACCTCATAAAGCTTCCCGGAGTCGGCAGAAAAACCGCAAATCTGATAGTCGGCGACGTATATAAAAAACCGGCGGTTGTCACGGATACGCACCTTATCAGAATATCCAACCGTATAGGGCTTGTAAACACAAAGAATCCGAAAAAGGTCGAATTTGAATTAAAAAAAATACTTCCGCCAGAGGAGAGCAATGATTTTTGCCACAGAGTTGTTTTGCACGGCAGAGAGGTCTGTACCGCGAGACGTGCGATGTGCGATAAATGTTGTCTTTCCGAATTTTGCAAAAAGAAAATCTGATTTGAAGGCATAGATATGTTTAATGTAAACCCTGCGCTGTACGGCTCCGTTTTTGCGGTCCCGTCCGTGCTGACAGATAAATATTTAAAGCTCGCATCGCCTGCTGCAATTAAGGTGCTGCTCTTGATACTGCGCAATCCGGGTGAGGATTTTACAGTCGAGGAGCTGTCTAAAAGAATAGGATACTGTAAAGCCGATACGCTTGACGCCGTTGAATATTGGATAAGTGAAAATGTGCTTGTGAAAAACGGTACCGCTTTTACTTCCGAAACAGTTGAGTCGGGAAAGCCCGACGACAGCGGCGTAAATGCGCAAAACAAATCGGAGCCGTTGGCTTCGTGTGTTGCCGTTCCCGAGAAGCGGCCACTGCCCGAAATTAAAATTGCAAAGCCCACGCTCGAGCAAATTTCAAAGCGTATGGAGGAAAGCGGGGACGTTCTTCGTCTTATGTCCGAATCGCAGAGCATTCTCGGCAGAACAATAGGATTTGATATGCAGAGTACGCTTTTGATGCTTTATGATACATACGGCCTCAGCGTTGAAGTTATATTTATGCTGCTTGAATTTTGTGTGCATCAGTCGCGCTCGTCAACGGCTTATGTTGCAAAGCTCGGCAAGGTTTGGGCGGAAAAAGAAATAAACACGGTGGAGCTTGCCGCCGATTACATAGAAAAGAGCACCGAAGCCGAAAAAACCTTTTCCGTCCTGCGTGAGCTTACAGGTATGTCAACTCCGCGGCCCACTCAAAAGCAGACGGAATACATTTTGTCGTGGCGCGCTCTCGGGTTTGAAGCTCCGATAATCGCAAGAGCATATGACGAGATGGCTGAGCGCACCGGTAAAATATCGTTTAATTATATGGATAAGATTCTCCTGAATTGGCATACGGCCGGGTACAAAACGCCGGAGGACGTGGAAAACGGCGAACGTCTTTTCCGTGAAAAGAAACAGGCGGTAAAGCAAAAGGGGACGTCATTCAGCATAGATGAGGCAATATCCGACGCAGGAATGGGCGTCGTGAAATATAAAAAGAAAGGCGTGAAGTGATTGAAGTATTCAAAGGAAGTTTATGAAAAGACAAAATCCGTTCTTGACTCACGCCGTATAAAAGCGGAAACCGATGCGGAAAAAAGGCGCGTTGAGTTTGCGAAAGTCCATCCGGAATTGCTTGTGATAGAGGATGAATTGACCAAAACCGGGCTTGAAGCCGTAAAAGCCGTTATCGGCGGAAGCGGCGACGTTAAAAAGACGGTCGAAGAGCTTATGAAGACTAATTTGCAGCTTCAAAAGGATCGTGAAAACCTGCTTCTGAGCGCGGGGGTAGATAAAAATTATCTAAAACCTCATTATACCTGTGAAATATGTAAGGATAAGGGCTACACGGACGGTAAGATATGCTCTTGCAGAACGGAGCTCCTCAAAAAGTTCGCAAGTGAAGAGCTGTCATATAAAACACCGCTGAAGCTCTCAAACTTTGAGGATTTCAGCCTGTCATATTATCCTACCGAGAAATACGGCAACGGCATTTCCCCACGTGAAAGAATGAAAGGGGTATATGAGTTTTGCCGCGAATATGCCGCCGATTTCAGCACCGAGTCACCGAACCTTTTTATGTACGGAGAAACGGGTCTCGGCAAGACTCATCTCTCGCTCGCCATAGCCAACGAGGTTATAAAAAAAGGCTTCAGCGTAGTATATGATTCCGCCCAAAATCTGTTTACGCGGCTCGAAAAGGAGCGCTTTGGCAGAGAAGGCGGCAATACAGAGGATACGGTTCTCTATTGCGATTTGCTTATTTTGGATGATCTCGGCGCAGAGTTTGACACAAAATATGTCCTCTCCGAGATATACAATATAATCAACAGCCGTATTTCCTATGGCAGACCGACCGTAATCAGCTCTAATGCAGCTCTTGACGAGCTCACCGGGCTTTACGGTGCAAGAGTCACGTCGAGAATTATAGGTGATTACGAGCTGATTTTATTTGAGGGCAGAGATGTGCGCCAAATAAAAAAGCGCCTTTCAAAGTGAGCCTTTAATATACGAAAAATATTCCGACGCCGCCGAGACCTCATCGCTTTCGGCGGCGCTTTCCGTTTCCCAACCTCTGTTTCGGCTCTCGTCGAAAAGTGTGTGATACATCGCGTGGTTTTCGCGCAGTATATTTAATATGTCCTCACGCAACGGCTCGTCCGCGCATTTCATTGAGCATTCGTTATATTTTATCGAGAGCGACCTCTGAACAGACAATAGGCTCAAAAACAGTATTCTGTTTTGATTGTTTTGCTTCTCTTTATTCATATTTTACTTCCCGTTCAAGATGTTCAAAAGTGTGTTGTAATGGTTAAGGTGCTGTGATGCTGCCTGCTCATAAAGCCCGCGAAGCACAGCGTCGTTTGTATTTACGGCGCCCTCCTTAAATTTCATCACGGCAGTAGCCTCCATCGGCAGACATTCTTTTAATATTTCGAGGGTGCTGCTTAAAATCATAGTGAAAATCTCCGTTTCTTACTAAATTCGGTATAGCAAGCATTTAAGACTAAGTGATTCCCTGCATTTCTGCGGAGAATCACTTTTTTCTTGCTTAACGCATCGTTTGTCCGAGCCCGAAGCTTACGGAAAGAGCCCTGTTTACCTTGTTCATTTCATCCGTAGGCAAGTTTCCCATACGCTCTTTAAGACGCTTTTTGTCGAGCGTTCTGACTTGCTCAAGCAAAACGATGGAATCCTTTTGCAGTCCGCAGTCTACCGCATCGACGCTTATGTGTGTCGGAAGCTTTGTTTTGTATTTTTGGCTTGTTATTGCCGCCGCAATCACTGTGGGGCTGTATTTGTTGCCTACGTCATTTTGAACTATAAGTACCGGCCGTATTCCGCCTTGCTCCGAGCCTACCACGGGGCTTAAATCGGCGTAATAAATATCGCCGCGCTTAATATTCATTTCCTCACTCTCCTGTTTTAATTCCCTTAAGCAAGCGAAGCATAATTCAATACGGCTCTGAGCTGCCGCGCCGACCTGTTTTCGGCATAATGGGTTTTGCTCTCTTGCTCAATATAATTTTGCCCATAAAAGGAAACTATAAACATATAAACCGAATTTAAGGCACATATTTGAAAGGCGGAGATTTTCCCTCAGCACATAATATGGCATATGACGGCAAAATGTGCCGCAAAACGCGGAATATAACTTTACAGAGATTTTACATATGCAATACAACAAATTTTACCGTTCGCGGATAAAATGAAATATAAGGCGGCAGTCTTGCAACAAATGTAAAAACAGATTATACTAAGAATCGAAAAAGGCTGCAAAGATAAAATCTGCCGATAGGAGAAAAATATGATTTATCTTGTTGAGGACGATAAGAGTATAAGAGAGCTTCTTGTATACACTCTTAATAATTCGGGACTTCCGGCAAACGGATTTGAAAAACCGAGTGAATTTTACAGAGAGCTTAGGGCAGATGATGCAGATCTCATTATCCTTGATATAATGCTTCCCGAATGTGACGGGCTTACAATGCTTAAAAATTTGAGAGCCGACGAAAAAACGAAGCACATCCCGGTGATGATGCTGACCGCCAAGGGCTCGGAATACGATAAGGTCGTGGGGCTTGATATGGGCGCGGATGATTATATGACAAAGCCTTTCGGAATGATGGAGCTGATAGCGAGAGTCAAAGCTCTTTTGCGCCGCACAAAGGAGTCGGGTAAGAATGACAACGTCAATACCCTTAATATCGGCTGTCTCAGTGTTATTCCATCTAAGTATTCCGTCAAAGTAGGCGGCGAAAAGGTGGGGCTGACGCTGAAGGAATTTGACCTTTTGTGTTTGCTTTTGCAAAATAAGGGTACTGTTTTCACGCGGGATAAGCTTCTAAATAAAATTTGGGGATATGACTTCGACGGCGAGAGCAGAACCGTGGATGTGCACGTCAGAACCCTTCGCCAAAAACTCGGCGAAGCGGGGAAATACATAGAGACCGTTCGAGGTATTGGCTATAAAATAGGGGACTGAACCGAATGAAAAAACGAATTTCTCACTCCGTGTTTTTTGTGTCGCTTGCGGTAAATATTTGCTGTGCTACGCTGTCGCTTGCCGTTCTTTATAATCGCTTTAAGGCTGACGTCGGCTCCGCCGGCGCGGAGGAGCTGCCCTCGGATTTTCTTTTGGCAGTGCTTGTTTCCGCGGTAATATCCTTTGCCGCCGCGCTTTTTACGGCGCGAGTAGTGTCAAAGCGAACCTTAAAAGAACTCAACGACATAAATTTGGACGACCCAAACGACAGTAATTTCGGCTCGGAGCTGTCTTTGCTGTTCTATAAAATCCGCAGTCAGAATTCGCAGATTCAGTCGCAGCTTCGAGAGCTTGAACGCAGTCAGCAGGAATTTAAAATGATAACCGAAAATATGTCTGAGGGTCTTATAATAATCGACCTTAAGCACAGCATACTTTCGTTTAACCGCAGCGCAAAGCAGATATTCGGTGTTGAAAATATTAAAAAGCATGAAAATGTTTTTACAATAAATCAAAGCGAGCGGTTTGAGGCTGCGGTAAATGCCGCACTTTCGGGCAGACACGGTGAATTGACCATGAAAATGCACGACAGAATTTACAGCGTTTTTGCAAATCCGGTAGTCAACGGCGAAAAAATAGTCGGCGCGGTAATAGTTGTTCTCGACGTCACAGAGCGCGAAAAGGGCGAACAGTTGCGTCGCGAATTTACGGCAAATGTCTCGCATGAGTTAAAAACTCCGTTGACATCGATTTCGGGGTTTGCCGAGATAATAATGAACGGCATAGCAAAGGCCGAGGATGTAAGACATTTTGCGGAGAACATATACAACGAGAGCGCAAGACTTATAACGCTTGTAGGCGACATCATTAAAATTTCACAGCTTGATGAGGGTCTTGTCGGAGCAGAAAAAACCGATGTTGATTTGCTTGAGATAGCCCGAAAAACGGCAAATTCCCTGCAAAGCGTCGCGTCAAAAAACGATATTACGATAAGCGTTGCCGGCGAATCGTCGTGCGTCAAAGGAGTTTATGATATAATCGACGAGATGGTTTATAATCTATGTGACAATGCTGTCAAATACAATCGCCCGGGCGGAAGCGTCAATATTACCGTAGAGAATAAAACGATTACGGTTGCAGATACGGGAATAGGAATCCCTCTATCCTCTCAGCCGAGGGTATTTGAGCGCTTTTACCGTGTGGATAAAAGCCATTCCAAGGAGATAGGCGGCACGGGGCTGGGGCTTTCGATAGTCAAGCACGCCGCAATATATCACGGCGCAAAAATCGATCTTGAAAGCGTCGAAAACGTCGGAACAAAAATTAAAATCAGCTTTTAGACAAAAAAGCAGCTGTAAAGCCTGAGGCTTTACAGCTGCTTTAATATGCGGATTTAATCAGTCTTCGTTTTCTTCCTTGACCTTATCTATAATTTCCTGAGGAATAGCCTCACCGTGCTTTACAACAAGTATGCAAAGTATTGAGAGTATAAATGCTATCGGGCAGTAATAGAACAGTGACAGATATGTGCCTGTAAACATACGAACTATGCCGTAGATTATGGGCGTAGCTATCTGTGCCGAGAATGTAGCGGTGTAGTAGTAGCCGGTGTATGTGCCTACTTTGTCAATGCCGCCGATTTCAAGCACAAGGGGAAGTGTGTTAACGGTTATAAACATATTTGCCGCGCCGCCTACTATAAGAGCTACCCAAATAAGAGCGCCGCTCAAAGCGTCGATGCCGAGGATATGTGTGATAAGGTAAGCCGCAAACGCGAGAACAAATATAAACAGACCTCCGAGTATGGTCTTTTTTCTGCCGATTTTTTTGCCGAGCCAGCCTGCCGGAAGAGCGGCGAGAGCGGAAGCGGCGGCAAAAGCGGTGGTCATTATGGTTGCCTGTGCTGTTGTCTTATGAAGAATTTCAGCCGCAAAAAGGGCAAAGAAAGTGGATATTGCGTTTGTTCCGCAGAAGAGGAAGAACAGACCCATAAGCATAAATACAAGGCTTCGTCTTTCGCCGGGGTTTAATTTCTCCGCCTTCATTCTTTCTTTTTCTGCCTTTTTAGCCTCTTTTTCGGCTTTGCGTTTTGCCTCTTCGTCGGTAGCCTCTGCCATATCGGCTTTAAGCTTTAAACGGCTGTCAGGCTCTTTTACGAAGAAGAGTATGACAAGCATACCTATTATCATAACTGCCGCGCCGAGCAGGAAAACATAGGGGAAGGTATCATATTCGTCAAATTCCGGAGATTTGGACGAAATGCCCATAGCCGCGCAGTAAATTGCGGTGACTATAGTTCCGGCAAAAAGTCCGAGAGCACTGCCGATACCGCCCATAAGGTTAATGACGGCGTTGCCTTCGCTTCGAAGCTCGTTCGGGGTCAAATCAGGCATAAGGGCAACCACCGGTGCTCTCCACAGCGACATTACAAAAACAAACATAATTATGAAAAGCATTGTGAAGCCGAGTGAATTGAACTTTACGGCAATAATGGGAATTATCGCGAACAACA
>ERZ506425.667-NODE-667-length-9945-cov-6.04833_pt1 | contig 9945 bp, 7 predicted proteins | sample MGYA00513667_ERZ506425 | MGnify/ENA metagenome assembly ERZ506425
GCCATCTTGATGTTCTCGCCCACGGTCTTGGTGTCGTCCAGCGGCGGCTCCTGCTGCAGAATGCCCACGGTAAAGCCCGGGGTGAGGGATGCCTCGCCGTTGGAGACGGTGTCGAGTCCGGCCATGATCTTCAGCAGCGTGGACTTACCCATGCCGTTGGGGCCGACGACGCCGATCTTCGCGCCCGGCAGGAAGCTCAGGGTCACGTCATCGAGAATCACACGGTCGCCGTAAGCCTTGCGGGCCTTGATCATCTGGTAAATGAATTCAGCCAATGTTGTGTTCCATCCTTAAGAAACGTTGGAATTCCAGCGTGCTGCATGAGTGGTCAACGGAAACTCAATCAAGGATTCCGGAACGCAACCCACGCACAATACCGTGCATGATTATCCCATACCCCATCTACACGGCGGTATGGGCGAAAGTCGTGCGCTCATGCAGTAAGCGGAAGCAGCAGATGCTCATGCAAAGCAGGACGAACGATATTGTCGAAATCGCCAGATTCCGGGCATTGAATCGCAACAACTAAACCCTGCTTCGGCAAAACCGTAGTGATCTGACCGTACGCACCATCCGCACGATATGCCCCTTCATAAGGCGACATCCAGAACTGATAGCCATAACCGCACGTCCAAATATTGCTATACGGAGTGTCGATGTGCTTGCCGGAAGCCTGCTTGACCCACGATTCGCTGACAATGCGCGTGCCATGCCAAGTGCCATCATTCAAATAGACCTGGCCAAGTTTCAACATATTTGCAAGCGACATGTAGATTCCGCCGCCTGCAATCGGATGACCTTGCGGATCACATTCCCAAACAGGCCAACCCTGATCCAACTTGGAAAAAATCATGCCATACAAATACTCGCCAAGACGCATGCCGGCAGCCTGCTCCAACATGCGGCCCGCTAAATCAGAATCCGCAGACGAATAGCAGAACGTGCTGCCGGGTTCCACCTCAACCCTGCGAGAGAACATGTACCGTAAATAATCAGGCGCACCAACACCACTGCGCCGGTCAGGGTTCATCAAATACGCATGATTGAAACCGCTCGACATAGTCAGCAAGTGCCTCAGCGTGATCTGACCCAACTCCAGTTGCGCATCGGAGGGAACATACTCGGGGAATGAGTCGACCAATCGCGAATCGAGCGACAGCAATCCATCTTCGATCGCAATGCCGATAGCCGTCGAAACATAACTTTTCGTATGGGAATAAATATTGCGATCCTGGTCGGGAACGAAATGACGTTCCGCGATAATGGCGTCGCCATCCGCAATCGCAACGGCTTCGACGGGCAGGGATTCGCTTTCGATGAGTTTGACGAAATCGTTGAACATATCGATGGAACCCATGAAATCTCCTTTGACACTGTCCTACGGTGCATTATGGAAACTGTAACGTAAGGCGGTTACGCACGATTGTTACATCAAACGATTTTTCCTAAGCCTGTCGCTAGATGGAGCGCCCGAAAAGCCGCTAGGTGCCATGCTTGAAAAAGTCGTTAAATGATAATGCTAATGCCTTAAATGATAATGCCTTCGCAATGATCGATCTCATGCTGGATGATCTGCGCGGTGAAACCAGTGAACGTGGCATGCCGCTCGCGCCAGCGGCGATCCATGTAATCCACTTCGATACGCTGATAGCGCAGCGTGCGGCGCTCGCCGTTAAGTGACAGGCATCCTTCGGCGGTGTCATAGGCGCCATCCTGCGCGGTGATGCGCGGATTGAACATGAGCGTGATGCGACCGCCCAGCTCCTCGTCCACAAACGCGATGATGCGTTTGTGCTCGCCGATCATGTTCGCGGCCATGCCCACACAGCCGTTGCGGTGCGCGTCGAGCGTATCCTTCAGATCCTGTGCCACGGCAAGATCGGCCTCGGTGCTGTGCGCTTCCTCGGACGGCTGGCTGAGTAACGGGATCGATGTCGTAATAGGGCGTTGCATGGTCGGCTCCTTTCGCTGAATACGAGCTAAGCCGACAGTCTCGACGAGCCCGGCACGCCTGATGACCCCGGCGAATTCGACGAGAGCGCCGGAATCGTGACGCGGAACGAGTCGATTGAATTATCGATTCGCGCAGGCGGGCGTTGCTCATTGCGCAGCAGGGCCTCGATGCGACGATACCCGGTACCGTTGTCCTGCAACACCATGCCATCGCTCGGGTAGGGGACGGAACGCAGCAGCGAGAACAGGAACGGGTTGCGTGTGGAACCGGAAGCCGGCTGCTTGAGTGTGCGTTTGGTCACTGCGCCGAACAAGCCGCCGGGATTGGTGATTTCGATGCGGTCGGCGAACATGTCGACATGCACGGGCGTGCCCACGGCATCGGGCGAATAATCACGGTGGATAAGGGCATTGGAGATCGCCTCGCGCAGCACCGCCTGCGGATATGGCGGGCGTGCCGGGTCGAAGGCGGGCGAAGCGCTGCGACTCCAGTCCATCAGCGTTTCGACCGCATCGCAGACCATGGTGGGAATCGGCCCTACGAACACCGCGGTGCGCACCAGCTCACGGCCGGTGGAGAACACCTCATCGCGTGATATGCCGGGGAACATGGCGGCCGATATGGTCAGACGCGGGTAGAACTTCTGCGGGTATCGGCCAAGCGCCAGCAGGCCGGCCAGCGTAGGGCGAATCACGGCATCGTCGGTTTCGCTCCCGCTGGCTGTATCGGAGCAGAGGCGGCCGACTGCGCGCAGATTCAGCAGCATCTCTTCGTCGCTCATCCCTTCGAACACGTGCCCGTGTCGTGCCCGCTCGTTGACGAGCAGCGCCTGCACCAAGGCGGGGGAGAGATCCGTGGCCGTGGCGCCTTCGACCACTGCGATATCATGCTCAGGCTGGCGTTGCTCCTCCAACAGTCGGTCCACCTCGTAGGCGGTCATGCGCCGATCGCCGTCCCCGGTTCGGATATACGAGCCGTTGTAAGGGCCGGCGGCCGTGAAATAGCACGGCTTTTCGCGGGGAAGCATCTCGTCGATCACCGCGAATACCAGATTGGCGCCCTCGAACGGGCACGTCACAATCACCGGGCGCACCACGGGAGTGAGCTTTTCGCAGGCCTGGCTGAGCGCTTCCTGCATGGAACGTGCGTTGAAGCCATCCACGGGGGTGAACCCGTTCTTCTCGCTCAGGCCGAGAATGATATAGCCGCCGTTGCCGTTCGAGAACGCCGAAAGGGTGTCGGTGATGGTGGTGCTGATCTTATGGGCGCATTCCTTGACCTCGCACTGCTGGGTGTCGTTGCCGATGGCGCGCATGAGCCGGATGAGCTCGGTCATTTTGGCCGTGTAGTCGTCGTTGTCCATAATCCGCCGCCTTGCTTGGGTACGTCCCAGCATACCCGCGTCGGCATTCGCCGACGAACTGCTGGAATTGCAGGACCAACAGGGGTGTTGCACCTCTAAATGGACATCGGGAAGCGTCATTCCGGAGCCATGCGCGACGCCTGCCGGGGCACGTGACGGACGCATGGCGGCATATGGAGGGATTCGTGGTCCGAAGGGTTCCGGTCGGCTGTGCGGGCTCCGGGGAATGGGCCGCCGTGTTCCGCACCGGTTGCCGCGGCTTGCGTCCACGGGCGTTTTCGGATTCCGGGCCGATTGCCGGATACCATGGAATCATTCGGAGGGAAGGTTCAAGAGGAGGAAGCATGGCGGAGGAGTCAGGAGAACCGTCGGACGGCATGACGCAACCATCCCGGGAAAAACCGCAATGGGTGCGGCTATTGCCGGGATTCCTGCTGTTATTAGTGGGGTCGTTGCCGTGGCTGTCGACGGTGTTGCCGCAATGGGGAACGATGCTGCGGCAATGGGGGAAGATCCTGTGGCAATGGTGTTTGGGATCGTGGCAGTGGGTTTTGTTTCTTCTGTGGCTATTGCCGGGATTCCTGTTTTTATTAGTGGAGTCGTGGCCGTGGCTGTCGACGGTGTTGCCACAATGGGGGGAGAGGCTGTCGCAAAAGCGCAAGGCGGCAGGGCGATGGTGTAAGGAATGGATGGGCGGGCTCCCACTGTTCGCCGCGATCGCCATATGGGCTGTTCTCGGCATCATCGCGTTTCTTCTCGCCATGTGGTGGCTGGGACGCGTGCCGTTCTGGCAGCTGAAACTGGATCCCAGGAAGCATGCGGAAAACATCGTCAAGATCGCCCTGACCCTTGTCGGCGGCGTGGGCGCGGTGGCCTACCTGGTGATCAAGTACCAGGAACGGCAACAGGCCGGACGCGCGGAAAAACGCGAGAAGGACCGTCTCGTCGACACGAAGGTGCAGGATGCCATCAACCAATTGGGCTCCGACAAGGCCTCCACGCGTATTGCGGGCGTCTACGCGCTGGCGGACATCGCGGACACCTACAGGGGCGGATATCGTCAGCGCGTGGTGGACATCCTGTGTGGCTACCTGCGTTCCGATCGCGAGACGTATCCCCTCGGCGAGGATGGCAAGCCGGCGACGGGTCGGCCCAGGTCCGGCGACGCCGACAAGGCCGTGGAATCCACCATCCTCTCCGTCATGTGCGATCGACTGCGCAAGGAACGGAAAGACGACAAAACCGGAAAAACCACCGTGCGGCAAACGGTGGATGACGATCAGCTGTGGTGCGACTGCGAATTCGACCTCCATGAAGCCACATTCCACGAAATCGTGGACCTCTTGTATTTCACTTTCGAATGTGTCCCAAACTTTCTCGGAACCAAATTCGAACGCGGCGCGGGCTTCGTCAGGGCGCGCTTCACAGGCATGGCGTGCTTCATCGGGGCGCGCTTCACAGGCGTCGCGTACTTCCGTGGGGCGCGCTTCACAGGCGACGCGGACTTCCGCCTGGCGCGCTTCACAGGCGACGCGGACTTCCGTTGGGCGGACTTCGCAGGCGACGTGGACTTCGGCGGGGCAGAATTCCGCGGCAGTGCGACATTCTCAGGAATTCAAGGTAAACTTTTGTTCGAAGAATGCAAGTTCAACGAGATATACCGTGACGTTTATGAGTGGGGGCCGATTCCAATTCCGGAGGACAACGACGGACTGCCCGCAGGCGCGGTGTGGAAGGATTTCCAGGAGGAGGACGGCAAGGACGGCGGCACGACGAACCGGTAGTCCGCGGCATCCCCTGCCGTCTTCCCGTCCGGAAAGGAACATATGTGAACGTATATGGGTCCCATATGGGATTCATATGGGAGTCTTATGCAAACAGGCCGGCTTGGTCAGTCGGCTTGTTTGATCCTGAGGCGGATGCCGCATACGCTCAGGCGGGTGGAGCCGGTGCCCGGCCCGGCGGGGTATTTCGCAAACGGAGGTTTCCGGAACGGAGTCCGGACCAGGGGAGACGGTCCCCGACACTCCGGCGGGAAGTGTCCCATAACCCGTCCCGCAATCAACGTTCCGAAACCCAATGCCATTGACGGGTATAGGCGCTCGTGGATGCCGACTCGCTGGCTCAAGTGTTGCCCGATCTTCGAGGCGACTCGAAGCGCAAGCATTCGTTCCTTTTCCTCATCTCCAAGATCGGATGCCGTCACGTGAACGTACAGCTTCGCCGCATTCGTCAGCGTGATCGTCTTTTCGTCGGGCCTTTCAATGCCGAGAAGGTCCAAGGCGGTGGTGAGTGCGAATGCCAGTGGCCGTGTTGTGCGCTGCTGCGCTTCAAGACACATGTTGGCGGTCAGGACGCTTCGCTCATGCAGCGTTTGCGAATATTGTGCTCCATCGGTCATGCCGGCGAGTGTATCGGTAGTCTCATGTGAGGTGCTGCAGGGCTCCATAAAAATGTGGATATGTGGATAACCCGGAATTTGCGATGATGAGCGCACGAGGCGTACGCCAACCATCTGAGCGTGGCCACGTATTTTGAATACACTATGTATCTGAGTGCGCCACATATCTGCATGCGCTGGAAAGCGGTGCAATACGTTCCGTACTTGAGAAAATCGCACACCATGCCCGCACCCGCGGCATATTATGGCTGCCGAAAGAGAACTGAGGAAGGATCCAAGCAGCTGTGAATGAATCGCTATGCATCAGAAATGTAAGGGCATCTGGCTTCAATGAGCCCGTTGACATGGTGATACGCAATGGGGGCATCACCGCCATCGCTCCTGGTGTGGCGGGTCGGAATCAAGATCTCGACGCGTTCGATGCCGAGGGGATGTGGATCATCCCCGGCCTGTGGGATTGTCACACGCATTTCACACAGTGGTCCTACACGCTGGGGCGGCTGGATCTTATCGAGGCTCGCAGCGCGCATGAGGCGATGGATATGCTACGCGGCCATGTGTCGCAGCTGCGATCCGAAGGGCGTTTGGATCCGAACCGGTATGTGGTGGGCATGCGGTTCCGTCATTCGTTGTGGGCTGATGACGAACAGCCCACGCTTGCCGCCATCGATGCGGTTGCGGGCGATCAGCCCGTGGCGTTGTCCAGCGCGGATATGCATTGCGGTTGGGTGAATTCGGCGGCGGCGCGCAAGCTTGGCGTGCAGGTCGGCGAATCCGGTCTGGTAGGCGAATTGGAATGGTTCGACGCGTACTGCCGTCTTGATGATGCGCCGGGTGCGGCCGAGGAACTGGATCGTCTGTTGCGTGAAGCCGAACACGATGCTGCAGGCAAGGGCGTCGTCGGCATTCGGGATTACGAAATGGCCGAAAACATCAATACATGGATCGGTCGATTCGCTAACGGTATCAACGGTTTGCGGGTTCAGGCGGGCGTGTACCCGGAACGGCTGCATCAGGCCATCGACGATGGCTGGCATACCGGCGACGAGCTGCCCGGCAGTAACGGGCTCGGACATGTAGGCGCGATGAAACTCATCTCCGACGGTTCGCTCAACACTCGTTCCGCCTATTGTTCGACGCCGTATTCCGGCATCGAACCCGAGACTTTCGGCACGATGAGCTACACACCCGAACAGATCGAGTCCTATATGTTCGTGGCCGCGAAGCATGGTTTCGATATCGCCTGCCACGCCATCGGCGACGAGGCGAACACCATTGTGCTGGATTGCGCCGAACGCACCGGCGCACGTGGCTCCATCGAACATGCTCAGATGCTCAAACCCGTTGATATTCCTCGATTCGCCAAGCTGGGGCTTGCCGCGAGCATCCAGCCGCAGCATGCCATGGACGACCGGGACGTCATCACCCGTTTCTGGGGGCATCCGGCCGGCATCCCCTATGCGTTCAGGGCGTTGCATGATGCCGGGACACGCCTGATCATGGGATCCGATGCGCCGGTGGCGCCGCTCGACCCGTGGATGGCCATTTCCGCGGCGGTGTTCGGCACCGAAAACTCGAATCGTGAGCCGTTCCAGCCGGAACAGTGCCTTGATTTCGGCACGGCGTTGGCCTCATCCACGCAGGTCGGGCGCGAACGGCTCAAAGCAGGCGACGCTGCCGACCTGGTGCTTTTGGATCGAGACCCCTCGACGGTGGGAACCCCGGAGGAGATGCGCGCAATGCCACGGCATGTGCAGGCCACTATGCTTGCAGGTCGGTGGACGTACCGGAAGTAGTAGGGCGATCGGGGGTGAACGGCGGCTGCGGCTGCCCCTGTGATGTTTTCCGATACCGTTTTGCCTTAGCTGTCAGGGTTTGCCCGGGTTTCGTCGAAGCTTGTTCCTGCGCTGTTTTGAACAGTCACTGCCATGGGGGGCTGGCGGCAGGTATCTGTATGCCATGGAGTTTGCCGGTGTTCTGCGGCTGCTTTGGCGTTCTGTGTGAGCTTGTTCGCTTATGTGTGGCAGATTTGGCGAATTGGATTTCGCTCAGTGCCTTATGTGTGGCATCGAAAAGTCGGTATGCCGGGTATCTTCCTTGGAATGTCAAGGAAGATACCCGGCATATTCGTATTGTGATGCCACCAATAAGACACCTAGCTATTTGGAGGGCGGTATTTCTGCCACAAACAGCCGTAATGGCGTTTGGGCTGGGCAGGAACACCTTGTGCGGGAAGGCTGTGCGCCACGAGCGGGCCTCTGTGCTGGCGCTGTATTACTCCTGTACGGCGGCCAGCGCCTGATCGAGATCGGCGATAATATCGTCGGCGTTCTCGATGCCGCAGCTCAGTCGCACCAGATCGATGCCCACGCCGGCTTCCTCGAGCTGCTCCTCGGTGAGCTGGCGATGCGTGGTGCCGGCCGGATACAGCGTGCAGCTGCGGGCATCGGCCACATGGGTTGCGATGGACACCATCTTCAGGTGGTCGAGGAACGCGGATACTTTCTCGCGGCCGCCCGGCACGCCGAAGGAAATCACGCCGCAGGTTCCGTTCGGCATGTACTTTTCGGCCAGTGTGTGATACTTGTCCGATTCCAGACCGGGGAAGCTCACCCAGCTGATGCGTGGATCGGATTCAAGCCACTTGGCCACGGCCAGGGCGTTGGCACAGTGGCGTTCCATACGTACTCCGAGGGATTCCAGATGCATGCCCATGATCCACGAGTTGATCGGCGCCGGTGTGGAGCCGAAGTCGCGCATGAGCTGCGCGGTGGCCTTGGTGATGTATGCGGCCTTGCCGAATTCCTTGGCGTAGGTCACGCCATGGTAGGAATCGTCCGGGGTGGTGAGCCCCGGGAACTTTTCCGCGTGGGCCATCCAATCGAAATTACCGGAGTCGACGATCGCGCCGCCCACGCAGGAGCCATGACCATCCATGTACTTGGTGGTGGCGTGCGTGACGATGTCCACGCCGTACTGGAACGGGCGGCAGTTGATCGGCGTCGGGAACGTGTTGTCTACAATCAGCGGCACGCCATGGCGATGTGCCGCGTTCGCGAATTTCTCGAAGTCGAGCACGATCAGCGCCGGGTTGGAGATTGATTCGCCGAACACGGCCTTGGTGTTTGGTCGGAATGCGGCCTCGAGCTCATCTTCGGTGCAATCGGGACTGACGAACGTGCATTCGATGCCCATTTTGCGCATGGTCACGTTGATGAGATTGAACGTGCCGCCGTAGATGGCGGAGGATGCGACGATATGGTCGCCGTTGTTGCAGATGTTGAACAGCGCGAAGAAGTTCGCGGCCTGGCCGGATGAGGTGAGCATTGCTGCGGCGCCGCCCTCCAGTTCGCAGATTTTCGCCGCGACGGTGTCGTTGGTCGGATTCTGCAGGCGTGTGTAGAAGTAGCCGGATTCGGACAGGTCGAACAGTCGGCTCATCTGTTCGCTTGATTGGTATTTGAAGGTGGTGGCCTGAATGATCGGGGGAGTTCGTGATTCCCCATTGCCGGGCTGATAGCCTCCCTGCACGCAGATGGTGTCGACGTTTTCGCTCATGGTTTCCTTCTTTCGGTTTCGTCCGCCTTTCGTCGCGTAGGTTGCGCTGTGTGGCGGCGATGGTGCTTCGTTGCGCTGTGGTGCAAACAAACACAGTAACTTTATCACTGCTTGAACAAACGGCGATTTTCCAATGGAAACGCCGTATAGTTCAACGAATTGACAAACTTAGGTAATTCATTTTATTATCTATGGTGTCAAGAACGAAAGCCCGTTGGGGCAATCGAGCTTACGAATGGTAAGCCAACAGCAAAGGAGCAATCATGGGTCTGTGGGATATCGACAAGATTCCGTACGTCGGCCGCGAAAAGGGACCGCAGGAGGGCCTGGCCTTCCATTATTACGATGCCGACAAGGTCGTTGCCGGCAAGAAGATGAAGGATTGGCTGCGCTTCGGCGTCGCATGGTGGCACACCTTCGACCAGGAGCTGGTCGATCCGTTCGGCACGGGCACCGCTCAGCGCCCGTGGTACGGCAAGTACTCCAACCCTGAGGATGAGGCTTTGGCCAAGGTCGACTACGCCTTCGAGTTCTTCCAGAAGCTTGGCGTCGAGTACTTCTGCTTCCATGATCGCGACATTGCCCCGGAAGGCGACACCCTGCGCGAGACCGATAAGAACCTGGACAAGGTCGTCGACAAGATCGAAGAGAACATGAAGTCCACCGGCA
>ERZ506425.672-NODE-672-length-9884-cov-6.66874_pt1 | contig 9884 bp, 5 predicted proteins | sample MGYA00513667_ERZ506425 | MGnify/ENA metagenome assembly ERZ506425
CGGTGGTGGCGAATTCGCGGTTGATCACGTGGCCGGACTGCTCGCCGCCGAGCGAATAATCGCCTCGCAGCATCTCTTCGAGCACGTAACGGTCGCCCACGTTGGTCTGCACGGTCTTGATGCCCATGGAACGCAGGGCCAACTTCAGACCGAGGTTGCTCATCACCGTCACGACGAGGGTGTCATGGTTGAGCTTGCCCGCGTTCTTCTTGGCGCGCGCCAGAATGCCCATGATCTGATCGCCGTTGACCATGTTGCCGTCCTCATCCACGGCAAGGCAACGGTCGGCATCGCCATCGAAGGCAACGCCCATGACGGCGCCGGAGGCCTTGACCATGGCCTGCAGCTGCTCAGGATGGGTGGAGCCGGCGTTCTTGTTGATGTTGTAGCCGTCCGGCGACGCGTTGATGACGGTCACGTCGGCGCCGGCGCGGCGCAAGGCTTCCGGAGCGACCACGGACGTGGCGCCGTTCGCGCAATCGGCCACGATCTTCAGGCCCTTCAGCGGCGTCGGCTGCGACTTGTCCGGACCGACCGGCGCGATGGCGGAAACCAGATGGTCGATGTACAGGTTGGTTGCGGTGGCGGTGTCATGGCTGACACGACCCACGCCGGCGCCGGTAGGACGATCCCAATCCTGGCCGAGCACCGCTTCGATCTCGTCTTCCTTGGTGTCGGGCAGCTTGAAGCCGCCGCGGGCGAAGAACTTGATGCCGTTGTCGGGCATCGGATTGTGGGATGCGGAGATCACCGCGCCCATTTCCACGTTGAGCACGGACGTCAGGTATGCGACGCCCGGCGTCGGGATGATGCCGGCGTCGATCACGTCGAAGCCGCCGGCGGACATGCCAGCGGACAGTGCGGCGGCGAGGAAATCGCCGGAAACTCGTGTATCACGACCGACCAGCGCACGGCGACGGCTTTCGAATTCGCTCCGCTCGTCATCGCCCAGCACACGCACCGCGGCGTCACCCAAATCGAGCGCCAGCTGTGCCGTCAAATCCCTATTCGCCAATCCTCGAACGCCGTCGGTTCCGAACATACGTGGCATGAGTCTCAAATCCTCGCTATCTGCAAACGATATTTCCGTGACCTATCGTACTCAACCGTGCCGCCGAAACCAGCAGGTGACGACGCAATCGCATAACACTTCACAATTCAAAGCATTTCACGGCGCGCAATGCCCTTTTCGTGTCGCACGACTTTGATTTCAAGGCGGAAAATCAAGTCGTGCGACAACACTTGATAAAGAAATACCCCCTAACTATCATTTTCCGTTGAAAATCAGCGAAAAATAAGAGTTAGAGGGTATGAAAGCCAGCACGCTTGTCGCACAACTTTGAAAAATGCCTCCAAAATCAAAGTCGTGCGACGACATGACGGACTCTAAGCATGAACACTCCGGTCGTTCCGGTTTCCAGACGGAATCATTCCGACTCTTAAACGGAATCATGCCGGCTTGGAGTGTGCGGAACGTTCAGATCGTTCGAATCGCCCCACATACTCCAAGCGCCATCAGAAAAGCGCTATCAGAGCGCGGCGTTGAAGTCGCGCACTTTCAGCGTGCGGTGAGAAGCCTCGACGTTGCCACGCACAATGCGCTGCAAGGCGTTGTCCGCGTCCTTATGGGAGGCGAGCCAGGCGTCGCCCAGCTCCACGAGCTTCGCCGGATCGGCATAGCCCGGATACAGGCCTTCGAGCAGCGCTTCAGCCATGTGGAAGGTCTTGTGCTCCCAAATCCAGTCGGCGACCTCGAAATACTTCTCGGCGTACGGTTCGGCCAAATCGGCGCGCGGGGTGGCCGCAAAGCCACCGGCCACAGCCTCGAGCTGCATGTTGGTCAGCTCGTCGTTGTGCAGGGCCTCGTTCCAAGCCCATGCCTTCGCTTCGGCGGTACCGGCCACGGCGCGTGCGCCATAGGCGAACTCACGGTTCTCAGTGGTTTCGCGCTTGGCCAGTTCGGCGTCGATTCCCGCCTGGTCGATCGCGTTGACGGTGCTCAGCGCGTTGATGATGGTCCAGCGGAAGTTGTTGTCGATTTCCAGACCGTCGAATGCCACGGAACCGTCGAGCAGGCCCTTCGCGTTGGCGACGAACGCCTCGTCGCCCGGCTCGCCGTAGCCCAGGTAGGCGGTGACGAGCTGGAACTGTTCGTCGGAGCCGGCCTTGGCCTGACCCGCCAGCTTGAACAGTTCGGCGGCCACATGCTTCACGATCTCGGCACGCTCTGCCGGAGCGGTGTAATGCCATGCGGTGGTGCTGACCTGTGCCAGCGCGTAACGGAAGGTGGTGGACTCGTGTTCGGTGGCGAGCGCGGCCAGCGAGGTGTCGATGAACTGGCGTGCCGGCAGTTCGCCGTCGCGGGTCATGTCCCACAGGGCGAGCCAGATCACGGAACGGGCGAGCGCGTCGTCGAAGCGGTACAGGTTGCTTGTCGCGAATGCGAGGCTCTTGTCGTCGAAACGCAGCTTCGTGTAGGTCAAGTCGTCGTCGTTCACCAGGATCAGCGACGGACGTGCCTTGCCGGCGGCAGCATCGACGACCGTCAGTTCGCCGTCGACGTCCAGTTCGAAACGGTCGGTGCGCACGATCTTGCCGGTTTCCGGATCCTCGTTGTAGAAGCCGACGGCGAGACGGTGGGCGCGCAGCACGGGATGCTCGGCCGGAGCGGTCTGGCGCAGGGCGAGACGCTTGATGGTGCCGTCCTCGTTCTCTTCGACTTCGGTGGCGATGGTGTTGATGCCGGATTCCTCAAGCCACTGGGCGCTCCACGCCTTCAGGTCGCGGCCGGAAGTGAGTTCCAGTTCGGCGAGCAGGTCGGCGAGGGTGGCGTTGGAGTAGGCGTGCTTGTTGAGGTAGTTGTTGATGCCCTTGAAGAACTTCTCACGGCCCACGTAGTACACGAGCTGCTTCAGCACGGAGGCGCCCTTGGCGTAGGTGATGCCGTCGAAGTTGACGTAGGTGTCGTTGAGGTCGTTGATCGGGGCGACGATCGGGTGGGTGGTGCTCAGCTGGTCCTGACGCAGCGCCCAGCTCTTTTCGCCGGAGCTGAAGGTTGCCCAGGCGTCCTTCCATTCGGTGGCTTCGGCGGTGGCGAGGGTGGACGTGAACTCGGCGAAGGATTCGTTGAGCCACAGGTCGTTCCACCACTTCATGGTCACGTAGTCGCCGAACCACATGTGGGCGAGCTCGTGCAGCACGGTGACCACACGGCGTTCCGCGTAGGCGTCGGTGACCTTGGATTCGAACACGTACTGGTCGCGGATGGTGACCATGCCGATGTTCTCCATGGCGCCGGCGTTGTATTCCGGCACGTAGATCTGGTCGAACTTGGCGTACGGGTACGGCACGCCCCAGGTCTTGGCGTAGAAGGCGAAGCCCTTCTTGGTGATGTCGAACAGGTAGTCGACGTCCTTGCTGAAGGCCTTGGCGAGCGCCTGGCGGCAGTACATGGCCATCGGCACGGTGCGGCCGTCCTCATTGGCGTATTCGGTGTGCCATTCGGCGTACGGTCCGGCGCAGATGGCGGTGAGGTAGGAGCTCATGGTCGGGGTCGGTTCGAACACCCACAGCTTGGTGGTTTCGGCGGCGTGATCGCCGAGCGTGCCTTCCTCGGTGACGGTTTCGTTGTCGGTCACGGAGGCGGTGGGCATGTTGGACGTGACGATCCAGGATTTGGCTGCGAGCACGGAGAAGTCGAACACGGCCTTCAGATCAGGCTGGTCGAACACGGCGTAGACGCGACGGGCGTCCGGCACTTCGAACTGGGTGTACAGGTAGACGTTGCCGTCGGACGGGTCGACGCTGCGGTGCAGGCCTTCGCCGGTGTTGGAGTACTGGCACATCGCCTTGACGGTGACCTCGTTGTGCTCCTTGAGGCCCTTCAGCTCGATGCGGCTGTCCGCGTATGCTTCGGCCGGGTCGAGGGTTTCGCCGTTGAGGGTGATCTCGCTGACTTCGTTGGCGATGAGGTCAAGGAAGCTTGACTCCCCCGGCTTCGCGTCGAAGGTGATGGTGGTTTCGGAGCCGAAATCCTTGGCTCCGCGGGTCAGGTCAAGCTTGACCGTGTAATGGATTGGCGCGGCGATGATGCTTTTGCGTTCTTCCGCTTCGATTCGGGTGAGGTTTGCTCCTGGCATGTCACTCCTTCTTTCTGGTAACAGAAGGCGGCGCGATCAGTTGTGCCGATCACGTCGCCTTGATTCAATTTATGGTAAATTTACGGCTTATTTCGCGGCGTTCAGTCCCATCGCGTCATCCACGTCCTGCGCGATGTCGGCGACGACGGGGACGATCATCGGCTTGCGGTGCAGCTGTCGTGCCACCCAGCCGCCGAGCGTGCGTCGCATGATCTGCTGCAGCTTGTAGGTGTCGCGCGTGCCCTGCATCATCGCGTCCTGCAGCTGCTCGACGATCTGGTGACGGACCTTGTCGAACTCGCTTTCGTCTTCCGCGACCGCGTTGAGGTAGATCTTCGGGCCGGAGATGACATCCGCGGTTTCGGTGTCGACGACCACGAAGCTGGACACGAAGCCTTCGGTGCCGAGGATGCGGCGCTTCTCGAGTTCTTCGTCGGTCAGTTCGCCGACGGAATCGCCATCGACGTAGACGTAGCCGCACGGCACGGAGCCGACGACCGCGGCCTGGCCGTGGTACAGGTCGACGACGTCGCCGTCTTCGGCCAGCACGACGTTCTGCGGATCGACGCCGGTCTTGACGGCGATCATGCCGTTGGCCACCAAGTGGCGGTTTTCGCCGTGGATAGGCATGGCGCACTTCGGCTTGACGATGTTGTACATGTACAGCAGCTCGCCTTCGTTGCAGTGTCCGGAGACGTGCACGGCGGCGTTGTCACGGTTGACCACGCGGGCGCCGAGCTGCACGAGCTTGTTGATGACCTTGTAGACGCCATGCTCGTTGCCTGGAATCAGGGAGCTGGCGAGGATCACCGTGTCGAACTCGTTGATGGTGATGTCACGATGGTTGCCGTCGGCGATGCGGCCGAGCGCGGCCATCGGCTCGCCTTGGGAGCCGGTGCACATGTAGACGAGCTTGTCGTCCTGCACGTCATGGGCCTGCTTCAGGTCGATGACAGTGTCCTCGGGCAGACGCAGGTAGCCCAGATCGGCGGCGATGGACATGTTGCGGACCATGGAACGTCCGACGAACACGACCTTGCGGCCGTACTTGTGGGCCGCGTCGACGACCTGCTGCACGCGGTGCACGTGGCTGGAGAAGCTGGCCACGATGATCTTGCGAGTGGCCTGTGCGAACGCCTGGTCGAGCGCCGGACCGATGGAGGTCTCCGGCTTGACGAAGCCCGGGACCTCGGCGTTGGTGGAGTCCATCATCAGGAGGTCCACGCCCTTTTCGCCGAGCTTGCCGAATTCCACCAGATCGGTGATGCGGTGGTCGAGCGGCAGCTGGTCGAGCTTGATGTCGCCGGTGTCGATGAGAGAGCCGGCGGGGGTCTGCACGAACACGGCGAGCGCGTCCGGAATGGAGTGCGTGACGTTCACGAATTCCAGGTTGAACGGGCCGACCTTGAGCTTGTCGCGTCCCTTGACCTCGACGAGCGTCGGGTTGATGCGGTGTTCCTTGCACTTGGCCTCAACGAAGGCGAGGGTGAGCTTGGAACCGATCAGCGGAATGTCCGGGCGGAGCTTGAGCAGGTACGGCACGCCACCGATGTGGTCTTCGTGGCCGTGGGTGAGCACGAGCGCCTCGACCTTGTCGAGACGGTCCTTGATGTAGTGGAAGTCAGGCAGGATGAGGTCCACGCCCGGCTGCTCCTCTTCCGGGAAGAGCACGCCGCAGTCGATGAGCAGGATATGCCCGTTGTATTCGACCACGTTCATGTTGCGGCCGATCTCACCCAGACCGCCGAGCGGCACGATGCGCATGGAGCCCTTGCGGTACTTCGGCGGGGCGATCAGCACCTCGTCCTGCTGGGGCGCGGTGGATTGCGGAGCGGAATGCGACGGGCGACGGTTCGAACCGTTGCCGCCACGGGATCCACGGGAGCCGCCGTTGCGCGAGCCACCGTTGCCACGGCTGCGGGTGGAGGACTTGGCCTTCTTGGTGGCGGTCTTCTCGGACTTCGCGGCCTTGGTGGTCTTGGATGCCTTGACTGCGGTTTCAGTGCGCTTGGCAGCCTTGCTGCCGCGCTTGTGTGTTGTTGTCTTTGTGGTTTCTTCTGTAGCCATTTCCTAGTTGGATTTCTATTACTAATTGTCTCCGCCTATGCGGAAACGAGGAATTTGGGTGCCTGCCGGCGTTCATGCGCGACAGGCCAGTCGCATCATGCGATTCGGTTCACAGCAGTCCCGCGGCGCGCATGCCCTTTTCCGCGCGCACGAGTTCCGCTTCGCCCGGACCGACGTTCGGCAGGCGCATTTCGGTGGAGTCGAGGATTCCACGCACCTTCAGCGAGGCCTTGGCCATCACGGCCTGGAAGCCGTTGCCGTTCATCGCTTCGACGAGCGGCGCCAGCTGCACGGAGATGCGCTGCGCTTCGTGGATATCGCCACGATCGAACGCGTTGGCGAGGTCACTCATCGGACCGGCGGCCGCGTGTGCGATCACAGAGATGATGCCGACGGCGCCGACGGACAGGAACGGCAGGAACAGGCCGTCATCGCCCGAATACCAGGTCAGGCCGGTTTCCATACGCTTGCGTACCGCGCCGGCGATGTCTCCGGTGGCGTCCTTGACGGCCTGGACGTGGTCGAGCTCGGCCAGACGGCAGTAGGTCTCCAGCTGGATGTGCAGTCCGGTACGGCCAGGCACATCATAGACGATGATCGGCTTGTCCGCGGAGTCATTGACCGCCTTGTAGTGGCGGAACACGCCCTCCTGCGACGGACGGGAATAGTACGGGGCGACCACGAGCACCGCGTCGGCGCCCGCCTCCTGGGTCTGCTCCACCATGCGCACGGTGTGCGCGGTGTCGTTGGAACCGGCGCCGGAAATGACCGGCACGTCCACGACTTCCTTGACGGCCTGAACCAGCTCGACCTTCTCCTCCATGTGGGTGGTCGGAGATTCGCCGGTGGTGCCGTTGACCACAAGACCGTCGGCACCATCCGCCACGAGCTGCCTCGCCAGCTGTTGCGCGGCTTCGAAATCTACGGCTCCGTCGGCCTTCATGGGGGTGACCATGGCCGGAAGGATACGTCCGAAGGGAGCAGGATCGAGCAGATGCATTGTACCGTCGTCAGTCTTAGGGCTTGTCATACGGCTAACGGTACTTCCCTCTGCGGACGCTTGCGATTTCATGAGACGCGAAAAGTCACATTTTGGAAGGCCTGCCGACGATGACCGCGACGACGCACTGCAGGAAAGCGACGAACGTGAACACCATCAGCGGCACATGGTGGCCGCCGGTGGTCTGGACCAGCACGCCGAACATAAGCGGGCCGAGTGAGGCGATCAGATAGCCGAACGACTGCGCGACGCCCGACAGCACCACGGTTTCGGCGCTGTCATGCCCGCGCAGCGCGATCAGTGCGAGCGCCACGACCAGCGAAGCGCCCTGCGCGCAACCACCGACGAACGCCCATACCGGCATGAGGTGAGGCAACAGCAGCATGCCAAGGCCGGCGATCAGCATGGGAGCGCTGGCGGTGAGCGCCGCGCAGACCTGGTTGCCGCGCACGTTCATGAGCTTAGGAATGACCAAGCCGGAAAGGATGCCGATGCCTTGGAAGATGAACAGATGCACGCCGGCGGTGGAGGCATCGTAGCCGATGGATGCGGAGATGGACGGCATCCAATTGGACATGGTGTAAAAAGCGGATGATTGCAGCCCCATGAAGGCCGTCACGTACCACGTCATCGGACGGCGCAGCACGCGGGTGAACACGCCATGCGACGATTGCGTGGAACATGCCGGTCGCTGTGCGGAATGCGGGTTTTGTGCGTTGGCCGTCGTGCTGCGATCGCCAATATCATCGATATCGCCAGTATCGCTGGTTTCGATGGTGCCGCCGGCGGAAGCGATAACGACTTTGCGATTGTGCAGGATACGCAACGCCCACAGCGCGGCGACAACCAGCGGAGGCACACTCCAGAAGGCGAGTGACGCACGCCAACCGCCCCACATCTGCGCAAGCGGCGCGGACAGCAAACCTGCGGTGGCGCTGCCGGCGGTGATGCAGCCGGAATAGACGCCGGTCGCCATCGCGACATGGCCGGCGTAGTCACGTTTTGCGATTACCGGAACCAGAACGTTGCCGACGGCGATGGCGGAAGCGAACACCACCGTGCCCAGCCAGATGCCAACGCCGCCGCCGAACGAGCGGATGGCGTCGCCCGCCGCGATGCACAGCAGGGCCAGCAGAATCGACATGTCGATGCCGATGCGGCGTGCAAGGAACGTGACCAGCGGGCTGACCGCGGCGAAGGCGATCAGCGGAATCGCCGTCAATACGCCCTGCACGCCCTCACCCCACGCAAGGTCGGTTCCCATTTGGGCGAGGACCGGCCCGACGGCGGCGATGGCGGGCCGCAGATTCAGCGATACGAGGAAAATCAAAGCCACCCACAATCCGGTGGAGGACCGGTCGTACGCCAGCATGTTTCGTTTTGAATTCATTCCGTTCCCATTCCCGCTTCCACTTCCGTTTACCGCCGTTCCAACGGGACGTGCCGCGCCTAGATTTTCCCTATCAATCTTCAAGCTCATTGAGCGCATCGAAGCAATCGTTGATGCCTTCAATACGCGCGTGCACCTCGTCTTCGGTATCGACGAGGCATTTTCCGACTTCGTCCACCATCAGGGCGATCAGGGCGAACGCCGCGGTGAAGCTCGTCAGCACGTGGGAGTTCAGCACCACTTTGAAGAAGGCGACGTTACGGCCGATGACGGCGTTGCGCGCCGAAATGTCGCCAATCACCACCACGGTCAGGCCGCGCTCAAGCATCACGTCTATGAGCCGTGAGAAGAGGGGAAGACGCCGGCCCACGCCGATGATGACGATTACGTCGCCTGCCGCATAATCAACCAGATCTTCGGCTATGGACTGGCCTGGATTCGGCAGAATATCAACGTTTCCGCGTAGCCGCATCAGCTGTTCGCGCATGTGCAGCGCCACGGGATAGCTGCTGCGGTACCCGACCACCGCCGCATGCGGGGCCGTGGCCATGGCTTGGCATGCGGATGACAGTTGCGCGCGGTCGATGCCTTCAAACGTGCGTTTCAGGCTTTCCTCGTCACGGCGCAGATGGTCGGCGACCAAATCGTCGCACTGGGTGTGCCGTGAAAGCTCCGGAGAGCCAGGACGATGGACGCGACGCACGTCACGTCTGAATTCGCCCGCGTTCGCATAGCCGAGCTTGCGGTACAGGCGGCTGAGCGTCGGCTGCGAGATGCCGCTCAACTGCGACAATTCCACGGAATTGCAGACCAGCACGTCGGTCAGATGACCCAGAATGAACTGCGCGGCCTCACGTTCCGTCGCAGTCAGCGAATCGAAGGATTCCCGGATGCGCGCCACCAAGCCGAGGTCCGCGGCAGCATTGCCTTCCTCGTCCATGGCGTCCTTCGAAGCCCCCATATTGTCTGAAAGCATAATTCCAGAAGTCACGCTCATCGCCCTTCCCTGCAGTACATTCTCACGCGGCGCATCCGCTCTCCTGACGATGCTACCCCTTGCTTTCCGGGTTTCACCAGGTTTGGCCGCCGACAACTGTCACGACGAATGAAGAATTTCAGATGCCGTAAGCACTGAAATGCATCCATCACAGGCAGTGGCGGCGCCTCTTGGCAACGCGACCCACCATCAGGAGATGACCGACCATGGCAAAAACAGCTTACCCCACACAATCAACATCGCATATCGGGCGGATTCGGCATAGAAGAAACGGTGCCAAACCAGCGAAAT
>ERZ506425.716-NODE-716-length-9551-cov-6.12279_pt1 | contig 9551 bp, 7 predicted proteins | sample MGYA00513667_ERZ506425 | MGnify/ENA metagenome assembly ERZ506425
CCAGCCTCCGGGTCTCCGGATTCATGGTGGTCAGCCACATCATCTCCGGGTCGTTCTCGCCCAGTCCCTTGGAGCGATCCACCTTGTACTTCTTGCCCTCCAGCTGGCGCACCACCTCCGCCTTCTCCTTTTCGGAGTAGGCAAACCACGTCTTTTCCTTGCAGGTGATCTCGAACAGCGGCGTCTCGGCAATGTAGACGTAGCCCTCCTTGATGAGGGTGGGGCAGAGCCGGTAGAGCATGGTGAGGATCAGGGTACGAATCTGGAAGCCGTCCACGTCGCCATCGGTGCAGATGACCACCTTGCTCCAGCGGAGGTTGTTCAAATCGAACTGATTCAGCTCCTTGGCGGCCTTTCCCTGCACCTCCACGCCGCAGCCCAGCACCTTCATCAGATCCGTGATGACGTCGCTCTTGAAGATGCGGGGATAGTCTGCCTTCAGGCAGTTGAGGATCTTGCCCCGGACAGGCATCAGCCCCTGAAACTCTGCGTCACGGGATTGCTTGCAGGCGCCCAGAGCCGAGTCGCCCTCCACGATATAAATTTCCCGCCGGGACACATCCTTGGTGCGGCAGTCCACGAATTTCTGCACCCGGTTGGCGATGTCGATCTTCTCCGTCAGCTTCTTCCGGGTGTTGAGACGGGTGCGCTCCGCCGTCTCCCGGCTGCGCTTGTTCACCAGCACCTGATTGGCGATCCTCTCCGCCGCCTCCCGGTTCTCGATGAAGTACACCTGCAGCTGCTCCCGCAGGAACTCCGACATGGCGTCCTGCACGAACTTGTTGGTGATGGCCTTCTTGGTCTGGTTTTCGTAGCTGGTCTGGGTAGAGAAGTTGCTGCTCACCAGCACCAGGCAGTCCTGCACATCCGGGAAGGTGATCTTGCTCTCCCCCTTGGTGTATTTATTGTTCTCCTTGAGATACTTGTCAATGGCGTAGACGAAGGCCAGGCGGGTGGCCTTATCGGGGCTGCCGCCGTACTCCAGAAAGCTGGAGTTGTGGTAGTGCTCGATGAGGTGGACCCGGTTGGAAAAGCACCATGCGATGTTCAGCTTCACCTTGTACTCCGGCTTGTCCGCCCGATCCCGGCCCCGGCGCTCCGTCTCCCAGCACACCGGCTCCGTCAGGGGATCCTCCCCTGCCAGCTCCGCCAGATAGTCCCGGATGCCGTGCTCATAGAGGAAGTCCTCCGTCTCGAACTTCCCCGGCGCTACCTCGCACCGCAGGCGGAAGGTGACCCCGGCGTTGACCACGGCCTGCCGCCGCAGCACCTCCCGGTAGTAGTCCGCCGGAATGTCAATGTCGGTGAACACCTCCAGATCCGGCAGCCAGCGGATGGTGGAGCCGGTATGGCGGCGCTTGAGCTCCGTCACCCGCATCTCCCCGGCGATCTCGCCCCGTTCAAAGTGCAGGCGGTACTCCTTGCCGTCCCGGCAGACAGTGACGTCCATATAGCGGCTGGCGTACTGGGTGGCGCAGGAGCCCAGACCGTTGAGCCCCAGCGAGTACTCGTAGTTGTCGCTGTTTTCGTTGTCGTACTTGCCTCCGGCGTACAGCTCGCAGAACACCAGCTCCCAGTTGTAGCGCCCCTCCTTCTCGTTCCAGTCCACGGGACAGCCACGGCCCTGATCCTCCACCTGAATGGAGAGATCGGCAAAGCGGGTCACGGTGATGAGCCGGCCATAGCCTGCACGGGCCTCGTCGATGGCGTTGGAGAGGATCTCGAACATGGCGTGCTCGCAGCCCTCCAGCCCGTCGGAGCCGAAGATGACGCCGGGCCGCTTGCGGACCCGGTCCGCCCCCTTCAGACTGGAGATACTGTCGTTGTCATAGGTTTTCTTCTTGGTCATATATGCCTCCTGCCGGGATAGCTCCCGGTATCGTTCCTTGCAGGCCCACAGAACTTTTTCGGTGGGCAACAGGGATATTTTATCGCATTTTTCTCTTTCTGGCAAGGGTCAGCGTCACCTTTTCCCCCAAAGGGCATTTTGCCCCCTTTCATGAGAAAGTCAACACAGGGCTTACATTTTGCGGAGAAAGGGTCTAAACTTATTGTGTATGTTCTGCGTATCACTCAGGAGGAAAGAACCATGATCCATATCACCGAGGTCACGACCAAGGCACAGCTGCGCCAGTTCGTGAACTTCCCCATCGACTTATATAGAGACGTTCCCCAGTACATCCCCGGTACATACAGCGACGATCTGGCAGACTGGGACCGTGAGAAAAACCCCGCCTTCAGCTACTGCGAGGCCCGTTGCTGGCTGGCCAGCCGGGATGACGGCACGCTGGTGGGCCGCATCGGTGCCATCCTCAGCCGTAAGTCCAACGACAAGTGGGGCACCCACCGCCTGCGTTTCACGCAGGTGGACTTCATCGACGACCGGGAGGTATCCGCCGCCCTGTTCCAGACGGTGGAGGACTGGGCCCGTCAGCTGGGCTGCACGGAAGTCCACGGCCCTCTGGGCTTCACCGACATGGACCGGGAGGGGATGCTGGTGGAGGGCTTTGACCGCACCAGCTGCTTCTTTACCTATTATAACCACCCCTACTATATTGACCACCTGACGGCTCTGGGCTACGGCAAGGACGTGGACTGGACCGAGAATCTCATCTCCGTCCCCACGGACCAGCGGGTCATCCAGCGCTGGGAGAAGATCGCCGCCTATGTTCTGAAGCGGCAGCGCCTGCACATCCATCAGGTGCGCAGCCGTCTGGAGTACCCGCCCCTGATCCGGAAGGTATTCGAGCTGGTGAACGTGGCCTATGCCCCCCTGTACGGCACCGTGGAGCTGTCGGACGACCAGATCCGCAAGTACGCCGGGAAGTTCGCCCCCCTCATCAGGCCTGAGCTCACCTGTTTCGTCATGGACGAAAATGACGATCTGGTAGCCTTCGGCGTGGCGGCCCCCAGCATCGCCGCCGCCCTGAAAAAGCACGACGGCCGCCTGTTCCCCACCGGCTGGGCGGATGTGCTGAAGGCCTTCCACCGCAACGACACCATCGATCTGCTGCTGATCGCCGTGCGTCCCGACCTCCAGAAAAAGGGCGTCAACGCCGTCATCATCAGCAAGGTCATGCACGGCTGCTTCAAGATCGGCGTAAAGCAGGCGGAGACCGGCCCCATGCTGGAGACCAACGAGAAGGTCCAGACCCAGTGGCAGGACTTCCCGCTGGAGCAGCACAAGCGTCGCCGCTGCTTTGTGAAGGTGCTGACCCCCGCACCGCAGGAGTCTGCCGCTGCAGCCACCGCCCCTGCCGGAGCGGCAGAGTGATCGCTTCCTCCAAGCATAACAGCGCTCCACCGTCATTTATGACGGTGGAGCGCTGTGCTTTTCAGCCTTAATCGTCGTCCTTGGCCTTCTCCTTTTCGGATAGCTCGTCAAAGGGTACCAGACAGTTGTGGAGCTTCCCCAGATCGTTGCGGCTGGCCGGGTCCGTGGAGCCGCTGTAACAGTAGCCCTCGGTCCGCATATAGGCATTCCAGCGGCGGTGTTCGATGACACGCAGCAGCTGCTTTTCCTCCTCCGTCCGCTCCGCCGGAGGCTTATCTGCACCGGGCACACCCAGCCGCAGCTTCAGCCGATGGTGGATGACCGAGGCGATGGAGGAGCGATAGTTGAACTCATAGCGCCAGAACACGTCCTCGTCTCCCCATTTCAGGTGCCGGGTCAGCGCCTCCGCTTCCAGCTGGGAGTGGAGGATGTTGCTCTCGGAGTACAGCATATCCCGTGCGCCCAGAAAATGAAGGTCGTATGGGGTACCCCGGTAGTCGGTGACGGAGGTGAGAGCCACCGTCTTGAAGGGGTCCTGCACCACCGCCAGAATATAGGGGTGGAGACCCCGGCGCTGGCACAGCTCCCGCAGCCGCACCGCCGCCTCGATGTTCCGGGTGTCGCTGCCCAGCGCCACAAACACATACGTCAGCTGCGGCAGCGTCTGCACCAGCTCCAGAAATTCCCGGCTCTCCAGCCGCATCCCGGCGTGTATGCGGATATCGTACTGGGCCTCGCCGGGGATGTACCGTCCGTTGTGCTGGCGGTCCATCAGCTCCGGGCAGCGATAGGTGAACAGCTCCCGTGCGTTAGGCCGGGCGTCCACGGCGGTGAGCCGCAGGTCGTAGCCGTCCATCTGGCCAAACCACGCCAGCGCCTTCAGCATCTCCGTGCCGTACTGGCCCAAGCCCAGCAGCAGCGCCGAGATCTGATGCCTGCCCTCCGGCAGAGGAGCCGCCGTCTCGAAGAGCTTCTCCCCCTGCTGATACAGCAGCAGCTGCACCAGTGAGCGCACCTCGTTGACCCGGCGGATCCGCATCCCGTGGGGATCGGCGGACTGGAACAGCAGCTCGCTCTCGGCGCCGGTGGCGAAGAGATAGAGGTGCATATTGGAGCGGGTCCCCCACCGGCGGGTCAGCAGCACCGCCTGATGGATGTTCTCTGCCTTGTCCCGGCCCATCAGGAAGAAGTAGACCGGGCGGGAGCGGTCAGAGCGCCGCAGCCGCAGCAGGGCGATGTCTGTCTTGAAGCAGGCGGCCCCCAGCCGGTGGGCGGCAGCCATCTGCTCCCCGAACTCCTCGCTCTCGTTTTCATAGACGTCCGTAAAGACAATGAGTCCCTTGGGATGGGCCGCCTTGATGCTGCCCGCCAGATACAGGGAATCCTCGTTGAGCTCGGAAAAGACATACAGCTCCGTGCAGCGGCGGAAGGCATAGCGCCACAGAGCGGACAGATTCTTGAAGAAGGACAGCACCACACTGAAGGTCAGCAGCGGACTCACCAGATACACCACAATGGCGGCGCCGAAATAGAGGTCGCTCCACACCGCCGGCTGGCCCATGGCGAACTCGTGGATGGGATCCAGCTCACCGTCCAGCACGAACATCCGCAGGGTGTGGTGTACGGCTCCCAGCAGCGCCTTCAGCCACGACAGGTGCTCCCCGGCGTAGGCGGCGGCGTACATGGGCAGGTGCAGCAGAATGCCGCAGGTGAAAAAGCAGACCAGCAGCACCTTCAGGGTCTCATTGCCGCCGGAGGGGCGGGACCTGCGGCGCAGGGAGCGCAGCAGCAGCCCCAGCGCCGCCAGCAGCAGCGCCAGAACGCAGCAAAGGAGGATCTGTGGCATGGCAGGCAGCTCCTTTCCGATCAAATCAATATCAGGGGTCCATCCCCTGGATGGCATGAGCGATATATTGTTATTGTACCCCGCCGGGGGCAGGTCTGTCAATGCGGAAGGGCCGCTGTTTTTGCCCACCGGGGAGGTAAGGCCGTTTTCCCTTGCGCCGGGGCGGGGATTTTGCTATAATGCAGGGAGCAACAGGCCGCTGCGGGCGGCAGGGGAGGGCTGGGATGTTCAAACGGATGTATCTGGAGATCACCAACGTGTGCAATCTGCGGTGCGCCTTCTGCCCCGGCACCCAGCGGCCCCGGCGGTTCATGACGCCGGAGGAATTCCGGCAGTTGGCGGCCCGGCTGCGGCCCTACGGGACGTATCTCATGCTCCACGTCATGGGGGAGCCGCTGCTGCATCCCCGGTTGGCGGAGCTGCTGGATATTGCCGGGGCGCTGGGCTTCCGGGTGTGCCTTGTGACCAACGGCACGCTGCTTCCCCGGCAGCTGCCCACACTGGAGGGTTCCCCGGCCCTGCACAAGCTCAGTGTCTCCCTCCACAGCTTCGAGGGAAACGGACGGCAGGATGCCGCAGCCCCGTATCTGGAGGGTGTCTGGCAGGCGGCGCAGCGGCTCAGCAGTCGGGGCGTCCTGTGCGCCCTGCGGCTGTGGAACGGCGGCGGACTGGACCGGCGCAACGAAGAGATCCTGTCCTTCCTCTCGGAAAAGCTGGGCCGGGACGTAACGGCCCTGCCTACGGACCGTCTGGGCAACCGGCGGCTGGGGGAGGGGCTGTTTCTGGAGCCGGGGGAGCGGTTTGACTGGCCGGATCCGGCGGCTCCGGACAGCGGCACGGAGTTCTGCCACGGCCTGCGGAGTCAGATCGCCGTGCTGTGCGACGGCACGGTGGTTCCCTGCTGTCTGGACAGCGAGGGGCGGCTGGCGCTGGGAAACCTGCACCGGCAGGAGCTGGCGGAAATACTGGCCTCCCCACGGGCCACAGCCATGGCGACGGGCTTTTCCCGGCGGCAGCCGTCGGAGGAGCTGTGCCGCCGCTGCGGCTACGCTGCACGGTTCAGCCGATGAGGGGCATCGGACGGATGATAGGAGCGATATGGAAGAACAGATACTAAAGCAGCTGGCCCAACCGCTGCTGGCATGGTATGATATCCACCGGCGCATCCTGCCGTGGCGGGAGGAGGTATCCCCCTACCGAACATGGGTGTCGGAGATCATGCTCCAGCAGACCCGTGTGGCGGCGGTACTGCCGTATTTTCAGCGGTTCATGGAGGCCTTCCCCACGGTGGAGGCCCTGGCCCAGGCCGACACGGAGCGGCTCATGAAGCTGTGGGAGGGGCTGGGCTATTACAGCCGGGCCAGAAATCTGCAAAAGGCGGCCCGCATCCTCACGGAGCAGTACGGCGGCCGCTTCCCGGAGACATACCGGGAGCTGACGGCCCTTCCGGGCATCGGAGACTATACGGCGGGGGCCATCCTCTCCATCGCCTTCGGGCAGGCCGTTCCGGCGGTGGACGGCAACGTGCTGCGTCTGGCGGCACGGATCACCGGCAGCCGTCTGGATGTACTGGATGCCAAAAACCGCAAGATCTTCCGCAGCTGGATGGCGGCGGCCATGTCTCAGGAGCGGCCCGGCGCCTACAATCAGGCGCTGATGGATCTGGGGGCCACGGTGTGCCTGCCGTCGGGAGCGCCTCTGTGCGGGGACTGCCCCGCCGGGGACTTCTGCATAGCCCGGCAGGAGGGCTGTCAGGCCCGGCTGCCGGTGCGCTCCCCCAAGCGGGAGAAGCGGACGGAGCACCTGACTGTGTTCCTGCTGCGGCGGGGAGCTGCGGCGGCGCTGCGGCAGCGCCCGGATACGGGACTGCTGGCGGGGCTGTGGGAATACCCCCATGTACCGGGTACGCTGACGGAGGCGGAGGCCGCCCGGCAGCTGCAAATGTGGGGGGTAAACCCCACCAAGTGGACAAAAAAGCTGTCAGCCCGGCATATATTCACTCACGTTCGCTGGGAAATGACGGGCTATGTGGTGGAGGTGGACGGCCTTGGACCAGGAGACTGGCTCTGGGCGGAGGCACAGCAGCGGGAGCGGCTGGCCATCCCCTCCGCCTTCGAGAAATTTACCGCAGAGCTGAAAGAGGGAGAATGACATGGCACAGCTATACTTCAAATACGGGGCGATGGGCTCCAGCAAGACCGCCAACGCCCTGATGGCACGGTTCAACTACGAGGAGCGGGGACAGGCCACCCTGCTGGTGAAGCCCCGGCTGGATACACGGGGCGGCGACCACATGGTATCCTCCCGCATCGGTCTGACCCACCCCTGCATCTACTTCGACGAGATGCAGCAGATGACGGATGAGCAGCTGCAGCAGTATGCCTGCATCATCGTGGACGAGGCCCAGTTCCTGCAAAAGGCCGATATCTACTATCTGGTGCATCTGGTGGACGACTGCAACATCCCCGTCATGTGCTACGGCCTGCGGGCGGACTTCAAAGGGGAGCTATTCCCCGGCAGCTATCATCTGCTGGTGATGGCAGACAAGCTGGAGGAGGTCAAGACCATCTGCTGGTGCGGCAAAAAGGCCGCCTTCAACGCCCGCTTCGACCAGCACGGCCATGTGGTGAAGGAGGGCGCTCAGGTGGTGCTGGGAGCCAACGACAAGTACATTGGCCTCTGCCGCCGCCACTGGATGGCCGGGGATCTGGGGCCGGATTTCGACATCAACCGGGTATGATCTGTAACATCTGTCCCCGTCGGTGCGGGGCGGAGCGCACCGAGACCTACGGCGGCGGCTTCTGCCGGATGCCCGCCGTGCCGGTCATCGCACGGGCCGGGCTGCACCTGTGGGAGGAACCGGTGCTCTCCGGCACACGGGGCAGCGGAGCGGTGTTCTTCTCCGGCTGCTCACTGGGCTGCGTCTACTGCCAGAACCACACCATCTCCGCCGAGGGGGTGGGCAAGGCCGTCACCACGGAGCGGCTGCGGGAGATCTTCCGTGAGCTTATCGCTCAGGGCGCCCACAACATCGACCTCATCACCGCCAGCCACTTCGTCCCCTTCCTGCTGCCGGCGCTGGAGGAGCCTCTGCCGGTGCCGGTGGTGTTCAACTGCGGCGGCTACGAGCGGGTGGAGACGCTGCGTCTGCTGGAAGGAAAAGTGCAGATCTGGCTGCCGGACCTGAAATACGGGCTGGAGGAGCCGGCCCGGCGCTATTCCCACGCCCCGGACTACTTCCCCGTGGCCACGGAGGCCATCCGGGAGATGTTCCGTCAGGTAGGTCCCTGCCGCATAGAGGATGGCCTGCTGCGGCAGGGGGTGGTCATCCGGCATCTGGTGCTGCCGGGACAGCTGGAAAGCACCCGGCGGGTCATCGACTGGGTGGCCCGGACCTTCCGTCCGGGGGAGGTGCTGTTCTCCCTCATGAGCCAGTATACCCCCCAGCCCGGCTCAGAGGGGCCCCTGCGCCGCCATGTGACGGCGGCGGAGTACCGTGCGGCGGCGGAATACATGGAAAACTGCGGCATCGTGGACGGCTTCGTGCAGGAGCGTACCTCCGCCCGTGAGGAGTATACCCCGGCCTTCGACCTGACGGGGGTATAGTGTCGTCGGGTCGTATGAATTGTTTGGTACATTTAGAATGACGAAACCGGTGATTTTCTGCAAATCACCTGTTTTTTCGTATAAATAGAATGTACTTGGTACAACTTTTTGTTGCAATTTGCGTGGGAATGTGGTACGGTAGAGACGGAACAAAAAGTGCCGTCCCGGACGGCAAAATCGAGGACGTATGCAACATAGGAGGTACCTGTATGAGCTATCCCAAAACCGGCCAGGAGGTCTATGTCAGCCTGAATCTCTCCAACACCATGCTCACCGGCATCGGCAAGGGCACCATCACCCGTGAGGAGGTCTCCGTGGACTATCTGAAGCGGCTGTTTGCCGAGCACGGCGTCATCGTCTCCGCCAAGCCGGAGCAGCACCGCCTGCTGGAGATCGTCAATGCGACCTTTGATCTTGGTCTGGAGCTGCCGGAGGAGCTGAAGCTGTTCCAGCTGTCAGAGCAGCACCGCCGCCTGGTGGTCATCAATGTGCAGGGTCTGCGCCGCAAGGGCGGCTCTCTGCTGCCGGAGTACTCCGAGGAGGAGTTCGGAGAGGCCACCTTCACCTTTGTGAAGTACTATGTGCAGAGCCGCCACTATGACGAGCTGGTGGAGGAGAACAAAAAGCTGAAGTTCGAGCTGGACCAGGAGGTCGAGTGGCGCAACCGCACCGACAACTGATCCGAACAGGCAGCCAATAAAGGAAGCCGGATATACGGACAGGAGGGCCGCACCCATGGGGTGCGGCCCTCCTGAGCCTGTCAAAAGAGCGGGAGCCTTTCGTCAACGGGGCGGAAGGGTGTGTGCGGGAAACCCGGAAGGGTGT
>ERZ506425.757-NODE-757-length-9148-cov-9.92324_pt1 | contig 9148 bp, 6 predicted proteins | sample MGYA00513667_ERZ506425 | MGnify/ENA metagenome assembly ERZ506425
GAAAGTGAGGTAACAAAAATGGTCATCGGAGTATTGAAGGAAATCAAGGGCAATGAATACCGTGTGGCGGCCGTACCCGCCACCGTGCATGAGATCGTGCGTCACGGTCACACCGTGTACGTGGAAACCGGCGCCGGCGTAGGCAGCGGTTTCAGCGATGCGCAGTATGAGGCTGCCGGCGCTATCATCGCCGACACCAACACCGTCTGGGAGAAGGCCGACCTGTACTACAAGGTCAAGGAGCTGTTCCCCCAGGAGTTCAAGTGGATGAACAAGGACAAGATCCTCTTCACCTACATCCACTCCAACGCTCACCCCGACGAGACGGACACCCTGCTGGACAGCCACGTCTCCGCCGTGGCCTATGAGGATGTGCAGGACGAGGAGGGCAAGTTCCCCCTGCTGCGCCCCATGAGTGAGCTGGCCGGTAAGGGCGGCTTCCTGGCGGCCCTGCACTTTGCCCAGTCCGTCAACGGCGGCCCCGGCAAGCTGCTGGCCAACGTCACCGGCGTGGAGACCCCCATTATCACCATGCTGGGCTGCGGCGTGGTAGGTACCGGCGCTGCCGAGCTGGCTGCCGCCTTCGGCAACGAGGTGCGTATTCTGGATGTCAACATGAACACCATGCTGGCCGCCAAGAAGACCTCCCCCGCCAACATCACCTACATGATCTCCAACCGCAGCAATCTGGAGAAGTGCCTGCGGGAGTCTGACGTCATCATCAACGGCATTCTGTGGGCCAAGGACCGCAAGGATCACATTGTCTATCGTGAGGACCTGAAGCTGATGAAGCCCGGTGCCATGATCGTGGACGTGGCCTGCGACGAGAACGGCGCCATTGAGACCTGCCGGGATACCACCCATGATGATCCCATCTACTTCGTGGACGGCGTGATGCACTACTGCGTGGACAACATTCCCTCCGCCTTCTCCCAGACCGCTTCCGTGACGCTGGCCAATGCCACCCTGCCCTATCTGCTGCAGATGGCGGATAAGGGCTTTAAGAAGGCCATGGAGGATAACCGCCTGCTGCGTCTTGGCATGACCTGCTACGACGGCAAGCTGACCCTGAAGGAGACGGCTCTGAAGCAGAGCCGTGAGTGGACCGACGCTGACGAGCTGGTCAAGGTCTGGTAAAACGCCATTCCCTCTATTTGATAACCAGTTTCCATTACTCCTCATCACACGGGGTGCTCCGGTGTCAGATTCCTGACGCCGGAGCAGGGAACCCCCGCAGAGTGGAAGTTTCCCCCGGCCGAGGCGAATGGAGACCTGTTATATTTCTATACCATCGCTGTCAGGCGTGTTTGCCCTTGTTCATCGGTGGTACTGCGCAAGCAACACAAGCAGCAACACGAAAAAGAGAAACAACCTGAAAACTTGAGGAGGTAAATATGGATAATTATGGTATCCTTTCTCTGGCTCCTGCTCTGATCGCCGTTATCTTGGCGTTCATTACGAGAGAAGCCCTGTTCTCCATCCTGTGCGGCGTTCTGGTGGGTCTGCTCATCACCGGTCAGGACCTGCTGTTCGGCTTCACCGGCATCATTCAGAGTGCTCTGGGCAATGCCGATTTCATCTGGGTCATCGGTATCGAGGTGTTCATCGGTATCATGGTGGCCTTCTTCCAGAAGTCCGGTGCCATTGAGGCCGTGGCCAACAAGCTCAATGAGAAGCTTCACATCACGCCCCGCATTGCTCAGATCATGGGCGCTGCGCTGGGTGTTCTGGTGTTCTTCTCCGACTACTTCTCCCCCCTGTTCGTGGGTAACGTGATGCGTCCCATCACCGATAAGGCCAAGGTCTCCCGCGAGAAGCTGGCCTGGCTGTGCGACTGCACCTCCGCTCCCGTCTGCATCACCCTCCCCTTCACCGCTTGGGGCGTGTATGTAGCCGGTCTGGTGGTGGGCTTCGGCACCTTCGCCACGGCGGAGGCTGGCCAGGACGCCGTCATCCACTCCATCCCCTTCCAGCTGTATGGCATCCTGACCATCGTCATGATCTTCCTGGTGGCTCTGGGCTTCCTGCCTGACTACGGCCCCATGAAGAAGGCCGAGGAGCGTGCCCGCACCACCGGCAAGGTGGTGGCCGACGGCGACACCCCCATGCTGTCCCGTGAGCTGGACACCATCAAGCCCAAGGAGGGCTTCAAGTCCAACCTCATTCTGCACTTCCTGATCCCCGCTCTGATCGTTATCGCCGTGACCATCGGCACCTATGTCATCATGGGCTCCGCCAAGACACTGGAAGCTTTCGTGCTGGCCGTCGTCTATCAGGCCATCGTGCTGCTGATCCAGAAGGCCTTCAACATCCGTGAGATGATCCAGGTGGCCACCGAGGGCATCAAGTCCGTGGTCAGCGCCATCCTGATCCTGTCCCTGGCCTACTGCATCAACGCCATCTCCAAGACGCTGGGTACCTCCAACTACGTCATCAGCGTCACCGAGAACTGGATGACCCCCGTGACCCTGCTGGCTCTGGCCTTCGCCGTCTGCGCTTTCATGGCCTTCTTCACCGGCACCAGCTGGGGCGTGTACGCCATCATGATCCCCATCGTGATGCCTCTGGCCTTCAATATGACCGGCGGTGAGGCCAACAATCTGGTGTACGCCACCATCGCTGCTGTCATGGGCGGCGGCTGCTTCGGTGACCACTGCTCCCCCCTGTCCGACACCACCATCCTGTCCTCTCTGGGCGCAGGCTCCGACCATCTGGCTCACACCAAGACCCAGCTGCCCTACGCTCTGACTGTGGCTGTCATCACCTGCATCGGCTACACCATCATCGGTCTCTGCCTGAAGTAATCAGCCGATACACCATCTGCTTGTGTGTTTGTAGAAGAGAAAATCCATCCATTCCATATCCAAAAACAGGGGTCCTCTGGAAACAGGGGCCTCTGTTTTTTTCGGAGGATCGCCCGGTTTGGCTGCCCGGCGGCATATTGGGCCGGGACGCCGGGGACACGCAAAAAGCGCTCCCTCCACATCGGTGGAGGGAGCGCTTTTTGCTTATCACTTAATACAGTTTTACAAGGCTCAGGGCCATGGCCACATGGCCGATCATGGAGTTGAAGTCGAACACGGGAATGTCCAGTTCCTCCCGGATGCGGCGGGCGAAGGGGGGCAGGTCGGTGCATTCCAGTACGATGGCACCGATCTCCGGGTGAACCTTGACGCCCTGACGGGCCACATTCAGAATCTCTTCGGTGACAAGGTCCATGTCGAAGCTGTCATCAGGATGGTCGAAGATCTTGCTCCACTCCGGGGCGTTCTCCAGACCCATGACGATGGGGTGCATCTCAGCGGTGATGCCGCAGGCCCGCAAGTGCTTTTCGGACAGGCTGGAGGCGCTGGCGGTGATAACGCCCACAGCTCGGTCACGGCCCACCAGTGCCTGTGCAAAGGGTACCTGCAGCAAAGAGGAGGTGAACACCGGGATATCCACGGCGTTGGCCAGTGCCTCCTGGAAGATGGCATTGAAGCCGCAGCTGGTGGTGATGGCCCGAACGCCCTCCTTCTCCAGCTCCTTGGCCAGCTGGATCATATCCTCCAGCAGCTTCTGGCTGGGGTGCAGGATCACAGTGTCGGTGTTGGCGCCCTTCACCTCCACCAGCTTCACCGGGAAGGGGTAGGATGCCAGATTGGTGCTGTTGCCGGGCAACTGTTCCAGCTGCATGAGGCCCTGAGGCACATGGCCGGATTCCCAGCGGAGAATTGCGATCTTTTCCATAATATTCCTCCTGTTAGCCTGTGACCGACTCCCACCGGCAGGCCATCTGAGTATGTCGCCGCAGACTGCTCCACGGTCTGCCTATATAGTACAGCAAAGCAGGACAAAAAGCAATATCGAATCTTGTTATTGTATACAATGGCTAAATTTAATGCCGGATTTCAGTCAGGTTTACAAAATGTTCAAAATCAACGTTTTTGATGTTGACTTTGGCTTCAATGATGTATACAATCTTAACAACAGCTATCAGATTATTTGCATCTGCTTAACTGTTATCGATTTCGTCGCTTTATTTTTGAAAGTGAGGTAACAAAAATGGTCATCGGAGTATTGAAGGAAATCAAGGGCAATGAATACCGTGTGGCGGCCGTACCCGCCACCGTGCATGAGATCGTGCGTCACGGTCACACCGTGTACGTGGAAACCGGCGCCGGCGTAGGCAGCGGTTTCAGCGATGCGCAGTATGAGGCTGCCGGCGCTATCATCGCCGACACCAACACCGTCTGGGAGAAGGCCGACCTGTACTACAAGGTCAAGGAGCTGTTCCCCCAGGAGTTCAAGTGGATGAACAAGGACAAGATCCTCTTCACCTACATCCACTCCAACGCTCACCCCGACGAGACGGACACCCTGCTGGACAGCCACGTCTCCGCCGTGGCCTATGAGGATGTGCAGGACGAGGAGGGCAAGTTCCCCCTGCTGCGCCCCATGAGTGAGCTGGCCGGTAAGGGCGGCTTCCTGGCGGCCCTGCACTTTGCCCAGTCCGTCAACGGCGGCCCCGGCAAGCTGCTGGCCAACGTCACCGGCGTGGAGACCCCCATTATCACCATGCTGGGCTGCGGCGTGGTAGGTACCGGCGCTGCCGAGCTGGCTGCCGCCTTCGGCAACGAGGTGCGTATTCTGGATGTCAACATGAACACCATGCTGGCCGCCAAGAAGACCTCCCCCGCCAACATCACCTACATGATCTCCAACCGCAGCAATCTGGAGAAGTGCCTGCGGGAGTCTGACGTCATCATCAACGGCATTCTGTGGGCCAAGGACCGCAAGGATCACATTGTCTATCGTGAGGACCTGAAGCTGATGAAGCCCGGTGCCATGATCGTGGACGTGGCCTGCGACGAGAACGGCGCCATTGAGACCTGCCGGGATACCACCCATGATGATCCCATCTACTTCGTGGACGGCGTGATGCACTACTGCGTGGACAACATTCCCTCCGCCTTCTCCCAGACCGCTTCCGTGACGCTGGCCAATGCCACCCTGCCCTATCTGCTGCAGATGGCGGATAAGGGCTTTAAGAAGGCCATGGAGGATAACCGCCTGCTGCGTCTTGGCATGACCTGCTACGACGGCAAGCTGACCCTGAAGGAGACGGCTCTGAAGCAGAGCCGTGAGTGGACCGACGCTGACGAGCTGGTCAAGGTCTGGTAAAACGCCATTCCCTCTATTTGATAACCAGTTTCCATTACTCCTCATCACACGGGGTGCTCCGGTGTCAGATTCCTGACGCCGGAGCAGGGAACCCCCGCAGAGTGGAAGTTTCCCCCGGCCGAGGCGAATGGAGACCTGTTATATTTCTATACCATCGCTGTCAGGCGTGTTTGCCCTTGTTCATCGGTGGTACTGCGCAAGCAACACAAGCAGCAACACGAAAAAGAGAAACAACCTGAAAACTTGAGGAGGTAAATATGGATAATTATGGTATCCTTTCTCTGGCTCCTGCTCTGATCGCCGTTATCTTGGCGTTCATTACGAGAGAAGCCCTGTTCTCCATCCTGTGCGGCGTTCTGGTGGGTCTGCTCATCACCGGTCAGGACCTGCTGTTCGGCTTCACCGGCATCATTCAGAGTGCTCTGGGCAATGCCGATTTCATCTGGGTCATCGGTATCGAGGTGTTCATCGGTATCATGGTGGCCTTCTTCCAGAAGTCCGGTGCCATTGAGGCCGTGGCCAACAAGCTCAATGAGAAGCTTCACATCACGCCCCGCATTGCTCAGATCATGGGCGCTGCGCTGGGTGTTCTGGTGTTCTTCTCCGACTACTTCTCCCCCCTGTTCGTGGGTAACGTGATGCGTCCCATCACCGATAAGGCCAAGGTCTCCCGCGAGAAGCTGGCCTGGCTGTGCGACTGCACCTCCGCTCCCGTCTGCATCACCCTCCCCTTCACCGCTTGGGGCGTGTATGTAGCCGGTCTGGTGGTGGGCTTCGGCACCTTCGCCACGGCGGAGGCTGGCCAGGACGCCGTCATCCACTCCATCCCCTTCCAGCTGTATGGCATCCTGACCATCGTCATGATCTTCCTGGTGGCTCTGGGCTTCCTGCCTGACTACGGCCCCATGAAGAAGGCCGAGGAGCGTGCCCGCACCACCGGCAAGGTGGTGGCCGACGGCGACACCCCCATGCTGTCCCGTGAGCTGGACACCATCAAGCCCAAGGAGGGCTTCAAGTCCAACCTCATTCTGCACTTCCTGATCCCCGCTCTGATCGTTATCGCCGTGACCATCGGCACCTATGTCATCATGGGCTCCGCCAAGACACTGGAAGCTTTCGTGCTGGCCGTCGTCTATCAGGCCATCGTGCTGCTGATCCAGAAGGCCTTCAACATCCGTGAGATGATCCAGGTGGCCACCGAGGGCATCAAGTCCGTGGTCAGCGCCATCCTGATCCTGTCCCTGGCCTACTGCATCAACGCCATCTCCAAGACGCTGGGTACCTCCAACTACGTCATCAGCGTCACCGAGAACTGGATGACCCCCGTGACCCTGCTGGCTCTGGCCTTCGCCGTCTGCGCTTTCATGGCCTTCTTCACCGGCACCAGCTGGGGCGTGTACGCCATCATGATCCCCATCGTGATGCCTCTGGCCTTCAATATGACCGGCGGTGAGGCCAACAATCTGGTGTACGCCACCATCGCTGCTGTCATGGGCGGCGGCTGCTTCGGTGACCACTGCTCCCCCCTGTCCGACACCACCATCCTGTCCTCTCTGGGCGCAGGCTCCGACCATCTGGCTCACACCAAGACCCAGCTGCCCTACGCTCTGACTGTGGCTGTCATCACCTGCATCGGCTACACCATCATCGGTCTCTGCCTGAAGTAATCAGCCGATACACCATCTGCTTGTGTGTTTGTAGAAGAGACCGCCGGGTCACTATTCCCGGCATGACTACCTACTATACCGAAATCCCCCCTGTTCCGCAGGGGGGATTTTGCCCTATCCAAAATTCTGCGGCCAAGGGCCGAAAGGAGTCCTCACCATGGAACGGATGCCCAGTATTTTTAACGACGTGCTCTCCCCGGTGACGCCGGGGCCGTCCTCCTCCAACACCTGCGGCCCCTACCGCATCGCACGGCTGGCCCGTGCTCTGCTGGGGGAGCCGCCCCGCCACATCACCGTCCGCATGGCCCGCCGGGGCGGGTACTACGACACCTTTTACAGTATGCACAGCCACGAGGCCATTCTGGCGGCGCTGCTGGGACAGGAGCTGCTGCGCTGCGACCTGAGCACCATGTGTCATCAGGCCGACGAGGCTGGGCTTTGCTACGACTTCCAATTTGTAGATGACCTGCCGGTAAGGCCCTCGGAGCTGGCGGAGATGGATCTCTCCGGCGACCGCCGCACCATCCGGCTGACAGGGGTGTCGCTGGGCGGCGGCGAGATCGAGATCACCCGTCTCAATGGCAGCGACATCCTGCTGCGGGGCAAGCGCCGGGAGACGATATGCCTCGGTCCGGAGGGCGCCCGTGTGGTACCGGAGGACGCCGCTGCCGGCCCCGGGCAGTGGCTGGCTCGGTTAGAGCCTCTGTTCCCCTTCCCCCAGCAGGAGGGAGCCGTCCCCTTCCGCACGGCGCAGGAGATGTTTGCCTATGCCCGTGACACCGGGCGTCCGCTGTGGCGGGTGGCTTTCGACTATGAAAGTGCCCTCACCGGCGCCACGGAGGCGGAGCTGCGGGCCTATGCCCGGCAGGTGCTGGATATCTGCCGCCATGCACGGCAGCAGGGCGTCCGCCCGGACAACCACTTTATCGGTGTCACCGACGCCCGTGCCGCCCGCTATAAGGCTCTGCGGGAGGGGGGGAAGCTCATCGATCTGGGGGCCGCTGACGAAGCGTGTCTGGACGCCATGAGCATCATGGAGTTCAGCAACGCCCACGGCACCATCGTCTGTATGCCCACCGGCGGAGCCTCCGGCATCGTCCCGGCGGCGGTATACCGCATCGGAGAACGGCTGGGCAAGACCGAGACGGAGCAGGAGAACGCCCTGCTGGTGGCGGGGCTCATCGGGGCCTTCTACTATCCTACCCACTACACCGGGGCCATCGGCTGTCAGGCAGAGATCGGCGTGGCGGTGTCCATGGCCAGCGCCGCCCTGTGCAGCATGATGACCGACGATCCCGATACCATCCACTGCGCCGCCTCGCTGGGCGGACAGGTACTGATGGGGCTGCTCTGCAACCCCATCGAGGGCTATGTGCAGGTTCCCTGCATCGTGCGGAATATGGCCGCCGTGCCAACCGCCGTCACCTGTGCCAATGCGGCGCTGGCGGGGATGGATCACATCGTGCCGCTGGACGACGTGGTGGCCCTGATGCTGGCGGTGGGCGAAAAGATCCGTCCCTGCGATGAGGCGGGAACGTACATCCTGAAAAAGGAGGAAGCATAAATGGATCGACAGACGCTGGCGCAGGAGATCACCCAATATCTGACGGAGCAAGGCGCTGTGCGGGTGGGCTTTGCCGACCTCCACGGCGTGACGGGGGCATCGCTGCCCTACGGCATCACGGCGCTGGTGGCGCTGCCCCGTGAGATCGTAGGGCCGTTGGTGGATCAGCCCCACCGGGCTTACTACGATGCCTATCAGGCCATCAATGTGCGGCTGGACGCCATGGCAGAGGGCTGTGCCGCCCTGCTGCGGACCCATGGCTATCAGGCCACGGCCAACACGGAGGAGCATCTGCCCACCGGTGCTGAGGATCGCTCTCCCCTGCCCCACAAGGCGGTGGCCTGCCGGGCCGGGCTGGGCTGGATCGGAAAAAATAACCTCCTGACCACCCCCGACTTTGGCGGAGCCGTGCGGCTGTGTACCGTGGTGACGGATGCCCCGCTGCCTACGGCGGAGCCCATTCTCTCCAGCCGTTGCGGCAGCTGCCGAGTGTGCGTGGATGCCTGTCCCTCCTCCGCTCTGTACGGCACCCTGTGGCACACGGGGCTGGACCGGGACGATCTGTTCGACCACCTGCTGTGCGAACGCACCGCCAAGGAGCGAACGGGACGCTCTTTTGGTATCCCCATTGCCATCTGCGGCAAATGCTTCGCCGTGTGTCCCTACACCCAGCGATATCTGAAAAGCGAATGAAAAAAGGTCTCCGGACGGCTCAGCCGTCCGGAGACCTTTTTTATGGATGGGCTCGTCCCCT
>ERZ506425.770-NODE-770-length-9019-cov-4.1274_pt1 | contig 9019 bp, 10 predicted proteins | sample MGYA00513667_ERZ506425 | MGnify/ENA metagenome assembly ERZ506425
CCGTCGCATCGTCCTCCTTAGGCGACAGCTCAAAGGCTATATCGCAAAAATACTGTGCAAGCGACAGCTTTTCTATATCGTTTCGTAAGCCGAAAAAGCTCTCTATGCTCTCGGCCTCTTCTATTATGTAGCTGTCCTTAGTTTTGTAAAGCGACAGTTTGGAATAGCACAGAAGCCCCGTTGCCGACTGCTTTTTGCTGCTTAACTTTTTGGCACCCCTGACAAATGCGCGTAACACTCCGAGGCTGTCAGTCAGCACCGTTACAAGCTTATCGTTCTCGCCTATATTCTGTTCTTTTAAGATAAGCCCCTTTACATTCACACCCATCGTTTTTGCCCTTTTCGGCTGAACAACCGACGCTGTTTTGCTCTCGGCGGTATATAAGATAGTCCTCGATTTTACCGCTTTTCGCAAACAAATTCCAATAAATCTCGTTATAGATAAAAAACACCGCCCTCGGAAAACTTATATATTTAAATTCTCCGTGTGCGGCGGTATTATGTCTGTCAATCAAGACCAAAATTGTGTATAAGTCCCTCTCTGTTACGCCAGTCCTCTTTAACATTGACCCAGCATCTGAGATTGACCTTTATGCCGAAGAATTTTTCCATATCTTCACGGGCAAAGGTCGATATTTTTTTCAACATGCTTCCGCCCTTGCCTATAATTATTCCCTTGTGGGACTCGCGCTCGCAGTAAATAGTGGCTTCTATGTCCATAATATCGCTCGTATCACGCTCGCGCATAAGCTCGATGGAAACCGCAACACCGTGAGGTATCTCCTTATCAAGCAGGCGGAGCATTTTTTCGCGTATCATCTCAGCTGCAAGCACTCTTTCGGGCTGATCGGTCAACGTGTCATCCGGGAAAAAGTGCGGACTGTTTTCGGCGTGCTTTTTAAGCTCCGAGAGCAAAGCCTCTATACCCTCGCCCGTTTTTGCGCTGACGGGAACAATCGCTTCAAAATCATACTGCTCCGAAAGAGCAGCAATTTTAGAGATAAGCTCTTCCTTACGGCTTATCATATCTATTTTGTTAAGAGCTGTTATAACAGGCATTTTTGCCGAGCGAAATTTATTTATAAGCTCCTTTTCCGCGGCGTTAAGCTCTTTATCCGTCGCATCGACGACAAACAGGCACTCTTCAACGCCGGATATGCTGTCGTTTACCGCCTCAACCATATATTCGCCGAGCTTGTCCTTAGGTTTAAAAAATCCCGGAGTGTCGGTAAAAACAAGCTGCACATTATCATCGGTAGTCAAAACGCCCATAATTTTTGTACGGGTGGTCTGAGGTTTACCGGATACTATGGCTATTTTACTGCCTATAAGTCGGTTGAGTATTGAAGATTTGCCGACGTTTGCCTTGCCGACTATGGCTGCAAAAGCTGATTTTGATTCGTTCATTTTTTCTCCTTATCCGCTCTGTCGGAAGATTTTTTCTTAATTTGCGGAAAACCTTTAAATATAAAAATAAAAGCGACAACAAGACTTAAAAGAAACAGCACAAAATATAATATGTGCTCCTTAAAATAGACATAAAGTGCCGAAAAGGCCTTTGGCTGCCACATTATCATAATTCCCGTGAGAACGGCAAATATTGCCGATACCAAAACGGCTCCTGCCGCGGTATCCTTTGCCGCCCTGCCGTTATCCGTCCATTCGGTGCTTGCCAAATTGACGGTTCTTTCAACCGCGGTGTTGACAAGCTCAAGAGACACAACAAGTGCGTTTGCAAGAAATATTATCGCAAACTGAGTTCTTGTAATCTCAAAAAAGTCCGCCATCAGCAAAAAAGAATACATATATATCATACAGACAAAATGTATTCTCATATTGCGCTCGTGTTTAAGTGTGTAAAATATTCCGCGGAAAGCATAGCCGAAGCTCCTTATGAGCCCGCGCATCAGATTTTATCCTCACTCTGGTCTATATAATAGCTGCCGTTGCGTTTGAGACCGAGCTGTGTTAACACAGTCTCCTCTTTTTCGCGCATATGTACCGCTTCAAGACCGCCGTTCACATGGTCATAACCAAGAAGATGCAAAAGAGAATGGACGGTCAAAAACGCGATTTCCCTCTGAAGAGAGTGTCCGTATTCCTCTGCTTGAGCTACTGCATGCTCGATTGATATAACTATGTCGCCGAGCATTTTTGCACCTGTGTCATGATTTATATCGTAAACGCCGTTTTCACCGAGCGGAAAAGACAAAACATCTGTTGACGCGTCAATATCACGGTGTTTTTTGTTAAGCTCTCTTATCTCGGCGTCGTCCACGAAGGACACGCTGATTTCGGCGGAGCCTTCAAATTGCTCCATTGCGAGTACCGCATTGCAGCAGCGACGGACGAGCATACGCACACCCGTAGGTATTTTTACTGTTTTCTGTTTGTTTGAGATGATTACCTTAATTTTGTCTGTCATTTTCTTTTCTCCTCATTTTTCTCATATGCTTTGATTATATCCTGTACTAATTTATGCCTTACTACGTCCTTTTCGGTGAACGTATTTATTGAAATATCCGGAACATTTCTGAGTATTCTCATAGCGTCGGTAAGCCCCGACCTTTTCCCGTCCGGTAAATCTATTTGGGTAACATCGCCGGTTACTACCATTTTAGAGTTGAAGCCGAGACGGGTCAAAAACATTTTCATCTGCTCGCGAGTGGTGTTTTGCGCCTCGTCAAGTATTATAAAGCTGTCGTCAAGAGTTCTGCCGCGCATATACGCGAGCGGTGCCACCTCAATAGAGCCGCGCTCCTGATAACGGGCGAACGCCTCTGCCCCGAGCATATCGAAAAGCGCGTCATACAGCGGTCTTAAATAAGGGTCAACCTTTTGCTGCAAATCGCCCGGCAAAAATCCGAGCTTTTCGCCTGCCTCAACCGCCGGACGTGTCAAGATAATGCGATTGACCTCCTTTGCGCGAAAGGCAGTGACAGCCATGGCGACGGCAAGATATGTTTTACCCGTGCCGGCAGGACCCGCACCCAAAACTATTGTATTTTTTCGTATTGCCTCGACATACTTTTTCTGACCGAGCGTTTTCGGCTTTACGGGTTTGCCCTTAGATGTTATGCAGACGCAATCGCCCGATAAGGACATAAGCTTGTCCTCTTCGCCGTCCTTAACAAGAGATATGACATATCGCACGTTTTGATCGGAAAGAGCTTCGCCCTTATTTATGAGGGCTAAAAGGCGCTCTATGGCGGTTGTGGCTTTAGCCACATTTTCCGCCTCGCCGCTTATTTTAAGGTCGGAGCCGCGATTTAAAACCGTAACCGAAAATTCACTTTCTATAAGTCTTATATTCTCGTCAAAGCTGCCGAATAAGCTTACGGCATTTTCCATACGGTCAATACTGAGGACCTGCTCAAACACTGAAAAACCACCTTAGATAATTTTCTGTCGATATTTAATATATAGTATCACAATTTTTGTGATTAGTCACTAATTTTTTTCAACAAAAATCTCGCTCTCAACGCCTATTTGTTTTTCACATTTGTATGCTCCGCTGAGTCTTGAACCGTTTTTTTGTATATCAGAGGAAATAATCTTACAATTTTTCAATTCGCTCCTGCAAAGGTCTGTGTATTTTTTTGCCGACAAAAGCTCCCGACAGCTTTCATCCTCCAACAAAAAATCTCTGTTATATTCGGTAGCGCGCACCCTTATTATACCCATGGGCAAGACGGTTTTATCCGTTGACGCGAGAAAGCTCACCGCATATTGTTCTCCGTAATCGGGAACACCTCCGAGCGGAATTTTAACATTGAAAAAATACAGCGCATACCTTATTTTTTCACGCGAAGGCGCGCAAAATTCCGAATTTTCAAAATCGGAAGAAATGTTTTTTTCGACTTCCGCATACACGTTGCCTGCCGCATGAACAAGAGATTCGGTCTTGTCTTGATTTGTCTTTACCCCGGATATGAGAAGATTGCCCTTCAGCACGGCAGAGCCTGCCTTTATCTCCTCTTGACCCGAATACAACTGTACCTTGGTCACCACGCCGTCCTCCGACGCAACTATATTACATGGGGTTTCGTTGTCCTCTATCTTCGGTGCCGGCACGCTTTCACGCACCTCCACGGACGCATTAGAGCCGTTCAGATTGACGACCGCAAACGACAAATCACCGTCAAATATTTTTAAAGCCTCGTCTGAAATCTCTTTTGCGTTTATATCTCGGCGCTTTGCTCCGGGTTTTACTCCCAATGAAGAAAATACATCGAGAATTTGCTCGTCTGATATGTTTTCGTTTCCGCTGACGGATACAGTCCATATCATAGTCGATAAATATGAAACGGTGATTATCGCCGCGGCAACGCCTATTACAAGGCCCACTCTCTTTCGCTGCTTAAATGTAAAAAAAGGCAAACCTGTTTTTTTGATTATTCTTGTTTTTACCCCGGAACGCCTTACCGCCTCCCTAATATTTTTATAGTCTCGAAGCATAGTTTTTGCATACAGCTTGTCTTTTACTCGTTTTACATCCCACAATCTTACGTGATAAACGGAGCACAGATTTATAAAGCGTTCGGGAAAACCACCCTCCGCGCAAAATTCAACATACCCGAAAATAAATCTCAAAAAACGTATTATCGACATAAAATCACCTCAGCCCGTAAATTCAATCGAAATTATACTGCCCTTTATCACCGTCTGTTCGTCGGAATAAGAACACAGCGTAAGGTCGCTGCCGCAAAAGGTAACGGTCAGAGAGCCTGCATTAAGCGAAATCCTGTCATCGTCATATTCCGTTATTCCGAAGCAGCCGTCAACGACCGCCTCCTTATTGCCCTCCGTCTCAATATGCGGCACGGACGGGCTCAAAATTTTAGGCATATCAAGCGCGCCGACAATTTTTTGCTCGGACGCTTTTTTTCGCTGTTTTCTTCTTGCGGTCAAAACCGATCCCTCCGAAAAGTCATTTTAAGCTCATATATAAATATGCCGCCTCATATATTTAAATTACGGAAAAGGGTGAAAAGAATGGATAAAAAGCAATGCCGAAAATATATAGTTCCGGTTATATTGACTGCTTTGGTGTGCCTGTTTTTGTTTACAAGGCCGGAGATATGCTCCGAGGGCGTCAGAAGCGGAATACTTTTGGCGGCGGAAACGGTAGTGCCGTCCCTGTTTCCGTTTATGACGGTGGCCTCCTTTCTTCTGCGCTCGGGTCTCGGAGAAGCCGCGGGAAAACCGTTTGATAAGGTGTGCGAAAAGCTGTTCAGGCTTCCGGGCGTTTTGGCTCCGGTTATTATTATGTCGCAGATAGGCGGATTTCCCATAGGCGCAAAAATGACATATGAATTGCTCAAAAAAAATGCGATAACCGAAAACGAGGCGCAAAGAGCTTGTCTTTTTTGCATAAACGCGGGCCCCGCCTTTGTGATAGGGACGGTTGGCTCGGAGATGCTCGGAAGCGTCAAAGCCGGCGTGCTGTTATACATATCCACTGTTTCGGCATCATTTTTTACCGGTATCTTTTCAATGGCTCTGTATGATAAAGCGGCGGAGGAAAAGGGTAAAAGCGAAATTCCGTATACACTTTGCGACCCTGTCGGAGCTTTTGTGCGTTCCGTGGGTGACGCCACAAACGACGTAATAAAAATATGCGCTTGGGTAGTTATTTTTAAAACCGTATGCGACGGTTTATCTACCTTACCTATACCGCCCGGAGCTGCTCTTTTCTTTGAATTCATCCTCGAGGTCACAAACGGCTGCCGCGCCGCCGCCGGAAAAGCTCCGATACCCGCCTTGGCCGCAATAATATCCTTCGGCGGTCTGTCGGTACACTGCCAGATAATGTCGTATCTCAGATACACAAAGCTCAAAATGCGGTATTTTTACACGGCAAGAGCGGTATGCGCGTCTTTTTCGGCAATAATATGTATGGAGCTTTTAAAGGTCTTCCCATGTGAGGTATCTGTCTTTGCAACCGACAGCTCCGTAACTCCGGCAGCCTATTCGGTTTCCGTACCGGCTCTTGCGGCACTGCTTATAATGAGCGTGCTGCTCATCTTAGAGGTTGATTCGGATAAAAAAATGTGTTAGCATAGTAATACACAATGTAATCGGGGTGAAACGGATGAAGGATAAGATGCTTGGCGGAAACATTTCTCCGAAATGTGAATACTGTGAATTTTCAACGCCGACAAATGACGGCGATACGGTGCTCTGCCCCAAAAAGGGCGTTGTGTCAAAAGATTGGTGCTGTAAGAAATACAAGTATGATATTTTTAAACGTGAACCGAAACTACACCCGACAGCGCCCGAATTTTCAAAAAGCGATTTTGAGATTTAACATAACAGCCGTCCGAGAGACAAAAGCAGTTCTCGGGCGGCTGTTTTTTCGATAAAAAAGCGAATATATACTTAAGAGATTGAAAAAGAGAATAAAAGTGATATACTATTATAATCAAAATTTCATTCAAAAGGAGCAACTATGAAAAAGTATTACGCTCTTTATAAAAAGCAATTTATCTTAGGGCCGGCGTTTAAGCTCGCCGAGGCCATACTTGAACTTTTGGTCCCGCTCGTTATGGCTAAAATCATTGACGTGGGAATCAAAAACGGCGATGTGCCATACATTATAAAAATGGGGCTTTTGATGGCAAGCCTCGGTATACTGGGCCTTTTGTGTGCCATAGTATGTCAATACAGCGCCGCCGTTGCCCAACAGGGAGTTGGCACGGAAATCAGAAACGATATGTTTAAAAAGATAAATTCCTTTGCACAAAGCGATATTGACGCCTTTTCTTCGTCATCGCTTATAACGAGAATTACGAACGACGTAAACCAGATACAGTCGGGCGTTGCAATGTTTATACGTCTTATGTTTCGCTCGCCGTTTTTAATAGCCGGTTCGCTTATTATGGCAATGAAGCTTGATCTTAAAATGTCAATAATCTTCTTTGCCGCAGGTCTTTTGGTCAGTCTTATTATGTACTATGTTCTGACTAAGAGCCTGCCGCTTTACAAGGTGATACAAAAGGTACTTGATAAGGTCTCGCTTGTTGTCAAGGAAAATCTTTCAGGCGTCAGAGTTATACGCGCATTTTCAAAAAGCAATCACGAAAAAGAGCGCTTCGGCGATAAGAATGACGAGCTGACTAAGATAAACTTCCGTGTGGGCAGCCTTTCGGCACTTCTGAACCCAATGACATTTGCCGTGATGAACCTCGCAATAGTAATTTTGCTGTATTTCGGTGGAAAAAACGTATATTCGGGCGAGCTGTCGCAGGGAAAAATAATAGCACTTATAAGCTATATGACTCAAATACTTCTCTCAATAATCGTATTTGCAAACGTCATAGTCGTATTTACAAAGGCACTCGCAAGCGTTCAGCGCGTTAAAGAGGTATTGGACGCCGAGCCGAGCATAAAGGATGACGACGCGGCATATCAAAACGGCGACGAATCCGCTGCGGCGGTCGAATTCACCGATGTCAGCTACGCATTCCCAAAATCCGACGAAAACGCCCTGTCAAACATCAGCTTTACAGCCGAGAAGGGCGAAACGATAGGAATTATAGGCGGTACGGGCGCAGGCAAAAGCACACTCGTAAATCTGATACCGCGCTTCAGCGACGTTAAAAACGGCAGCGTCAAGGTATTCGGCCACGATGTGCGAGACTGTAAATTCGGGTATTTAAGGCACGTCATACATGTTGTGCCGCAAAAGAGCAATCTTTTTTCGGGTACAATAAAGGACAACCTGCTGATGGGTGACCGCTCCGCCGATGACAGAGACATTGATTTTGCGCTCAAGGTTTCGCAAAGCGCGGAATTTGTATCAAAGCTAAAGGACGGCACAAACACCTTAATTGAGGAAAAGAGCAAAAATCTGTCGGGAGGTCAAAAGCAGCGTCTTTGCATAGCAAGGGCAATAATGGGGCACCCTCGGATATTGATTTTTGACGATTCATCAAGCGCGCTTGACTTCGCCACAGACGCAGCTCTGAGAAAAGCTTTGAAAGAAAACTTAAATGACACAACCGTATTTTTGGTATCGCAGCGCGTCAACACGGTAAAGAATGCCGATAAAATACTCGTTCTCGACGACGGTGAGCTTGTGGCAACCGGTACGCACAAGGAGCTATACAAAACAAATGAAGTATACCGTGACATTTGTCTGTCACAGCTTTCGGAAAAGGAGGTTGCCTCCGTATGAAAAACACAAAACGTCTCATAAAATATATAAGTCCGTTTAAATCCAATCTCTTCGGGGCGATTTTTTCCGCATTTGTCGGCATTGCGCTGTCGCTTATGGTACCCATTCTCATCGGTAAAGGCGTAGACTGCATAACGGCTAAGGGCGACGTCGATTTCGCAAGGCTTTTTAAGGTCGGCGCGGTTCTCGCGATATGCATTGTTGTTTCGGCGCTTTTCCAATGGATAATGACGTATAATTCAAATAAGCTCTCATTTAAAACCGTTCAAAAAATGAGAACCGAGGTCTTTGAAAAGCTTACAAAGGTGCCGCTTTCATATATTGACTCCACGGCACACGGCGACATAATAAACACTGTTGTCACCGACATAGATATTGTCTCCACCGGTCTTTTACAGGGCTTTACCCAGATATTCTCTGGCATTGTGACAATACTCGGTACGCTGATATTTATGTTCACGATAAACTGGTATATCACGCTCGCAGTTGTGGTGCTGACTCCCCTTTCGTTTTTTGTCGCTTCGTTTATAGCAAAGCACGCGCACAAAAATTACGTAAAGCAGGCAAAATACCGCGGTGAAATAACCGGATTTGCCGCCGAGATGATAGAGGGAGCCGATATAGTAACAGCATTCAACGGCGAAGAGGAGGCTTACCGTCATTTTCACGAAATAAACGAAAAGCTTAAGAAGGTCGGTACAACCGCGCATTTCTATGCGGCACTTACCAATCCCTGCACGAGATTTGTTAACGCCATGATATATGCCGTTGTTGCTGTTCTCGGCTCGATACTCACGGTAAAGGGCGGTATTTCCGTAGGTAAGCTCTCTTCTTTCCTCA
>ERZ506425.792-NODE-792-length-8795-cov-6.83673_pt1 | contig 8795 bp, 7 predicted proteins | sample MGYA00513667_ERZ506425 | MGnify/ENA metagenome assembly ERZ506425
CCTTCGGCTGGGGCGAGCTGTGGGGCGTGGCGGACCGCACCGACTATGACCTGACTCAGCACCAGAACGTCTCAGGCAAGGATCTGACCTACTTCGACCCGGAAACCAACCAGCGCTACATCCCCTATGTGGTGGAGCCGTCTCTGGGCGTGGAGCGCAGCGTGCTGGCAGTGCTGTGCGACGCCTACGACGAGGAGGTCGTGGGACAGGATAAAAACGGCAAGGACGACGTGCGTGTGGTGCTGCGGCTGCACCCGGCGCTGGCCCCCTATAAGGCGGCCATCCTGCCTCTGAGTAAGAAGCTCAGCGAGCCGGCCACGGAGATCTACAACGAGCTGTGCAAGGACTTCATGCTGGACTTCGACGAGACCGGCTCCATCGGCAAGCGCTATCGCCGGGAGGATGAGATCGGCACGCCCTTCTGCATCACCGTGGACTTCGACACCGTGGGCGACGGGGAGAATCCCGGTGACCAGTGCGTCACCGTCCGGGAGCGGGACAGCATGGAGCAGGTGCGTGTTCCCATCAGCCAGCTGAAGGCCTATCTGACGGAGAAGCTGGCCTATTAAGCGCTCAAGCATCAGCCGTCCCGAACCTTCGGGGCGGCTGATGCCGCACCCTGATCGATCTTGCGGACGTGCCGGTGGATTTTTTACCACCGGTAAGGTGCGTTCTTTCAATGGCAGTTTTTTGTTTTCCCGCCGGCGGCATACTTTTTGTCAACAGTTTTTCTTTTTTGCCTCCGGCGGGTAACTTTCTTTCAGTAGACTCTTTTGCATAAGGAACGTGTCTCCGACGGCCCACTTTTCCCAGCAGTTTTTCTTTTGTGCCTCCGGCGGGTAACTTTCTTTCAGTAGACTCTTTTGCATAAGGAACGTGCCTCCGGCGGCCCACTTTTCCCACCAGCTGGAAAAGTGGGCAAAAGAGCCGCCAAAAACCGATGGTTTTTGGATTTCCTTTTACCTTCAAGAGTTGCGTTCATTATGGGACGTAGCGGGAATCGACTCAGCAACAGACCCGCTACCGCTCCCGCTCAAATGAAGGGGCGTATGGGTCTATGGTGGAGAAGTACGGATTCCCACGCCGGGTCTGCGCCCCGGCTCGGAATGACAGATTCAGTTTATGGGAAAACTTTCAGCGGTCCCAATAAAGTCTATGCTTTCTTGATGTGTCATTGGCGGAAACCGCCGAAGCGCCGCCTGTGGCGGATGCAGCGAGGCGGTTTCGAGGAAGTGTCCCGTTTTTCACGCCACAACGTGGCTGGAAATCGGCTGACACGACGGTGCAAGCCAGTGCTCACAGTGGCTGTGGCAATCCGTTCTCCCCGATAGAACAGCAAGCTTCTTCAACTGGTAGGGTAGCGGCAGCGTGAGTAGAAGCAGACCAATTCCCTGCTTCGGCAAGTTTTAGGGTGCAACTCTTGTACACAAAAGAGGAAGTCTTGAAACCTAAGGTTTCAAGTGGCATTCTTTGGTGACTTTCTGCTGCTATTGGCAGAAAGTCACCCGTCGGAGACATGAGAGGATTGTCCCCATTAGGAAAAATATGCCGTCAGAGACAATAAAAGAAAGCTACCCGCCGGAGGTATAAAAGAAAAATCCACACATCACACATTTTCAAGGAGGGATCATCCCATGAAGGTTCTAATGCTCAACGGCAGCTGCAACCCCAAGGGCTGCACCTACACCGCCCTGACGGAGGTGGGCAAGACCCTGACCTCTGCGGGCATCGACTACGAGATCGTGCAGCTGGGCGGCGACCCCGTCCGGGACTGCATCGGCTGCAACCAGTGCAGCAAGAGCGGCTGCGTGTTCACCGACGGCGGCGTCAACGACTTCATCGCCAAGGCCCGGCAGGCCGACGGCTTTGTATTCGGCACACCGGTCTATTACGCCCACCCCAGCGGGCGGGTGCTGTCCTTCCTGGACCGAGTATTCTACGCCGGAGGCAGCGCCTTTGCCGGAAAGCCCGGCGCTGCGGTGGCCTCCGCCCGGCGGGCAGGCACCACCGCCAGTCTGGACGCTCTGGGCAAGTACTTCGGCATCTCCGACATGGTGACGGTGGGCTCCACCTACTGGAACATGGTCCACGGCCACTGTCCCGAGGATGTGATGCTGGACGGCGAGGGACTCCAGACCATGCGGAATCTGGGCCGCAGCATGGCGTGGCTGCTGCACTGCATTCAGGCAGGCCGGGAAGCCGGGTACGACTTCCCTGCTCCGGAGCGTGGTCATCAGACGAACTTCATCCGCTGAAAAAGCGGCAAAAAGAGTGGCAGGCGCATAGCGCCTGCCACTCTTTTTCGTGGAAGAATATTTTACTGCTCTGCCTCCGCCTCCTGCTCCTCCAGCGAGAGAGCGCCGTCCAGCGGCACCTTGGCGATGACGGTACGGTACACCCGCAGGAAGAATAGCATCGTCACGCCCAGCGAGGCGATCTCCGCAATGGGATAGCACCACCACACCAGATCGTCGTTTCCGATGGACTGGCCGTAGCGGGCCAGCACATAGGCGATGGGTACCAGAAACACCAGCTGGCGGATGATGGAGGTGATCATGGAGTACACCGACTTCCCCAGCGCCTGGAAGGAGCTGCCCAGAGCGATACAGGCGCCGGCCGTGCAGAAGCTCAGGGAGATGATCCGCAGGGCCGGAACGGCTACCTGCTTCATGGTCTCCGTGGCGTTGAAGATACTGACCAGCGTCCCCGGAATGGCCCAGAAGATGGCCATACCCAGCACCATGATGCAGGAGGCATAGATGGCGCTGCGCTTGATGGTCTCCATCATGCGGCGGCGATTCTGAGCGCCGTAGTTATAGGCCACGATGGGAACCACACCGTTGTTCAGGCCGAACACCGGCATAAAGACAAAGCTGTTGAGCTTGAAGTAGATGCCGAAGGCGGTAGCCGCCGTCTCCTTGGCGGAGTGGTAGGTGATGAGGATCTTGTTCATGCAGAAGGTCATCACCGAGCCGATAGCCACCATCACCACGGAGGGCAGGCCGATGGCATAGATATTGCCCACGATCTTCCAGTCCGGCCGGAAGCCCCGGAACCGAAGGTGCAGATCGTGGTTCTTCCGCAGGTTCATATACAGAGCCAGACCGCAGCCGCAGAACTGGCCGATAACGGTGGCCACAGCGGCACCCACCACGCCCATTTTGAACACGAAGATGAAGATGGGGTCCAGCACGATGTTGACGATGGCGCCCAGCCCTTGGGTATACATGGAGAGGATGGAGCGGCCGGTGCCCTGCAGCAGGCGCTCGAACATGATCTCGCAGAACATTCCCAGCGAGGCACAGCAGCAGATGCGCAGATAGGTGATGCCATTATCCACAATGTAGTCGATGTCCGTCTGGGTACGGAAGAAGGTCCCCGCAAAGCACAGGGCCAGCACGGCGGAGAGTACAAAGCCCACCACCGCCAGGAAAATGCCGTTGATGGCCACCTGATCGGCCCGCTTGCCGTCCCCGGCGCCCAGCGCACGGCCCAGCAGGGCGTTGACGCCCACGGCGGTGCCGGTGGCCAGACCGATCATCAGGTTCTGGGCCGGGAAGGCCAGCGTCACGGCGGTAAGGGCCTGCTCGCTGACCTGCGAGACGAACACGCTGTCCACGATGTTATACAGGGCCTGCACCAGCATCGACACGATGATGGGGAGGGACATATTCCAAATGAGCTTGGAGATGGGCATGATACCCAGTTTGTTATCCTTCATAGAATTCCTCCTTGGGTTCGTTTTTCTGATCTGTTCTATATTCTACCACGTCGTTTGCCAAAAGAAAATGCGGGAAAAGCCGGAAATCTGATCCTTTTCCGCCGGTTTTCTATGGAATACGGAAAATCCCTCCGCAGCCCCCAGCGGGCGGCAGTTGCATTTTGTGGAAAATGGGAGTACAATAAGCCATCAACGGGGACACCTCCCCCATCCATCAACCATTCACAGGAGGGATCACATGAGCGGATTCAACGTACAGCTCCAGCTTGCCGGGGTGCTGGAGTGGATGAGCCAGCAGATGGCCGGCTGCGGCGGCAAGACCGCCGTCATCGGCATCTCCGGCGGCAAGGACAGCTCCACCGTGGCGGCCATGGCGGTGGCGGCCTATGGCAGGGACCACGTCTATGGTGTGCTGATGCCCGACGGCATTCAGCCGGATATCGACTACTCTCAAGCGCTGGTGGAGCATCTGCAGATCCCCCACTGCACCTGCAACATCCACGATGCCGTGGCGGGGGTGCTGTCCCAGCTGGAGCAGGCGGGCCTGACCCCCAGCCGCCAGACGGTGGTGAATCTCCCCTCCCGCATCCGCATGGCCACCCTCTACGCCGTGGCCCAGTCGGTGGAGGGGGGCATCGTCCTCAACACCTCCAACCTGTCGGAGGACTGGGTGGGCTACTGCACCATCTACGGCGACAGCGCCGGTGCCTTCTCCCCTCTGGGGATGTACACCACGGAGGAGGTCATCGCTCTGGGCCGGGCGCTGGGCCTGCCGGAGCGGTTCCTCATCAAGCCCCCCTCCGACGGTCTGACGGGCCTCACCGACGAGGACAATCTGGGCTTTTCCTATCACGCCGTCAACGAGTATATCCGCCGGGGCGTCTGCCCGGACGAGGCCGTCCGGGAGAAGATCGACCGGATGCACCGGGCCAGTCGCTTCAAGTTCCAGACCCTGCCGGTGTACCACAACGGCCTGCCCATGGTCATCGAGGACGGCACGGACTACTACAAATAAGCCGCAAAAGGGCACTTGACCAATAACAGAGCGTAATTTTTCTTTGAAAAATTACGCTCTGTTATGTCTTTTCCCCTGTTGGCCGCACTTTCCGACGGCCGGGCAAAAAAAAGGACACCCGGCAGGTGTCCTTTGGTTTGGATCAGCCAATCTGGTTGAGTTTCAGCGTCAGCGCACTCTTCTTGTGAGCAGCGTTGTTCTTGTGCAGCAGACCCTTGGCAGCAGCCTTGTCAATGGACTTCACTGCGACCTTGTAAGCGCCCTCGGCCTCGGTGCGATTGCCTTCCACGGCAGCAGCCTCGAACTTCTTGATAGCGGTCTTCAGTGCAGAGCGATTGGCCTTGTTGCGGGCATTACGAGCCTCGGACACCAGCACACGCTTCTTAGCAGACTTGATATTCGGCAAACCAAACACCTCCCCGACGATAAAGTAGCTGCGTTGGAATGAAACATCCACGCAGGATGATATTTTAACATCTTTATCTGAAAATTGCAAGCACTTTTTGAATTTTTGCCATTCTTTTTTGCATATTCCCTATTTTTTGCGGGAAACTACCCGTAATCTACCACATTTTGTGGCACAATGGGAGGGGGAAACACAAGTATGACGCAGATCCGGACGGACTTGGCGCTGGAGGCAGCGGAAAATTTGCAGGCAGGCGGCCCCGCAGCGGGAGGACTCTCCGGGGTGGTCACCCGGACAGAGCGGCGGGAGGGCGTCTCCGTGACGGAGGTGCGGATCCTGGACGAGACGGGAGCCAGAGCGGTGGGAAAGCCCGTGGGACGCTATGTCACCATGGAGCTGGAGAGCCAGCCTTTTTCGCAGCAGGCGGCGTGTCTTGCCTCCCTGCTGGCGGAGCTCTTGCCCCGTGGGCCGGTGCTGACGGCGGGCATCGGCAACCGGGACATGACCTGTGACGCCATCGGCCCCACGGCGGTGGATCACCTGCTGGTGACCCGGCATCTGGTCCGCAGCGGGCAGGAGCCCTTCCGGGGCATGGGGGAGCTCTCCGCCCTGTGTACGGAGGTGCTGGGCCGGACGGGGATGGAGACCTGTGAACTGATCCGGGCGGCAGCGGGTGCGGTGCGCCCGGCGGCAGTCATCGCCGTGGATGCGCTGGCGGCCCGCAGTCCCCGGCGGCTGTGCCGCACCATCCAGCTGTCGGATACGGGGCTGATCCCCGGCTCCGGGGTGGGCAGCCACCGCACCGCCGTGGACCGAGAGACAGTGGGGGTGCCGGTCATCGCCGTGGGAGTGCCTACGGTCATCGACGGGGCGGCGCTGGGCGGCGACACCGAGGAGGTGCCGCAGGGGCTGTATGTGACCCCCAGAGACATCGATCGGCAGGTCCGACAACTGGGGCGGCTGCTGGGCTACGGCATCTCGCTGGCGCTGCAGCCGGGGCTGACGGCGGAGGAGCTGACGGCGCTGGCGGAATAGGCGGCGTTGCAATGGGGCGGCGTTTGTGGCATAATGGAAAAAAACGCAAAGGAGACGCCTATGGAAACCACAAAGCTCTATTATGAGGACGCCTATCTCCGGGAGTTCGACGCTGCGGTGCTGTCGTGCCAAGAGGAGCAGGGCCGGTATCTGGTGGTGCTGGACCGCACCGCCTTCTATCCGGAGGGAGGCGGCCAGCCCGCCGACCACGGCGTCCTGGGCGGCGTGGCGGTCACGGACGTGCAGGAGCGGGACGGGGTCGTCTGCCACACCTGCGCCGGGCCGCTGGCGGTGGGCAGCACCGTCCACGGCATCCTCGACTGGCAGCGGCGTTTTGACCATATGCAGCAGCACTCCGGGGAGCATATTGTCAGCGGGATGCTGTGCTCCGCCTTCCACTGTGACAACGTGGGCTTCCACATGGGGACCGATGTCGTGACCATCGACTATAACGCCGACATCCGCTGGGAGCAGGTTCTGGAGGTGGAGCAGCAGGCCAACCGATACATCTGGGAGGATCATCCCTGCCGGGTGACGTTCCCCTCCCCGGCGGAGCGGGAGGCCCTCCCCTACCGCAGCAAAAAGACCCTGACGGGGACGGTGCGGCTGACGGAGTTTCCGGGGGCCGATCTATGCGCCTGCTGCGGCACCCATGTCTCCGGCAGCGGACAGGTGGGGCTGGTGAAATTCCTCTCCTGCCAGAAGCTCCGGGAGGGGGTGCGGCTGGAGCTGGTGTGCGGCGGCCGGGCCATGGCCCACCTGTGCCGCAGCTGGCAGCAGAACCGATCCATCGGGCAGCAGCTGTCGGTGAAGCCCGGCGACACCTCCGCAGCTGTGGAACGGCAGGGCCGGGAGGTCCTCTCCCTGAAGACCCGGTGCGCCGGACTGGAGGAGGAGCTGTTCCGGCTGCTGGCAGAGCAGTACCGGGACGCCGGAGAGGTGCTGCTGGTGCGGCACGATCTGGCGGGAGACGGCACCCGGCGGCTGTGCGACGCCGTGAGCCATACCTGCGGCGGGCGGTGCGCCGTGTTCTCCGGAGAGGGGGAGCGGTATCAGTATGCCGTCATCCATCCGGGAGCAGACCTGCGGGAGTTCGTGAAGCATATGAACGACGCACTCCACGGTCGGGGCGGCGGACGCAGCGGCTTCGCTCAGGGAAGCGTCGCCGCCGATGAGGCAGCCATCCGGGCCTTCTTCCGTGGCGTGTGACGTCCTGTCTGTCCGATCCGTCCAAAATCGTGCCGAGCCTGTCCGCATGGACAGGCTCGACTGCCCCTTGAAAGGGAAAATCCATCCCCACGATCAGGCGAAAAAATGATTCCGACAGGGAGACGAAAATTCTTCTCGGCAAGCAGAGCCAAACATTTTTTCATCAGGCAGCCGAAAAAATCACTTGGTCAGGCAGGCCAAAATATCCCCCTGAAAAACGGACGCAAAAAGCTCCCCGGCAGGCAGGGAAAATCTTTCCTGAAACAGAAAAACCTCTCCTTGGGGCACCCTCCGTAAGGAAGGTGCCCCGGGGCGGCTCTTGTATCTCAGGTTAATAAGTTTTCGGAAACGGTGTAACCCTTGTGGTTACGCCGTTTTCTCTTTGCTACGCTCAGCGAGGTGGTGCTGGAAGGCTTCTTCCATCTCCTCCGGGGTCAGCTCGTGGAGAATGCCCACGCCGCTGTAATAGATGTCCAAAAGCTGTACTCGCTTGCCATCAAGGTATCTGGGCGCATACACCACGATTTTGTCCACGAACTCGTGGATCAGCTCCGGGGTCAGGGCTTTCAGCTCCGTGATTTGTTTCACCTTCTGAATGAAGCGCTGCAAGCTCTCAGTCTTATCCGTTTCGGTTTCCAGATAGGTCTGCATCTCCGGGACGGAGGCTTTCAGAATTTTCTGCTCCTCCTCATAGGACAGGGACAGGGTGGCATAGCGCTCGTCAGACAGCTTTCCACTGGCGTTGTCCTCGTAGATCTTCTGAATCAGGGTATCGATCTCCGCAATGCGTTTCTTCACTTTGCCCAGCTCCCGGCGCTTGGCGGCAAGCAGCTTCTTCTTGTCCTCCGTGTAGCAGTCCATCTGCTTGCGGGCAAACTCTTTTTCAAACGCCTGCACATTCAAGAGGATACGCTGCATACTCTCCAGAACGATTTGCTCCACCACTTTCTCGCGGATATAGTGGGCAGAACAAACCTCGGAGTTCTTGCGGTAGGAGGAGCAGAAGAAATACGCCTGCTCTCGTTTGTAGTTATTGGTGATGCTGTAATACAGCTTTTCTCTGCAATCGGCGCAATACAGCAATCCCGAAAAGGGACTGACAATGCCGCTTTTCGTGGGCCTGCGGCGGTGCTTGCGAAGCTCCTGCACTAAGGCGAAGGTTTCCCGGTCAACGATGGCAGGATGGGTATCCTTGAAGATTTGCCATTCCTCCGGCGGACGCTCGATTTTCTTCTTGTTCTTGAAGGACTTGGTGGTGCTGCGGAAGTTCACCGTATCGCCGCAGTATTCCTGTTTGCCGAGGATGTCCGCCACAGTGGCCGAGCACCAGTTGTAGGGCACAGCAGGCGGCTTGCTGCAATTCCGGCCGATATTGCCCCAATGCTCCGTAGGCGTCGGCACCTTGGCAG
>ERZ506425.835-NODE-835-length-8470-cov-4.55769_pt1 | contig 8470 bp, 7 predicted proteins | sample MGYA00513667_ERZ506425 | MGnify/ENA metagenome assembly ERZ506425
CGATCTCATAACGGTTAAGGAAAAGTATTCGGCTGCTATCGAGACGGCTCTCGGAGCGGCTGTGCAGAACATTGTTGTAGATAATGAAACCGACGCAAAGCGCGCCATGGGCTTCTTAAAGGAGCACCGCGCAGGCAGAGCCACATTTTTGCCGATAACCGCAATTAAGGGCAGAGTTCTCTCAGAGCAGGGGCTCGACGACCAATACGGCTTTGTAAGCATTGCCTCCGACCTTGTGTCGTATGACAACAAATATTCGGAGATAATCCGCTGGCTTTTGGGTCGCACGGCAGTTGCCGAGGACATAGATTCCGCCATAGCGATTGCAAAAAAATATTCGTATCGCTTCCGCATAGTCACGCTTGACGGTCAGGTTATAAATGCCGGCGGCTCCATGACGGGCGGCTCTCGCGTTCAAAATGCAGGCATACTCAGCCGAGGCAATGAGATTGAAAGACTTAAGGGCTCTCTTGCTTCAATGCAAAAAGAGCTTGACGGGATGCTCTCGGATTACAAGCTTTTGTCGGAGGACGCCTCTGCCGCAAAGGCGGAGCTTGAGGGCGCCGAGGGCGACCTTTTAAGAGCTAAAGAAGAAAATATCCGCCGCGAGGGCGAATTGAAGCTTGCGAGCGACAAGCTCGCGTCCGTTTCCTCGGGCGTTAAAGAGCTTTTGGAGGAAAAGGAGACTCTCGAAAAGAGAATCGAGTCCGTAAGCTCGGGTGCCGAGGCGGCTCGTTCGCAAATCGACGAGCTTAAAGAAACGCTGGAAAACAAGGAACAAGAGCTTGAGAGTATAACCGGCGACAGCAAGACTCTTCAAAAGAATCGCGAGGAGGTCGCGTCAAAAGCGGCTGAAATAAGACTTCGCATAGTTTCACTTCAAAAGGATGTTGAGGCGAACACGGACGAGATTACAAGGCTTAAAAATCGTAAGACCGGTCACCTCGACCGTCTCTCGGAGCTTGACGGAGAAATACGCGAAATCGAAGAGAAAAACGACGAGCTCAGAGCCTTGACCGAGCAGCTTTCGGCTGATGAAAAGGCTCTTAAAGCAAATCACGGCGACGCGCAAAATCAGATAAACGAGCTGATTTCACAGCGTGACGAGCTTGAAAAGCAGGCGAATGACTTAAGACTTCACGAGCGCGCAAAATCCGAGGAGCGCGAACGTCTCAGCGGCGACATAGCGCGTCTTGAAGAGCGCAAAATAGCAATGCGCAACGAATATGACAATCTGACGAGCAAGCTTTACGACGAGTATCAGCTCACCCGTCGCGAGGCTGCGGCTCTCGAAATAGAAATTGACGATTACTCACTTGCGGCAAAGCGTCTCGCAGAGCTTAAATCGCAAATCCGCGCTCTCGGCTCCGTAAACGTCTCCGCAATAGAGGAATACAAAGAGGTATCCGAGCGTTACGAATTCTTATCGGGGCAGATAAATGATGTCGAAACCTCGCGCGCGGAGCTTAATAAGATGATAGATGATTTGACCGGTAAAATGGCAGAGCAGTTTCGCGAGCAGTTTAATCGCATAAACTCCTGCTTCGGGCAGACCTTTATTGAGCTGTTCGGCGGAGGTAAGGCGGAGCTTCGACTCGAGGACGAGCGCGACGTGCTTGGCAGCGACATTGAAATCAAGGTTCAGCCGCCCGGCAAAAATGTTCAGAACATCAACTTGCTCTCCGGCGGTGAAAAGGGACTTTCCGCCATTGCGCTTCTTTTTGCGATACTCAAGGTAACCCCTGCGCCGTTCTGTATTTTCGACGAGGTTGAAGCGGCACTTGACGACGTCAACGTTTCGCGTTACGCTCAGTACGTTCGCCGTATGACTAAAAACACCCAGTTCATCTTAATTACCCATCGTCGCGGCACCATGGAAGAAGCCGACGTACTGTACGGTGTGACCATGCAGGAAAAGGGTGTATCCAAATTACTTGAGTTAAAGACAGCCGAAATGGCGAAAAAACTCGGTTTAGCATAAATCTTCGGCGCCATACGAATTTTTCTCACCCGAACTCGCGTATATACATACGCGTCGGGGCTCGGAAAACCCGTCTTGCACCAAATCTTTACGCTAAACGGATTTGATATATACTTCAAATAAAATGCAGCGTAAATCTTCGGCACAATGCGGCTTTTGTTCACCCGAACTTGCGTACCGTAGTACGCGTCGGGGCTCGAAAAACCCGTCTTGCACCAAATCTTTACGCTAAACGTCATTGCTATATAATTTAAACAGAACACGGCGTAAATCTTGCGCACAATGCGGCTTTTATTCACCCAAACTTGCGTACCGTAGTACGCGTCGGGGCTTACGAAACCCCGTCTTGCACCAAATCTTTACACTAAACGGGTTTGATATATACTTCAAATAAAATACAGCATAAATCTTGCGCACAATGCGGCTTTTGTTCACCTGAACTCGCGTATATACATACGCGTCGGGGCTCGGAAAACCCGTCTTGCACCAAATCTTTACACTAAACGGGTTTGATATATACTTCAAATAAAATATAGCGTAAATCTTCGGCACGATGCGAATTTTTCTCACCCGAACTCGCGTATATACATACGCGTCGGGGTTCACAAAAACCACCTTGCACTAAGTCTACGCTAAACGGGTTTGATATATAAAACCAAAAATTACGGCGTAAATCTTGCGCACAATGCGGCTTTTGTTCACCTGAACTTGCGTATAGACAAAAATTAACTACACGCCGCTTTGAGTTTTATTTGCGGCGAAAAACGCGGCGATACTGTGGCTGTGCTTAAAATATTCGCATAATCTATTTGATTGAAATCAAAAATTTCTTATCCGAAAGGAATAAACAAATGGGAATTTTCAGCAAAATAAATTTCGGCCTTACAAAGACCCGAAATAAAATGGCGGGAGCGATTGATGATTTGCTCGACAGCGTCGGCGAGATAAACGACGACCTTTACACCGAGCTTGAAGAGCTGCTCGTTATGCACGATGTCGGAGTGCAGACCTCACTTGAGATAATCGAGGAGCTTCGCAAGCGCGTGCCGGAGAAAAAAATCAAAAATCCGACAATGGTTAAGGATGAAATTAAGGAGATTGTCGCCGAAAAGCTATACGGCGGCGAGGATATGGGGCTTATAACCATACCGTCCATCATATTTGTAATAGGCGTCAACGGCGTAGGTAAAACCACAACCATAGGCAAATTGGCGGCGATGTACAAGTCCGAGGGCAAAAAGGTCATTTTGGGAGCGGCCGACACATTCCGTGCCGCGGCAATCGACCAGCTTCAGATTTGGGCGGACAGAGCCGGTGTTGATATAGTAAAGCACACCGAGGGAGCAGACCCGGCGGCTGTTGTTTTTGACACGATAAATGCCGCAAAGGCAAGAAACTGCGACATTGTCATAATTGACACCGCGGGAAGACTTCACAATAAAAAGAACCTTATGGATGAGCTCGCCAAAATGTACCGCATTATAGACCGCGAGCTTCCGTATTCGGACCGCGAGGTGCTGTTGGTGCTTGACGCCACAACGGGACAGAACGCCGTAAATCAGGCGCGCGAATTTATGAACGCCGCCGAAATCACCGGCATAGTTTTAACAAAGCTTGACGGTACGGCTCGAGGCGGAGTTGTTCTCACCATTAAAAATGAGCTTGGGATTCCCGTTAAATTTATAGGCGTGGGCGAGCAGATTGATGATTTGCAGCCGTTTAACCCCAGGGCTTTTGCCGATGGTCTGTTTGAAAAAATAGATTACAACGAGGAGGACGAAAAAGATGAAATTTCGCAAGAAGATGTGGCATCTGACGGGCAAATTATTCAAGCTGCTGGATCACAACAGATCGGACATACTGATAAGGATGAACAAAGCGGCAAAGACGAAGATAAAAAAGAAGAGGGCAAAGTCAAAGCTGACGACGACGCAGCAGATGAAAGCGGAGCTTATGGACTGGAACAGAGTGAGAAAGATATAGAAGACGCTCCGTCCGACGCAGAGAAGCCCAAAAAGAAAAAGGAGAAAAAGCGCTTTGGATTTTTTAATCGCCACTCATAATATGAAAAAACGCGCCGAGCTTCAGAGAATACTCTCGCCGCTCGGAGTTAACGTACTGACCGCCGACGAAGCGGGTATAGTTCTTACCGATGTTGAAGAGACGGGAACGACGTTTGAAGAAAACGCATTTTTAAAGGCGGATTCGGGCTGCCGTGAGAGCGGTATGCCGTGTATAGCCGACGATTCGGGACTGTCCGTGGATGCGCTCGGCGGCGAACCGGGCGTATATTCGGCAAGGTATGCCGGAGAGCACGGCAATGACGATAAAAACAACCGAAAGCTTCTTGAAAAGCTCCGGGACGTTCCGCCCGAAAAGCGTACTGCATCGTTCGTTTCGGCGGTGTGCTGTGTTTTTCCGGACGGCAGGCATTTTACCGTCCGCGGCGAATGTCACGGAGTAATAGGCTATGAAAAGCGCGGTGACGGCGGTTTCGGGTATGACCCTCTTTTTTATGTGGGCGACCGCTCGTTTGCGGAATTTTCACCCGAAGAAAAGGACGCCGTGAGCCACCGAGGAAATGCTCTGCGCAAGCTTGCAAAGGAGCTTCCCGAATATTTAAAATAACCGAAAGGCATTGATATACAATATGACAAGTAAAGAAAGAGCCGAAAAAAGAGCTCAGGCAAACAATATGGAGCCGTTATTCCAGCTCGGTAAGGGCGGTATGTCCGACGCGCTGATAAAGCAGGTTGACGACGCGCTGACCGCAAGAGAGCTTATAAAGGTCAAGGTGCTTCGCGACACTTCTCCGCTTACTCCGCGCGAGGCGGCGGACAGGATAGCCGAGGCAACGGGCAGCGAGGTTGTTGCGGTTATCGGCGGAAGTATGATATTTTACCGTTACAGCAAAAAGCTTCACGAAAATAAAAAGAAGAAGAAATGAAAATCGGAATTTTCGGCGGTACATTCAATCCGCCGCACAAGGGGCATTTGAGATTAATCGAGACCTTTGCCGACAAATTGGAACTTGACAAGGTGCTCGTAATTCCCGATAAGCGGCCGGTTCACAAGATTTGTGAGGACTTGGCACTTGACTCCGACAGGGCAGAGCTTTGCCGCCGCACGTTTACGGGCAAAAATTACGAGGTCAGCACCATGGAGATTGACCGTGACACCGACAGCTATATGATATTCACGGTGAACGAGATTTTGAGCAAATACAAGGACGCGCAGCTGTTTTTGATAATAGGCTCGGATATGTTTTTGTCGTTTCACAAGTGGTATAAATACCGTGAAATAATGAAAAAGTGTACCCTGTGCGTTATGTCGCGCGAGGACGAAGACACCGTAAAGGCACTACGCTCATATGCTTTTTCGACCTTGCACATATATATGCCGTCGAATGAGGCGAACGGTATTATAATTTCTCCGAGCAGCCCTCTCGAAATTTCGTCTACCGAAATAAGGCAAAAAATATCCGCAGGCGAGGATGTGTCCGATGTCCTGACGAAAGAGGCGTATGAATTCATAAAGGAAAGAGGTATGTATGGATACGCAAAGAAATAAAGAGTTCTTTTATGAAATCAAAAAGCATCTTACGCCCTCACGTTTTTACCACTCGCTGAATGTTGCGTATGAGGCGTATCGTCTTGCCGGAATTTACAAAGCCGACAGGGAAAAGGCGTTTACGGCGGGGCTTTTGCATGATATTATGAAGGACACTCCGAAGCAGGAGCAGTTGAAAATAATCACCGATGATGGTATAATTCTAACGCCTACGGAGAAAAGCAGCACAAAGACGTGGCATCAGTTATCGGGCGCCGTATACATAAAAAAATATCTCGACGTAAAAGATGAGGATATAATTTCGGCGGTGCGGTATCACACCACGGGCAGAGAAAATATGACTCTTCTCGAAAAGGTGGTCTACATAGCGGACTATATCTCGGCGGACAGAAGGTATCCGGGTGTTGAGCGTATGCGTGAAAAAGCATACCGAAGTCTTGACGAAGCAATGCTTGAGGGGCTTCAGTTCACCGTTATCGAAAATGTAAAAAAAGGCTTCCCCATTCATGAGGACAGCGTTAAAGCATATAATTTTATCGCAATTTCTTACGAAAGGAAAAAGTTATGACGACAGAGGAATTACTCAAATTGACGGTCGAAACTCTCGACAGAAAAAAGGGTATGGATATAAAGGCTCTCAAGGTAACGGACCTTACCGTTATTGCCGACTATTTCGTGATAGTTACCGGCACGTCGCCGACTCATATAAAGGCTCTCTCGGACGATCTTGAGGACAAGCTCGCCGAAAAGGGCAAAAACGCAAAGAGCGTTGAGGGTAAGGCTACGGGCTGGATACTTCTTGATTACGGCACGGTTATAGTTCACGTATTTACAAAGGAAAGCCGTGAAAACTTCAATCTCGAAAAGCTCTGGGGCGACGCCGAGGAGGTTGACGTTTCCGAGTGGATAAGCGAATAATACTTTTAGATAAAAATTGACTATACTGCAAAAGGGTGAAATAAATGGAATACGATTTTAAGCATATTGAAAGCAAGTGGCAGGAAAAATGGGAAGAGGAGGGCGTTTTCCACGCCGTTGACAATTCCGATAAGCCCAAATTTTACGGACTTGTCGAATTTCCCTATCCGAGCGGAGCAGGTATGCACGTAGGTCACATCAAGGCGTATTCGGGTCTTGAGGTGGTATCTCGTAAGAGAAGGCTTCAGGGCTACAACGTGCTTTTCCCGATAGGCTTTGATGCATACGGTCTGCCGACGGAAAACTATGCCATTAAAACGGGCATACATCCGCGCAAGGTCACCGATATGAATATAAAGAAGTTTACAAGTCAGTTAAAGCGCGTGGGATTTTCGTTCGACTGGACAAGAGTTATAGACACAACCGAAGAGGGCTACTACAAGTGGACCCAGTGGATATTCCTCAAGATGTTTGAAAACGGTCTTGCGTTCCGCGACAAGACTCTCGTAAACTATTGCCCCTCCTGCAAGGTCGTTTTGTCAAATGAGGATTCTCAGGGCGGTAAGTGCGATATCTGCCACAGCGAAGTCGTACAAAAGTCAAAGGACGTTTGGTATCTTCGCATTACCGAGTATGCCGATAAGCTCTTGGAGGGTCTCAAGCACGTTGACTATCTCCCCAACATCAAGGCTCAGCAGGAGCATTGGATAGGCAAGAGCCGCGGCGCGTTCGTCAATTTTTCTCTTAAAGATATTCCAGAAAAGCTTAGGATATACACAACTAGGCCCGACACTCTCTTCGGCGTTACATTTATGGTAATTGCTCCGGAGCACCCGATAATCGACAAGTATAAGGATAAAATCCGCAATATGGATGCGATAGTCGATTACCGCACAGAATGCAGTAAAAAGACAGAGTTTGAGCGCACTCAGCTCGTCAAGGATAAGACGGGCGTCAAAATTGACGGTCTTACCGCGATAAACCCCGTAAACGGCAGGGAAATACCGGTTTATATTTCCGACTATGTAATGATGGGCTACGGCACGGGCGCAATAATGGCTGTGCCGGCTCACGATGACCGCGACTATGATTTCGCCAAGAAATTCGGTATAGACATTATCGAAGTCATAAAGGGCGGAAATATCGACGAGGCGGCATATACCGGCGACGGCGAAATGGTAAATTCCGGTTTCCTTAACGGTATGGACAATAAAAAGGATTCCATCAAAAAGATGATAGATTATCTCACCGAAAAAGGCATCGGTGAGGGCGGAGTTCAGTATAAGATGAAGGATTGGGCGTTTAACCGTCAGCGCTACTGGGGCGAGCCTATTCCGATCATCCACTGTCCGAAGTGCGGAATGGTTCCCGTTCCGTATGACGAGCTTCCTCTGAAGCTTCCGAATGTTGAAAACTTTGAACCCGGTCAGGACGGCGAGAGTCCTCTTGCAAAGATTGACTCGTTTGTAAACTGCAAGTGCCCCGTCTGCGGCGGCGACGCAAAGCGCGAGACGGACACCATGCCTCAGTGGGCAGGCTCCTCGTGGTACTTCTTAAGATATGTTGACCCGCACAACGATAAGACCTTTGCCGACTATGACAAGCTTAAATACTGGATGCCGGTAGACTGGTACAACGGCGGTATGGAGCACGTTACACGCCACCTGATATATTCAAGATTTTGGTATAAATTCCTCTATGACCTCGGCGTAGTGCCGTATGAGGAGCCGTATCAAAAGCGCACCGCTCAGGGCCTTATCTTAGGTCCGGACGGAGTTAAAATGAGTAAATCGCGCGGCAACGTAATAGACCCCAACGAGGTAGTCGATGTATACGGCGCCGATGTACTGCGCACCTACGTTCTGTTTATGGGCGACTATGAGCAGGCTGCTCCGTGGAGCGAATCGAGCGTTAAGGGCTGCAAGAGATTTATCGACAGAGTATTTAATCTTCAGGAAATCCTGACGGACGGCGACGAGTATTCAGAAGAGCTTATGAGCG